>Ga0209137_1000050_pt1 | contig 129666 bp, 102 predicted proteins | sample SaaInl5LU_22_DNA_FD_184642 | JGI IMG/M metagenome (GOLD analysis project Ga0209137, IMG submission 184642) | Marine microbial communities from expanding oxygen minimum zones in the Saanich Inlet - ESP_105LU_22_DNA (SPAdes) (version 2) | ecosystem: Environmental > Aquatic > Marine > Intertidal...
CAATTTCATGCTGGCTTGAGCCATCTGGTCAAGATTGGGGGTGGCAATTTCGCTGCCGTTATAACCCACATCACCAAATCCCATATCATCAGCCAGAATAAAGACAACATTGGGGTGTGTTGGAGCACCATTGTTTGAGGTGTCTAGCTCTACAGGAAGCTCTGTTGAGTCAGAGCAGGCGACTAGAGCTGCTGCGACAGTAATGAGTAAAACCGGATTTAATTTATTCATGATAGGGAGGTAAAGTTCCGTTGGTGACCACTTCAGCCCAAGGCTCTTGTGTTGCTTGCAATCGGGCATCGTGGGTTGGCTCACTCGTATAGTAACGAGGCGAATTATTATATTCCGGCTCGAGCCGGCTAAATTCTGGTTCAGGCATGGCTTCTATTTCAGCAATCAATCGACTGACAATTTCCGGAAATTCTGCTGTGAGATCATTGCCCTCATTGGGATCTTCGACCAGATTAAAGAGTTCTGGTTCGAAATTGCCCGTTTCGGGGTTTTCTATATAGACAAGTTTATAGGGCCAATCGAATACTGCCAGATTGCCAGCCCCGCCCATAACAATAGTATTTCGATCTACCTGAGCCTGATCAGCAATAGCTGGCCACATGCTGTGACCATAAACGTTGTCAATTACCGAAGCATCACCACCAACGGCATCGAGCAAAGTTGGTAGCCAGTCATGTACGGAAATTTGCTGCTCTAAAATGGTGCTGGAGTCTATATGACCAGCCCACTGAATAAGTCCGGGAACTCGCAAGCCGCCTTCCAAACTGGAGCGTTTTCCACCACGCAGATTTCCGTTATTTGCGCCCAAGGCCAGCGCGCCACCATTGTCGCTAGAGAAAATCACTATGGTATCTTCGAGAATGCCCTGCTCACTTAGAGCATCGAGGATGCGGCCCACGGAAAGATCCATATGGGTGACCATCTCGGCATAGACACTACGGTCGGTTATTTCCGGATAATCGTTTAAGCCCGAGTAACTAGGCGGATGCTGTAACGGGCTGTGCGGGGAGTTATAGGCAAGATATAAAAGGAAGGGATCTTCGTCACTCGATTCAATAATTCGAATGGCTTCCTCTGTCATCAGATCAGTTGCATGGCCCTGTTCGTAAACTGAAACGCCGTTGCGCTGCCAATCCAAACGGGTAGCAAAGACATGTGTGTAGAAGTCGATCCAACCACCCAGAAATCCGTAGTGAGAATCAAAGCCCTTAGCCATCGGCCAAGCTTCGGTTTCCGACAGACCCAAATGCCACTTACCCACCATATGCGCTTGGTAACCCAGATCTTTGAAATATTGCGGCATGGTTTTTATGCCGTCGGGCAAGCTGGAATAATCATCTATGGGGCCTTCAATACCCATGTGTAATGGGTTTTGGCCGGTTAGTAATGCGGCTCTTGTAGGGCTGCAAACTGGATAGACATAGTTGCGATCCAACTTCATTCCATCAAGCGCCATCTGGTCAAGACTAGGAGTGGCAATCTCACTACCGTTGTAACCGACATCACCAAATCCCATATCATCCACAAGAATAAAGATAACGTTCGGTCTTGCATCAGTAGTTATCGAAGCAGAAGAGCTTTCAGCAATTGGATCAGGCGCTTCCGCGCAGCCAATCAGGATTAGAGTGATACATAAGGGTAATAGGGGGTACTTCATAATTTGGCGCCTAATAAGAATTCGCGTAACCCAACTGATCGAGGTAATCGCCAATAAGCGTCATTACCTGTTCGCGGTGTTCCGGTGGGCGGAAGAAATGATCCGCCCCTTCAATAATATGAAAAGAGGAATCGTTGCCCGCTGCGCGATATCTCTCCTCAAAATTCATTGCAACTTCATAGGATGCAATCGGATCAGCATCACCGTGAATAAAGAGTGCTGGCGGTAAACCACCTCGAACATAACTAGCCGGAGAGAAATCTTCCATCATCATGCCCGGGGGTACCATAGAGTTTTCCGGATCATCATTTCTGGTAATTATCGCCGACCACGGAATAAGCGCATTCGGGACAGAGCTTACTTCCCTGCTTTCCGATTCTTCATCAAAAGTCGGTACAACACCTGTACTAAGTGTCAAATAGGCTCCGGCTGAATGCCCCGCCATTACGATGCGATCTGGATCGATACCAAGATCTTCAGAGTTTTCCCGAAGCCAGCGAATCGAGGACTTTGCATCGGCAACAATCTGATCGAGAGAGTCGGCGTTAGTGCCCAAAAGTCGATACTGCACAGCGACCACCGTGATGCCATCTTCTGTAAAACGCCCCGCTAATTCATAACCTTGGGATGGGCTGCCCTGTCGTAAACCACCGCCATGCATAAAAACCAATGCCGCACTTCCATTTGCCGCGGTTGAACCCTGAGCGTTAAAAATATGGGCCTTGAGATCGGTTCCGTCGACTGACTTATAGGTAGCAACTAGATCTGGAGTTAGGTTAGAAACAGGCGGAGGTGGAGGAGGTCCGCCAGGACCACCGGGAGGAGGAACCCCGGGGCCACCCGGAGGCGGAGGAGCTTGGGCAAATTGATCTTCAGCTTGATAGACCACTCGACCACCAACCATGGTCATCACTGGCTGGATATCAACTATCTCGTCGGCTGGAACCGTCATGTAGTCTCTATCGAGAACCACTAAATCGGCGAGCTTGCCAACTTCCAAGCTGCCGAGATCTTCATCCTTGTGCAAAAGAAAGGCATTGCTGCGCGTATGCGCAATCAAGGCTGCCTCTCGGCTTAGGGTATCTTCAATCAGTGTACTGCCGTTAAGAGACTTGCCGCTGACAACCCAGCCGAGCGTCAAGAATGGCTGATAGGCAGCAACCACAGAAGCGTCTGTTCCCAGTCCCCAAACAACACCGCTTTCTTCAAATTTGGCTACTGGAGGCTGTAAGAAGGGAGGCATATTTGCGGCCACGCTGTGCACAGCCATTGTCACGCCAAGGTTTTTAGCTCGCTCAATGCTTTCATCAGATATTGTTAGTACATGCTCCAAACTCCAGCGCAGCGGAGCAAGAGGGATGTCCTCGTTGATCTCTTCCCAAGCGTCGAGAATGCTGCCGATAGTGACATCCATCATCGAATGTTCGTTGATGCGAAATCCGCCCTCGGCTGCGGCGCGAGACACACGGCCAAAGTCTGCAACAACTTCGTCCGGATAAGGCTCGGTTACATTGGGTAAATCAAACATCGGCAAATAAACGTGCTCACCCACACCCAGCAGGCCCAGATAGTCATCTGTCGAGTTGGCTGTGGCTGCATTGATCAGCTCTATAGCTGCGTCGGCACCTTCGGGATCATAGGCCTGATACTTCAGGGTATGCCATACACGCAGATTTAGTGGCCCATTTTCCGACATACGATCCAGCAAGGTGATATCACCTTCTGGCGGACGTCCCACGTCGTAGACACTGGTCAGTCCGGCCTTATTAAGGGCGGCAATAACATCGAGCACATTCTGCTCCAGCTGCTCAGCGCTAACGGGTGGCATCTGTTCATTCAGCAGACCGTAGGGAGGCTCAGCAACAATATAGGGATTGCCTAATCGAGAGCCATTGGCTGGGTCGGCTCCGACAGCTTCGATTGCCAAAGTATTTGCGTATGCATGGGTATAAAGTATTTGTAAAAATACCGGATTATTCGGGGCTGCAGCGTCCAGCTCTTCGAGGGTAAATCCGCCCTGCTCATCCGCAAATTGTGATTCAGACCAACCACCCTGAACCATTATCCATTCACCCGGTTCCATGGTTGCCGCTTTAGCCGTAATAATTTCCAAAGCTTCAACACGGGAATTAACCGCATCAATTCGCGCCTGCAGATTCCAGCGCTGTGGCATACGTATAAAATGTATGTGATTGTCGATAAGGCCCGGAATAACAGTTTTGCCCTGAAGATCGATTACTTCGGTTGAATCGCCTATCAGAGCCGAAACCGCATCGTTGTCGCCAACAGCCGCGATACGCTCACCTTCAATGGCGATCGCACTGACAACACTAAATTCATTATCAACAGTCAATACCTTGCCATTGATCAGAACGGTATCTGCGTAATCTGGAGTTGGTACTTGTTCTTCCGGCGCGTTATTACAGGCCGTCGTAAGGATTGCAGCAAAGGCTACTGCAGCAAATTTGGTTTTCATCGATTGCCCCCAATCTGAATTCAAAACACAGTACTTCTTCAACGGATAGAGCCTTTAAAAATAAGGGTTTGGAAATGACCGATATCAGAAAGGTACTGTTTTTTAGTGGTTATACCTCGATAGTATCCCAACAAGTTTTAATGCCAAGTATATTTTTGTTGTGAATTCCCGTCGCTAAAGGAAGAAAAGGCTGACCAAGCATGCTAATTTCTTCTAATCTAACCGACCCGCCCTGCTCAGCTTGCATATGATGTTACGTATTCTATCTATATTCTCGATCTTCCTGCTCGCAGCTTGCGACGCCAACGTTACATCTCCGGCGGCTACAGATGTTCCAGCACAACAAATCGAGCCTAGCTCTGCTGGCATGGTTGCAACCGCCAATCCACTGGCGACCGATGCCGGAGTGCGGATACTGGAAGCCGGTGGCTCCGCCATTGATGCAGCTGTGGCAATAGAATCTGTATTGAGCTTGGTTGAACCGCAGAGCTCCGGCCTCGGAGGAGGCGGCTTCCTGCTGCATTACGATGCAAATACCAAGCAAATTGACGTCTACGATGGCCGTGAAAGAGCACCTGCAGGTGCAACACCAGACATGTTTCTCACAGAGGATGGCACACCTCTGAGTTTTCCCTTAGCCAAAAATAGCGGATTATCCATTGGCGTTCCCGGCATGGTCGCCCTGCTTTCACTGGCGCATCAGGATCACGGAGTGCTTGATTGGCCAAACTTGTTTGACGAAGCGATTCAGTTGTCTGAACAGGGCTTCGACGTATCACCACGCTTAAACCAATATCTAACTAATTTTCAAAGATACGCCCCCAGCTTTGACGACGAAGGGCCAAAGCAGGCCCATGAGTATTTCTTTGAATCTGATCGAACACCAAAGACGCGATTAGTTAACCCTGCATATGCCGAGACGCTAAGAACCATTCAGAAGGATGCAACTGCGTTTTATCGTGGCGAGCTGGCCTTGGAGATTGTCACTCAAGCCAATGCAGAGCCTCGCGCCGGCTCTTTGGCCATCAGCGACATGCAATCCTACCAAGCCATAAAAACTACACCGCTATGTGTGCCCTACAAAGAACTCAGCCTATGCGGGCCTCCACCTCCCTCCTCCTGGGCAGCTGTGGGCATGATTATGCGTATGCTGGAGTCCGCTCCTCGTTTCAGTGGAGAGAACCAAACACGCGATTGGACGATGGTTGGTGAAGCACTGCGTCTAGCCTATGCAGACAGAGATCAATATGTGGCCGATACAGAATTTGTTGAGGTGCCCCTCTCCGGTCTATTAAGCGAAGAATATCTTGTCCAGAGAGCCGCTGAAATTGACCCAGATCGAGCCACCACTCAAATCACTTTTGGGAACCCTTGGGAATTTGAAGACGTCCCTACCGCTCAGTACGGGTTGGACGCAACCGAGCACTTTGCCGGCACCACACATTTTAGTGTTATGGATGCAGCGGGCAATGTTGTCGCCATGACAGCAACCGTCGAAAGTGTATTTGGCTCTTCGAGAATGGCTGGCGGTATGTTCCTCAACAATGAACTGACAGATTTCTCGCGAACGCCCTTTGACGCCGAGGGCGCCCCCATCGCAAACGCCGTGGAGCCGTTCAAGCGCCCGCGATCATCCATGTCACCCACCATTGTTTTGGATGAGGACGGGGAGTTTTATCTATCCACCGGCTCACCCGGTGGCAACTCCATTATTTCTTATGTCATCAAAACTTTGGTGGGCGTAATTGACTGGGGGTTGAGTCCCCAAGAAGCCATTAATTTGCCCAATATGATCGCTCGAGGCGACACAGTGCGTATTGAAAACCAAGCTTCACCTGAACTGATTCAAGCTCTCAATGATTACGGCTTTTCGGTACGCGAAACCGCTGGTGAAAACTCCGGTCTTAGCATGATTATACGTAACCCAGATGGAAGCCTCTCCGGCGGAGTTGATCCAAGAAGAGAAGGCACTGTCGGCATTCCGAACCTTTAGCGCTTGGCATGCGTTGACAAAGAAAATACTGCTGCGTAAAGTTCGCGTCCGATTTTCTGGGTCGCAATAAAAGCGTTTCAGAACACCTTGCCCAGGTGGCGGAATTGGTAGACGCGCTAGCTTCAGGTGCTAGTGACCGTAAGGTCGTGGAGGTTCAAGTCCTCTTCTGGGCACCATTTCAATACTGCGTATTTCATGTTGCCTAGAGGACTATTCCAACTAGAATTCTCTATAGCGCTGCGCACGGCAATGCTTCTATCGTTCGAGCAGTGCTCGAACCCTCTTCTGGGCACCATCATCTCTCGTCATTGCGAGCGAGAGAATCGAGCGTAGCTACCGAGAGCCTTCCGCCAGAGTTATCGGCCTCCATAGAAACAGGCGCGTGCCAAAGTCGGGGGCAATCTAAAAGCGCTCAATCAGAACAGTCTTTCTGGCTCATATATACTCAGTACGGATACACATCTCAGAATGTGATCTGTTCCATTAACAGTGGAGGACTCTAGATTTATGAAAAACACTTTTTGGTGCAACAAAATTGTCGCATTGCTTCTGCTAAGTTTTCTTCCATCAACTTTGATAGCTCATCACAGCGTGGATGGGACCTACGATGAGAGTAAAGAAATAGAGATTGCGGGCGAAATAACCGCTATTAGATGGCGTAACCCCCATGTCAGCTTTAGCGTCGCTGCCACCAACGATGCTGGCGTTACTGAGGAATGGAATATTGAAACCTCTTCACTGAGCACATTGCGACGACGCGGAGTGAGTCAAGATTTTATGGCTGTTGGAGATTCTGTTCGCGTATTCGGTATTGCCGCCAGAAGAGATCCAACAGGTATGCACGCTCGCAATCTGCTTTTGCCGAATGGCGCTGAGTTTTTGCTGGAAGATGGTGGAACCCCACATTGGAGAGGTATTAGTAAGAGTACCGAAGGCAATCCAAATTTGGGGCGCCTCGGTGATTCGTCTTCACCGGAACTTGGAATTTTTCGGGTTTGGAGTTTGCCGACGGAACTTGGCGGTGGCTCACTATGGAATAGCAGTTATCCTCTGACTGAATCGGCTCGCGTCAGTGAGAATGCATTCGATATGTTGACGGACAACATCACCCTCAATTGCCAACCCAAGGGCATGCCGACAATAATGGAACAACCCTATCCAATTTCCTTTGAGCAGCAGGGAGAAAATATCATTTTGCGCATTGAAGAATACGATTCGGTGCGCACCATTCATATGGACAGTGCTTCCGCCGCTACTCCCCAAGACCTTGAGCCGGCCAGAATGGGTTACTCGGTGGGGCAATGGGAGGGAGAAACATTGGTGGTCACAACAACGAACATCGGCTGGAGGCATTTTAATGGGCGCGGTATTCCTCTAAGCGAACACGCTCAAATAATTGAGCGCTGGACCGCTAGTGAAGATGGCAGTCGTCTCGACTACAGCATGACAACGATCGACCCCCAAACATTCACAAGCCCGGTCGAACTAAAGCGATCCCGACTCTGGTATCCGGAAGCCAAAGTTTCGCCATATCAGTGTGACTATTGAGCTGAAGTTCATAGCCTGAACCTCAGCCCTTCGTTAGAGAAAACACCAAGAGCTAGTTGGATACCTCCAAAAAGCGACTGGTGTTTTCGATATCACAGCTGATACCCACAAATTCCAGATGTGGGGAAAACCAAAGCGTTTTTCTATTAGTGAAAGGCTCGGCGATAAATTCGGGATCTGCGAGGGTGAACTCTGCAGACATGGATCTACCATCCTCATTTAGTCGATATTTTTCGACTACGTGTTTCTGCGATCCCGAGGGAACACCGATTTGGTATGGCGAGCGGTGGTCGTCGAAGTTTCTTGTATCTACCACCAATGTATCGCCTTCCCAATAACCTATCGAGTGCCCGGTTTGCAGTGTGACAGAAGGATCTGGGTGATCTCTACCATCCATCCAGACGGTACGCTCCTCGTTAAACCACTCACTGCGAATGACTAGCTTCTCTTCAAGATCGCTGGCATCGAATTGCAAAAGATATCCTCCGGCAGAAACCAGAGCAGAAGGCGTGGGTCGTCCGACGCAGGTGGATTCTGGATTGTCCGAGGACAGCGGATCGTAAGCATCCATCGCGGCTTGACCAGCCTCGGTGAGTACCAGATTGGCTCTAAAAAAACAGTCGAAGCCAGTGGTACAAGGCACTCCATCAACAAGGGGTACGTTGGCGGGCTCAGGGGCTCGCTGCGCAGTAGTTTCAGGCTGAGTCACACCGGCGGGACGCCTACTTGTCCAAATACCGGTAAAGGAGTCCGTCCGGGCATCTGAAACTTCAGGCGCGTCTGGTGACACCGTCACCGGCGAACCATCTGCTCTCACAATGGAGACTAGCTTGGCATAGGGCTTTCCATCAAATCCGGGATTTGCTGTAACAACTACTTCATCGCCCGGTACGAGCGAATCACGGCTCCAGCCCTGTCTCGACAGGATGTTTAAAGCGATTAACTGAACATCCCAATTGACAGGCTGCCCGTCTTCCATCACATCCACCGCCAGAAAAACATGGGGCTGGCGCCACCTGAATTCTGTGACTGTACCTTCAAGAGTAATTTCTGAAGTATCGTCAATACCTGCATCACTGTGATGTGCAATGGAGACATGCGAAAAGATAATCGCGTTTAGGAGAAGTACTGCAAATGGAATAGTTTTCATTAGTTTAAGAACCTCCCGGTATTCTCTGGATCGCAGTCCATGGCATGCATTTGCATATGTGGCGCGTGGAAAAGATTGTTGGTGTGGTTCAGGGGTTCAGCCAAAAACTCTGGATCTTCCAAAACATAGTTAACCTGCATTGAGGTACCCTCTTCGCTCAAAGTGTACCTTTCTACAACATGTTTCTGGGAACCAGATGGAACACCGATCTGGTACGGCGAGCGATGATCATCAAAGTTTTTTGTATCAACAACCAATGTATCGCCTTCCCACCAACCAATAGAGTGACCCGTCTGCAGGGTTGTCGAAGGATTCGGATGATCTCTTCCGTCCATCCAAACAGTGCGTTCTTCGTTAAACCATTCGCTGCGGATATAGATTTTCTCTTCCGCTTCACTCAAATCCAGCTGAATTAAATAGCCTCTGGCTGACATCAGGGCAGATGGCGTTGGACGACCAACACAGGTCGCTTCGGGATTTTCCTCAGACAGAGGATCATAGGCGTCTCGCGCTGCGATACCAGCCTGATTCAGAACCAGATTCTCTTTAAAGAAGCAGTCAAAACCACTTGTGCAAGGTGGCTCTTCATTCTCAGATACCGCTGCGGGCGCGGGCTCCGGCCTGGGCGGAGGTGCTGGTGCATCTACCGGACGGTTACCTGTCCAGTTTCCGTGAAGTGAAGTGGCAACCGCTAGACGAGCTTCAGGCGCATTTGGATCCACCGTCACTGCAGAGCCATCCGCCCTGACGATGTCGATTAGCTTGCCATAGGGTCGCCCGTTTTCTGCGGGGTTAACACTGAGGGATACCCGATCACCCACCTTGAGGGAATCAGCGCTCCATCCGCGCCGCATAAGGATGTTGACCGACACCATCTGCACGTCCCATTCGACGGTTTCGCCGTTTTGTTCGGTTTCAACCGCAAGAAAAACATGGGGCTGCCGAAACCGGAATTCTGTAACCCTACCCTCAAGCGCAACCTCAGAGAACTCATCTATGCCAGCATCGCTGTGATGCGAGAATGCAGCCGGTGAAATGGCAAGAATGCCAAGAAGAATCGTTGCCTGAAGAAATCTCATATGTACCATCTCAAAACCCCAAATACTGGAGAACATTAAACCCCTGGTTTTCAAGGGCAATCTAAGTAACTGACCCGATGTTTTGTCTTCGGGCCTTTCCATATATAACTAGAATCTATTGCTAGCCCGCAATCCAAAGAGACGCGCTGCTGCCAACCAAATCGACGGCGAAACTCTTGGTTAGCTTATCTCGCGACCTAGCTCCATAAAATTAAAACTAGAGAGTGATTATCTTTTGACCGCCTAGAACTCACCCCTTTTGTCTAACCGGTTTTTGCATTTTTGTTTTTATTGTGCGCCGATACTTTTGCTTTAGACACATTTTAGCCATGTTATATTGAGGTATACGCTTTTGCAATAACGGCCAACCTAGCCCAAATTGCAGCTATTTGAGCTTTTTAAAGCGGACAGGTAGGCTGCTCAACCAAACACAATTCAGCCGCTTCGACTTTAAACAATCCGTCGCTCTGAAAAACAGGGGTACACAATGGAACATGCTTGGAGAATCGCAAACCGATAATGAACTCACTTCGAATCAAAATTGTACTTTCTCTGATCGGTATGAGTATTTTCTCAATCGCTCTGGGCAGCTATGTCTCGCGCGTTCTTCTTACGGATCGCTTCGAAGATGTTGTAATGGTCCGCAGCAGTGAAGAATTTTCCCGTGATGTGATTGGTTACTATCGGAATCACGAGCAATCCTTCGAACAGGCCTATGCAAATCAGACATGGGAAAATCACCAAGCGGTGTTGAACGAGACCCGGCAGGCGCGACAAGAAGGATCCGAAGCCATTCATAATACTGCACGCTTTATCGCCACAGATTTGAGCGGCAAGGTGTGGGTACCCAATGACAACTATGCGGTTGGTCATATCATCTCGGAGAGTGCTCTAGAGGACGCAATTCCTATATTGGACAACAACAAAGCCTTCGGATATGTGGTGGTAGACGGACAATTACTTTTATCCGGAACGGAAGCGCAGTATCTAACCGCTCTGACAAACTCATTATGGTTGTCATTGTTTGTGGTTGCTCTGGTAGCGGTGCCTCTGGGATTTATTCTCGGAAAACGTTTGACCAACCCCATCAATAGTCTCACCAATGCCATCAAGGCGATGAATCCAAAAACAATGCACCAGAATGTTCCCATTACTTCGAACGACGAAATAGGTCTACTTTCTCAGAGCTTTAATCAAATGAGTCAGGATTTGGCGACCTTTGTTGAGGTAACCGAGCAACAGAAAGAAAAAATTGCCGAAAATGAAGCCATACGAAGACAGGGTTTGGTCAGTATTTCACATGAATTGCGAACACCCCTTTACCGTCTGGTTGCGCAGGCATATGCCATGCTCGATGGCATTCGGGCTCTGGATCGCGAAGAGATGACTAAACTAGCCGACTCGCTGGATCACCTGTCCGAGCTGGTCAACGATCTACACCATTTGGCGCTGTCAGACGTACACGCCTTTAGCTGCGATATTGAATCCACTGACTTTTCTATGATCGTTCGCAAAGCGATCGAGGCTAGAACAGAGGTATTCTCGTCGAAAAACCTCAATCTCACTGCTTCGCTGCCGGAAAAACTGGTGATGGATGGTGACGCAACGCGCCTGCGTCAGATAATAGAAAATCTATTATCAAATTGTATTCGGTACACCAAGAACGAGGGTGAAATTAGTGTCGACCTGAAAGTATCTAAGAACTTTGCAGAGCTCGTTGTGTCAGATAATGGTCCGGGAGTGCCCCCGGAAAACCTGGAATCTCTGTTTGATAGGTTTTATCGCGTCGAATTTTCGCGCAGCCGCACCACCGGAGGCTCTGGCCTTGGGTTATCATTAGTAAAAACATGTGCAGAGATACACGGTGGAAGTGCTGAGGCATTTCTGTCTGAAGCAGGGGGATTGGGTATCCGCGTCCGCATTCCTCTGCACTCGCCGACAAACTAGATACAAGTGAAGCAAGGTATGACTGGAAAAATGCAAATACTATTGGTTGAGGATGAAATTGAAACTGCCGAAATTGTCGCAGATTATTTGCGCCCAGCTGACTACTCCGTTGAGCTAAGCCATACCGGCGCCAATGTGGTGGAAATGGTTCGATCTTCACCACCGAATTTGATCCTGTTAGATATTATGCTGCCCGAGAAGGACGGCATCACCATCTGTAAAGAGATTCGGGGCTTTTCAGACGTACCCATAATCATGCTCACTGCTAAGGTTGATGAAATTGATCGCCTGCTTGGGTATGACATTGGGGCTGACGACTATATTTGTAAACCGGTAAACCCCAGAGAAATCTTGGCCCGCGTGAATACGGTTTTAAGACGTTTGGAAAAAAATGGTGCAACCGACAAATCATTGCTGGGTTTTGATGATTCCAGACTGTTGGCGACTTACCAAGGTAAGCGCCTCGATCTTACTCTAACGGAATACAAACTATTGAAGTTGCTACATAAAGGCGAGGGCAAAATTTATTCTCGTCAGCAAATTAAGAAAAAAATATATGACACGCCAAGTGATGCGAGCGATCGGGCAGTAGACACCTGTGTGAAAAAGCTTCGAAACAAAATCAACAAAGTCGCTACGGGCGAAAGTCCAATTCGATCGATTTACGGCGTTGGTTACAGTTATGAACCGGCGCAGTAGGACGACCGATACAAGAGAGACACAACTTTTCTAGTCTGTTGCGATTGCCGGAATTCGGGACAAAAAAATGGGGCTAAATCTAGCCCCACCTATAGCTTAATCAGATAGCCTTCTTATTGCGGGTAGACCATATAGGTATCTGCAAACTGATTGCATGGACCGTCGGACTCACAACCATCTGCGTTCTGAACGTAGTCAACTCTCACTTCATCTGGCGATACGCTGACATTGACAAATCCGGTGCCAGAAACAACGACACCCTGCTCATAGTCATAGCCCTGGTTTCCGGCAGCTACTAATAGCCCCTCACCACCGGGAGATCGACGAGAGGGTTGGGGTACTTCCTGATAGACGAGACCGTTTGCATGGTTTTCTCTGACATAAAGGTGATCGTGACCATGGAATACGATTTGCACACCGTTTTCGAGCAAAATATCCTGAATAGATTTGCCTCCCCAACCTGGACGATACTGCTCAAAATCATAGGACTCTGTTGACGAATCAACCCTTCTGATTTTAGGTGGGCCGCCCTCAGCATCCTGAACCTGTGCTTGGTAGGCCTCGTAATTTGCGGAATCCCAATTCTCAACATCGAATGGTGTGCGGCCTCCCCACTCGAAGTAATCCGAATAGAGCGCACCACCGCGGTTGCCACCGTAGGGGTTATCCAGTCCACCGACAAGGTGATGCAGGAATACAAATTTAAACGCCGCGTCACTATTCTCCAGTGTCTCTTTCAACCAGTCGAATTGAGCCTTGCCCAATGAATCGCACCAAGGCCCGTTACATGGGTTTTGCTCCCAGAAAGGATCGAGGGCAACAAAGAGAGCATCACCCCACTCCCAGGAGTAGTGACCATCCTGACGACCTATGAACTCATATTCAGTTGTGGGGCCACTGTAAAAGTGGTTATCCGTAGGCGAAGGAAAATATTTCTTACGGGCATTTACGGCCCACACGGCCATGTTATCCGGAGTGCCGTCCAGTCGTGCACTGTCTTCCGCCTCGTGATTACCCTGCACTAGAAACATGGGTATTGAGGAACCGCCTTGAACCATCAAAGAACGAACGTATAGCACATCGTCGAGAACTTCTTGTTCAGTTATCGGCGCTCCACCCTGTTGATTTTGTATCGGGAAAAGACCGTTACCGTGGTTTTGCGAAGTCATGAAGAAATCACCCAGATCCACCAGAAAATCCGGATCGTAGCTGAGCATGTTTTCAACAGTCTCTGTGTAAATCTCGTCGTCAGCTGCTTCTCTCGTGCAGCGCGGGCCGCACCATTTTTCGAATCTGGTTCTCGCACCTAAATGCGGATCAGCGGTCACAGCAAAGTTAAAGCTAGCGCCAGCAGGTCTTGCGGTATTAAAACTGTACTCGGGAGTATGGGCAAAATCCTGCTCTATCTGGGAGGTATTGGATTTGTAGCGAAGGCGATAAAAATACTCAGTATTACTATCCAATCCTTCGATTTCGAATACTTGCACATCACCATCGACGATCTCCTGTGTTGGAGAACTATTTGTGTAGTTTTCCGAGGCATCACCGTATTCAACATAAACTTGCGTATCTCGAAACGACATCACGCTGACAGCAATAGAGCGATCCGTGGGTCTGCCGAGCAGAATATCGCCGTGAAAATCTGTTTGCGCCGCGGCTGGCAGTGCAACAACAGCACCTAGACTAGCCACCGCACCAATCAAAAAACTGGTTCTAAAATATCTGACAAAACTCTTCATAAATAACTCCTCTTACCTTGGCGAGAAAGCGCCAAATATGTTCAATTAGTTGGTGGATTGAATCGTGTAGCTGTGGCCGATCATGCCATCTTGATTATTCTCATCTTCCTCTTCGGGAAGAAAGGTTCTGACGTATTCCACCTTCACCTCTTCAGGTGAGACATTCACACGAAGATAGCCGCCGCCGTCGACCACGGTGCCCGTGTTGTAGTTGTAGGTTTCGGCCGACCCTGACTGGTCAACTAGCCCGCTAATAGCAGGGACTGGAGTTTCTTGATAGACGATACCGTCCAGCTCCTGATGAACATACAGGTGGTCGTGACCGTGGAACCAGATAGTGGCATCGTGGGCCACCAGCAACTGATGGATGGGGATATCCCAGCCTCGTCGCTCTTCATCAAAGCCCCACGAGCCATCGAGGTTATAACCTCCCATCTCAAAGTATTTAACTGTCTCAACCCCACCACGATGCTGTCCTCTCATATTCAAGCCACCGATAAGGTGATGGGAAAACACAAAGGTATATTTTGCATCGCTGGTTTCCAGAGTCTCTTTTAACCAATCGTATTGCTCGCGCCCAAGCGTAGAGTTCCACTCAGGCGGAGAATCCAGAGCCTCAGTGTCGTACCAATAGGGATCCAGAGATATAAAGAGCGCATCGCCCCACTCCCAAGCATAGTAAGCCTGACGCTGGCCAACAAAATCCTCTGCGGCGCCGCCCCCGGTATAAAACCCGTTAGGTTCTGGATTGGGGAAATATTCCTTTCTACCAAGCGTATTTAAAACTGCGAGATTGGTGGAAGTACCATCGAGAATAGTGCCCCACTCTCCCTCATGGTTGCCATTAACCAAAAACAGGGGGACCGAGTGAGTAGTAAGATCAAAGTAAGATCGAAGCAATTCAATCCGGCCATTGACCTCCTGCTTGGAGGTTTCTCTGCCACCTCGGACATAGGGGTCGGTAAAAAAGGTATCACCGAGGTCAATTAAAAAATCGGGCTCGTCGGCCAACATCTTGTTGAGACTTAGCTTATAGGCCTCTGGAAGATTGCCCTGCATCAGGTGCGGATCGGCCTCAACCACAAAGGTGAATGAGCTACCCGGTGCACGCTGGGTATGAAAGCTGTACTCGGAGCGGGCAGCGAAGTTTTCCTCACCTGGCTGCCGATAGCGCATGCGGTAGTAGTAGCGCGAATTGGGCTCAAGACCCTCGATCACCGTGTGAATTGATTCACCGGCGGAAAAAAGAAGATAGCGAGTCCGGTCGGTATAGGTGCCCGGCTCAGTTCCATATTCATAGAAAACCTCAAGATCCTCCCGTGCTGCTGCATTGATAGTAATAGCCGTATCAGTTGGGCGCCCCAACAACTCCTGAGCGAGAAACAGAGGATCGTCGGTTCCTCTTGGATGACCCGGATGGGTATTGGTTGAGGGTTGATTAACAATAACCGCCTCAGGTTGAAGTACAGTATTGGGGAAAGCAAAACTCTGTGGATCGGGATATTCAAAGGAATCTGCAGAAAGTGCTGCTCCAGAATCCATTACTGAGTCACTTATGGCCGGCTCACTAATTTCCGAGCCACTATCACAGGCCGCCAGTAATCCAATCAAAGAGATAGTCAGAGCCGGTTTGACCAGCCGGCTCTGATTAGCGATATCAAATAAATATTGCGTTGCACTCATCTTGTATTCACCCCTTCTGGTTTTCTCTTGTACCAATATCCAGCACTTAATTAGTCGGCCTGAATTGTGTAGCTGTGACCGATCATGCCGTCCTGATAGTTCTCGTCTTCCTCTTCAGGAAGAAAGGTCCGCACGTATTCCACGGTAACTTCTTCGGGTTCAACATTCACACGAAGATAACCACCTCCATCAACTGAAGTCCCGTGGTTGTAATTAAAGTTTTTGACGGAGTTGCTGACATCGTTATGACCGCGCGTTGCAGGTACCGGTGTGGTTTGATAAACAATGCCATCCTGCTCCTGATGCACATAAAGGTGATCGTGGCCGGTAAAAAAGATGGTTCCTTCGTTATTGTTCGCTACCAACAGCTGATGAATCGGTATTTCCCAACCGGGACGTTCTTCATCAAATCCCCAAGTGCCGTCGAGGTTGTAACCCCCCATTTCTTTGTATTTAGTGGTCTCAATACCGCCACGCATCTGGCCACTCATATTCAGGCCGCCGATCAGGTTATGGGCAAATAAGAAGGTAAATTTGGCTTCGCTATTTTCAAGCGTCCGTCTCAACCACCAGTACTGTTCTTCCCCAAGGCTTACTGCCCAATCGTCATTTCCAAAACCGGCAGAAGTATTCCAGTAAGGATCGAGAGCAATAAAGAGTGCATCACCCCACTCAAAGGCATAATTGGCTTGACGATAACCAATAAAGTCTTCCAACCTCTCGCCGCCAGTATAAAAACCATTGGGCTCAGGATTGGGGAAATATGCTTTTCGTCCCAGAGTGCCCATCACCGCTATATTGTCGTCTGTACCATCGAGGAACCGGCCCCACTCACCTTCGTGGTTGCCGTTTACCAAAAACAGGGGAACCGAGTGGTTGATCAGGTCAAAGTAAGAGCGCAACAGCTGAACCCGACCCATCACCTGTTCTTCAGTCAAGGGCCCGGTGCGCAGGTATCGATCTATAAAAAAGGTATCGCCCAGATCCAGCATAAAGTCCGGCTGGTCGGCGAGCATCTTGGCAAGGCTCAGTTCAAAGGCTTCTGCACTGTTGCTGGAGAGCATGTGTGGGTCCGCTTGAAGCACAAAACTAAAACCGCTGCCACGGGGACGCTGGGTATGAAAGTTATATTCGTTGCGAGCACTGAATTCGCCATTACCAGGCTCTCTATAGCGCATGCGATAGTAGTAGCGGGTATTGGGTTCAAGTCCATCAATCAGAAGATGCACTGACTCTTCAGCTGGAAATTTGGTGACGATGCTTCGATTGGTGTATTCACCAGGCTCAGTACCGTACTCGTAGTAGACCTCAAGATCCTGACGTGCAACTGCATTGATGGTAATTGCGGTATCAGTAGGTCGCCCCAAGAGTTCCTGGGCAATAAAAAGGGGATCGTTGGTGCCGCGTGGATGATCGCCATAGGTAACCGTAGATGGCTGGGATACCTGAACAGAAGCCGGCTCCTGAACAGCCTCATCAAAATCAAAGCTCTGTGGGTCCGGGTATTCCTGCCACTGTGCAATCGCACTAGCGGAGCAAATAGCCAAAGGAGCAACAATCCAACAAATTAATTTCATTTCAAATTCCTCTTACAAAACAGATATACCCCAACGACAAAGCCCAGCGACTTTAGGTGAGAGTGATTCAATGCCACAGCACAAACAATGCCGAAACTACAGCAGCAATAAATTGACAGACTAGGCAATCGACTTCCCATGCCTATTCAGGCTGGTGATGCGTGCAATAATCGCTGTTCGCACTTAATTGTTCTAGCTAAATAACCTATCTGAGCGCTCAATCCACAAGAGCCGCTTTAACAGACGGGATAATCTTTACAGATCTATTCACTTGTTAATAATCCAGTTAGCCGCAGTCGTAAGCTTGAACAAATGAACCTGGCACGTACAGCCACCATTTTTTGTCCAGGGTTGGCATTGATCTGAACAGAGGATCGACTACAACTCTCGAATACAGCAATCGATGGTGATCGGCGCTGAGGGTAAATGTCTCCTGAATCTGCATGTAGTCATCACCATCTTTACCCCCTTCACGGTATTGCAAAGAATCAATCACTAGGGAGTCACCAACAAACCTACCCGCGGAGTAATAACTATTAACCCCTGGCGGAATATCTGGATTCTCCGGCATATCGCCCATATGCACGGTACGAATAGTGTCGTAGTGCTCTGCGTGAATCGTAATTGTGTTGTCTCCATTATCGACAATTTGAACAGGATAAGGAGCATTCAGTACAGTAATGACATCTCTTGGCTCACAGCTGGAAGGATCTGGCGTTGTAATGGTGTTGTTTTGCTCGCCATATTCTGTCCATTCGATCTCTGCTCCCAATGCCCGATGACTGCCTTCAGCACCGAATATGGTGGACCAAACAGCAAATACAGATGTTGGACGTTTGGAATAATCTTCCTCAATCACTCGACCATGAGCCACATCGGTATTGCCAATGCGTTCCGCTTCGGGCCATCGCGCTTCAGCGGTACGCAAAAATACAATTTCGCGCCCGCTTGGCAACAGCAGATGGTTCATAAAGATATCGTCGTCGCGCGTACGTGAGGGATAGCCGGCCACGCGCACTTGAGTACCCACAGAAAGCAGTTCCTTTGTGATTCCCATACGAGTAAGGGCCGCAACGGAATTGCTTTCAGTGGAATAGACTTTTTCATTTGGCGTGCCTGCATCGACAGTAAAACTCACACGTACATGCGGATTCACAAATTCGATTTTGCTGATAACGCCTTCTATTTCGATGTCACCATCAACATCGTAGATCGCTGCCCAGTTATGGTGCGCCGCTACCGGGCTTGCAATGAAAAGCGTCAAGCCCACTGCCAATAGAATAGTTTTCATAGTTGATTCCCCCAAAGCGAAAAAAGGGTTAACCCAGCTCGAAAACCCGGTTAACCCCCATAACATCACTTACATATTTGCGGTCTACTGTTGACCCCAGAAATTCAAAGACTCTGGGCTACTTTCTTCACCGCCGACTAACAAAGTAAAACCAAGCTCATCAGCCGTCCACCAAGCATCAGTCCAGCTACCTGGTCCGTCAAATCGTGCCCAACCAATTTCCCAGTCATGCAGTTTTACACCTGAAGGAGGGATACCGAACAGAGGGCCGGTATTATCGGCGGTGAGACGAAATGCGATCATGCCTTCATGGTCATTAGTAACAGCATAAGCAATCATGTCCCTACGGTTACTCATAGAGGCACCGTGGCTACCTTCAACGCCAAGCACATCTGCGCGAGCAATTATGTCGTCAATGCCGCCACGCTCAAGATTTGAATAAGGTCTGCGCTCTGTCCATGTGACTGCTCGATTTTCTGGCAGCGACTTGTAGCTCAACAAAAGGGTTTTGTTATGCCACTCGTCAGTATCCGCAGGATTTGCCAAATGTTCAGCAAGAGCTTCGTCAAAGGTACGTGAATCGTCATATGCCGGGGCGAGGTTTGTCCTTCCGTCCACACGCTTAGGAAGACCTACGCCCAGATCCATCAATACACCAGCTTCCTGAAGCATCCACCAGCTCTCAGCAATTTTGCCATCTTCCATTCTGAAAACAGCATTGGATATAACGTCGAAGGTCTTACCAGTTGCTGGAATACCGTACAGATTGCCAGTATGTTTACCTTGCACCCTGATCTGCGCCGCGACCATATCGCCGTCACCGACAAGTCGCAAAATAGTATTTACGCGTTCTGTAATGGCAATAAAATCTGGATCAGCTGCTTCGCTGAGTATGGGATCATCTGAATGATATACAAGGTTCTCGAATTCGCGCCGGGTTCTTACGTGATCTTCGGTAAATACTTCCCTGCCCACAACTCGGTAATCAGGTGTTCCTTTTACTTCCAGAAGTCGTGCAACGACTGCCTCATTGGCTGCCTCTTCCGCAGTGGTTTCTGCGTTAGTGACACTTGAATAGCTCAAGCAAATGCCAATAATCGCACCTAAACTTACAACGCTTTTCGATAATTTTCGTGTTCTAAACATAATCTATACCCTAAATTGAATATTCGTATTCGTCTTTTTAATTAACCGTTATTTGGCCATTCATGGCCCATCCCAGGCTCCAAGAATTCTGCTTCCAGTGACAGAGTCACTTCATCACCCACAGTCGACAGAGGCATGCCCCAATCACTGCGCTTCATCACCATAGTGCCATTAAATCCGATGCGGTAGCCACCACCAGGAGGGCGTACATCACCAGCCTGCACAAAGTTGACGTCCATTGTTGCCGATCTAGTAACACCCAAGAACGTTAAATCACCGGTGACGCTCATTGTGTTCTCGCCCGTCATCACGATTTCGGTCGATTCAAAAGTGGATGTTGGATAGACCTCGGTATTAAGCCAAGTTGCGCTGTTGGCCCGTTCGTCGAAAATCGGGATCTGGGTAGCCACTTCATACATGTGAGCCGTCGCACTTAATTTACTGCGGGTTGGATCCTCCGCATCAAATATGAGGGTACCGTACACCAGAGGTAAAACTCCGGAAAACATCGAAAACCCATGATGACTGGCGGTCCAGATAATACGACCGTGGTCGTGTTCGAGCTCGTATTCACCGGACTTAACCTCCGACAGGATTTTTGTGATGGGTACGTTTACCTGTGGGCCACGAGGGGCTCCCATACCCCCGGGGGGAGGCTCCTGCGCAATTGTGAAACTCATGCCAATTGCACAAATAGTGGATAACAATAACGCAATGGCGTCTCTGATTATTATTGGTCTGATTATTGGTCTCATTGTCTATGTCTTCTATTAATAAATATGTAACAGGTTATTGGGAGGTGATCGGCGCATGTGCCTGGCACCTCCTCTCAAACTGGCCCTGTGAGACCTAGTTATATTGGGCATTACCCTCTTCGGTTATGACGCAGTCGTAGGGTTGCACATATGAATTGGGCTGAAACTCCCACCATCGTGCATTCAGAACGGGGAGGTCATTTGATTCAGGATTAATCAGAATCTGACTGTAGTTCAGGTGATTCCGGTCTCCGCTGAGAGTAAAAGTCTCTTGCATCTGAATTGGAGAATTGCTGCCTTCAAAGGTCGTTGTCACCATAAGCGTGTCACCAGCAAAACGGCCGGTTGAGTAACCCAGATTATTTTTTACAGTGCCCGGATCATTGTGGGGGATATCCATATGAACTGTACGTATGGTGTCATTCTGCTCTACGTGGATAGTGACAGTACCGTCATTGTTATCAACTAGTTGCATGGGATACGGCGAACTCATCTCAGACCAGAGGTCTTTACTTGAACAATCGCCCTCACCGCGCTGCTCTGCGTAGTTAATGGCGAAATCTGGGCCCGGGCCCTGCATAGCTCGGTGACTTCCTTCGGCACCAAAAATGGTGCTCCAGACCGCGAAGACCGATGTGGGTCGTTCGGAGATGTCTTCCTGTTCATTGAGTCCATGGGCATAGTTCACATCACCAATACGAGCAGCTATGTCTGGCCAACGCGCTTCGGCAGTGCGCAGAAATACGATTTCCCGAGCTTCGTCAACCAAGAGCATGTGATTCAGGAAGAAAATTTCATCCGGGTTAGCACGTGCTGGGTATCCGGCAACTACTACTTTGGTACCAGGTTTTACCAATTCATCGGTCACATTCATGCGAGCCAGAGCCGCTACTGAGTTACTTGCGGCAGCAATTTTTGCTTCGTTCGGAGTTCCTGGATTAATGATGAAATTCATCACCACATGAGGGTTTTGCCAAACGACGTTATCAACTACGGCATCGAATTCAACGTCGCCATTCACGTCAAAAATAGCTGCCCATGCGTGGTGAGCCGTAGCGGGAGTCGCCGAAAATAGGGCTATCCCCAAGACCAACATAAAATTTTTCATACTAACTATCCTGTAAATATATAAATAAATCTAAAACTAATCGCTAGAAGAATCGTTTTCCGCGGACCGCTCTCTTGGAGTGCCCGCCTGAAAAGCCAAGGATGATTTATCAATCACCTTGCCCTCTATCGCCTTGGTTAACGTCGCCCAATCCACTTCCAGATCATCATGATCCGCCAATCCAATGGTTTCTGAGTCAAGCGCGTACAGAGTAATGATATAGGTGTGCATGCCAGATTGCTCTGGAGAACAGGGCGGCACATAGGCTTGGAGCCCACTCAATTTTGTGCCTCCGCCCGCGTGACCAACAGACTCCTTGTTTCCACGTGATAAGGCAGTAGTTTCCGCCGGTATACTCCAAAGTAGCCAATAGTAGCTAGGTTCATCAACACCTTCCACAGTACCCCTCGGGTAGTGATGCTCTATTAAGGCAAAACTCTGCGTACCCTCAGGTGCTCCGGACCAATTAAGCGGTGGCGAGAGTCCATCCCCACCCTTTCTTGTGCAGGTTAAATCCGATGGCAAGATGTCGCCATCTTCAAATAACGGGCTGGTTAGTCTTAGCTCTGCATTTACGGAGATCGAGACAAAAAAGACACTGAGGGCAGCAAGAAAATTCAGTGGCGCAATTTTTCTGCCCACCATATTCCCTGTAGCGCCTCGGTGAATTCTCATGGAGCACCCATGCCGCCGCCAGCATTGGGAGCAGCTCCCATTCCACCAGGAGGAGGCCCTCCCATTCCACCACCAGTCCTAATGACATGGCAATAATTACCGGACTCGACAATTCCGCCGTTGGTGACGGTTTTCCACTCAACATCGAAGCAGCTCGCATCTTCTGTTGCAGTGGATTTTAGGTAGTAGTCCTGCCCCATGTAATCGTAGGTCATAAGGCCATTGCCGACCTCATCATGAGTAAAGATTAGATTCTCCACTAGTACCGGCCTACCCGATGGTCTGCCCATGCCGATAGTAGGTACTTCGTTCAACTCGACTTCACCAACCAGACATTGCCAAATGTATGGCGGCTTGTCTGAAGTGTGGTAACGGTAACCAAATTTAGGATCCATTTGGCCATGACATACATCCAGTGCACCCTCGGCTATCGGTGAACCGTCCGGGTTGTTATTTCCGTATAAGGGAAATCCGTCAAAGCCCCAGCCAATAATGGGGTTGTCATCTTTGTTATCCATTTGCTCGATCATGCAGCGAGGCAACTCATGATAGTGATAATCATCCCCTCTGCCTGTGTGACCGCCACATATATCAAGCTGCTGAATAAGTATGGTGTCTTGGCCAGGATGATAGGAATAGAGATCTTCCACCGTCATTTCTCCGCCGGCACTATAGTCAAAAATGGGGATGCCATTAACTGCTACCCCAAGAGATGAATCACGGGTTTGCGGCGTTCCAGTAAAAGATGGATTGAAGACTATTGGCGCATGGTAACCAGGTGCAGGCATAGGTATCTGTTCATTGGTGCCGACGATACCTGTCATCATTTCATGACTTGCGTAACTGTCGGAATGAATAGTCGCGTGATCGCTATGGCAGGTTACCCATGCTTCGTCTTCAAAGCCGGCATCAGCCACAGAAGCAATAACTTCCTGACAATGCTCATGGGGAGACAAAGTGGTGATTCTAAAGCCACCTGCAGGCGGATCGCTCGGTCTCTGTGCGAAAAAATCGCCGCCCATCGCGTCGCTGTCACCAAGTACAGTGCCGCCTGAGCAGGCCAGCAGAATAAAAACCGCGCCAAGCATCGCAGAGCATAAACAAACTGTTTTTTTTGTATTCAATTTTCTCTCCCCCCAGGGGTATCACCTATCAATGAAACTCTCGGCAACTTTGGCGCAACACGAGAGATCGTTGTTTCAAATTTCTATTGAAGTCAAAAAAAACAGATTTCATATAGACAACTACTATATGGACACATTACAGCCTTATTTTGACAGCACGGCATTATGGCTGCATTCTCCTAAGATGACCATCCTGCAGAACCAATCCTCAGCGAAATATATAAAAATTAACACTTGGATTGAAAAATGCCTATCAGTTTTAGTTCTTCGCGATTGAGGCGATCTGAGTCCAACTTGTCTCTTAGGGTGAGACCATAATAATAATACTAGTTGGTTAAACTACATTAAAAGCTGACTAAAAATAGCAAATCTTCTGGGAGGGAATATGGGATTAAAAAACTCGAAAGTCGCCTATGGCAAAGTCGCGAAGTGGTTTCACTGGCTCACAGCATTCTGCTTTCTTATGCTTTTTGTCACGACCTATTATCGATCCTACTTTATCGAGGATCGTAGATCTGACTGGGGCCATGAGGTAGTTCACATACATCTCATGCTTGGATGGACTGTTCTTTTTCTTATCGTGCCACGACTAGTTTGGAAGCTTAGCAATATTCAGCCTCTAGATCCTCCGGGAAATCGCTGGGAGCATCTGGGTGCAAAATTTGGCCATTGGGCTCTCTACCTTTTAGCCATCGCTTTCTTTCTAACCGGCTATTTTGGAACGCATGACGATACCCACTATTTGTATCTCTTCACCATTCCCCAGTTTCAACATACGCCCATTTTCGAATGGGCTATTAGCACTTTCAATTTTACCTGGGAAGATTTCGAAGCTCCGATGAATTGGCTACACAGAGACCTCTTGGGCAAGTGGATAGCTCTGCCTCTTATCTTCATTCACGTGGCCGCCGCGCTGTACCACCACTTTTATAAGCGCGACACCATACTTCTTCGCATGCTGCCGGGAACAAAGGTAACCAGCACCACTCGCTAGTTTTGGTTGCACCACAAAGAAAAAACCCCAGCACTCCTGCTGGGGTTTTTTACACCTGAGCTCCTAATAGAGAGCTAATTTTATTCTGCATAAATCGTATAGCTATCGGCGATTTCCCTACAGGGTTCCTGAGTACAGTTTTCGATGTTTTTGACGTAGTCAACGGTCGCCTGATCGGGAGATACCGTCACATTCAAAAATCCAGCGGCTGAAATTACCACACCCTTCTCGGTGTCATAGCCCTGCCGGCCAGCGGAGAGCATTAGCGCTTCTTCGTTCATCTCGCCCCCTGCTCGGGATGGTTGCGGAACTTCCTGATAAACGATGCCGTTGTCGTGTACTTCTTTTACATAAATGTGGTCGTGACCATGGAATACGATTTGAACGTTGTTATCCAAAAGCATCTGCTGAATGGGTACTCCCCAGCCGGGGCGATACTCATCAAAGTCATAGGATTCGGTTGAGCTATCTACACGCCTTAATGGCCACGGACCTGTGGTATCTGTAGAGGGTAACGCGTTATAAGCCTGAATATTTTCAGGACTCCAAGCCTCATAGTCAAAAGGTGTACGCCCGCCCCACTCAAAATAATCCGAGTACAGCGCTCCGCCTCTTGAACTCCCGTAAGGATTGTCAAAACCACCGACCAAATGATGCAGGAATACAAACTTGAATTTGGCATCACTTGCTTCCAATGTATTTTTCAACCAATCGTATTGCTCGCGTCCCAGAGTTCGACTCCATACTTCACGCGGTGCATTCACCCAAAAAGGATCGAGAGCAACAAAAAGTGCATCACCCCATTCCCAGGAAAAATAGCCGTCTTGGCGGCCGATAAATTCGTACTCAACTGTACTGCCCGAATAAAACCCATTGTCGGTCGGCGAAGGAAAATACTTTTTGCGGTTGTTGACGGCCCATACCGCCATATTGTCCGGAGTACCATTCAAACGAGCACTGTCCTCCGCCTCATGATTTCCTTGGACCAACATAATGGGAATTGATGAGCCGACCTGGGTAAATAGCTCTCTCAAATAGCGAACATCTTCAATCACCTCATTTTCCGTTATCGGCGCGCCGCCTTGGCGCTCCTGAATAGGAAACAGTCCATTCTGATGGTTTTGAGCCGTCATGAAAGTATCGCCAAGATCAACAACAAAATCGGGGTCGTATGCCAACATGTTGGTGGCGGTCACGGCGTAAACTTTGTCGTCCGCTGCTTCGCGTGTACACCTATCGCCGCACCACTTTTCAAATCTGGTTCTTGCGCCCAAATGTGGATCTGCCTGCACGGCAAAACTGAAGGTTGAACCGGCACTTCTTTGGGTATTGAAACTGAATTCAGCTCCGGCGAAATACTGCCCTGTATCCTCGCTGCCAAATCGAATTCTGTAGAAATATTCCGTATCACTTTCTAGCCCGGCGAGCTCAAAAACCTGAATCTCGTCGACACCAAGGGCTTCAGTCTCTGTGCTGAGGTCATATTGTCCCGATACCGCTCCGTACTCTACATAGACCTGTGTATCCGAGAAGCTCATTACGCTCACAGAAGCTCCTTGGTCAGTTGGCCTACCAACCAGCACATCGCCATCGAAATTTGCACTGATAATTTCTGGCTCAGATTCTGCGCATCCGATCATTAGGCAGGCTAGAAACCCAGCGAGTATTACTCTACTAATGCTGAAGTGATTCAATTAATTTTACCTCCGAATTCTCTTTCTTATTACTCAAACCCATGAGTTGCCCAGCCGCTATCCAGCAGGCTTGACCCAAAGGCAAATCTGATTGGCAAATTTGTACTTTCTTTTTGTTCTTGGGGTAACTTCGGTTTAGGTGTTATTCAACGAGACCTAAAGCCGGAGAGCCCCGAAGAGGACAGTTTCCCGATGGGGGATAGGAAAACCATCCTCTTCGGTTATCCGAAGCTAGAAACTTTGTGCAATTCAAGTGCAGCCTCTGCTCAGAAAACTCATGAAGAGATCAAACCCGCAAAAAAGAGTTTCAATTTTTTGTTAAATATCGGGGGAAAGGCTCTGGTTAGATTGGTTTGGCTCGCAGCCAAGCCGGAGCATCGTTTTGATACTGAAACGTCAAATAAAATGGAAGGGGGTATTAGGTTGGCTAGAATTCGCGATCAGAGATCAACACATGGCTAGGACCAACCCAGCTCACTTGCAAACCGAAGCTGGATTCCAATGCCGCGAACATCATATCGGTATCACCCACAGGGAATTTTCCACCAACTCGCATGGTTTTTACTGATGGATCAAGATCAATTTGAACCGTTGTGTAGCGATCAATCTCAGCGACGACTTTTCCTAAAGTATGACCAGTAAAAGTCAGCAATCCCTGTCGCCATGACAGCTGATCAGAAACTTCATCAGTGCTCAAACTCTGTAAGTTGAGCAACCGGCCAGATCTGGTATCCGAGTTTTCATCATGCTGGACAGCGATAGTTGCAAACTGCCCCTCCTCCAGCAATCCCAGCTCTTGTAAGGCAGCATTTTCGTCAACGGCGCCTGAATCCTGATCAGTGTGGGTTGGCAAGTGAGACAGCGTAGAAGCTAGAGATACAATTCCCTCAGAAACCAAAACATCTACATCTTCGTCCAACACATGAACAGAAAATGCGGTCCCTACTGCGTAGATTCGGCCGTTACCGGCAAACACTCGAAAGGGAATCTCTGGATTGTGGGCAACGGTAAAGTGCGCTTCGCCTTGAAGTAGATAAATATCCCTATATTGATCGGTATATTCAACTTCAATCTGACTGTCAGTATTCAGGTAAACCGATGAGCCATCTTGCAAAATTTCTTGGCTTTGGTCGCCAACGGCCGTTGCATAGTACCCATTTGAATCCGAAATCGAGGCAGTGTTATTTGGCACAAGAAAGGCCACCGCCACCACCAGAACCAGACAAGCTGCCGCGGCTACAATTCTTTGTACCTGACGTTCTGGAAAGCGCACTGACTTTAGCGCTGGAGTTTTTGGAGACTCAATATCGACGGCAAGCTGGGTCAAAATATTCATCTGCCCCCAAAGCTCAGCCAAATCATCTAAGGCTTTTCTGTAGGCAGCGCCCTTATTCAACCACTTCTGAAGTCGTTGGCGCTCCTCAATTGTAGGCGGCAGGTCACGATCCAGAACAATCAGCCACTCGGCTGCTTCAGATTCGATTTTTCTCCGTTCTGGAAAATCCAATACGTTCATCGCTGCTTTTCAATCTCAACAGAGGATTTGCGCAATTTTTGCGCCGACCCACTACGCTGCTCCTCGTTTAGGCGAACCAAGTCTTGACACTCCAAGATTCCGGTTCGCAAATACTTTTCAACCGAACTGACGGTTAAACCCATTCTTTCTGCTATTTCCTTGTGAGGTAGGCCGTGCACCTTGCGCAGAAGAAAGACTTCTCTGCACTTGTCTGACAAACTCGCCAACGCCTCACAATAAAGACCAAACTTTTGCTCAGCTTCGAGCTCTTTGTCCGGTCGTTCTACATTATCTATAACAACTGAAGCGCTGCATTCCTCAATGTAATCAGTGATCTGATGCGACTTTTTTGTAAGGCGAGTGAGGGCAACATTCTTGGCTGTTCTAAACAAATAGGCCTTTGGCTGTTCAATTTCCTTTTGCTGCTCAGCGACAAAAGCACGCAAAAACGCCTCCTGAGCAACATCTTCCACATCGTGACGATCAGATAAGAATCGCGACAAATACTTATGCAAAAAATTTCTATTCTCAACGTAGGCCCTTGATACTGCCGAGCGTGAGGCATCGGGCTGAGCCGATTGCTCTTCATTCTCATCAATTTCCTTCATACCACTCCCCCAAAACGCGAATCAGATAAAACCCTTCGCAAAATAAATTTTATTGACAATACCATAATAAACAAACGGCAAAATATTAAATTGCCGCTTCATACATAACTGTATTGTTGTTGTTAGTAGAATCAAATAATTCGATTTTAATTGCTGATTCTAGTCCGACAAACTCGAATCCGCCCAAGGACTTCGAGACTCCAGCGCCGTAAATTCGAAATTCCAACCACCCTCTTCATTGCGAAATTGAACCTCCGGCGGTGGGCCAACTGAACGCAAGGACTCAACTTCTGGAATCGCTTCAATAAGAGCATTCAGCTGCTGATAGATTTCCGGTTGCACCAATGCCAGATCAACAATTTCTCGAGGGTCTGCTTCAACATTGAAAAGCTGAATAGTCCGCTCTCCGTTTGGCCCCCTAGCAGTGTGATCAACTAACTTCCACGGCCAGTCAAATGCAGCCACCGAACCTGCTACACCGATAGTTGCGGGAAGCCTTTCAACGAGTTCACCATCGGCGATGGCTGGCCACATGCTTTGCCCATCTATATTGACAACGTTTGAGGGCTGCTCTCCTATCGCTTCAAATAAAGTTGGCAACCAATCCTGAGCTAGGATGGGTTGCTCGAGTAGACGTCCGCCTTCGATATGACCCTGCCACCATACGAGTCCAGGCACGCGCAATCCACCTTCGAATGCGCCGCCCTTGCCCTCGCGCAATACACCATTGCTGGCACCTGAACCTGTTGCTCCGCCGTTGTCGCTGGAAAAAATAACTAGGGTGTCCTGCAATAAATCCATAGCCTCTAAGGTTTCTACAATTTTTCCTATGTCGGCATCGAGATCGGTGACCATCTCAGCGTATACATATCGATCTTCCGGAGTTAGGGACTCATTCAGACCGGTGGGAGCTTCGAGAGGCTGCAAGGGTGTGTGAGGCGCGTTGTAGGAAAGGTATAAGAAGAAAGGGTCGTCCACTGAACTTTTTGATTCAATGAGTCGCAGGGCCTCAGCAGTTAATAGTTCGGTGGTATACCCTTCTTCACGAACACTTACGCCGTCTCTTTGCCAATCCAGACCGCCGTTATAAACATGGGTGTAATAATCTACCCATCCACCCAAGAATCCGTAGTGGGAATCAAAACCTCTGGCAAAGGGAAAATAGGCCGGATCAACTAGACCCAAATGCCATTTCCCGACCATATGGGTTTGATAACCTAAAGCTTTTAAGTACTCAGGCATAGTGCGAATATTTAACGGCATTCCTGCATGGTCGCCTACGGGGCCATCTATCCCATATTTAAAGGGCGACTGACCGGTGAGCAACGCAGCACGAGTTGAGCTACACACAGGATAAACATAATTTCGATGCAGTTGAATCCCGTCCAGCGCCAGCTGATCCAGATTGGGAGTGGCAATTTCGGAGCCGTGGTATCCGACATCATTCCATCCCATATCGTCAACCAGAATGAAAATAATATTGGGCTGCCCAGTGGATGCCTCGGTCATCGGAGGTGAATCAATCTGGCCGATTGCATCAACCGGCTCAGAAGAATCGCTGCAAGCCTGAAGCGCGAATATAAAAATTGGAAAGCAAAGCTTGAGGAGAGATTTCAAAGTGCCGAGCCCCATGGACATTGGTAGGAATTGGGAAAGATAGCAGAATTTATCAGCAAAGTTTTTAAGCCGATCTGGCGTGACGGCTCAGCCGCGACTTTTCAGGCGTGGATTTGATGCTGGCGTATCTGAGCAAAAAACCCCAGAACGCCAGCCTTCAAACTGGATCGCTGACTAAGCTGGTCCGTTAATCTAAGAGCGGACTTCCAGCAGCTGGATTGATTCCGTTGTGGAAACCACCCTGATCTCTCAAAACCATGGAATTCCCAGATTCGTCATATTTGACCCATACAAGACCATGAGCATCACCATTGTGAGGCATATCCATCACTTCCAATTGCTCACGTGTATCGGCATCAAATACATAGATTCGACCCTCGCCATTGCTGGTTACCCACATCTCTTTTCCGTTGGGCGACAACAATACATGGTCGGATGAGATTCCAGAGAATACAGTTTCCAGGCCGGTGCCGGTCTCGGCATTTAGCACTGTCAAAGTGCGGCCGATTTGCCCCGAAGACTCGCCCTTATTAGTGACCCATATTTCAGATTCATCTGCGTTTAAACTTGCTGCGTAGGGGCCAACGCCGGTAGGAGCAGACCATACAATTTCGCCGGTATCGGTATTGATCTTGCTTATCACCGAGGAAGCTGTGGGCACATATATATGCTCTTGTGCGGCATCAATAACGACCCAGTCGCCTCGATATCCACGATAGGGATACTCCTGTACTACTTCCCAATTTTCTGGATCGATTTTGGCCACCCAGTAAGGGCGTAGCATGGTGTAACGGCCGATGATTACGTCTTGAGCTCCACCGCCAGATCCGGGATAGGGAGGCGGCTGCATCAGAACGTAGATAAATTCGCCATCGTTATAAGAGGTATAGCAACTACCTCCTAGATCAGAACAACGTACTCCACCGGCAACTGAATCGGTCTCGGTATCGTATAGGAATATATCTAATCCATCGGGATCACGAATAAAGGTATCAAACAAAATATGCCTGTCATCGAATAGCTGTCCATGATGAATGCGGCCACCAACGGCCACCTGCTTAACCGGATTTAAAGTCAGTGCATCCACTTTTAGCAGTGAAGCAGTTCCTCTGGCCGCATTTGGCGCCTGCCCGGGTCGTTGCTCAGCTGCACCACCTGGTACGGGCGGCCCAACGATATATACATAGCGGCCATTGGAAGTCATAACCGTTGTGTGCATTACTCCGTCCAACTCCTTCGGAATGAGCTTGGAAGTAATCACTTCGAGCGCTTCGGCATCACCTACCACCACCTGATTGGTATTGCTACGATCGGTGATTTGAAAACCGCCTCGCCGAGCGGATGGCCCAGTATTTTCATAAAAATAAAGACCGCCCGGCTCAGGGAAGAAAACCTGCTCGCCCGCATCATATTCAGCGATTACGTAGGATTGGTATTCTCGCTTTTGCCCGCCTACTTTGGCCTTTCTTTGCCAATCGGAAATAACTGTATCGAAGTTTTGAATTTGGATAACCGCCAAATCTCTCTCGGTAATTACATATTCGGCGTCTGCGGTCAGAGCAGCATTCGCGCGCTGAACCTCATCAAGTTCGGCTTGCCAAGCAAGCATCTCATCTGAGCTGATATTTTTCCCGCTTAGACTACTAAGGTAGGTTGACAGCGCTAAAAGATCATCGTCATCCGGATCCATTGTCGAAACAATAATTGCCATCTGCGGATTGCTATAAAGTTGTTCCTGAATCTGCGCTGGCGTAGGCCCATATTGAATGGTTGGACCGATTCGCCCTTCTGCCTCATCACCATGGCAAACCCAACAGGAAACCTGCTCAAAATAGAGTTCTTTGCCCTGAGCGATTAGCTCTTCGGAGTTTTCTTGTGCCTGAGCTAGACTTGTTGCACAGACAAGAAAAATACTGCAAAACAGAACCCACGCATTCTTAGATATATTCATAATTATTCCAATTATTGTTGGCTGAATTTAGCTCTGCCATTTTTCACCGAGCAGGTCTCTTCAGTTCTTTTAGTTACCCAACGAGAAAGCCCCTTGCCTCCGTACCCGGCCCCTTCTCATACCACACCATTCAAAAGCGGAACAATTGACGAATATAACAAGGGGGCAGACTGTATCCACAATATATCAGCGGAGAGATTAGTAAAGATTTCCTTAGGTACTATGCACAAATGTTGGCCATTGACGCTTTGGCCGAAACCGATTGCTTACACGAGCTTGACCCTGACATCACAGGATCGCAGAAATTCTTTCCTCGATATTTTCCGGCCTTGCCGAGGTCTCGAAAGTACGTACTTCAGCTTATCAAAATAATTTTGTGTGGATATCTAGGGCAGATGTGTCTTTATCGACAGTTATTACGGGAAGCTAAGAATCCGCTCCGAGATGAAGAGTCACGAGAATCTCAGCGATTTGGACGCAACATGGAGACAGGTGAGCTTCTCTTGAGGAAGATCAAAAAGCGGCTGGAATATGGCTTTAAAATCTTCACCCCTGAAAAATACTTGCGAGTGATTTAGGTGCATCACTCGCAAAACTGCAAATACGTGAACTAAGCTCGGGTTGTGAACCGAAGTTTTGTGAAGCGTGGACAACTACACTAATCAGATTCACTAGTTTGAATTCATAAGAGGAAACTACATGAAACGTTCAATATTAATTCTGGGGCTATCTGCGTTTTTAGCCATTCCAGCTTCAGCTCACCATGCTTGGGCGGCATTTTTTGACGTTAATGGAGATGTCGAATTCGAAGGCGTCATCAGCGATATTCAATGGGTAAATCCGCATGTGTCAGTCAAGTTTATTGAGAATGCTGGCAGCGCAAACGAAAAAGAGTGGTGGACTCTAAGTAACTCGGTAGCTGCTCTGACCCGCATGGGCATTACCCAAGAAGTCCTCGCTGTTGGCACCCAAGTGCGAGTCGCTGGCTACCCCTCACGCTCAAGCACTGATGGTGTTTTTATGAATCACCTGTTACTGCCAAGCGGCGAAGAAGTTGTTTTCTTGCGCACGGCTGAACCCCGCTGGCCCGAAGCTGATCGCATCGGCAATACCGATATCGCTCACGGCCGCGTACATGAAGAAGATTTTTCCAAACGACCTACTACCATCTTCTCAGTTTGGAACACCATTTACGGTGCCGAGGGCAGCCATCAGGCCTTGAAATACCCCCGCGGCCCTGAAGGTTTTTCAATCAACTACGCCGAAGCACGAGGCACCGGTGGCTGCGTCAGTAAAGATGTCTGGGAAGAAATGGGCGCACCCTACCCGATGGAAATCATTGATAACGGTAACGGCACCGTCACAATTCATGCGGAAGAATTCGACACCATTCGTACTGTGCACATGGACATAGAGCACAACGATCCCGGTACCGTTAAAAATAACCTGGGTTACTCAACCGGCTATATGGAAGACGGCAAACTTTTTGTCAAAACCACCTTCGCTGGCAGCAACTCACCGATTGTCTTCGAGGAAACCTTTTGGTTAAGTGAAGATCACAACCGGCTTTTATACAGTAACAAACTTTCCAATCCACAAACCGGGAAGCTGTTTGAAGGCGAGAGATGGTGGGAATATCAACCCAACTCATTCATCCAGCCTTACGAGTGCACTGATGTAGGCATTACTGGTTGATTTCTTAGAGAAAACCCCTAATAAAAAGGCAAGTCGAACACTAGTTCGACTTGCCTTTTTTTATGTGCCAGAGTTCGCGATTAAGCATTGCATACACGATCTCATTGGGGGTAACCAACTATGGTGCAATTTTCTACAGCCAGATTGATCTGTCTAGCGGCTTTGGCCACATTTGTTCTGGGCTGCACCAACACCAGACCAAGCTACGATTACATTCATCTGCCTGGCACTGAGCCCGCCGCCGGGGCCAATATGCCCTTCACCTCGGCCATTGGTGTCGGCTCAGGCAGAATAGTCTTTTTATCCGGTATTACCGGAGCTCCCGTACCACATAGCCATCCCCATATCCCAGCTGAATTTGATCAGGTTGATTTCGATCCCGAAGCTCAGGCAATCGCGGTAATGGAAAGGCTAAAAGCCACTATGGAAGCTGCTGGTGGCGATTTGACAGACGTCATTCAAGTGACTCGATTTATCCGGGACATTGGAGCAAATCAAGATGTTATTAATGCGGTGATGAATCGCTACTGGGGACCCGATCACCGGCCAGCCAGTACCTCCGTTGAAATTGTGCGTTTGGCAACAGACCCACGTTTTATTCTGGAGGTGGAAGCTGTGGCAGTTTTGCCCTAGCTGACACTTCTTTCTCATGCCACAACAAAGGGGATCTAGCTAATAGTGTCTAGCTTGACTCGTATCACTGGAGCAAAAGTATTTTTTGCGGCGGCTTTTCTCAATGCCTTTGTCGATCTCGGCCACAAGATCACAATTCAAAATACCATCTTCAAAATCTATGAAGGCAGCACACAGGTTGTTCTCACTGCAACGGTAAACGCGCTGATTTTGCTGCCCTTTATTTTCCTCTTTATACCTGCCGGAAAAATTAGCGACCGTTTTGCCCGCCATCGGGTGATGCAGATTTCCGGTTGGATAGCGGTGGCTCTGACTTTAAGCATTGCTATCTGTTATCACATGGGTTGGTTTGAGACCGCCTTTGTAATGACCTTTTTACTGGCGGCTCAGTCAGCAATTTATTCGCCTGCCAAATTTGCCTACCTCAAATCGCTATTTGGCACAGAGAATTTGGCGCGTGCCAACGGAGCAGTTCAATCTCTTGCCATCGTTGCAATCCTGGCTGCGACCTTTGCCTTTTCGATACTGTTCGAACGTTTTTTCGAAGGCGCCACCACTACCGGTGAAACCCTTACTCAAGTTGCGGGCATCGGCTGGATGCTGGTTGCTGGCGCTCTGATCGAATTGGCCTGCCTGTATCGACTACCTAATCTAAAAGTTATTGAGAACGCGCTGAAAACTGAAAGCGAAGGCAGTAGTAAACCCGCAGGAAAACCTCTAAAAACTGTGATGACCAGACCGGTAATGGCGCGTTCGATTTTGGGCATCAGTCTGTTCTGGGGTATTGGACAGGTTATGTTGGCGGCCTTCCCGGCCTTTGCCGAAATTCGCACCGGTGTGACCAACGCCGCTCTGGTACAGGGCGTACTAGCGATGTCGGGCATCGGCATAGCCATCGGTGCCATGATCGCCGGCCGGGTTTCCAGAAACTATATCGAAACCGGATTGATTCCCGTTGGCGCGCTGGGTATCTGTATAACCCTTTGGTTGCTGCCCTTTGCCAACACGCTGCAGAGCTTTGCTGTACTGCAACTATTTATGGGCATATCCGGCGGTATGTTTTTGATTCCTCTAAATGCTCTGGTGCAGTTTCACGCCGACGAACGCGAGCTGGGTGGCATTATCTCGGTTCGAAACCTGTTCTCGAACCTGACCATGTTGACCTTTCTACTGGTAACTATCGGTCTAACCTATATTGGTTTTGGCGAGCAGTTGCTACTCATTGCGCTAGCAATTGTCGCGCTGTTTGGGACCATCTATACGGTGGTCAATGTGCCACAAAGCATGACCCGTTTTATTGTCGGTTCGCTCATGTCTCAACGCTATCGATTGACAGTGCAAGGCGTTAAGAATATCCCGGCAACTGGCGGTGCGCTTCTGCTGGGTAACCATATAAGCTTTGTCGACTGGGCCATGATCCAGATCGCTTCGCCCAGGCCAGTGCGCTTTGTTATGGCGGAGATCTATTACAACCGCTGGTATCTGAAATGGATTCTGAAACAGTTCGGTTGTATTCCGATAAAAGCCGGCCCTTCGAGCAAATCGTCTTTGGAAGCGGTTTCGGACGCTTTGGTTGCCGGTGATTTGGTCTGTCTATTCCCCGAGGGCGCGCTGACTCACAACGGCCAGCTTGGCGAGTTTCGACGCGGCTATGAAACCGCCTGCCGTATGACCGAGACGGATATACCAATAGTGCCTTTTTATCTGCAGGGTCTTTGGGGCAGTAGACATTCACGATCTTCCGATAGCTTTAAAAGTGCGCGGGAAATTCCTGGCAAGCGCGACGTGGTTGTCACCTTTGGTGCGGCGCTGCCCAGCGATACAACTCCAGATTTATTGAAGCGAAAGGTCTCGGAGCTCTCTGTTATTGCTTGGAATCACTACGCCGATTCTCTGCCAAATTTGGCGGAAGCCTGGATCGACAAAGCCAAGGCCATGGGCGGCAAAGATATTATTCATGACGAATTATCCGGCAGCCTCTCAGCATACCGCGTGCTGACTGGCGCCACTTTGATGTCGCGCCGAATTTCAAATCTTTATCCCGGCCAAAATGTCGGCCTGGCCCTGCCCTTTAGCGCCGGTGGTGTGCTGGCCAATATGGCAACCCTGCTGGCGGGTAAGACTCTGGTCAATCTGAACTACACCGCCAGCGCCGAGGCTCTGCAATTTGCTTGCGAACAGTCTGGCATAACACGGGTTCTTACTGCGCGACGCTTTATTACCAACCTACAAAAACGTGGCATCGAGCTGAGCGAGCTATTGCCGGATCAGGAGCTAATCTATCTGGAAGATATGCGTGAAGGCTTTAGTAAAACTGAATCGCTTTTGACTCTTCTGCAAGTGCGGTTGCTGCCAAGCGGGATGCTGAAGAAACTGGTTTGCAAAAAATGTGACCCTAAGCAAGCGGCAATTATTTTTTCCAGCGGATCTGAAGGCTTGCCTAAGGGCGTAGTGCTGAGCCACAAAAACCTTATGGCCAATGTCAAACAAGCCGCTGACGCCCTTCAGCCCGATAGCGAAGACGTTATGATGGCGAGCCTTCCACTGTTCCATGCCTTTGGATTAACCGCCGCCCAATTTTTGCCCCTTATCGAAGGTATGCCTTTGGTCTGTCAGCCTGACCCCACCGACGTGCTATCTGTATCCAAAGCGGCATCAAAATATAAAACTACAATCATGTTTGGCACTTCGACATTTCTGCGCTTCTACTGTCGCAATTCTAAAGTGCATCCACTAATGCTCGATAGCCTGAGACTGATAGTGGCAGGTGCAGAAAAACTCTCAACCGATGTGCGCCAATCCTTTGAGCTGAAGTTCAAAAAGCCCATCTACGAGGGCTATGGCATGACCGAGTGTTCCCCTGTTGTTGGCGTCAATTTGCCGGACGAACTGGAGGACTCAGGTTGGCGCGTGAAAACCTCAAACAAGATAGGCAGCGTAGGACAGCCCCTAGCGGGCACAAGCGTGCGTATCGTTGACCCCGAAACTTATGAGGAACTGGAAACCAACGAACAGGGCATGGTTTTGGTGGCTGGCCCTCAGGTTATGGCGGGATACCTAAACAATGCTGAAAAATCTGCCGAGGTATTAATCGAAAAAGACGGCATCACCTGGTACGTATCCGGTGACAAGGGCAAGCTCGACGAGGATGGCTTTCTGACCCTGATCGACCGTTATTCCCGCATGGCCAAATTAGGTGGAGAGATGATTAGTTTGGGCGCTGTTGAGCAGCTTGTACGCCCAGCCCTTATTGACCAAGGTTACTTAGGCGATATCGTCGCCACTAGCGTCGAGGACAAAAGAAAGGGAGAACGCCTGATTGTTCTTCTTGACGAAGCCTTCGATCAGAAAGCGGTTATCGACTATCTTAAAAAAGCCAAAGCCAACTCTCTGATGCGCCCCTCTTCCTGGATTCAGGTCGAGGAGATTCCGCGTCTAGGGGCGGGCAAAGTGGACTTCCCGAGGGCGAAAAAATTAGCTGCCGAGCTGGTCTAATCTGAGCAAGATTCGGGTCGCACAATCAAGCGGTCTGATCGATACTTATGCAGATGTCAGATTACCAACGCATAGAGAAAGCGATTCAATTCATTGAGGCGAAAGCCAAGGATCAGCCGAGTCTGGAAGAAATTGCGACGAGCGTAAATCTGAGCCCTTACCATTTTCAGAGAATGTTTAGCCGCTGGGTTGGAGTCACTCCAAAACGGTTTCTGCAAACCCTTACCCTGGAGCGAGCCAAGTTGCTGCTCGCTGAATCAAAACCACTTCTGGAAGTTTCCGACGAGGTGGGTTTGAGCACTAGCTCGAGGTTGCATGATCACTTTGTGCAACTGGAAGCAGTTACTCCCGGACAATACAAAAGTGCAGGCAAGGGACTCAGTATTCAGTATGGTCTCCATCAAACACCCTTTGGAAGGGCATTTATTGCACAGACCGAGCGCGGTATCTGCAAAATTGCCTTTGTGGAAGAATCAGATTTCGACACAGAGCTCCTTCTGTTAAAACAGGAATGGCCGCTGGCCTCAGTCGAGGAAAACTCCACTGTCACAGCGGTTTCCGCTGCCGATGTTTTTGATCCGGCGGGTACTGCCGATAGGCCACTCTCTCTGTATGTTCGCGGCACCAATTTTCAGGTGATGGTTTGGAAAGCCCTGCTGCAAATCCCGGAAGCCTCTGTGCAAAGCTATTCATCTGTAGCTGCGGCAATTGGTAAACCTTCCGCGGTTCGCGCTGTCGGCACAGCCATCGGTGCCAATCCAACTGCTTTTATAATTCCCTGCCACCGAGTAGTTCAACAAAGTGGTGGAATCGGCGGCTATCGCTGGGGCACAGCCCGCAAACACGCGATGCATGCTTGGGAAACTGCTCGGGCAAGTTAGACTTCAGTCAAACCAAGTTGTAAAAGTTGATGGCTCAGCTCGAGGTGTGCGGTACTGATTTACAGCTTGCCCGGCATCCTCATATCCCAATGCCATACCACAAATAACCTTAGTACCTCTGGGCATTCCCAGAGCATCGCGAACGACATCCGGGTATTCGGCCAAAGCCGCCTCGGGACAGGTCGCTAAACCCATATCAACAGCAGCAATCATCAAGGTCTGTAAAAACATACCCGTATCGATATAAGATCCAGCCTCCAAACTCCCGTCCAGAAAAAACATAAGCAGCACTGGTGCATCAAAGGCGCGATAGTTCCGTGCCCATTGCTCTCGCCGACGATCTCTGTCTTCGCGTTTTATGTCCAATGCGTTGTAGAGCTGCTGACCGCAATCAACTCGACGCTGTTTGAAAGGTTCGATCCACTCAATTGGATAGTACTGATAATCCTTTTCTACCTTTTTGTCGGAGGCGAAGGCTTGTTCAAACCCACGTTGCATTTTTAGCTTGGTTTCACCGCGCACCACCGCAACCTGCCAAGGCTGGGTATTCGCGCCAGAGGGCGAACAACTCGCCAAGGACAGCAGCTGATTGATTTGCTCGTCAGTAATCTCTTTGTCGAGATAGGCGCGAACAGATTTACGGGTTTGAATGGCATCTTGTGTATTCATAACTCACAACGCTTGGTTCAATGCTTTAGGCAAAATTGCAGTATTTACGCTCTTGTTACTTGGGTCTGGCTATAACAAATAAAGAATCCTCCTGCTGGAATTCTTTGTAACTCAGAGCAGTCAATATCTCGAAAAACTCCAAAATAATACCGAGTAGATGTTCCTTGTTGTAATAGGTAAACAACAAACCATCCATCTCGCTATTTTTTTCTCCTAACCAAAATGAATGTGCAATCAACCCTTTTGGCGCCAAAATTTTTATCTGCTGCTTAAGTGACTCTCTTAAGTCTTCTTCCGAAAGGTGGTGAAGCACCTTGTTCGAGTAAATACAGTCAAATTTCTTATCGAGCTCAAGCTTCAATGCATTGAGTTTCAGGAAAGGAATTTCCGGATGCCTTCCTTTGCAGATCTTCAGAAACTCATCAGATAAGTCGGACCCCGTAACCAAATAATTATTCTTCAGATAATCTATATCTAACCCACCACCAGAGCCCAGCTCAAGCAATGTCGACCTCTTGGGTAAGTGCCTGCTCAAGGCCTCATAGATATTACTTCCATCATAGTCATTGCACATCTCAATGTACTTTTTGACATTTTCCGGGTCATCGTAAAAGCTCATATCACCTCCAATCTCCCTGGATCACAAAGCAAAAAAGGGCTGACCTCCGACAAGAAGCCAGCCCCGATCTTAGTTGCTATGCACACTCCAGGCTTTATCAAGAGCCCTCAGCGGCCGTAGGCTATAGAGAGCCCTCAGCGGCCGTAGGCTATAGAGAGCCCTCAGCGGCCGTAGGCTGTAAAGAGCCCTCAGCGGCCGTAAGCTGTAAAGAGCCCTCAGCGGCAATCAGGCCTTATCAAGAGCCTGGCTAATGTCCGCGATAATGTCATCGACATGCTCGATACCGACCGAGATGCGAACCAGATCTTCCGATACACCGGCAGTAGCCAGCTCCTCAGGATTTAGTTGCCGATGTGTGGTCGACGCAGGATGGCACGCCAATGATTTGGCATCGCCGATATTTACCAGGCGCAATATCATCTCAAGCGCATCGATAAAACGCGCTCCGGCTTCTGCACCGCCAGTGATACCAAAACTCAAAATGCCAGAGGCTTTGCCGCCCGTAATTTTTTCACATAAGGCTTTATGAGGGCTGTCCGCTAGACCGGCATAATTAACCCATTCGATCTTTGCATGTGCCTGCAAGTACTCGGCCACCGCCTGAGCATTTTCGCAATGGCGCTCCATGCGTAATCCCAATGTCTCCAAGCCCTGCAATATCTGAAAAGCGTTCATGGGTGACAAGGCCGCGCCGGTATTTCTTAAGGGCACCACTCGGCAACGTCCGATATATGCCGCAGGCCCTAAGGCTTCGGTATATATCACGCCGTGATAGGAAGGATCGGGCTCATTGAGCATGGGAAAGCGTTCTTTATTTGCAGCCCAATCAAACTTGCCGGAATCAATAATAATGCCGCCAATGCTGGTGCCGTGGCCGCCAATATATTTGGTTAAAGAGTGAACAACTATATCGGCACCCAGCTCAATGGGCTTACACAGATAGGGTGTTGCCACGGTGCTGTCCACAATCAGTGGCACACCGTGTTTGTGGGCTATTTCAGCGAGCTTCTCAACATCAACAACGTTGCCAGCTGGATTGCCAATGGTTTCGCAAAATACTGCTTTGGTATTTTCGTCGATGTGGCCTTCCAAGCCAGCATAGTCGTCATATGACGCCATACGCACTTCAACGCCCTGCTTGGGCAGAGTGTGGGCGAAGAGATTGTAGGTACCGCCGTAGAGCTGAGTGGTACTCACAATATTGGAGCCCACTTCCGTAATACATTGAATCGCATAGGTAATGGCTGCCATACCAGAAGCTAACGCCAATCCGGCAATTCCGCCCTCCATCGCCGCCAGACGTTGCTCAAGCACGTCGGTCGTAGGATTCATAATGCGGGTATAAATATTACCGGGAACCGCCAGATTAAATAGATCGGCGCCGTGTTGTGTGTCGTCAAAAGTGTAAGACGTTGTTTGATAAATAGGCACTGCCGCGGCTTTGGTAGTGGCCTCGGATTCATAACCCTGATGCAATGCGAGTGATTCGAGCTTCATGTTTTCCCCTTATTGTTTGCGGCATGAGTTTTGCGGCCTGTATCTTGGCTTAATGTAGAAATAATTTCACTATCCAAAGACTTTTTAGCTGCACTTGATCTCCATCAGTTTCTTACAAATCTTTTCAGACTCGATATTGAATCGCACCAACAAAGTGCGTTTAATCCGCGCCAGCTAGGGCGAGCTCTCGCGTTAGTTAGATGGGGAATCATAAAACAACAAGGATCTACAAGATGATAAAAAAACTACTTACCATTACCGCAATTACCACCTGCAGCTTTTGCACTTTGGCTCTAGCCGAAGCACCCAGCTATAGCTTTGTTGGGGTTGGCTACTCCAGCGTTTCAGGCGACGGTGTTGATATAGACGGGTACGAACTATTTGGCTCATTCGAACTCAACGACAAGGTTTTTTTGGAGGCTGAATATGCCAACGGCGACGCCGAGGGCGGTGGTTTAGAGGTTGATGTAACAGGTTGGTCCGCGGGTATTGGATACATCCTCACCGAATCAGATACAACAAATACATACGTCTCGATTCAATCGACCCATCTAGAGGTTGGGCCTATTGACGGAGACGGATACGGCGTTGCGGCTGGAGTTCGCTCAAATGTATCGGACGAGATTCAGCTGAGTGCTCAGCTGTCGTATACAGATATAGAGGACAGCAGCAGTACCACTGTTTCAGTTGGGGCAGAGTGGTTTATTGATCCCAACTGGTCGCTGGGACTTGGACTGAGCAATAATGAGGGCGATACAGGTTGGCAGCTTGGTGCAACCTATTATTACTAGTTCTGAAAATTGAATTATCGCCTTGAGTAAGGCTCGATAGACAGGAGCTAAACTCAAGCTCGTTAATCATATGAATGCCCGATTGCCTTTGGCAATCGGGTTTTTTTATGCCGCCCAGCTATATTCACACACTAAAACGAATATCAGGCAGCAATGTTATTATTCTCCGCCATCTCAAGGGTGCTTTGTTATTAGCGCCTGATAAATCAAACAGGTAGATAGGTGTCAGCGGAAAATCGCGTTAGCGACGAGGCCATTCAACAGCAGGTAGAAGAAATTATCGCGGCGGGTGCGCTGGGTAAATCAGATGCCTATGTCCGCTTGCTGCGCTTTTTGGCAGATCGCGCCCACACCAACAAATCCGTTAAAGAAATTGAAATTGCCATCGAAGTATTTGGTCGCGACGAAACCTTTGATGTGACACAGGACTCTCTGGTTAGAGTCTATATTCACAAACTGCGCACCAAGCTGGATAAGTTCTATAGTGAAACCAAGAGGGACTATCCGCAGCGCCTGTCGATTCCCAAGGGCAGCTATCTGCTCGGTTTGGAAACCAATGATGAGTCCAGCAATGCGATACCCCGGCTTGTCCGCATTGCCAATCGCGAGCGGCTCCTCCTGGTTGGTATTAGCCTTTTTGTTGGTGCCTGTCTGAGTTTGGGCTGGCTGGCCTATAGAAACTCCTCGGCGGCTGCGGAGCTGGCACTGAATTCTGATATCTGGCACCCCCTTGCCAATGTTGAGCGTCCGCTGTTAGTTGTCATTGGCGATGTATTTGTCTTCTCCGAGGTCACACCCCAGTTCGAGCAGCTTCGAGAGGTGCGTGATTTTTCGATCGCCAGCGCGGAAGATTTTCAGCGACGACAAGAATTTGATCAGAGTTTTCTGGAAAATTATCGCGACTTCGGGGTGCGCTATATGCCGCAGGCAATAGCTCCTTCTCTGAGGAGCTTGAGTCGCTTCCTCGGCCCTGAAAAATCTTGGCATGTTCAACTCGCGTCGCAAGTCTCAGCTACCGACCTGGAAAGCGCAGATATTATTTATATCGGCTACTTCACTTCCCTCGGCATATTCAAGGATCTCATATTTGACCAATCGGCGTTAGAGCTGCACCCCAACGGCAATGTTTTGATTCAGAGCGATACCGGGGATGTGTTTGTCGGCGACGGTCAGGTTGCGGAAGGCTATAGGGATAGATATCTGGACCACGCCATGCTGAGCAAAACCGGGATGGCAAATGGCAATAGTCTGATTGCACTGATGTCGGCTCGAGATGCCGGATTAGAGTATCTGGCCGACTTTGCATTTTCAGCCGTAGGTACGGCGGCAATAGAAGCCGGGCTATCCAGCGGATTAGAGACAGGAGAACCTGACTTTGAAATGCTCTTGGAGGTATCGGGCAACGATCCCGATAACCTAATCAGTCAAATCAGAATGATTCAGCAAGTCGCCGAGTAGCGGTCGACCCTGCCGGGAGGGCAGAAATTTCTGGAATGCCCATTCCGAATAAGTCATCGAATAGATCGCAGCGGTCACTGCAATAGACTTCACCATTAACTTCCAAGTAAACGATGCGACCGGCCGTGTCGCCGGAGCGTGCGGGGAAGGCGGCAAACTTGATTGACGTTCCAGCTTTAAGTAAATCAAACCGCCAACCTGAGCGGGTCAAGATAACCCGACTTTGGCCTTCAAGAATCCAATCCTCGCTCGTATCACCCTGCCCTACTGTCACCACCAAATAAGAATGCGGATCCATCAAAGAGAAATTTTTCACCACACCTTCCTGAGTGACGATGGCTTCTTTAGACACGAGGTAGTGCACTTCCATCGCATGGTGAGCAGCCACTCCAGTGCTTAAGACTAGCAATAGCAGTGCCGGGATAAATGTGTTTTTGCTGAACATTCTGAAATAAAGGATTCGATTTGGTTCTTGTGGCTTCAATTCTGACATAAATTCCAGACTCACTTCTAATAGAGATTGGTTAAGAAGCATTAATAGGCAGAAAACTAAACCCCTTATTAATAGAGCCCTAGCGGGGATGTTAACGCTACGTTAACGTCGAATAACTGTTCCTAACTTACTTGTCCTCGCTAGCCAAACTAGTATCCGAGCCAGATCGAATACCAGCCATGTTGGAAAAGGAAATATGAACATGAAGAAGCTCGCAAATCACGCAGTGCTGTTCGCAATGATCGCGGGAGCATCCGGTATAACTCTTGCTCAAGAAGTGGAAGTGGAAGATATCCTCGTTTTTGGGCGGCTTCAGGAGCAGATCGGCAACGCCAATGCATCTAGCGAAGGCAGAGTTGGCGGCGCAGATCTTGCGGTTCGCCCCCTACTGAAGGTTGCAGAGTTGCTTGAGGCTGTTCCGGGAATGGTGGCAGCACAGCACTCTGGATCGGGCAAAGCCAACCAGTACTTTATGCGCGGCTTTAATCTCGACCACGGTACCGATTTCACCAACTACGTTGACGACGTTCCTTTTAATCTGCGCTCCCACGGACACGGCCAAGGTTATCTGGATGTAAATGGCTTGATCCCCGAAACTGTCAATCAGATTGACTACCGCAAAGGTACCTATCGAGCCGATACCGGTGATTTTTCGATGGCGGGTGCGTCGCTTATGTCCACCATCGACTATCTCGACGAGTCCTTTGTTGCACTCGAAACTGGAGACTACGGCTGGCAGCGACTTGCCGGTGGCACTACGCTTGATCTAGCTGGTGGAGATCTGACAGTAATTGCGGAGAGCAAATCCTACGATGGCCCTTGGGAATTGGGGGAAGACTTGGACCACAAGGCAATTTGGGGCAAGTACGTTAAAGAAACCAGCTATGGAACTATGCGCGCTTCCCTATCTGGCTACAGCGCAAGCTGGTTGCCCACTGAACAAATTCCCGAGAGCGCCATAGGCACAGCAATTTGTGAAGATGATTTTTGTGCGCTGGATACCACCGCGCGTGGTGAAACCGATCGCTGGATCGGAACTATTCAACTAGAAGGGGACGATTGGCGTGGCACATTTTATGCGCAGACTTATGATTGGCAAATGAGCTCAGACCCCACCTACGCTGAGCAAATCAACCAGTTCGACAAACGAACCGTAATTGGTGGCCGCTTAGAAAAATCCTACTTTATAAACGACGATCTCAACGCTACCATCGGCAGTGAATTCCGCTATGACGACATCGACCGCGTCGGTGTAGATTTTTACGACAATGGCATTTTCTTGGCAGAAAACGGCAATAACGCCATCGTCGAAACCTCCTTTGGCGGCTATGGCGAATTGACCTATCAAGCGACACCAGAGTTAAGGGTATTGGCCGGTATTAGAGCGGACTACTACGATTTTGACGTCACTGCACTCAACGGCATTAGCGAAGAAGGCACAGCAACAGACTCCCAGTTTTCACCAAAAATTGGCTTGGCATACCGCTTCTCAAACACCATTGAAGGCTACGCAAACTGGGGCCAAGGCTTTCACTCCAACGATGCGCGTGGCGTTGTTAACGATACCGATCCCGTGGACGGTTTAGTTAAGGGAGAGGGATCCGAATTGGGTCTCAGGTTTGAGCAGGGCGACCTAAAACTTTCTGCCACCTATTGGCAACTTGAGCTAGGCAGCGAATTGATATTTGTTGGCGACTCGAACTCTGTAGAACCCAAAGGCGGGTCGGAACGAGATGGCATCGAATTTGTTGGCGCTTGGAATCCAGTTGAGTGGCTGGCTATCGATGCCGTCTACACAATTAGCGATGCCAAATATACTGATCCAGCCGTTGCTGGCGGCGAGTATATTGAAGGCTCAGTAGAAGACAGCGGCCAACTTGGATTTACCGCTCATCTGGAAAAATGGGAGTTGAGCTCCCGCCTGCGCTACTTGGGTGAATATGCCCTGACACCGGATAATGTCGAGCGTGCTGGCTCGACCATGTCGCTCAATTTAAGAGCCGCTTACGAATTCAATAAATTTACTCTTTATGGTGAGCTAATTAACGCCACCGATGCAGACAATAAAGATATCGTCTACTTCTATGAAACTGATGTCTCTGGTCTGGGTGTTTCAGAGGGGCGAGTTAGTCGAGCTAGCGAACCCCGCACTGTTCGAGTTGGCGTGAAATATAATTTTTAACCACTACTACCGCCTCCAAAATTCAAAGCCAGCCGCTGGATGGCTTTTTTATTTGTGAGATTCTTATTCCAGAGCATCGCCGGACAAGGCATTATTCAGCCCCTAATGGATACCTTTCGTAGAAACACCTAGTCCAATCATGGCAAAACCCAAGAAAGCAGCCGACAACACCATTGCCCGCAATAAAAAGGCGGGCCACGACTATTTTCTGGAGGACAAAGTAGAGGCTGGTCTCGAGCTGATGGGATGGGAAGTTAAGAGCTGTCGCGCCGGCAAGGTTCAACTAACCGATACCTACGTATTTTTTAAAAACGGTGAAGCCTTTTTACTCGGTACCCAAATCACTCCGCTCAATACCGCTTCAACACACAATGCCACTGATCCTGGTCGTACACGTAAATTACTGATGCACGCCAAAGAGATTGATCGAATGCGAGGTGCTGTGGAGCAAAAAGGTTATACCGTTCTCTGCACAGCTCTTTATTGGAAAGGCCATTTGGTGAAAGCGCAGATTTGTCTGGGTAAAGGTAAGGCACAGCACGACAAACGCGATGCGCAGAAAGATAAAGACTGGCAAAGGCAGAAGCAACGTATTGCGCGCAGCAGCCTGAAGACGGGCTAAAGGATCAACACAAAAAAAGAGCCGCATATGCGGCTCTTTTTCCTATGACGATTGGGCTGTGGTGATTTAGCTTAAACAATCGCCATTACATCGCCTTTGATGTTGCGAATAATTCGGCTAATGGTGCTACCACGAAGCGCAGCAGCCACACCCTCTTTGCGCATAGGCGCGATCATGACGATATCAGCCTTCACCTTCCTAGAGACTGCTGGCAGCACATCACTGATTTGACCAGCCACTACATGAACATTGGAGTTTGGCACTCCCGTCATTTTCATAATCTTGGTTCGATCCGGAAATTTAGCTTGATCCTGATAGGCGTTGACGTAATGAATTTCTGAGTCATAAATTTTTGCCAAGGCTTTTGCGTTGGCAATAGCTTTCTTGGTGCGCTCATCAAAGGCTGGATCCTGAGTTTTAATAGCAGCCAGTATGATTTTACGATCTTCGGTATTGTCTTTACGCGGATGAATCAGTGAGATATTTACGTTCGAGTAACGCAACAATTTCCAGGTTTCGTCTGTCAGAACTCGATTACCGGCCTCGTCTTCGTAAACCGGTATCAATACCGAATCAGGCTTTGAGCGTTTGATTTCAGCTAACACAGCATCAGCCCACTTTTTGTCCCAGCTAATACAGAGGTCATATTCAAGCCCCACTTCCTTAAGTGGTAACAGTGTGTCATCCACCCATTTGGAGTTTCTGGACAGTACTGGCGGTGTTTTCATCTGTTTGTGCACTTCGCGATCAACTGCCATAAAAACCGTCAGATGTGGTTTTTCACCACGACGTTCTGCATTGAATCGTGCTCGACGCAGCGCTTGCTGCTTCTTTTGAGAGGGGTCTACCAATACCAGCATGCGGGTATTTAAAGTCATGTATTACTCCGAGAAATTGGATTTTTAATCAGGCGCGCATCATACAAAATCCTTACGCAAACCGCATTTAAATTCCTTGACGCGCCCCAATCTACTAGTATTGTTCACAACCCGTTCTTTAACAGCACTGAAACTCTCAACACGAGAGTTCAAATCAACTATCCGAAACTAAAAAATTAGGATCGGTAGTAAACCGGAACAAGTATTTTTGGGATTAGCAAGGCGCACGAGACGAAGATAAGGGAGCTTACAACAAGTAAGTGACCGAATTTGAGACCGAAGTGCAACGCAGCTAAGCGCAAAAAGACGCAGTTACGGGGGCGATCTGGATTCGACGTGGGTTTAAAAGCAACAAGAGCATGCCGAGATGGTGACCAATCTCGTTAATAAAAGTCGCAAACTTATAGTTGCCAACGATGACAACTACGCACTAGCTGCCTAAGAAACAGCGAATGCCATCTGACCGGAGCCGTGCTTGTGCGTCCGGAGATCCATCAGCCTTCGGGTTGCGGCGGGTCGCTCAGGTGTCATATCTCACAAGATCGCAGTGAAGTCCGTCTGGCGCGGACCTGTTAAAAACTTAGCCGGAATCGTCAATAACGTCCTGACCTTTGGGCTGTTTGCGATTAAATAAATAGAAGGTGCTAAGCATGTAGCGCTTGTTGTGGCAGATTCGCGGACGCGGGTTCAATTCCCGCCGCCTCCACCAATAAAAAAGCTCGACCACATCGGTCGAGCTTTTTTATTTTAAAACTCTGGGTTTATTACGGAGCAGTCAACTTAAGCAGATAACCTTCCCCATTGCGGCTATCTCTTCCGCCCTCGAGAAGCCAAAGTGCACCGTCCGGACCCTGCTCGACATCGCGGATCCTGCGATTCATCTCGTAGCGCTCTGCTTCCCAAGCGGTGTCGCCGTTAAAGTCGATGCGTATTAGCGCCATCGAAGATAATCCGCCTATAAAGGCATCGCCTCGCCACTGGGGAAACATATCGCCGTCATAGAACATCATGCTGGAAGGCGAGATCACCGGGGTCCAAGTTATGGCTGGAGGCGAAAACTCGGGGCGGGTGTCGTGATCGGGAATAGGCAGGCCATTGTAGTGGTCTCCATTAGAAACCTCGGGATAGCCATAGTTTGAGCCGCGTCGAACCAGATTTAGCTCATCCCCTCCGCGAGGACCCATTTCCACATCCCACAATCGACCGCTTTCATCAAAGGCCATTCCGAGAGGATTTCGATGCCCCAGTGACCAGATTTCGGAGGTAACTTCGCCATAGGGAAAGGGATTATCTGCGGGCACAGTACCGTCGACATTGAGCCTGACGACCTTACCCAGATTGGATTCCATATCCTGAGCCGGGTCGAACTTTTGACGTTCACCAGAGCTGATCCACAAGTAGCCGTTGGGGCCGAATACAATTCGGTGACCAAAATGACCTTGACCGGTTACCTTGGGAACCTGGCGCCAAATCACTTCAAGGTCGGATAGTTGCCCACCGTTCGCCGTGAGCTCCAATTTTGCTCGGGCCACCGCTGCGCCAGCAGTGTTGCTTGAACCGGCTTCGGCGTAGCTCATATAGAGCATTTGATTACGGGAAAAGTCGGGGTGCAAAACGATATCGCCAAAACCGCCTTGGCCTCCATAGGCGACTTCGGGAACACCAGAGATATCGCCCAGCATTTGTCCGTCTTGATCCAGAAGCTTGAGAGCTCCCCTCATCTCGCTTAATAAGAGTCTGTCGTCGGGAAGAAATTCCAACGCCCAGGGCACGTCATACTGCCCGAGCACGGTGACCTCAAACTCAGAGTGCTGTGCATTCGCAAGCGAGCTGAGGCCGAAGAACAATCCCGCTAGCTTGATTAAATGTAAAACCGGTTTTTGAATTTTCAACATATTTCGCCCCACAGAAATTCTAATCACTAATCGAGTAGTAACAGGGTGTAAGGATATCCCGATTTATCTATTTAAAACTCCAGTTAACACCGAAGTAAGCACGCAAACCCTCTCCAGGAAAATATCGGCTGCCGGTAAAAGTCGTCCAATCAGCCCTCTCAGCATATTTTTTGTTGGTCAGATTCAAAACTTTCAGCGAGAAACTCAGATCCTCTTTTAGCTGATACTGCCCTCTCAGGTTGAGTAAATTATGCCCCTCATACTCGGCAGTATTTTCCGGATTAGTAAAGTATTCACCCATCATTACCCATTCCAATTCGGTATTTATTGAGGGTGTGGCCTGCCAATTCAGTCGCAAATTACCAAATCTTTTTGGCGCTGTATCAACGTCATTGCCCTTGATATCTATTCCGCCGGATAAGCGCGAGTTGGCGTAAGTGTGTCTTACATAATTAAATACGGCCTGCATTGAAAGCGTCTCGGTGAAGTCATATCCGATATCCAACTCCAGCCCGCGATGCCTGGTATGACTGTCGTTTAGATTCTCCCGCGCGCTGTTTTGAAAGATCTCATTTTCTTTGTTCATAAAATACAAGCTGGCGGAATAACTCCAAACTTCTGCAGCGCCTACCAGGCTCAGTTCGTAGCTATCCAGCTCTACCGAATCGAGGTCGGCGACAGCCTGTTCATTCTGAAGTCGGTAGAGCTCTGTAGCTTGCGGTGCTCGAAAACCGCGCTGCAGCCGAAATTGCAGACTGTGATTCGGATCAATTGCGTAGTTGAGGCCAAATTTGGGCGAAAGATTAGTAAATGAGTCCTCTCGATCGGACGGCCGGTTGTAGCGGCATCCCAACGCACAGGGCACACCAAACTCGTCAGTGCGGCCATCAATCATCAGGTTGTCGTATTGATAGTTGATGTTCTCTAAACGCAAACCTAGAGACAGATCCCAGTCATCAGTGATCTGCTGCTCAAAGCTGACAAAACCGGCGACCTGCAACGCCTCTACCTGATAATCGTAGTGCTTGCCCTGTGGCAGAGTATTTATCAGGAAAAATGATCCGCTGGTCGGATTTGGCTGAACTTGCTGTAGTGAGGCATCGGTGGACTCTAGATCCAAACCCAGGGCCAACTGAGCCCCATTAAATAGCTGACGGTGGCCAGCTGTCTGTATTCCAAAACTGCTGTGTTGAAAGCTTTCCGTCGGCTGGCCCGGCAAAAAGTGCTGAATAAAACTCATATCGACGTCTCGCCAATATGGCGTTAGCACCAGATCCCATGCCGAACGGCTTAGCGATATCGAAGTCCACAACCTAAGGCTTTTGCTGTCTCGATAAGCCTCTGGGTTGGCGTTGGTTTTTCGCAAAGATGCATTTTTGTAAGCCTCATCTCCCGGCAAAAACCCGGCGGTTTCCTGATTTAAATTGGTACGCGTAAAACCACCGTCCAGCTCAACTCCGCTGCCAGCCAGGTAGCTGTATAGCCAGGAGACTTTCTGCTGATCGACGCCGGAATCATCCCGAAAACCTTCTTCACTAGCCCCGCTGAAGAACAAGGTCTGTTTGAAATCTCCATGTTCAGTACCAAGAGCTCCTTGAGTTCGATAAGAGTCTCTCGGGCCGAGCTCCAATCTCAAGCGACCGGCCTCGCCGGGCTCAGGAAGTACGACGTTTATTAGCCCGTGTAAGGCGTTGGACCCCCAATACGCACTTCCGGGTCCTCGAACCACCTCTATTTGTTCGGCGTTTTCTGTGTGGGCATCGAACATCTCATTGACGTTGCAGAAGCCGGAGGAACGCAAGGGAATATTGTTCTCGGCAATCAAAAATGCGCCGCAGGCACCGGCTCCGGTGAGTACCGGCGATCTTATCGAGACCAAGCTTTCTTGGCCGCTATTTCGATGCACATTGACTCCGGGCAACCGGTTTAGCGACTCCTGATAATGGGTGTGGCTAATCAGCTGCAGCTCTTGCTCGCCCAAAACCGAGATAGCCGCATTCGCATCGGAAAGAGTCCGAGGTTGTCTGTTTGTCGAAATCACCTGTATCTCGTCTATTGGTTGCGCCACGCCGGTGGATTGATCGGTTTGCGCGATGCAGATAGCTGGACTTGCAAGAACACCGACCGAGATCAAAGCGATAAACTTCATAGGGAACATTTTTTCTACTCTGGATAGTCCTAGCTTAACTCGCCACAGGAATTTTATTAGCCTTCATTGGAAATAGTTCAATCCGCCATTCTCGTGGAGATAGCCAAGATCAGACAGACACCCATAGGCCGACCTGACAGTGAATTACCGCTGAGGTCTTATCTACAACTGTAGATGCCAAGAAAGAAAAAAAGCCCCACCGTTTGGCAGGGCTTTCTGATTTGAGGTTGGAATCTGCAGAAGAGGTATCAGGACTCCGGTCCATGCGCCTCAATTGAGATAAGAAGTTTAATCTGCGGAAGATGGCCTCTGTCCATACCAAAGGACATGCCAAAATCTGATCGATCGATCATAGCGGACGCGTCTGCTCCACAGGACTCACTCTCGTAGCGATAGTGCGGTTGGCACTGGAATTTGTCGATGTCGAGATCTACGGGCAGGCTAACACCATGCATGGTTAAAAAACCTTCTACCTTGGTTGGAGCACCATTGACAAAATTGGTGAGATTACCGGTGTAAGTCGCGGCCGGGTATTCGGCAACGTTCATGTTGTTGATAGCTGATTCATTCATGCCCTGATGGCCAAACTCAATTGACCCCATATCCATATGTACCTCGACGGATCCAGTCTCCGCTACTTTGTCTAAAACCACGGTTCCGGAAGTAGAGGTAATTTTTCCGCGCCAGATAGAAAGGCCGCCGAGGTGGTCAGCTTCGAAGGACGGGTAAGTATGAGCTGGGTCGATCTCATAGGTGACCGGCTCGGCTACAGAAATAGAGGAAGTGGCGCTAAACATAGCTAGGATTGAAACAAATTTTAGAATCTTGGAAATCATGTTGAACTCTCTGTCGGGAAAACCAGGTTGCTTGTATCGTCAAAGAGGAGAATCTATATGAACCACGGGATGTATAGAAAGATAATGGCTTTCTTGTAATTTCTTGGCGGAGTAAAAGCTGCGCTAAACTAAACCTGAATCTACAATCTCCTATAGGATCCCCTACATACTCGAAGGTGGCTACGATGATTAATTCAAAATACATTGGCGTTGCAGGAACCGCCCTAACGGCAGTTTTTCTTTTTTTACTGTCTTCCTTGAGCTGGGCACATCACGGCTGGGGAGGCTATAACAGCGATATTGATACGAGTGTGGTGGTTACCGAACTCCGATTGGGCGGCTCGCATGATCACCTGACGGCAACTGACAGTGAAGGCAAGGAATGGGATTTGGTGCTGGCAACCCCGACCCGCAATCGCCGCCTTGGGTTTGACGAAAATACTCTCTCTGTCGGTGATCAGGTAGATTTGATTGGCCGCTTACACCCCTCCAAGCCCGAGGTTAAAGTGCACTGCATTTATATGGCTGGAGAAGTGAAGTACACCTATTACGACTTTGACGGCACAACCAGCCTTTCCAAGCACAGCGATAGAGACCAGTGTTAGCTCCATAAAATTGCGGTTTCACTCAAATCTTGAGTTTTTTAACAACTAAACCAAAAAATATTTACCTAGGACGTTTACCCAGGATTTAAAGGACACAGCAATGAAGAACAAACTACTTTCAATTTTCGGCGCAATTACGCTGATTGCATACTTGCTATTCGCCGGCAGCACAATTGCACAACCAGCCCCCGGACCAGTAGGCGGAGGCCCAGACTTTTCCAAAGCAACACAGGTATTGGGAGTGACAGCAGCAGAGCTATCCGCTGCTATCGGAGGTCCTCCACCAGATTTTGCAGGTGCCGCCGAAAAGTTTGGGGTTTCGGTAGAAGAATTGTTGGCAGTCTTACCGGCCCCTCCTGCATCAGATATCCCGGAAGGCTATACCGCAGACGACTTTATGCAGCCAGAATAAATATTTCCTTTTATGCCCTTATGAGCATAAAGAACAAACAAAAAAACCCCACGAACTAGTGGGGTTTTTTTTGGGAAATCTCTGTACAGCCTTTTCAATATTTTAACCTGGGCAACTATAGGCTAGCAGTATCCTGCCGGTAACTTTTCCAACTCAACGCCAAGGCAACTGCCGCAAATATCGTATTCATAATGTGGTATTGGCTCGCCCGCAGATTTGGGAATTCATTCCCCGTAAGCAACAGAGACAACCAAACGCCGAGAGTGAGGAAGGCTGAGCCGATTAGCATCACCCACCAGGCCATAGGTGTTCTGATGGCCTTGGGACCATACATATGAATCCCCACAATGATCACGATTGCCACAGAGCCAAATACTTCCCGGAGAGCATGAAACTGAGCGTGCGAACTATATGGAACACCAAAAAATTCATCGCTGAATCCGTGCCCCCATGTGTGATAAAGCGTGAAGGCGGTAGCGCAGAAAGAAAGGGCCATAAACAGCTGAGCGATTCGAAATAACATATTTGTTTTGCCTCTTTGAAGTGAGTGGGCGAGTTCAATCGCCCCTGACAGCTTGCCGGTTTAGTTATTCAAAAAACTAGTTGGGCGGTGGCGGCGGCAAATCAACCGGCGGTGTCATATCAAACCGCTGAAATCCAGTTACAGGATCAATTGAGCGGTCATTCAGGGAACATACGTCGTGGTCGATAGGAATGTGCCCGGGGGTGCGTTCATAGACGACGGTGAAATTGATCGGCTTAAGCAGCATTTGCGGCGCGCTCAACCAGGTCTCGACCACCAATTGCTGCTGATCGTTTAGGCCTATATGTTCCAGCACATGAACATCATCTCCGATCACTGGAGAGTTGGGACGTGACGCAGTTGGAAAGGTGGTATCGGGGTGAAGACCGATGGTTTCGATAACCAATGTATCGCCTTGCCATTTACCGACTGAGGTTCCCCCGTTTGAGAATTCAGGATTTTCGCGCAGAGCTCGACCATCGATGGGAATGCGTCGCAACAGGCCGTTTTCATTGGTGATAGTGAGCCTTTCGGGCATCAATAGAAATTCGACATGATCAACTCCGCCACCGTTGTTGGCACCATTAAAGCGAGTAGAAACACAGTACATCGATCCGCCGCCAAGATTTGCACCGGGCGCTCTGTCTTCTGCGATTAGGCGCACAAACTCAGGCAGGTAGATCTCGTTCGGAAGCAATTGATTTGTGCCGCTGGTAAAGGGCCGTCCTGTGGCATCCCACCATCCGCTCCAATCCGGCAAATTTTGTGCTGAAACATCACTAGCTGTGTGAGTTGTTGTTCCACAGGCAGTTAACATTAGCGCAACCGCACAGGTCAGCGCATTTCGTGATGTAGAACCGATCATTCAGACTCACCATTTTCAGCGGCTCGAATCTGCTCGAGAAAACGCAGCGCCGGAAAATCACCGGGAGTAGTAGTGCCATCTTCGTGGGTTATGCCTGCCAAAGCTCCACCGGGCCGGCCGTCAAATAAAGGGAAATACTGAATCGCGATTTTTTCGCCTACCTTGACCGTGTCGTCACGTGTCCACCCGGCTTTTGTCATCATGGTGATGCTGCCAGTTTCAAAGGCATAGAGTTCATAACCACTCTCCTGCGACTCGTCTGCTACATACACCCAAAGGAAAATGTGTGGGTTGTCCCATTCAAGTTTGGCAACCGTTCCCTCCACCTCGAGAACTCGACCGTTGTCGAACATTGCGTATGAATGATGCGCAATCGCGGGTGATGCTTGCAGCATCAAAATCGCGCCCAAGCACCCCAAAATCTTCACAAATGAATATATGTTCCGCCCTGAAATTAGCATCACCAGCCCCCTGATTTAATCTAATTAAATTGATTGGACAATAAAAAGCCCCATCAGATGATGAGGCCTTTTCATTTCGAGAGCAATTTATCTAAGCCTGAGGCAAGGCATCCACGAATTGCTCCATACGCCTCAACATCGCTGCATCTGGCAGACGACCTATGCCGCCACCCAAATTATCAATCATATTGGCCGGTTTGCTGGTACTTGGTGTAATAGCTGTCACCGCTGGATTTGCGGCAATGTATTTTAGGAAAAATTGCGCCCAACTCTGTGCATCAATCTCCGCAGCCCAGTCGGGTAATTGCTGTCCGCTTACTCGGCTCCAGAGGCGACTGCGGCCAAAGGGCAAATAGATTAGCGTGGCGATACCCAATTCAGCAGCCAAGGGAAGCATCCGTTCAGCGGCGACTCGATTGTCGATAGCGTAGTCGATTCCGATAAAGTCGAGAGATTCGTTGCGCATGGCATTGGCAAGATCTTCGTACCTCTGCTCTCCGGTCCAAGTCGTGCCCAGATAACGGATACGACCCTCTTCTTTGAGCTCTCTAAGCATGCCAAGCTGAGTCGGCAAATCACCGAGATTATGAACCTGAATCAGATCGATAACGGGCTTTTGAATAATTTCGAATGAGCGATCCAGCTGGGCACGGGCGGCCACCGGGTCTGCCGTAGGATCGGCACTGCGACGGGCTACAACATTTAGCTTGGTCGCCCAGAATATGTCTTCTGCTATGCCGAGCTCGTTGACAAAATCTCCGGCAACCTCCTCTGAGGTTCCACCGCCGTATCCCGGCGCAGTATCAAATACGGTGCCGCCATTGTCGATCAGCGCTTTCAGAACTTCGCGCAGAGCCGTTGCATCCTCAGTATTGGCCAAAGAAGAAAAAGTCGCGGAGCTGCCTAAGCCAATCATAGGCAATTGCTCACCGGTTTTTGGAATAGCTCGCTTGATCAGCCCTCCACCTGTCTGTGCGCTCGACAAACGAGGCAGAAGCGCGGTGGCAGCACTGGCCAGAGCAGATTTTTTTAACAGATCACGTCGAGTAATCATTAAGGTAACTCCAAAACTGGAAATCGGGGAAGCAGCATCGCTAAAAGGCACGATCAAGGTCAATGAAGCGAAAGAATTCTTCACGATCTGAAATATCGCGGTAGCCTCGATCAAGCTGCCTTCAGGGAGTGTTTTTGGCAACCAATATGGATCATACCACCACCAAAGTTCTCGACTCAGGGTTGACCACTGACTCAATTATGGCTAGATTGTGGCCACATTTATATTTATTTGATCTAGTTCAGCGGGTGATCCCAGCGCATGCAATGCTCAGTTGGACTCAAATTAGCGAGGTAAATAACCTTGAAAGCGAAGAATATTAAGTTGATGTACAGCGCCATGTTGTGCGCTGTTCTCGCACCCTTTGTGCTTCTGGCCTGTTCTGAAAGTTCGGTGGAGAGCAGTGATATTGTGATGCTCAAGGATCCACCAAGCGCCGGGCCCGTGCAGGCCTCGCTGCCTGCCCACGAGCACTGTGAAGCGGTTGTCGCCTCAGTGAGAGATGCTGGATTTGAAGATGAGGCTTGGGTCACCTGCGACGCTGGTCATGCCTATATCCACTCCGATAGTTTCCCAGACCATGAAGTAATGAAAGATATTGTTGGAGCGATCGAGCAAATGCCCCTTCCAGCTCCAGGCTACTTCGCTCCCATCAAGTTCAATCCAGCCTTTTATGGCGCCCCTCAAACTCGGGACTCTTCTCTGGCGGTCGCAGTCAACGGCATCCCTATTTTTGATTACAGCGCGGGTGGTGAATTAACGCTGCACGATCTCTATCACTACCAACCTCAAGAGGACACCATTCTTCGCAAAGAGCTTGATCCCTGTGGCGGACATACAGGTAGAGGGGATGATTACCACTACCACGAGCTACCTAGATGCATGATTGAGCAAATGGATAACAAGGATGAAAATCCTATTATCGGTTGGGGCTTTGACGGATTCCCCATGTATGGGAACGACAATCCAGACGGATCAGCAATCGCAACAGGAACTCTGGATGTGTGTAACGGTCAGCTTGATCCAGTATTTGGCTACCGCTACCACACCTCTGATGAGTACCCCTACATTATCCAGTGCCTGGTCGGTGAAGTAGGTGATCTAAGAGCAGTGCCCTCCATTGGCCTGTCTAGTGTGGATGGTGGAGCTCGTCGACCAGCCTCTGACCCAGTGTTCGTAGAGAACATGACCTTCACTTATGAGGAATCTGGAGAAGCGCTTATAACCTATGAACTCGAGGGTGAGTCCTATTTTATTGGAGCTACTCCGACTGAAACAGAGGGCTGCTTCTATTACAGTTGGGACGTTATTGGCAACGAAAGAGGCAGTGGACCTGGTGAAGGTGAATATTGCCACGTCATTAGAAACGCTGGAATGGGTGCGCCCTAAGGGGATGGCTAATCGCCAATAACCTTGCGCACAACAACTTGGTTGTCCAAATCTAAATTAGTGCTCCAGATAAATTCCGCATCCTCGGTGGCGTCGTCAAACACGTTGGTAAAGTTATTGTAGGCGTCCCTGTTATTCACACCCACCTCGGTATTTGTGTAAGTTGTAGCCGTTGGCCATAGGCTGTCATCAAATCCCTCATCCATCCAATTTGCATCCAGAGCCCAGTGAACAGCATAGACATTTGCAAGGTTTGCTACAGCACTTGTAGAGCATGTGCTGGAAAGACGCTGCGTACCTATTTCAGTTAAGCAGGACAGGTTATCGACAGGAGCTGTGTAGTAAGTCTGGGCACGCCAGTCGCTACCAGTAATTCCTATGATGCCATCCGTTGAATCCTTAAAAACCGCGACTACGCCACCATCCCCGGGAGTATTTTGGCCACCATTGCTCTCAGTCCCGGTTCCCAGATTCTCTTCCCAATCAACCAAAAGCATTGCTGCTGTGAATGGCACTTCTACCCGGAATTGAATTAGGTTCGAATTAAATTCGGTGAATGGAACCGGATCTTTACCAACCCCCACACCATTGATATACAACTCAAAGTAATTGTCGGCAAAAACATAGGCGGTGATTAGTTCACCAGAAGCGTCTACTTCAACGATATCTGCCGGATCCAGGGCAGCAAGCGCTGCTATTTCCGTAGGGTAATCAGCGCCCGTGTTGTAGGTGTTATGAAGATCCGATGCTATTGGAAAACTACCGTCCTGAAAATTCACCTCGGCTGGAACCGCCCAGGTTCCGCCCTGCAGATCTTGAATACTTCCGAGGGGCGAAGGTCTTACACCAGAGGGAAATAGATTATTGACAGTCGCCGTGCCTAGACCAGTTGTGATGCTGCCGCTGCCGGAATATTCGGTAACCATTATGGTCAGGCTGTCAGCGGTACTATTTACACTGCCATCATTTACCACAAGGCTAATCACATAATCGCCGACTTCATCGACAGTAATTGAAGCGATAATTTCGGCGCTATTCGAAATTGAGGCCGAGCTTCCGGCTGGGCTACTGGTTAGGCTCCAGCTGTACAGAAGGGTATCGCCATCGGCATCGCTGCTGGAATTTCCGTTAAGCGTGACGGTTGTGCCAGTGGAAACCGCCTGATCGGCGCCGGCGTTAGCAACCGGCGTGGTATTGGTTGGTGTTACTGGAGGTGGTGACGAACCTCCACCACCGCCACCGCATGCCGCGATGAGAAGAATCAGACTAAACAGACCCACGCGCGTGGGAATACCTGAAACTAAATGCTTTCTTATATACATCCCTCAATCCTTGGTTTACCCAGCCCTCAAATGCGCCTGTCAGAGGCAGAAATTATTTCTGGGTGCAATTAATTTTATTCGCTAGCACCTTGCTCTTAGGGAGCTCTTCTTGTGGGGCGAGTCGTAGCATCTCTGCTGAGGCCAAGCCAAGTACTAAACCTCGGCCGAAACTCCGGAAGATAGTTGATCCTTCCCGCCCAAGCGCCTAGAGGCCCCAACTCGTGCGTGGTGTAGTCAATAGAGCTGCGCCTAACCACCCTGTCCGTCTGGAATGAATGATAGTGATAACCGTAATCATCGTGCTCATGACCACCAAAATCATCTAAAGCGACTTCAACTCCGTCGCTAGTGTTATCTCCATCTAGATAAAATCCATAACCTGCTACACCATCAAAACCCATACTGATAATGGGTGGGTGACTGCGCCCAAGATAGTCACTCTCGTTATATAGGTTTAGCCCTGTATCGGTGTTGTCGTTGGAATTTCCATGCGCTGCACTGTGAGGATCGGCGTGATAATGAACCCCTAATCCTCGGCCAGAGTGCATGCCTCTCACAGATAGCTCTCCTGCCTCCTGAGAAATCTGTAGGGTGTTGTTGTAGGAGGGAAAAATAATCACCCCATCCACGGCAACTGCGTTCTCATTGGTGCTGGCGTAGTTGTGATGGTCATAGGGGGGCGTTACTCGCACATCGTCAGCCAGAGAGATGCCCGGGTTCGCGTTGGCATTCATCAAGGCCAAATTGTTCTCAGTCAGAGTGGCAACTTCGCCGTAATCCCGCATTGGGATGCCCAGCAAAAAGTTCTCCATATAATAGCTGCGCGTCACGTTCTGGTTTCCGTAACCACCTCCGGGCGCAAGACCGTCCCCGGGAGGTTGAGGCACATCCCCAAGCAATGCTAAGGCATCCGGTACCCCACGAGTAGCGATGACCATATAGGGATGATTATTTCCGCTGTCATCCACCTCATTGGTGAAATAAATATAGGGCACGGTTAAGTCCCCAATTTCGCCATCATTCGCTTCTTCTGCCAATAGCTGGCGTCGCAACATACCGTCGCGAAGAGCCAGATAAAATTCTCGCGGATAGCGGGTCTGGGAACCTTGCGCTGCCAGTGCGGCATCAATTTCATCCAAGATATCCAGCGCTGCGCTTAAGGTGCCAGCATCGGGGCCCGGTGTGACAATCTGGTCTGCGTATTTAGCCTCCACACCGGCTAACAGCGCGGTCATGCGATCACCTCTCAAACCTTTGGAAGTCTCGTAGTACTCAAGGTTATCGAATCGCGGAATTTCCTGGGGATTGAAGTCGAAGGGGATATCCAAACCAATGGTTGCCCCGTACAGGTTCATCGAAGTTCCCTCAGCATCTGTTAGCTCGAGACCAGCGCCTTTCAATACCACTTCTTTTTCCTCCCAGCGCTGATCCTCATCGAAGGCTAAGGTATTGTTTTTTGTGCTGGCTTCAGCGTTGAAGAAATAACGCCCATTGGCCACCAGAGTTAGAGGTGAAGCTCCAACCTCAAAGGTTAAAAAAGATGCTGAACCATCGGTATAGGCTGCAAGACTGCGGACATCTCTAAGGATCAGGCTGACACCATCTTCGTCGACATCTAAAGCATAGTTGCCATGTTTGGTTGAATAAATTGCATACTCTCCGGACTGGGGAATGACCTCAACAAATTGAAACATTGAGCGCAAAAGCAAGTCGTTTTCGACTTCGGTTTCCGCTGCCAGAGCAGTTGAAATTGCTAAATTAGCTTGGACTTCGCCATCGGTATCGGTCAAAGCAAAAACATCCGCAGACGCTGATTCGCCAAAAGAAAAACGCATGAGGTTTTCGGGAGCCTGCCCTATTTCTGTCCAACTCACCTCTCTTGTCTCGGAAAGCTTGTCCGCCAGAGTCGCAGGTGCATAAAAATCCGCAACCAGGGGAACAGAGGTGTCTCGCAGATCAATATCGGTGAGCCCTATTGAATCAGCTGTACTCGCCTCTTGTGCCTGAGTCACCAAATTGACAATAGCTAAACCGAACAGGGAAATGAGAAAAGCTGTCCTACTTAACCGAGTCTTTCTAAACATAAACTACTCCAAATAAAATAATCGAATGCCATAAAAAATACAGCCTCTTGCTCAGTCAAGTATGCGTTCTAGGCACAAGAAGATTCCTGAAAATTTGTTAAATCAACGTGGAGTTTTCTTTTCCTAGAATCGACTTTTTACCTGCCTAGCCAAATGCTATTACCCCTAGGCCTAAACTCTGGAAGGTAGTTGATCCTTCCGGCCCATGCCCCAAGTGGCCCGAGTTCGTGGGAGGTGTAGTCGATTGTTGTGCCGTCTGCCTGTCGGTCTGTGCGCAGAGCGTGATAGTGGTAGCCGTAATCATCGTGCTCGTGGCCACCAAAATCATCCAGGGCGACGTTTACGCCATCACTGGTGGTATCGCCGTCCAGATAAAAGCCATAGCCGGCCACTCCGTCAAAACCAATGCTGACAATAGGTGGATGATCGTGGCCTATGTAGTCACTGTCGTTGTACAGATGTAAACCGGTATCCGTATTACCGTCATTGGTCAGCGCTGCGCTATGAGGGTCGGCGTGGTAGTGAACACCTAGGCCACGACCGGAGTGCATACCTCGTGCTGATAGTTCTCCAGACTCCTGAGAAAAATGCAGGGTGTTGTTATAGGAAGGGAACACAACTACGCCATCAACAGCTACGGCAGATTCATTTGTGCTGGCATAGTTGTGGTGATCAAAAACCGTCACATTGTTTTCGCCGGCTAGAGATATATTCGGGTTCGCGACCACATTCTGCGTCGCCAAATCATTCTCGGTGAGCGTGGCAACTTCGCCGTAATCACGCATTGGAACGCCTATTACAAAGTTCTCAAGAAAATAGTTGCGAGTTACATTCTGGTTGGCGTAACCCTGAATCAGACCATCGCCGGGGGGATGTGGCACATCTCCCAAAAGCGCCAGCGCATCCGGCACACCATGAGTTGTGATGACCATATGAGGATGATAATTACCATCGCTATCCGTCTCGTTGGTGAAATATACATAGGGCACGGTTAAGTCCCCAATTTCGCCATCATTCGCTTCTTCTGCCAATAGCTGGCGTCGCAGTAACCCATCGCGAAGTGCCAGGTAATATTCCTGCGGATAACGAGTTTGGGAACCCTGAGTTGCAAGAGCTACATCTATCTCATCCAACATGGATTGAGCAGCAGCTAAGGTCGAAGTGTCTATGCCGGGCGACGTTACTTGAGCGGCGTATGCGAGATTTACACTTGCCGCATACCCAGCGAAGCCGTCGCCTGCTTCGGCTCGTGTGGGATCATAGAATTCGGCGTTGGCCTGTCGCGCGACCTCCCGAGGATTGAAATCAAAGGGAATCTCCAAACCTATGGTTGCTTCGTAAAGGACCATGGAAGTCCCTCCGGCACCGGCCAGCTCCAGATCGGTGCCGTTCAATACGACAACCTTATCCGTCCAGCTAAGATCTTCGTCGAAAGCTAGTGTATTGTCTGCCGCGCTATCAACCGCATCAAAGGTATAGCGCCCGTTGGCAGTCAACACCAGCGGCGAAGCTCCAACAGCAAAGGTTAGAAAAGACCCGGTCCCGGCATTGTAGGCATCGACGCTGCGAACATCCCGGAGAATAAGGCTGACACCATCGGCGGCAACATCCAGAGCGTAATTGCCGTGCTTGGTCGAGTAGATAGCGTATTGACCAGATGCTACCTCAACAAACTGAAACATCGAGCGCAAAAGCAGGTCATTGGAGACTTGAGTGTCCGCTGCCAAATCAGTTGAAATACTTAGACTGGCGTCAAGGCTATCAAGTGTCTCGGTCAAGGCAAAGACGTTTGTTGTTGCACCCTCTCCAAAGGAGAAGCGTGTCAGGTTTTCTGGTGTGCTGGAAATCGAAGTCCAGCTCACGCTTCGCTCTTGATCCATCTTTTCACTCAATGGCTCTGGAGCATAAAAATCTGCCACAAGCGCGGCGCCAGCGCTGCGCAGATCGATATCGGTTAATCCCAGAGATTCAACCGCGGTCTGGCGGGTAACACTAATAGTTACGGTTAGTGTGTTTGAAAGGCTGCCATCACTGGCCTGCAGGGTCACCTCGTAAATGTTGTCGGCATTACTATCTGCTGGGTTATCAAAGTCTGGAGCCACATCAAAGGTGAGCACACCAGTGACAGGGTCGATATTAAATAATGCGGCGTCAGCTCCTCCGCTAATACTAAAGCTAATTGCATCGCCATTGATGTCAGTTGCTGCAAGGGTATAGCCGGTGGAAGTAGGGTTCTCTATCACCGATGCGCTACTAGCCGAGGTTATCGCTGGAGCGGTCGGAGGGGCTTGAACTGTATAAGAATGAAGTAGATCGCCACTTCTGCCGGCATCCCGACTGTCGATAAACTCAACCTCCACCTCGCCGCTGCTGACGGAGACCGTGAGAGTCCCCGAGCCGGGAATGATGTTGCCGCTCACATAACCATAGTCAGGATCGTCTGCAGAATTGGTATTGCCTGCACGATGCCCTGGCTGAGGGACCAGCTGATAGACAATGCCATCACGCTCTTGATGAATGTACATATGATCGTGGCCATGAAAAACAACGGATACATCATTCTCCACAAGTACATCGTGAATAGGTTTACCCCAGCCCGGCCGCTCGGTGTCAAAGCCATAACCACTGCCTGTGGGAAAGTTATCTCCACCCCATTCGTAAAAAAATGAAGCCTCTACACCACCTCTGCCAGGTCCAGTTCCACCGACCAGATTGTGCAGATAGACAAACTTAAAGGTGGCGGTGGAACTCTCCAGAGTCTCTACCAACCAGTCGTACTGCTCCCTGCCCAACGAAGTATTCCAACCGTGACCATTGGGCGAATAAGCAAAAGGATCGAGGGCGACAAAAAGACTGTTGCCCCATTCCCAAGCGTAGTAGTTGCGGAAGTATTCTCCGGGGGGTGGGTCGTTGGGGTTACCCGTGTAGAACTCGTTTGGTGCCGGATTAGGAAAATACTTGTTGCGCATATCCCGTGACCAGTTCGTCATGGCCAAATCCCTTGTTCCTTCAGCATCGTGATTCCCCAGGGCAAAAAACAGGGGTGCGGAATGATTAAGAAATTTGCCGAAGTAGTACCTCTGTGCGAGGTACTGTGGCTCGGAGAATTCATACTCGATGTACTTGTCTGTCATGAAGGTATCACCGAGGGCCAAATGAAAATCCGGTACTTCATTCAGGGAATTGGTTAATGCACTAATATAGTTTGCGGACTCGGTATTTTCATCCAGATGCGAATCAGCCTGCACCGTGAATACAAAATCGCTATCACTGCTGCGGGGTGTATGGAACTGGTATTGCGGGGATGCCTCTTCAGTCCCGCCCTCCAAGGTGTATCTGAGCTGGTAGTAATACTGGGTGTCCGTCTGCAGGCCATCCATGGTGAATTCAAATGGCTGACCCAAGCTCATCTGGACGGTGGCAGTTGCCTCAGTAGGTTGATCCGCCGCGGTGCCGTAGGTAAGGCATACACTCATAGCTTCGTGTGCCATTACACTGGCGACGATAGAGTCGTCGGTTGGTTTACCAAGAACCAGGTTGTAGACATGATCCGGCACTATTCCGGCTTCGCGGGGCTCGCAGTAACCACCTAACCCGCTGCCGCCGTCACCGCCGCCAGTCTCGACACAATCGTCGCCAGGGAAAATGACCGGATCCGCTGCAGGACTGACGATACTTACGGCAGGACAAGCACCGATAGGCGCATCAGGATCGCCCTGGCCGTCAAGAAAGTCAGCAGAAGCTGTCCGAATCGCTGTCGAAATGGCTGCGCCAAGGGTGCTCGAGGCGGCTGTATCGGTAGCATCTTCAAACAGATCTACGCCAGACTGATCTAAACCCAATACGCCACCTGTATTCTCAATCGCCGCCAAAATGCTGGCGATTGTTTGATCCACGCCACCGGAGTCACGGTCAGCACCGGACAAAATGGCTAAAGCAATTCCGTATTCTTCGGCATCACTAATACCATTGGTATCGTCAAAAGCATCTTCATCGATAGTAGTAACATCACCCAGAATATCCGCAAGACCAAACAAGGCTGCTACTAGATCATTGTTTGCCGCATCTGCCACAGTCACAACTTTGTCATTGCCAATGCCGGCAATTCGAACTGCCAGTTCTGTTAATGGAGTTACACCAACTGTTGCATCGCCCGACGCGTTGGTTACCGCCATCGCCCTCAAGGACTCTGCGCCCAGACTCAATTGGGTGTTAGTTGCCTCGTCGAGATAATCAACCGCATTGCCGTTGATATCGACAACTTCCACCAGAATCGCGCCTACATAGTCCTCAATCTCTACTTCCACCTGGCCAGTTGAAAAGTCGTGTTGCAGTGAAGCCAGTTCCGCACCGTTGGCACCTGTGACTTCAACACCCATAGTTGTAATAAAAGGACCTGCATAAGCGGTGACCTCAATGATACTGATCACAGGCACGTCTGGAGTCGGTGTTGGAGTGCCTCCGCCTCCACTGCCACTGCCACCGCCTCCACCGCCACCACAGGCTGCCAAGACAAGGGTCAAATTTAATAGGACAAGAACTTTTTTCAGCGCGATGGCTAGTGACAAAAAAGCTCTTGATCGAGAATTATTTTGATTCAATTGCAGTCCCCAGGTTTTCACTATTCTTTCCTTTTATAATTTTTCGGGAATCTTTGAGATTCTTCCTATGCAATTACTACCTGTGTTTACCGATCAGCAACGCCAAGATTTTTTACCCAAAAGCTGATGCCGATCTCCACTTCTACTCCAACCAATTAAGGTCGAAAGAGAGCAGTTGCTCGCTAAATTCTTTGCCGATGACAAAAAATACCAGCAGTCATTTTTTCAACACTAGCACTATGACTCATACCCAACTACTAGCCTCAATGTATTCACAATTAATCCATATTTCAGACGCGCTCTAATTTAGTTAAAAAAAGCCCGAATCCCAGACATACCAGTAGCCAACGAGTGAGGGAACAAAAATAAATATTGCTCCAACTCGATTTAGAGTTGATCCAAATCAACTCATAAAGCCAGCTCGTGAATACCATTGTCGAACCTAAATTTTCGAGGCGAAATAAGTTGAAAAATAAGAATATTAAATTGATGTACAGCGCTATGTTATGCGCTGTCCTTGCACCCTTTGTTCTCTTAGCCTGCTCTGGCGGCGCGGAACTTAGCGAGCGGCCTAAAGATATACCTGAAGCCGGACCCGTTCACGCTTCTCTGCCGGCACATGAGCATTGTGCGGCGGTTATTGCCTCGGTGAGAGACGCCGGTTTTGAGAATGAGGAATCCTGGGTTACTTGCGACGCTGGTCATGCATATATCCACTCTGACAGCTATCCAAGTCACGAAATGATGACGGGCATTGTGGGTACAAACGAACAAATACCTACTCCTGCTCCGGGCTACTATGCGCCGGTTCAGTTTAATCCGGAATTTACTGGAACACCCCAAACTCGAGATTCATCCTTAGCCGTGGCGGTCAATGGCATTCCCATTTTTGATTACAGCGCCGCCGGGGAATTGGGCATTGAAGGTCTCTATTATCACCAACCTCATCTGGACACTACCCTGATCCAGCAGCTCGATGTATGTGGTGGACACACAGGTAGAGGAGACGACTATCACTACCATGAGATACCTAGCTGCATGATCGAGCAAATGGATAATAAGGATGACAATCCCATTATCGGCTGGGGTTTTGACGGTTTCCCATTGTATGGAAACAACAACCCAGATGGCACAGCCATTGCGGCGGGGACTCTGGACGTGTGTAACGGTCAGCTTGATCCCGTTTTTGGATACCGCTACCACACTTCAGACGGCTACCCTTACATAATCCAGTGTCTGGTGGGCGAAGTGGGTGACCTGAACGCTGTTCCTACCATTAGCATGGGTCGACCCATTGGCACACCTGTGCTGGTGGAAAATTTGACCTTTGTCCACGATAACCTCGGCGAGGGGTTATTAAGCTACAACTACGAAGGCGGTTCCTATTACCTCAAATCCACACCGACAGATCGACCAGGATGCTTCGATGTTGAGTGGAATACCGTTACTAATGGGGGGGTTACAGAATCCGGTGAATATTGTCACGGCATTCGAACCGGCAATACTCCTCCCCCTGCCGAAGGTGGAATGGGAGGCCCTCCTGACGGAGGCATGGGAGGTTAAGCTGACTTTGGGGTGCACGGATGCACCTAGTTCAATGCAGTGCTGATTGTTAAAGAAGGGGCTACGGCCCCTTTCTTTTTGCTCTAAACACCAACAATTAGCAGCGTGACAACCATTAGTGCAATTGCAGCAGTTATCAGCCAAATTGCTGATGGCCCGATTTTATCTTCGAGTGAGAATTTCATAAGAGTCTCGTAATTTCTAATCCTAATTATATACATATAGATTCATTTGTATATACAATATGTTTTTTGTTTAAAAAGATTGTGCTTCGGCAATTCATTTGCCTTAAGGGGCTTTACGTGTTTTTCTTGCAGCTCAAAAAGAAGTACACCAAATATAGAACCCAGCAGGTGAACTCAATGCTAAATCTAAAAGCAGCCGGGGGGTTTGTGCTTTTGGGCCTCGCGGTCTTTTCCAGCACTTCGCTGGCGCACCACTCCCGAGTAAATTTTGTGATGGATACTCTCCTCGATCTGGAGGGCGTCATCACGGACTACAGCTACCGGAATCCACATATCTACCTGACCATAGATGTCGAAAATGAAGAGGGTTCAATAGAAGAGTGGTTACTCGAAGCGAATGCGGTATCCACTCTGAAAAAGGTGGGCTGGACAGCTGACAGTTTTAAGGTTGGCGAGCGCATTCAGGTGCAGGTCAACCCGGACCGAGACCCTTCCAAGAGAGTTGTCTTCGTTGACAATATTAAAAAATCCGATGGCACCAATCTTGTCTCCTCCGGCCTGCCACCAGGTGGCGAAAATACTGTGTCAACTGAGCCCGTTGGCTCCTCGGACTTTTCTGGCGTCTGGCAGCCAGATTTCGCCAGCCGTGATATCGCTGCCGGGTTTCGTCCTGCTAACTTACCACTGACAGCTGCGGGCCAGGCGGTTATGGACTATTACAATGAGAACGACGACCCCGCTTTGGACTGTGAACCCGAGTCGATGCCCAGCACTATTCTTCCGGTTTTCCCTGTGCGTTTTTCACGCATACTGGATAATCAAATTCATATTTGGTACGAAGAATTTGATGGTTTTCGAATCGTGTACATGGATATGGATGGACACCCGGCTGATATCAAACCGAACTTGATGGGACATTCCATCGGAACTATCACTGACAATGTTTTGGAAATCGATACGATCGGTTTTCGTGAAACCGTCTGGGGTCTCGGCAGAGGCGCTCCCAGCGGAGAGCAAAAACACATAATCGAACGTTATGAATTATCTGCGGACGGCATGAAACTAGGCGTCGAATATTGGTTTGAAGACCCTGAGTTTCTTGCAGCACCTATGACTGTTACCGGTGAGCTGTTGCTAAAACCCGGATACGAATTTGAAGCTTGGGCCTGCGACCCAGATGCAGCTAGACGTCATTTACACTGAGTTAGGCACACCATTAAGTGGGGGAAATATGATTAGTAGAAGAACATTTTTAAATAGCGCCGGATATGCGGCCGCTGGACTGACTCTTAGCGGCAGATCAACAGCACTGTATGCACAGGATCGAAAAGAGGTTTTTATCGGCGGTGAGCGGGTCAAGGTAATCGATATTCATGCTCACTGCCTATTCCAAGAAGTCGCCCCCATAATTGCCGGCACGTCCATGGAGGGGGCTGATCTAACCGACTTCCTGACTCTGAAACCACTGCGTATAGAGCAGATGGATGCACGTGGGATCGATATAGCGGCGCTCAGCGTAAATAGGTTTTGGTGGTATGCCGCTGACGAAGATAAGGCCGAGCAAATTGTCAAAATTAACGATGAAGGATTAGCTGATTGGTGTGCGAGATATCCCGATCGATTTGTCGCCCTGAGCTCACCTGCCTTGCAGCACCCTGAACTTGCTGCAGAACAACTCGAATATGCCGTGAATGAGCTGGATCACAGAGGTGCCTCAATCGGCGGACATGTTCAGGGTCAAGTTCCAACAGATAGAAAATATGATCCCTTTTGGGCCAAAGCTGAAGAGCTGGGTGTGCCCATATTTATCCATCCCGACAATGGCACCAACGTAGTTCATCCCGGCTCTTTAGGCAATGTTGGTGGCCTGCCAAATATTATTGGTAATCCGCTAGAGACAACGGTAATCCTGACACGCTTGATTCTGGAAGGCACTCTGGACCGCTTCCCTAATCTAAAAATATGTGCGGCTCACGGTGGCGGATACCTACCCTCCTACCTCGGTCGAACCGAGTACGCTTGTCAGCGCGGCGGTGCCAATTGCGCAAATACCAAACTGCCGAGCGAATATCTCAAGGATCAAATCACTATCGATACAATGGTCTTCTCCGAGGAAGGACTGCGTCACTTGGTGGCCGAAGTTGGTGTCAGCCAGATTGTTTATGGAACCGATATGCCCTTTGGCTGGCCAGAAACTCTGGACATCATAGTTAATGCACCTTTCCTAACAGACGCGGAAAAAATAGATATTCTCAGCGGCAATTTAATGCAAATGCTTAACATAGAAGCCTAAGCCAAAATATTGGGGTACTTATTTATGAAAAAACTTCAGCTTACCGCCTTGCTTGCCTGTTTAGCCATGGCATCTGGGTGCTCGCAATCGGAGATGGCACCTACGCCTGAATCGGAACCGACAGCAACTGCCTCTAGCCGCCCCAACATCCTATTTATCGTTGCAGACGATTTGGGTTTTACCGACATTGGCTCATTCGGCAGCGAAATACCAACTCCCAATTTGGACGAGCTCGCCTATCAGGGCTTACGCCTCAATAATCTACACTCTGCACCATCTTGCCAGTCGGTACGAGTAATGCTTATGGCAAGCAGCGGTGTTTCTGCGGCACTTGAAGTACGACCCGCACGACCCGGTGGAGAGCGCAACAATCTTTTAAGCCGTGACTGGGCAATCATTCCCGAACTGCTTCAGGAAGCGGGCTACGCTACCTACATGACTGGTAAATGGGACCTTGGTTGGGACGAGGGTTACACGCCCGCCACTCGGGGCTTTGACCGCTCTTTTGTGCAACTGAACGGATCATCCAGTTACTTTGCCGAACCTTTGTTCTCGAGCGATCTATCAGGTTTTGAGGAGGATGGAACACCTTTAGATTTTGCCGACCTTCCAGAAGATTTTTATGTAACAGATAGCTATACCGACAAAATGTTGGAATATCTCAGCAACACGGAAGAAGGTAAACCCTGGTTTGCTTATATGCCATACACAGCACCGCACTGGCCGCTACAACTTCCGGATGACTGGCTTGATCGATACGATGGCCACTACGACATGGGCTACGACAAACTACGCGAACAGCGATTTGCCCGAGCCATGGACGCTGGCGTATTGCCGGAAGGTTCTAGCCTAGATTACTTCAATCCCCTAACCGAACCTTGGGACAACCTCAGCGAAGAAGAGAAGCAACGATATTCCCGTGCGCAGGGAATCTATGCGGGCATGGTCGAACACCTCGATATGAGCATCGGCCGGGTAATTGATTACCTGCGATCCACTGGGCAGTTAGAAAATACCGTTATTGTTTTCACCTCTGATCACGGCGCATCCTCCGGCGAACACGGCGTGGACACGGGTCGTGTACCCCAAGGCGGGGGACCGTCTGACCCTGAGGGAATTGACAATAGCTTGGGGAATTTCGGGCGCCCGAATTCATTCATCGACCATGGTCGCGGTTTTGGTGAGTCTGCAACGGCTCCCTTTACCTATCAAAAAGGATCACTCGATGAGGGTGGTATCCGCGCTGTTGCATTTGTGCACTACCCGGCTGAAATTGCTGCTGGTGGTGTTGGTACCGCACATATGTCAGTGATGGATATATTGCCAACCTTTATGGAAATCGCCGGAACCGAACACCCCGGTGCCGGTACTTTTCGAGGCCGAGAAATTAATGACATCCTCGGCCGTTCTGCATGGCCCTATTTGACTGGCCAGACTGATACTGTTCACGCGGATACCGATACCGTTGGCTGGTCAGCCGGCGAAGGTGGTGCTCTGATTCGCGGCGACTACAAGATACTCAATACGGTGGCACCAGGGTCTAGTGGCACTACTGCTTGGCGACTCTATTACCTGCCCACCGATCCAGGTGAGAAACAAGATTTATCTGCTCAACATCCGGATATGGTTGCCACAATGGTGGAGGAGTGGGAAACCAATTGGAAATAATCTTGGGGAACAGATTAATCGCCTCACAATAGCCAATAAAAAAGCCCCGTAAACTCGGGGCTTTTTATTGGCTGCGGTTTCGAGCAGTTAAGCCGAGTCGATCAAACCTGCCATACGTTGGCGAGTAGCTTCATCCGGCAATCGCCCGCGAGAAGCTCCCAAATTATCCTGAAGATAGGATAGCTTTGCTGTTCCCGGCATGGCGCTATTGACGGCCGGATTAGAGACAATCCATTTCAGGGCAAACTGCGCCCAACTCTCAATATCAAACTCCTTTGCCCAGTCCGGAATGGGTTGATCTCCAAAAGCCTCAAATACCCGACCACGGCCAAAGGGTAAATTCGCTTGAACAGCAACACCCCGATCAGCAGCTAGTGGAATAATACGTTCGCCCGATGACCGATTGTCGATAGCGTAATCCACCTGAATAAAATCGAGTTCCTCTCGCCCCATAACTTGCTCAAATTCTGCGTGTTGACGTTCAAAGGAAGTTGAAACGCCGTAGTAGCGAATTCGCCCTTCAGCTTTTAGATCTCGCAGATAGGGCAGTACCTCATTCACACCCACGAGGTTGTGCACATACATCAGGTCGATAGTATCGGTTTTCAACTTCAGGAAAGACTGCTCGATCTCAGCCTTGGCGTCAGCGAAATTCTCCTTGCGCACTTTGCTGGAAAGGAATAGTTGATCACGAATCTGCAGCTCTTGGAATATATTGCCAAGCACGGTCTCTGCATTTCCGTATGAAGGCGCGGTGTCCACCAACTTGCCTCCTAGTGTGGGGATGTTTTCAATCACCTCCCGCAGAGGTGCAACCGCAGTAGCGTCATTTGGGTCAACGTTGTAGCGCCGTGCCGTGCCTACGCCGACTAGAGGCAGTTGTTCTCCAGAAGACGGAATAGGTCTGGTCAGCATTGCCGATTGAGCGAATAGATTTGTTGGCGAGAAGGATAAACCCGCTGTCGCTGCCAAGCCGAGTTTCAAAACCTGACGACGATTCAACCGATATTCTTGATTGGACATAAAATTCACTCCACTGAGTTCTTGCCAGATTTATAACCGCACAAGCCTGTCTTGCGCCACGTTTTTTCAGAGTCTTAATTAAAAAAACCCCGCTGCTGGAGCGGGGTTCCATTGAAAAACTCGATTGCAGTGTTAGCCGTTAGGCAGAGCATAAACCTCTGACACTTCGCAACCATAGGTCCCAAGCTGTTGGCCTGGTACCCATTCCCAGTGCAGTTCTCTGACAGCATAAGGCTCGGTCAATGCCCAAGGGTCAGTTACAGTACTGAAGTAACGCATCGCGCCGGCTTCATCATCAATGATGAAACGCTCATGTACGGTCAGATCGGGACCTGAAGAAATACCCACCCGGTTGAAGTAGGGGTAGTTGATATTGATGGTATCCACCACCAGGGTGTTTTCGTCTTCCCAGTATCCGGTGGAGTACCCCATATTGGTCTCCTCTGCTGTGGGTACTGGCTCGGCATTTAGGTGGATCACTCGAGTCACGTCGAATTCATGCGCATACATCACAATAGTATTTTCATCATGTTGCACAAACTCGATTGGGTAAGGATTGCCCATAGTGATCGGCATACCGGGAGGAATGCACTGTAATTGTGGGTTTCCGGTGTATTCGTTCCAGGTGGCAAATTTGTCCAGCGCCGCCTGTGTCAGTGGGTAAACATCCGGATCACCAAAGAACCAGTTGGGGCGGTCTGCGAAAGACCAAACGCGGAAAATGCCATTAGCATTGGCTTCTGCTTCAGCGATCTGCTCAGGCGTTGGGCCATCTATAACACGCCCAGCCGCTGCCACTTCTGGCCAACGACGAGTACCGTTATCACTTAGCATCAGCTCTCGACCATCGGCTAGGAGAATATTCGACATGATCATGTTGTTAGCTCGACGCATCGAAGCGCGTCCCGCCACCTTCAAGCGATCACCTACGTCAAAAAGATCGGGGGTAATACCGCGGCGGGTTAGGGCGGTGACCGCACTGCCTTCAACAGCCCACTCGGCCCCGTTATCCGTTACCACGTGAAAGATCGCATGGGGGTTTTTCCAAAACTTTTTCGACACTACTCCTTCGATCTCGGATATCTCATCCGGGTACTCCGAGGTCGAATGGTGCGCAAAAACCGCAGAAGGCAATGCCAACAGGGCTATCGCCAGTATAGATATTAGTGGCTTAACTAAAGTATTCATAAATCCCCCAAGATTTATTAATTTGATACCTGTGAAGAGCACAGCCCACTACCCTGGTACGCAATGGATTTGCTAGACAACCTTTGAATTATTAATAAATGTAATCAAGAGGGCGTTTGCTCCAGCCCGCATGTGCGAATCCAAAACCAAAAATCCCCGATCTTTCGAACGGGGTTTAAGGTTTTTACCAATTCAAAGCTTCGTCAATTTACTGAGCGTAGACCTCAGAAACTTCACAACCATAGGTTCCAAGCGGTTGGCCGGGCACCCAAACCCAAAGTAGTTCCTTGGTATAGGGCTCAGTCAGTGCCCAGGGGTCAGTAATGGTGGTGAAGTAGTGCAATTGGCCTGCCTCATCATCGATGACGAATTTCTCATGCACTGTTAGATCAGGCCCCGAAGAAATTCCCACCCGATTAAAATAGGGGTAGTTAATATTAATGGTATCGACGATCAGAGTATTCTCATCTTCCCAATAACCGGTTGAGTAACCCATGATATTTTCCTCGACGGTTGGAACCGGCTCGGCATTCAGGTGGATTACGCGAGTCACATCAAATTCGTGCGCACGCATGACAATGGTATTTTCGTCGTGCTGGGTAAACTCAATAGGGTAAGGGTTACCCATGGTTAGCGGCATGCCGGGCGGAATACATTCGAGTTGCGGGTTTTCTGTGTATTCGTTCCAGGTCGCAAATTTATCCAGAGCAGCTTGTGTGAGCGGGAATGCGTCAGGGTCTGCAAAGAACCACCAACCTCCTTCAAGCCGTCCCCAAGACCAAATGCGAAACAGGCCATCGGCATTAGCTTCCGCTTCAGCGATCTCTGCAGCCGTAGGGCCGGACGCCGAAACTTGAAGCTGTTCAACTTCCGGCCAGCGCGGTGTACCGTTGTTACCCAGCATAAGCTCTTGACCACTAGCTAACAGAATATTTGACATAATCATGTCATTAACTCGCCGAGTCGAAGCGCGCCCGGCAACCTTGATGTTGTCACCGACGTTGAGAACGTCTGAGGTGATGCCGCGCCGGTTCTGACCACTTACGGAGCTACCCTCAACAATCCACTCACCCCCACTCGTCATAACGTGGAAAATCACATGCGGGTTTTTCCAAAACTTTTTGGATACCACGCCTTCGATCTCAGTGATTGCCTGCTCGTATTCTGAAGTGGAATGATGTGCTGATGCCGCCATTGGCAAACAAGCCATAGCCAGCGAAACCAAGATAATTAGTGCTTTCATTTAAATGCCCCCATCTAAAATGTCGTGTCGGCCCGCTATCTAAACTCTCGAACCATCAAGGAAGATGCCCTATTTTTTTAGTATTTACACGCTATTTTACAATTTGAATGGCCCACTATTGACGAATTTATAGAGCGATAGAAAGATATACTGCGGTGACAAATTCTTGGGGGGAAGAATAAGTGGTCATCTACGGCGTCGCTCTGCTTTCACTTTGCCTGCTTTTAGGCACCTACCTTGGCAATGTTCTCGGCTATCTAATCGGTATCGACGCCAATGTCGGAGGTGTTGGCATTGCCATGTTGATGCTAATCGTCTTGTCTAATCTCAGTTCAAAAAAGTTTCACCTGCAACCCATGACTGAATCTGGAATCCATTTTTGGAGTGCCATGTATATCCCCATCGTTGTGGCAATGGCTGCCAAGCAAAATGTGGTTGCGGCGCTTTCAAGTGGTTGGCTGGCAGTTATCGCCGGTGTGTCAGCGGTTCTGGTTAGCTTTGCGCTGGTTCCGATTCTGACGCGACTTGGCGGATCGTCGACGATATCCGACACCTCTGGGAGATCCTGAGATGGGTTGGCATATGTTAGAGGACGTATTGATCAAGAACGGCGTGGTTACCGCTTTTTTGTTTGTAGGTATCCTAGTCTGGGCATCCTATTGGATTAGCGGACGGCTAACCAAAGGACGTTTGCACGGCTCCGCGATCGCCATCATGTTGGGTCTTGTTCTCGCTTACATTGGAGGCACCCTCACTGGCGGTTCCAATGGTATTGCCGACCTCACCTTCCTTTCCGGAGTTGCCATACTGGGTGGAGCTATGTTTCGGGATTTTGCCATTGTCTCAACAGCCTTTGGTGCAGATCTGGAAACCATCAAAAAAGCCGGTTTGGTTGGCGGGCTTTCCGTTATTATCGGCGTGGTGGTCTCCTTCGTAGTCGGTGCTTTTGTGGCTGTAGCATTTGGTTTTACCGACGCCGTATCTGTCAGCACAATCGGCGCTGGAGCGGCTACTTATATTGTCGGTCCCGTCACTGGCACTGCACTGGGTGCTAGCTCGGAAGTGATCGCACTCAGCGTAGCCGCTGGATTAATCAAATCGGTTTTGGTGATGGTGGGCACGCCCTTTGTTGCACCCCTAATCGGCCTGAATAATCCAAAATCAGCCATGGTCTACGGTGGATTAATGGGAACAACAAGTGGCGTTGCTGGAGGTTTGGCAGCTACTGATCCCAAACTCGTGCCCTACGGCGCCATGACCGCGACTTTTTATACTGGTGTGGGCTGCCTACTCGCTCCATCGCTTCTGTTTATCTTGGTAAGAGCATTGCTCGGCTAAGCTTAAAAGTCTTTCGCTAGATCAATAAAGTTCAGGTAAAAAAAAGCCCAGCATCAATTTGACGCTGGGCTCTTAAGTATTGCTTAGTTATTTCGAATAACTAATTCCGATTAACCACCGTAGCTATATCTAACTCTTAGCCCAAATTCGGTGCCGCGACGGGCGGTGTAGTTTATGTTTTGCACAAATGGAGGTGGCCCTGCAATTCTTCCATCAAAGAATATTTGTGGACCTTGAGGTGCATCTTCATCAAGCAGATTGTTGACAAAGAGTTCCGCTCTCCAGTTGTCGGTGCTAATGCCAGTGCGGAAATCGGAAATCGAATAGGCGCCCAGCTCAGCCAAGTTCATCTCGGATACATACTGGCTGCTTTGGAAACGAGTACTCCATCGTGCAAACAACTCTTTGCCACCATCCAATGGATAGTTGTAGTCCAAGCTTACAGCTCCGGAAAGTTTTGGTTGCGTGCCAAGCTCATTGCCACTGATATCAACACAGGGTAAACCGATGCTGGTGGTTGCATTGGCTGGTACACCGTAATCGAGCGGGATGGTAGAACAGGCTCCTTCGTCATAGGTAATGTCGATATAGGAGGCTGCTAGGCCAATACGTAAATTGTCAGTAGCAATATAGCTTCCTTCAAATTCAAGACCGGTGCCGGTAACGTCGCCAGCACCAAGGAAGGATCTACCTGGGCCAAAACGAAGTCCATCATAGATGGTTCCAACATCTCCGATATTGTCGTCATCGATGTCAACAAAGTCGGTAGGCTCAAAGTTCAGGTTGAACGCTTGAGTGTAGTTCTTCCAATCCAGAGCATAAGCATTCAGCGCATAGGTCATACGTTCATTGAAAACGCCCTTTACACCAACCTCATAGCTCAAGACTTCCTCTTCTTCAAAGAAGGCAATATTTTGAAGATCTGTTGGGAAAGCACCAGGAAATGCAGCAAAGGCGTCAATAATCTGATCGTTTAATGCACCAGCATTTACACCCGCTGGGTTATTACCCTTGGCAACTTGAAAATAGACAGTCATATCATCTGAGGGAGAGTAGGTCAGTGCACCACGTGGTAAAAACGCTGAGGTTGACTGGCTCAGTTCAGTCAGACCACCGGTGGAGCTGATAGCGTTGCCGCTAACATCATCATCCTGCGAGCGGCCCTCTAGAGAAGCCGTCCATTGATCATTGATATCGTAGGTTAGGTTGAAGAACAAACCGGTATTTGAAGCTGATTCCGAAATTCGACGACCGGCACTTGGGCCAGCGAGATATGCAGTTTCGCTTCTGTAGACAGTGGTCAGAAAATCATAGTCGTATAGAGAAACTCCACCGCTATAGCGGAAGGGCTGATCACCGGCAGACGCATAGCGAATTTCTGCATAGCTCTCCTCTATATCGGTTGGATCGCGTTCGAAACCAGCTGCATTGTTCGCCAAGTCGGCGTCAGTTGCCCGCTCATAATACTCTTCCGAATTGAAACCCAGAATTTGAAGAGTGCCACCATTGGAGAAGTCATAGGTAATTTCGCCCTCGTATCGTTCCCTGTCATCTCTAACGAAGGGATCGTCGATACCTATGGCTGAATAGTTGTAATCGTAAACCTGAGTAAAGGCATCTACATCACCAACAAATGCACAGGAAGGAATTGGTACTCCAGTGCCGCAAGTCGTAACAGTGGCCGCAGCATCTGGGTGAATTACACGATGTGCATCATCAACATCAAAGAAGGCTCTGGGCGTTTGCTGATTATCAACCTCAAGCTTTTTATAGCGTAGTTCGATGGCTAGGCTATCAGTAGGGGTGTGAAGTAATTTCACCAAGTAGTTATCAGAGCTCTCACCACCAAGAGCCTTGCCCTCGTCGACGGTAACCCATTCTTTTTCACCATCCTGCTCGTTGCTCGCATATGCAATAAGACCGCTTAGAACACCCTCAAAAATTGGGCCGGATATGAGCATCCCGGTATTTTTCATCGAGTCCGAACCAATATCCATATTGAATTCAAACTCCAAGCTATCGCCTGGATCGACGGTTGTGTAGTTGATCGCACCGCCAAAGGTGGAACGTCCGAAAGCCGCACTCTGCGGGCCACGCAATACTTCGACCTGATCAATAGCCGTAAACGGAACGCTACCTTGCTGACCAAGAATTGGCATGCCATCGAGAAAGGTGGTTACCTTTTGACGGTAAGTCGCAATTTCGTTGCTCACAACGCCACGAATTGCCGGCGTACCAGCGTTTTGGTCAAAGCCGGTGTCGTAGTTCAAACCGGGTGTGTTGGCAAAGAGATCTCTGGTTGACGTAATGCCAGCCTGATCCAAACCATCTCCAGTAAACACGGTGATCGCCACAGGAACCTCTTGCAATGATTCCTCACGTTTACGAGCTGAAACGACAATCTCTTCAATTTGAAATTGGCTCTGAGCCAAAGCGAACTGAGGTACTACCGTAGCGGCGAGAGCCGGAACTAAAAATACAAATGCTGAATGTATGAACTTGTAGAACTTCATAAATTACCCCTGTTATATCCATTTTTTTTGATAAGTACATCGCCAGTAACGATGCGGATGCAACTCTATGGTTGCTGGTGACGACTAGAAATGTCGCAGATCAATTTTTTCACACTTTTTGCATGGGAGTGCTTAGAAACACCAAAGCTTCACGGTCTTTCCACATTTCGAGGTGTATATAAATCGGAATGATATTTTGAACCAACAGTTCTTGCCGGCTGCGCAGCCTTGCGGGTTTTGGTTTAGAGCGGGTTATCTAGGGACTAGCGGGAGAGACATCGGAGTTTGTTAATGTCTCCGTCTCTCCGAAGGAGGTGACGGTAGAATATGTACAAACGCTCGAAGGCGATTGCGGCGAGTACTGCTCTGAGATAGCTAACAGCTGCAGTATTCCGGCCGGAAGCTATCCGCGTACTGATCGTTGGACTGCCAACAAATTTAAACTCGATTATCTGTTTACCTAGGGGATAGGATGAAAAAGCTGCTTAGATCTATTAATTGTCTGGGGTTGCTGGGACTGTTTTGTATGCAACTGACGCAGACACTACATGCCCAATCTGTATTTGTGCCCACACTAAGAGGACCTACGGAATCAACCTGGAACTTCACACAGGTTGGCAATGGCACCATTGCAGATGGGCGGCTTGATATGGCCTCGTTCTCCAAGCTGGCTCCCTGGCCTATGGTGGACGGTGATTACTTTTACTCTGGCTGTTACGATCCTGGCCCGCTGGACAAGGTGCACCCCGCGCCAGACCGCTGTTTTATGACCATCGATGCCAGCGATCCGGCTAATCCGGTGCGTCTCGCAACTGTGCCAACCTTTGATCTGGTAAATTCGCCCTCTCCACCTGACGGTCATATTGTCTGGTCGTCGGATTATCCCTTCCCCAACCTACCGGCGCGCGCGCCCTGCTCGGTTGACTGGAATGATCCAGAAATTGCCAATGGCACCGAACGCCCAGCCTGCTGGGATCCAGGTTGGAACACCCATAACCATTACACTATGAATGGTCCGGGTGACATTCTAGCCACCAATCAGGAGCGCTGGCGCGCTGGTACCGACCGGCAGTTAAACTATAGCGGCGTCAAGTTCTACGATATTTCCGACCGCGCCTATCCTAAATTTTTGTCCTATTGGGATGCCCCAATTTCGCCGCCTGATCCAGAAACAGGCGTGTATCCAGATAGCTACGGCACGCACCACTTTAATTTTGATGGTTCCTTCCTGTATTTGGGCACCTACTACGAAGGTTTTGTCGGCAAGGTTTTGGTGATCTTGGATGTGACCGATCCGCGTAACCCCGTCGAAGCGAGTAAATGGTGGGTACCGGGGCAAAAAACTCCGGAAGAAGATAGCATTCGGGATTGGGTGCAACAGCCCAGTTTCAACTCACCCGTGGTAATGAACAACCAGGGTAAATGGACCAAACACGTGGGTATGCATTACGCCTCTGTGGAAGATGATATCGCCTACCTCTCCTATCACCAGGCCGGCTTAATCCTTCTTGATGTCTCGGATACCAGTCAACCCCGGTTATTGTCTCGCACCGACTACATGATACCCGGCGCAGATGACAGCAACCCTGATATTGAGGCATGCCAGAATGCAGCGGGAGGCGGGCCGGCAGCCTGCGGCAATACTCACGCAGCCAAACTGCTGCCCAACAAAGATCTACTTATTGTGGCGGACGAATACTTCCGTTGCCCCTTTGGCCATGTGCGAATTTACAATGTGGTGGATCCAAGCGAACCGAAGTTACTCAGTCACTATCTGACTCCAGAGAATACTGCCTGCAATCCCAACAACCCCTCGCGGGCAGCAGATGCGGAACGATTCCCGCGCCGCCCCGCTTCCTCCCATTTGGGCAATCCCATCAGCGACGATATCTATTTGATGGCCTGGTACGGCAACGGTGTACAGGCAATTGATGTTTCCGACCCCAGCAATCCAGTCAGTGCCGGACACTTCAACTATCGAATCGATCGCGACCTAGAGAGTGAAAACCTCGACTACGCTGGCTCAGATACTTACGACGTGATCCTGGGGCAAGATGGTTATCTCTATGTGGCTGACGGTACAGCGGGATTGCGCGTAATCAAGTACACCGGTGACCTAGATCCGTAAACAATGATCCCTAAGTAAGGATCCATATACAGAACGACCCAAACTAAAAGGGGCCCTAAAAAGGGCCCCTTATTTTTAGTCAGTCTGAAACTAGCGCTAGTTAAGATTCCGAACCGGGTTCACTGGCCAACAGCAACTGCATCCGCAATTTCAGATTTTCATAGCCGGCTTGAGCCTCGTCGGAAAGATCTGCTTGTAACAAATTATTGTGTTCGTAGGGATCTTCGTCGAGATTGTAGAGCTCTTCAACAGCGTCCATTACCAGCAATTTGTATGTTTCGGATCTTATGGTTCGCAGGGTTGGGCGGTTGGGCGCAAACAGATCCGCGTAGGCAAAATCTCTCAAAGGCAATGCCTCCGGGTTGTGCAACAGGGGCGCAAAACTGATGGAGTCGAAATTCACATCACTGGGCACTGCGGTTTCCAGACTGATAGAAGCCAGGTCCAAAAGCGTCGCGTAGATATCCACCGAATTCAGAATGGCGTCGCTAACACGCCCGCCTTCAATGCCGGGACCGGTGATAATAAAGGGCACGTTCACACCACCCTGATAAACGGTTCCCTTCGAACGAGCACTATCAAAGGGGGCGGTAACCGCTTCCCGCGTAGTGCCGTTGTCGCCAAGAAAGATTACGTAGGTATTTGCTCTGACCTCGTCGGAAAGACTATCCAATAGACGACCAAGTTCTGTATCCATGGCCTCCATCATTCCGCGAAAATAGGGATAGGGAGCAGTATTAACCACATCACTGTAGGGATCGAGCTGACGGGTTTCCTCGTCGTTGATCAAGTCTAGAGGAGGCAAATGGAAGGGCGAGTGCGGTAAATTAAAAGCCAAGTAGGTTAGCCAAGGCTTGTCCGGATCCCTTTCCGATATCCAGCGAATTGCTTCATTGACTTTATCCGTGGCTGCATAAACCGTCGACCCGGAGGTTAGCTCGCCATTGACCTGTTTCGAGTAGGCGAAGAAACTTTCGATTCCACCTATGGCGGTTCCGGCAAAATAATCGAAGCCTGCAAGAATAGGATGTTTTTCATAGCCGTTGCTGGCATCGGAAAGATGCCATTTGCCAAAAGCTCCCGCTTCATAGCCCATAGCTGAATCAGCCTTCAATGCCATCGGCAGGGTAAATTCATCCAGCGACAAGCCGGGGGGCGAAAACGGGCTATAGGGTGATTGTCGATCATCTTCTCTCGGCGCACCTTCAGGTTTTGCTGGCGTAGCACGCGGAACATCTTCTTGCTTGGGCGAGATAATCGCGTGCCCTACCTTGTTCCTGAATCCATAGCGACCGGTCATCACCGTTGCGCGCGTTGGGGAACATACCGGTTGTGACCACATGTTGTTAAAACGCACGCCGTCGGCACAGAGACTATCCAATGTGGGAGTCAGTGCGGCATGGTCGTTCAGGTTGTAGCAGGACAGGGTTTCTACACCCATGTCGTCGCCCAAAATCAGTAAAAAATTTGGTGGCGTATCACCTTCTGCTGCAAGCACAGAACCCACGGCACCAAGAACAAACAACCCGATAATCGTGGTTTGCTGAATTAAACTAGTTCGAAACAACACTTTTATACCCCCAAATAGTACTTCCAACCCGAGATAGCCCTGAAAAGGTGAACCAGGAGTTGGATAGCTACGCGTCGTGAAATGGCCAAATTATGCTAGCCATAGTCATGAGACCATCAGGGTACTGAAACCCTCAGTTTCAAATGCAACTTAGTCCAGCGGAACCTCTCCGGTATATCTGAGGATATAGAGACCACCTGTGTGGCGCTCCTGAACATAGATATACCCCTCCGCATCCACAATTAGGTGATTTGACTGACTGGTGCTCGGATTGCGCTCTGGCGCAGCGGGTATATAGAAGCCTATTTCTTTAATATGTGCTGGTGCGTCCGGCATGCCAACTGGCCCGGGTTCAGCGTGATAGATTCGTATACCACCGTTAAACCAGGCTGACACCGTCGTGTTTTGCAGATTGGCATATAGGGGCCCCGGCATATTGGGGTGGATATTGTGAGCACCAAAACGGCCTCCCCGCTCACAAAGCTCACCGTCATTTTCATGCAAAGGTGAGGTACCAATAATAATGGGATTTGTCTCGGCCCGAATATCTAGCAGCCAGATAATCTTTGGTGAGTCGGCGCAATTATCAGAGGTCGCCTCGTCTGACGCCCAGGCTAACTGACGACCGAGCATAGGCTGAAAAGTGTGGGTCCAAGCGGTATAGGGAGGATGGAACTCCACCCGACTGATAAGCTCGGGAGTATAGGTTTCAGCTCGCCCTGCTCTAACATCTTCGAGTCCCGAGGTATCAAAGATCATCGCACCGCCATCGATATAACCCATGTATCCGCGATCCGGGCTATCCGGATGCATAAATACTTGATGCGGGCGGTAACCATTGTCGAATGGATCATGCCGCGCCGGCAGGCATTCCGGGAGACAGTCATCGGATCTGTCCACACCGGGCAACCACCAACGACCAACTTCTTTCGGATTGCTTGGATCACGTAAATCTAATGTAAGCCAAAGATTGTCATCTTTGGGGCTGAGTGGATGAAAATCCGGCATGCCCGTCGCCAAATGAGCAAACTCACCATCAACAAACCAGACGTTGTGTGCACCGCGCGAGTCTTCGCCTGAGGCGTCAAAAAAAGATAGCTTTAGATCGTCCAGACTCTGCGCACTAGTTACCGCATCGAAATCCGAAACATCTAGAACCCATAGCCCAGCAGGACTAAGTCCCACAGTGGCGGTCTCGTTGGCAACGGCCAACACACCATTTGCATATCCCAGGGAATTACAGCGGGTCACACCTGGCGCGGGTGAAGGCAGCTGATTAACCAACAGAGGTGCCTCTGGGTTGGAAACATCAATAATACTAAGGCATTGCTCTCTTCCAGAGTGCGCAAAGTAGAGAATCTTGCGACCGTCGGATAGCTGCTGCAGAGCCAATCCCTCTCCACCATCGCCGTTTCCGTCTAGATCGTTGTGACCTACTAGAACCATATTGCTAGATTCTGCATTTGGCTGAGCGGCTGCGGGAATGGCCAGTAAAGCCAATAAACAAGCTAACAGGGCGAAGGTGAAGATTGCCCAAGAGTTCTCGATACCTACAGTTCCGAATCGCTCCGCTTGAGCGGAGTTGTTGTGGATATGCTTCATATCAATTGTTCCTCCTGATATTAGTTTCTATTTAACTTCCATCAAAAATTTTGTGCATCTCGGCCGGGCTTTCGCGCAACCTTCTTCACAGCCGTGCTACATAGTTGAGGGCAGCCAGAGCACCAAGATCGGAAACAGAACCAGCAAAGCTAGCTTGATCAGATCTGCCAATACAAAGGGCAAAACACCTCTAAAAATAGTTGGTAAGGGTACGTCCCCGCCAGCGATATTCTTCAGCACAAAAACGTTGATGCCGAAGGGCGGAGTAATCATACCTGTCTCCACTACGGAAACCATAATGATGCCCCACCAGATTAAGCTATAGCCCAAATCACCAATCACCGGTGCAACTATCGGTACCGTGATAATCATAATGGGAAATGGATCCATTACTGAACCCATTAGAATATAGAGCACTAGAAACATGGTGACAATCACTAGGGGAGCGACGTCCAGCCCCTGTACAAAGGCTGTGACTATCTCGGGCAAGCCGCTAATTGCGATAAAGAAAGAAAAATTCACAGCACCGATTATCAGCAAGAAAATCATAGCGGTCATAGCCGTTGTTTTTGCCATCACATCCCAGAGTGCTTCTCCCTTTAGTTTTCCTCTGAACAGGGCAAAAAGAAAAGCTGCACCGGCGCCGACAGCAGCCGATTCGGTTGCAGTAAAAACACCACCATAAAGCCCGCCAATAACAACAAGAAATAGCGCCAACACGCTCAGCGATCCCTTAGCCGCATCGACAATTTCTTTGAAGGAAACGTGATCTTCACCTGCTGGAGCGGCCGCCGGGGATATACCAACCACGGCTTTAATAGCCAAGAGGTAGACAACAACTGCCAAGATTGCAGGTATTACCGCAGCGACAAAAAGCTGTCCAATCGACTGCTCGGTGAGAACGGCATAGAGAATTATTGCCGTTGATGGCGGTACCAACTGTCCTAGGGTTCCACCGGCAGCAACACATCCCGCAGCAAGACCTGGGGAGTACCCGCGTTTCCGCATTTCCGGCAGAGCCACCTGTCCGATTGTCGCTGCAGCGGCGATTGAGGAGCCCGTCAGCGCGCCGAATCCGGCGCATCCACCAATAGTAGCCATAGCCAATCCACCACGGTATTTGGCGAACAACGAGTGTGCCAATCGATAGATATCCGAGGCCAAACCAGCCTGAGCCGCAAATCCGCCCATCATCAAAAATAGGGGTAGTACGGCGAGATTTGGATTACTTAGATACTCGGCCGCTTCACTACCCAGCACACTCAGTGCTGGTCCATTCCCCAAAAATATCGCAGTTCCGAGCAATCCAGTCAGACCAGTAGCTGCAGCGATGGGAATAAATCCCAGAGCCATTACCCACAGCAGCACAAATAGCACTCCTACATAGGCTCCAGAATGATCCAGAGCTGTGGGTACAAAACTTTCAGCCACTAGACCGAGGCTGAAAACCACTACTGCAATTGCAGCTGTCAAACCAAAAGCAATTACAAAAAACTTCGCTCCCAGTGGCAAACTTGGATCCAATTTTTTGCTATCCAAAACAACTGTCTTTAGATCCTTCAAATAGACAATGGCCTGCGCCAGGGTGGCAGCCGCAAACAAAAATGTAACAACAAAGAAGAAAGGCGCTTCCGGTATTTCGAGAAAAAGCGAAATCGCGTTCCTATCGTGCAAATGCATCGCATGCACACCCATGCGGTAAGTTAGAAGCACAAAAAGCAGCAACAATACCAAACTGCCGATAACCACAAAGATGCTGCGGGTTTGCGCCGACACTTTGCGCTCGAATATGTCAATGGTGAGATTTATTCTGGAAGTAACCCCGGCCGGGAAAGTCGAGGCAATGGCAACCGCCATACTGAGCTGAATAATTTCGTTGAAGCCAGGTACCGAAGCGCTAGCCAGCCAACGTAACAGAACATCAATTACTGTCAGAAGTGCAATTGCCAACATAAGCAAAACACCAATGCTGGCCAATTTTCGGGCGATACGCGCGGCTTGAAGCTCAAGCCAATCGATCAATTCGGCATTCATTCGGCTATTTGTTCGGGAAGCTGTTCGGAAACCTGCTCAAACACTGTATCAGCATTGAATTGTTCAACCTGCTCTCGAAAAGCCGCCAACACCGCAGCGCCATTTGGTGTATTGGCAACCCACTCGTCAATAAGCGGTTGTAACTCTCGACGCCATCGTGCGGCCTCATCCGGATCAATTTCACGAATTACCTGCCCCTCTTTCCGGCTGATCGCTTGTTCGATTTTTGCTGCATCGGTATCGGAATGCCCTGCCGCGGTACGAGTTAAGGACATGCCAGAATTGCTTTCAATTGCCCGCTGAGCAGATGCAGGTAAGGTATCGAACGTCTCTTTGTTCATAAAAATCATTGCCACAGAAGAACCCAATGGCGCATTCATATGAAATTGGGTTACTTCATCGAGCTTAAAGGGTGATACGCCCGTCCAGGGGATGATCGCGCCGTCATACACACCTCGGTTGAGTCCCTGATAGATCTCTGAGGGTCCGGCCGTGACCGGAGATCCCCCTAATAAAACCAAGGTATCGCTCTGCATTTTTCCCGCGGTGCGAATTTTTGCTCCCTGAAAATCTTCGAGGCGCTCGATAGCTCTATCGCCTTTCATATGCAGCGCAGAATTGGGGAACATAAATATTCCCAACAATTTTATGTCTTCGAATTCCTTGGTAATTGTTCCGTTTTCGTAGAGGTTCCAGAGAGCAACTGAACCCTGAAGTGCACTTTGTGTTTCAAAGGGCAAAGAGGCAACGTCAGTTTGCAAAAATTTACCGCCAATGGGCGCGACGGTGGTAAAGGCAATATGCACCACACCATTGAGAACCCGATCATACATATTGCGGTAGCTGCCCAGGGGCGAGGCGTAGAATGTCCGAATATTCAGCGTGCCCTCAGAATCGGCAACCACTTTCTCTAACCAGGGTTCGAACAAATCTGTGTGCATCGAAGATCTCGGCGCACCAGGCGAAGCAAAGTTCAAATGAGCAGTTTCAGCAAATGCCGAGTTAAAACAGAAACTGAAAAATAGACAGAATGAGGCCAGTAACACCCCAAAAAACTTAACCATTATGTCCCTCCAATCAACGCGACTCGGCCCTTTATAGTTTTGTATTTGGCCTCTGTGCAGCGCTCAAGTATGCTGCACCAAAAATAGCCGAATTACCACACAGTTCAATTTTACTGAGGGATCTTTAATGAGACTTATTTCCTATCGCTCTAACAGTCATACCGGTGTTGGTGTTATGACCACAGATACAGACTTCATCGAACTGCCCAAAGTGGCTCCAAACCTGCCTACTAAGCTGGTTGATATTTTATCGATGCCCAATGGAATGGAAGAAGTTGCAAAAGCGATTGAAGGTGCTTCAGCAACGGCAAACTTCAGCGATGTCGAACTAGACCCCGTTATCCCCGAGCCACACGCCATATGGGCGCTGGCACTGAACTTTAAGACTCATATTGCCGAGACCGGACTTACAACTTCGCCAGATTTCCCACACGTATTTTTGCGCATTGCTGCAGCGCATGTCGGCCATCTTCAGCCGCTTATGGCTCCTCCGGTTGAAATCGACCGTGCTTTTGACTACGAAGGTGAGCTGGTCGTAATTATTGGTCGCGGTGGTCGCCATATTCCACGCGAGAAAGCCATGCAGCACGTCGCCGGTTTTTCTATCTACAACGAAGGCTCTGTGCGCGGGTTTCAGAAGCACAATCGTCAGTTTGGTGTAGGCAAGAACTTTGAAGCATCCGGAAGTTTTGGCCCCTGGTTAATGACACCAGATGAATTTGGTAATCCTTATGACAAAGTACTACGAACCGAAATTAACGGCGTAATCAGACAGGAAGCCCAGTTGGATGATTTGATATTTAATTGCGAAGATCTTATTCATTATCTGTCGACCGGCTACTCACTGCGCACTGGAGATATCATCGTGATGGGCACGCCAGGAGCCTTGCCGCCAAAACCGGGTGATACGGAAGGCTCAATTGAGAATCAATACGGCCCGATCAAATATGCCGGCATGGTGCATATGAAACCCGGTGACAAAGTAAGCGTCTCTATCGATGGACTGGGCGAACTGGTTAATCCGATTGAAGCCGATGGCCCGGTTGAATACCGGCCAGATTAAAGAGCCGAATTTCGACCAGATTAAAGACCGACCTGCCAGGTGGCCAAGGAAGAATCTACAGCATCGCATTCGACAACAATCATAGTCCGCCAGACATGACTTGGACCAGAGGCATCTCTTGATTCAGCACCTGAGCCAATGCAATATCCGCTTTCGCCAATCTCAATTTTGCCGGAGCTGTTGAGGCTCAAATCCTGCAGGGCATTGTCGGCACAGGTGCGCGCCAACACGGCCGAACCGGGAAGCGTGACACCACTGGAACCAGCAACCTGAACACAGCGATCAGTGCCAGTCACCTGAACCTTGTTATCAACCAAGGCAAACATCTGGTCAGCACCATTATTTACCTTGCAGGTATGGGTTTGCAGCGGATCGTCCAGCTGAAGATGATCGCCCCAACCTGCCAAGTCAAAACAGTAGAACTCCGGCTCGTCCAGGGGGTCGACCAGCATAATGTAGTCACCCTGCATATTGTCTTGCGCAAAAACGCTTAAACTGAAAAACGCCGCCAGAAATAAAGTTATTGTTGCTCTCGTTCTCACTTTTTAATCCTCCATTTAGCCATTAGTCTTGAATGGCTTTTTCACAATTATATTCATCTAGATCAAGCGCAGTAGGTGATAACACCACACCGCCCCGAATCGGTCCGCTGAAATAATTCGAATCTGTCGCCTCCCAAGAAAATGCCAAGTTGCCATCGGCATCTACTCTGTAGCGCTCTATCAACTTCAGGGCATCGCTATGCACAATCCCGCCACTGCCCTCGCCAACATGAGATAAAAGCACTCCCTCGGTGAAGTTGTCGGTTTCTACAATCAACTCATTGCCTTCAAATCTGCCAATAGAAGACCCAATATCAGAGGGTGGAAGATTGTTGGGAGCTGTTGCTGCATCTAGGTAGATAGTGCGGGTGGTATCCATAAACTCATGTTGCATAATAATTCGGTCGCCTTCCTGACGAATCTCCGAGGGGTTGCCTGGCGCTATCCAGACCCTCACCGGCGTGCTGGACATGCAGTGCAATGAGGGATCATCCTGAAAGGAGTTGTATTCTGCACTGGCGGCTTGCCCTGCTTCGTTTATTACCTCTAAAAATCCAGCCTCAGTGGGGTTGCCGGAAAAACCGTTTCGGACCCAACGGCCAAATATTGATTGCCGACGCTCCAATGAGGCATCGGACTCGGCAGTGACTGCTATAACAGCCCGCCCTGTGTCGGTTCGAAAAGTAATGGATTCGCCATCAGAAAAATATAGGGTGCCTATTTCACAGCCCGCCAGGTTGTGTCGAGCTTGAGATCCGGTAACAACAATATCTTCCCCAATAACAAAATCACTCTCGCTAATTCCCTTGCGATCTAGCAAAGTTTTTGCCTGTGTCTCGCAGGACCATATTTCCGTTTCACCACTTTCGCTAACAACAGCCACCTCTAAGTGAGCGTGAGGGTTGCGGATGGAAATCGCATGCACGGTGCCTTCGATTCGCACCTGTTTCGCCCGATCAAAATATTGAGCAAAGCCGTGGTGAGCAAAAGATGGTTGCGTGATTAAAATGGATATCAGAGAAATAAAAACGGATTTTCTAATTTGCATTGTCCCCCCAGACAACTAACAGAAGAATTTCGCAGCAATCATAGGATGTTTTTCCGAGAATTGCAGAAAATCTATCCCTTCGAGCTATCGAGCTTCTCCATTTGTTTTAGCACCCCGTCCGCCTCCGTACTTAGACGAGAATAGCCTTCAATATCACCGCTGCGCTGTGCCTGAAGTACCTCAGCTAACAGGTCGGTGTATTTTTTGTTGAGCTTCTCCATTGGATCTTTCTTTAGAAAATTGAACATATATCTTCAGCATTTGATTTACAGCATCTAGGCTAGCACCGAATTTCGGGAAGCGGGTCACACTTAACTATTGATAAGATCATCAATAAATATTTGGTGATTTAAAGTCGGTGCCCGCAATTGGAAGAGATTGAAATTTTACAAATCTTTCTCTTTCCACTCTAAAAAAAATATTTGCGGACGCAACAATGCACTACTATTGGAACGGAACCCGGGGGAGAAAAATGAATACTAAAATCACTCACTTTTACAGATTGGCAAAGCTAAAACCACTCGCAGTATTACTGTTCTTAATGCCGATCACGGCTCTGTCAGAAACCATCGTAATCTATGGCGCCACCGGCAATATCGGTTCGAAGATCGTTTCCGAGGCACTGGATCGCGGTCACGAAGTGATTGGCGTCAGTCGGAGTCCAGAAAATATAACCATCGATCATGCCAACTTTTCTGCGGTTGCCGGTGATGCCGCCAGTCTTGAATCCATGTTGGAGGTTATTGAGGGGGCAGATGCAGTGGTGTTTTCCGTACGCGCTTATGGTCCCAATAACTATCCTGAAGAAACACTCAATTATCGAGCCTCAAAAACATTTATCGCCGCTTCCCGGCAATTGGGCGACGAGGCACCACGAGTCATTCAATTGGGTGGCGGATCGACTCTCTATACAAATGGCGTCATGGGTTTGGATGCAAGACCCGACCAACAGGAAGGAACACCTCAGCACGGTTTGGTTTGGGGCCACTGGCTCGCCTTACAAAACTACCGCGCTACCACCTCAGTTGAGTGGACCGTTGTTTCTCCTTCGGGCGGCTATGACCAAGAAGGTCCACGCACCGGCGTATTCCGAACTGGCGGCAACGAAGTGCTGCTCGGCGAAAACGGTCGGGGTGGGGGAATATCCCACCGCGATATGGCCGCCGCTATTATCAATGAGATTGAAGATCCCAAATCCATTCGAAAACAAATGACCGTGGGCTATTAGGCTCAGAAATTGGGAGAAAAATCGTGAAAAAATACTTTTTGGCGCTTACATGTGCCGCGCTTATTGCCGGACCCGCTGCGGCACATCATAACTGGCGCGCTATTTACGATGTCGATGCAGATATCGAATTTGAGGGCGTGATCAGCGCTATTGAGTGGAAAAATCCTCACGTTCGTGTCAGCTTCACAGTTGATGCTGGGACGGACAACGAAAGGGTATACACGACTGAAAGTAATTCGGTAGCCAGTCTAGACCGCATGAATGTCACCGAAGAATTGCTGGCTGTCGGAACACCGGTAAAAGTTGCGGGTTATGGATCGCGCATCTCGGATTCGGACCTCTATGTCAGCCACTTGTTACTGCCGGGTATTCGCGAAGTTGTTTTTTTGCACAATATAGAACCGCGCTGGCCTGAGGCTGTTCGAGTTAGTAGTCCCGCCCGACTATTGGGCGGTGTGGTTGAAGAGGACTTCTCGAAAAGACCCACCTCTATCTTCGGTGTATGGACAACCATCTATGAAAATCCCGGTAGCCACCATGCTCTGGGCAAGAACGCCGCGGAGTGGTCTGAAAATGCACGCCAAGCAAGCGCCTCGACAGCACCTGCGGCGGTCGACTCAGGCTGCACCCCTAAAGGCATGCCGCAGATAATGGATATCCCCTACCCAATCCAATTGATAGATCAGGGCGAGCTTATCCTCATTCACGCTGAGGAATCCGATTCGATACGCAAGGTTTACATGACCGCCGAACACGAAGATTCGGGCGAGACCGATATTCTCGGCTACTCAACCGGCCGCTGGGTTGGCGACACGCTAAATGTTGTGACTACCTTTGATGGCACCGAGTCTGACTCCGGCTCTGAAATGCAGATCCACGAGACTTTTCATCTGAGCGCCGACCATAACCGACTGCAGTACACCCAAATCATCATCGATCCGGAAAGGCGTCTGTCTCCGACGATCAATAAAAAGTGGTGGCAATATCAGCCGGGTGCTTATGTTCTGCCCTACGATTGCGAATACTAAAAGACAGGGATAGACCAACTGCGCTAGTCATTCGTTGTCTGGCGACCTAACAGCTCAGCCCACAGGCCACAGCCGAAGCCCAGGCCCACTGGAAGTTGTGACCGCCGAGCTCGCCTGTCACATCTAATACTTCCCCAATAAAGGCCAGCTGCGGCAGGTCTTTTACTTCAAAATTTTGCTGAGAAATACTGTCGGTGGCAACACCACCCATTGTCACCTCAGCGGTTCGCCAACCCTCGGTTCCAGCGGGTTTAATTTGCCAGGCATTCAGGCTTTGCTGGAGAGATTGAATGCGGGCATTGGACAGATCCGCAAAGTTAGTCTCGGCCAAACCTTCCCATTCAACAATGGCTTGAGCCAAGCTTTTTGGCAGATACTCTGCCAACCAACCGCCCACTCGCCGGGTTGCTGAATCAAATCGCAACTGAACTAGCTCTTCATTGAGATCCATTTCGGGTAAAAGATTAATAGTTAGCGCGTCACCGGGTTTCCACCAAGAGGAAATCTGCAACATGGCTGGGCCAGATAAACCTCGATGCGTAATTAACATTGGCTCGCGGTAATGACCCTTACCTGCCGTTACCTCCACATCAACTGCTACTCCGGCAAGCGGTTCCAATCGATCTTTCCACTGGGAGGTCAATACAAAAGGCACCAAAGCTGCACTGGTTTCTAGAACCTCCAAACCAAACTGACGCGCGATGTCATAGCCAAAACCAGTGGCACCCATAGTGGGGATAGACAGTCCTCCGGTGGCAACCACTAGCTTACCCGCACTGATATCGCCGCCAGAGGTCTTCAGAGCTATTGCCTCGCCCTGCAGTTCGACTGAATCTACTTGGGTTTTGAGCCTGATTTCAACTCCGGCCCACTCACATTCCGTCAGCAACATATTCAAAATATCTTTGGCCGGACTGGAGCCTGGGTTGGATTCAGAACCGGCACAGAACAGCTGCCCTGCAGCCTTCTCAACATGCTGAATACTGTGCCGCTCAACAAGTTCCAGAAAATCTTGAGGCGAATAGCGCTTAAGTGCAGATATGCAGAAGCTGGGATTTTGGGAAAAGAAGTTGGCTGGCGTGCTGTTCAGGTTGGTGAAGTTGCAACGACCACCGCCAGACATCAGAATTTTTTTGCCGGCTTTGTTGGCATGATCAATCAGCAGAACCTTTCTGCCCTGATAGCCGGCCGTAGCAGCGCACATTAGGCCAGCTGCGCCAGCGCCGATTATCACCACATCAAAATTTTGGGCCATTTCTTCAACTACCTGGAGGAGAATGGATTCTGTCCCATGGTTGCGGGCATGTCTAATCGGCTTTCAGGACGGTCAATAACTGCGCCGCAAAATTCGCTAACTATCTGATTTTATTATTGCCTTTGGCTGTTAATCGGGTCGCGAAACGCGCATAATCGCGACCCTTTTTTATACTAGGTAGCTAAGCACAGAATTTTGATGTTGCTGCTACCAGCTCAGGTTTATTGATGACTACCCCCGAAACACCACTCTTTGCTGATTTAGGTCTTTCCGATCCAGTAATGTCGGCCCTAAAACGCATTGGCTACGAAGCCCCTACCCCCATTCAGGCAGAGAGCATTCCGCCACTGCTGGCGGGTAAAGATATTTTGGGTACCGCCCAGACCGGTACCGGCAAGACCGCCGCTTTTGCACTGCCCCTACTTTCAAAACTCGATCTGAAAAAGAAAAAACCTCAGGTGTTGGTTCTGGCACCGACCCGCGAGTTGGCAATCCAGGTCGCCGAGGCTTTTCAAAACTATGCCAGTGGCTTGAAGGGTTTCCATGTACTGCCAATTTACGGCGGTCAAAGCATGAGTATTCAACTTCGGCAGCTGAGTCGTGGCGCACATGTAATTGTTGGCACACCCGGTCGAGTAATGGATCACCTGCGCCGCAATACACTTAAGCTAGATGAATTGCAGACCGTGGTACTGGACGAAGCTGATGAAATGCTGCGTATGGGATTTATCGATGATGTCACCTGGATTCTGGATCACACACCCGACCAACGTCAGGTTGCCCTGTTCTCGGCAACCATGCCTGCGGTTATTAAAAAGGTGGCCGATACCTATCTGAACTCACCGGTTCAGGTAAAAATTCAATCCAAAACCTCTACCGTTGAGCGTGTTACACAGAAGTACTGGATCGTCAGCGGCACCAACAAACTGGACGCGCTTACACGGATTTTGGAAGTGGAAGAATTCGACGGCATTATCATTTTTGTGCGAACCAAGACTTCCAGTGTCGAACTGGCAGATCGTCTGGAAGCACGCGGTCATTCGGCCTCAGCTATTAATGGCGATATGACACAAAAGCTGCGCGAAGCAGCCATCGGCAGACTTAAAAATGGTCGATTGGATATCTTAGTTGCCACTGACGTCGCTGCCCGGGGCATCGATGTTGAGCGTGTTAGCCATGTAATTAACTATGACATTCCCTACGACACCGAAGCCTACGTGCATCGTATTGGCCGCACCGGGCGTGCCGGTCGCGAAGGTACCGCAATACTCTTTGTTGCGCCTAGGGAAAGACGATTGCTGGGTTCAATCGAGAAGGCAACTCGTCAAAAAATGACTGAGTTGCAGTTGCCCAGCAAAGAACAGATTAATAAGAAACGTGGCGATCAATTTAAGGCCAGCATTACCGAAACTCTTGAGAAGGGTAACCTGGGATTTTTCGAAAATTTGGTTACGGAATACCTGAGCGAAAATAGTGCCGAGCCACAGCAACTCGCAGCTGCCTTGGCTTTTTTGGCGCAGAAAGATCATCCCATTATTGTTAAAGATGCACCCCGCAAAGAACGTAAAAACGAGCGAATGGAGCGCAGCTCCTCATCTGGTGATGGCGGCCGTCGGCGCGAGCGTCCGGATCGAGGGCAACGGCCCGCACGTGGCAAATCCCATGAGTTTTCGGATACAGGTCGTGGGCGCAATGTGCCTAGTGACAATGCCAGAAGAGAAGAAGCAAAAAATAAACCCACTTCGCCCAGACGTGAACGCAGCGCCAGTGATGATATCGATATGGAAACCTATCGCCTCGGAGTCGGCCACAACCATCATGTTCAGCCCGGCGATATCGTTGGCGCTATTGCCAATGAAGCAGATATCGACAGTCAGTATATTGGTCGCATTCAGCTATTTGATGATCACAGCACCGTAGATTTGCCCAAGGGCATGCCTAAGGAATTGTTCCAACACCTTAAAAAGGTGCGGGTACGAAACGAGCCTTTGGGAATTGAGCGATTGGACAGCGGGCCTTCAAAACACGCCGCTGCAGCCAAGTCTTCCTCCAAAGCGTCAACGCCGCGCAAAAAGCCGCGCAAGAAAAGCAATTCGGACTAAGCCCTGTAAAACTCAGGCCGGCCGCAGCAAAAATAACGCAAAGTCGGCCTGAGCATCCGTCCAATTACGGACATTTTTCAACCCGGCCTCTAGCGCCATATCAACAAACATTTGCTGGCTGTATTTGTGCGAGTTTTCCGTGTGAATACTTTCGTCCTGTTTGAATTCAAACACCTCATCCCTAATCGCAACTTGCTGGTCTTTATTGGCAACTAGGTGCATCTCTATACGTGATGCCTCTTCATTGAAGACAGCCCGATGATCAAAACCTTCCTCAATATCAAAGTCAGCCGACAGTTCGCGATTAATCCGCACCAGTAGATTTTTATTAAATTCTGCGGTCACACCAAGGCTATCGTCATAGGCAGCGAGCAGTCGGTCTCGATTTTTCAGCATATCCACTCCCACTAGCACCAGGCCATTTTCTCCCGCCAGCAGTCTTAGATTCGACAATACTTCGGTCGCTTCATGGGGGCTAAAGTTGCCAATGGTGGAGCCCGGGAAAAAGACCAAACGCTGCTCGGTATCTTCTTCAACCAGTGGCAATTTTTTTAGATCCTTTTTATCCGTGAAGTCTCCCTGGTGGGGGATCACCTCCAAGCGTGGGAATTTTTTCTCCAGCTCTTGTGTCGAGGCCTCGAGCGCATCCAGAGAAATCTCCAGGGGAATAAATTTACGCGGATGCAAAAGCGCATCCAAAAGTATTTGCACCTTCTGACCGGCACCGGAGCCGGGTTCAATAATGGTCACACCCTCGCCTACTCGCTCGGCAATTTCATTGCCGATATCCGACAGCAGGGCTAGCTCGGTTCGGGTAATGTAATACTCATCCAACTCGCATATTTGCTCGAATAGATTTGAGCCCTGCTCGTCGTAGAAGTATTTGCAGGGCAGGGTTTTGGGGCTCGCGGACAAGCCCTCAAACACATCTTGCAGAAACTCTTGTTTCGCGCGTGCGCCGCCATCTTCTTCAAAGCGTTCTGCTAAATTATTCATCCGTGTTCCTTATTGGCTGAAGGCTCCTTCTAGCTGAGGGCTCCTTACGAGCTGAGAGCTCCTTACGGGCTGAGGGCTCTTTGTGGGCTGAGGGCTCCTTATTCGCCGAAGGCATGCTTGCGGGTTGTTAGACACTATGTGCATCTTCTGCCAATCGCAATCCAGTAAATTGCCAACTCTGGTGCGGATAGAAGAAATTACGATAGCTGGCACGAATATGATTCTCAGGGCTCACACAGGAGCCACCGCGCAGCACAAATTGCCCCGACATAAATTTGCCGTTGTATTCGCCTGCATCACCGGCAAAGGGTTTAAAACCCGGATAGCCCATATAAGCGCTACTAGTCCATTCCCAGATGTTGCCCATCATCTGACTGAGACTTTTCTCGCAAGCGACCTGAGGTTGAAGGTTTTGCAGATTCAGATAATTAGGCTCATCCTCAGATAAAGCAGCGGCAAATTCCCACTCAAATTCTGTTGGCAGTCGTTTGCCCGCCCAAGCGGCATAGGCTGTGGCTTCAAAATAGTTGAGATGGCAGACTGGTAAATTAGAATTTATCCGCTGTAATCCTTGCAGCGAAAACTGATGCCAAGCGTCGTCTAATTTGCGCCAATAGAACGGCGCTTCAATCTGGTTCTGCAATACCCAAGTCCAGCCATCAGACAGCCAAAACTCGCTGCGTCGATAGCCATCGTCTTCTACAAACTGCAGGTACTCGGCATTGGTCACCGTGCGGCTAGCCAATCGGAATGGCTCCAGATAATGTTTGTGTCGAGGGCGCTCGTTGTCGAAGGAATATTCTCCCCCAGCTGCGCCGACCTCGATAAGCCCGCCCTTAAATTCAATCCAGCTTAACGGCGAGGTTTCGCCATGCGCCGCTACTAATTGATCATTGTAGGCAGGCATAGTTGGGTTTTGAAAAAGAGCGTGCTGGATATCCGTGAGCATTAATTCTTGATGCTGTTTCTCGTGCTGGATACCAATTTCCAATAACTCCAAGGCCTCTATTGTGCAATCGTCGGAGTTCACAAAGTCCAGCAGGGCTGTCTCGACATATTCTCGATACTGCACAATTTCCGCCAGCCCAGGGCGGGACAAGAGCCCGCGATTTGGTCGGCTAAAAGGCTCGCCGACCCTGTGGTAGTAAGAGTTAAACAATTCTTCAAAATGTACATCAAAGGGCTGATAGTCCTGCACAAATTTCTTCAGGATAAAAGTTTCGAAAAACCAGCTGGTGTGTGCCAGGTGCCATTTGGTTGGGCTGGCATCAGGCATCGACTGAATCTGACAGTCCTCTTCAGAAAGAGGCGCAGCAATAGCAAGAGAGATCTCTCGAGTTAGCCTAAATTGCTCGGCAAGGGACTTAGGAAATTCCTGAAACCCGATTTTCTGAATCGAGTTGCTTTGCGATGATTGGGATTGCATAACACTCACCTTACTTTCCCTGCCTATAAGAATTCAACTCTTAAGCTGAGTTGTCAGCTCCGCAAATATTACAAATCAATTGGTTGGAAGAATTTTCCAGTCGCCAATCAAAACCGGAACGGCCTTGCCAGACAAATAAACTCTATCTTCCTCCAACTCGATAAATATGTGCCCGCCCCTCGCCGAAGCCTGATAACACTTCAAGCTTTTTTGCTTGAGTTTTGTTCCCCACCAGGGGGCAAGCACACAGTGTGCACTGCCAGTTACCGAATCCTCATTAATGCCTTTCCCCGGAGCAAAAAAGCGGCTAACCACATCCAAATCAATTTGATCAGACATGGCCGAGAGAATAACGACATCCTCAGTTGCTGCCTGCATAGCACGGAAATCTGGAGCTGCAGTTCGGACTTCTTCAGCACTTTTAAGCTGCAGGAAGACTGTGCCGTTGTTGGTGCGGCCACAGTATTTGGGCTCTACACCCATAGCCTCTGCCAAGCCCTTAGGTATTTCAGCGGCCTCCATTGGAACTGCCGGAAAACTCATGCGAATAGCCCCCTCTGAGTTATTCAATTCGCACTGGAGATAGTGTCCGGCCATGGGCGTAAAAAATCGAACCTCTTGGTCTTCAGCAACCAGACCCTCTGCCCATAGAACATGTGCGCTAGCTAGAGTGGCGTGTCCACACAGTTGTATCTCCAATGTTGGGGTAAACCAGCGCAGGCCCCAATCTGCTCTTTGTCCGCTGTGGGCACTTTGTCCGCTGTGGGCACTTGGTTCGCTGTGGGCACCACCCGAATTTTCAATAGGCCAAACGAATGCGGTTTCGGCCTGATTCATCTCCATGCCGACAGACTGCATCCACTCAAAATCGGTGGGTTCGCTATCCAATATCACAACAGCCGCAGGATTCCCTGCAAAGGCTTTGTCGGTAAAGGCATCAACCAAATGTATTTTCACAGGATCAAACTCTTTGAATATTTTTGCTTAGTCTAGCTAGTCTAAGAAGGCATGGGGACGAAAATGTTAAGATCGCCTGTAAAAAATACGCTTCCAATGCGTCTAATTGTCACACCCAATAATTAACGACTTCCCTATGCACGAAACTGTTCAAGACTATTACGGCAAAGAGCTGCAAAGCTCTGATGATCTCAAAACCGATGCCTGCTGCGATTTCAGCACCATGCCGGAGTGGCTCAAACCACTACTCGCCAATATTCACCCGGAGGTGATGTCGAAGTATTACGGTTGCGGCTTGGTGTGCCCTTCACTACTGGAAGGCTGCCGTATCTTGGATTTGGGTAGCGGTTCCGGTCGTGATGTCTATGCACTAGCACAGCTGGTCGGCTCGACAGGTGAGGTAATTGGCGTGGATATGACCGACGAGCAACTCAAGGTTGCTGAAGATCACCGCGCCCACCATGCCGAAGTATTTGGCTACGATAATGTGCGTTTTATCAAAGGCTATATCGAAAAGCTCGATGAGTTAGGTTTGGAAGACAATAGCTTTGATGTGATTGTCTCTAACTGCGTAATTAATCTCTCACCCGACAAAGATGCGGTTCTCGAACAGGTACATCGCTTGCTTAAGCCCGGCGGTGAGTTCTACTTCTCAGATGTATACGCCGATCGACGAGTGCCCGAAGATGTTAAAAACGACCCGGTACTCTACGGCGAATGCCTCGGTGGCGCACTCTATTGGAATGACTTTGTCAGCCTAAGCAAACGCCAGGGTTTTGCGGATCCGCGTTTAGTGGAAGATCGCCCGCTAGAAGTCACCGATCCCAAATTGTCTGCACGTATTGGCAATATCAAATTCTTCTCGGCCACCTATCGGTTGTTTAAGCTAGATGGATTAGAGCCGGAGTGCGAAGACTACGGTCAGGCCGTTATCTACAAAGGCACTCTGCCCGACTCACCAAAAGCTTTTCTATTGGATAAGCATCACTACATTGAAACAGGGAAAGTATTCCCGGTCTGTGGCAATACCTGGTACATGCTCAAAGACACGCGATTCGCTGATTATTTTGAATTTATTGGCGACTTTTCCAAGCACTTCGGCATCTTTGAGGGCTGTGGTACGGCGATTCCATATGATGACGGAACCGCCAGCGGCGGAGAAACAGCACCCTGCTGCTAAGCACAAAACTGTGCGGCCTGTCATAGAAATATGATCAGGCCACGCTTATTCCACTTGGCTCTTTCTAATCCAAATTTCAAATTTGGCCTTTAAGATCTATGCAAATGCTAAGATTCAGCTAGTTCGTTGATGCCTCAAGAACTCTTGGGTTCTCGCTAAAATAAACTGGGTGCTTGTCATTGCGTAAGACCTCAAAAATTCTACATTTTTACTATCTAATATCCGGACTGGCGCTTTGGTTATGTGCAGCAGGCAACTCTTTTGCACAAGAAACCTTCTACGTACATCCAACCAATACTCTTAATGGTGCTCCTGGAACAGATATAGGCAGCTGTGCAGCGCCTGACAACAACGATTTATCCGATGTGCTGGCAACCACCATCGCTACCGATACCGGCAATGGCCACACCTTGGTTGTGTGCAATAGCGCTGCAGCAGCAGGAGTGGCCGATTACACCGAAACAGCCTTTATGAACCTGCGAGATGCCCAATTTCTCAACTTAACTATTCAGGGTGAAACCGGTACTGCCGGAGACATCATAATTCAGGGAACTTCTGTTGCTACTCACGCAGATGTTTTCCGGATTCGCAGGGATGGCATCACCATTCAGGATCTACGTATTCAGGGGGGGACTAACGCAATACAAATCTACGCCAACGGGCCCGATGCAACAGTCGACAATGTAGAAATAACCTCCACCGACAATGATTCAATATTGATTCAGGGTGATGGCGCAACTATAGACAACGTATTAATTATCGGATCAGCTACAAGCAACGACGGTATTCAAGCTAACGCAGGCGCGACCAATCTAACCATCCAAAACTCAACCATTAGAGACACCCAGGCTGATGGCATACAGATTGTGGAAACTGGAGCTACTATTAACAACGTCACCATCGAAGATGCTGGCGGCGATGGAATTCAGCTAAGTGCTGGCGGCACCAATGCCGATCTCGATGACATAACTGTTCAAATCGATGATGCGGTGACCTCAACCGGCGGTGATTGCATAAACGTATTAGCAACCGGGGCAGATATCCTAACTGCGGTATTGAGTGACTGCGGCGTTCGCGGCATCGATATGAATGTGGCAGGAGCTGCCGCAACAATTGAAGATATTACTGTTACCGATTCAGGGAACAATGGCATTTATCTCCAAAGCCTTACCGGCGGTACTTTTACAGATATAAGCATTACCGACGCAGCAAATGATGGCCTGAGCCTAAACAATGTATCGGGTGTCACCTTCAATGTCTCTGCGTTAACAGACAACCTGATTAGTGGATCTGGAGATGCAAATGGCGAACACGGCATCGAAATAGACACTGGGTCAAACAACAATACCTTTGAAGATTTTAATATTACTGGTTCATACGATGACGGCATAAGCCTGGCCAACGCCGACGATAACGATTTCACCCGAACCGATGTCAACAACACGATAGGAACCACCGGCAGCCGCGGCATAGTTGTGAATGCAACCTCTACAGGAAACACCTTCACTAATATTGTTGTCGACAATGCCAGCGACGACTGCATCGCTATTCTTGGTGACGACACCACAATCACAGGCGCAAACTCCGTCGCGGGTGATGGTGCAACCATTCGTAATTGCGGCGCCTTTGGCATTACAGCCACAACAAACCCGGGGACATTGCTCAGTCTCACCAGCATCCTTACCGAAGTTACCGTGCTCGATGATGGAATTTTCATCGACAACTACACTGGTGCTTTGACTCTCGGTGACGTTTCCGTCACCAACGTCGATATCACCAGCCCCGTCCAAGGCTTTACCATCAGCGACAGTGTCAATGTTCAGGCTACCAATCTCACCATTGATGCCAACAACCAGGCAATTAATGCGCTTAGAAGTTCAGACCTGGAGATTACCGATTTTACGCTCAGCTCTACTGTTGCTGACGGCATTCAGTTAAACGATGTAGATGACAGCCGGTTTGCCGGCAATAGCGCTGTCGATCGAAGCAGTACAAACGGCGTAGGCGATGCTGGAAACGATCATGCCATCACCCTTATTAATAATTCCGACGGCAACACATTCGAATTTCTTGATCTAATTGATACAGAAGACGACGGTATCAACATTGCAACCACCAGCATAAATAACGTCTTTACCGATATCGATATCACTAACCCGACCTATACAGCTACGGAGGGTGTATACATTGATGCCACATCAACGGGGAATACCTTTAACAATATCAGTGTCGACGACGTAGCAGATGACTGCTTTGAGACACTGGCAGATAATACAACTATCACAGGGCTCGGCGTTTCAGTGGGTGACGGCGGTACCTTTACCAACTGCACAGATATGGGCATTGTTGTAAACGTGACTGCTGGTACAAATCTGGTTTTGAATAGCATCCGAGTAGATTCACCCGGCGATGATGGCCTCAATATTACTGGCCTGGATGCTCTTTTGACCAACGATGTACTGATAACCAATATTCAGGTAACAGGTTCAGCCGACCGAGGCATGCAAATTAACACGGTGGTGGATGGCGTTTTTCGGGATCTGGATTTTCGCAGCAATTCAACTTTTGGATTGCGATTAAACAACTCAGATTTCAATGACTTTGATGTCGCTTCCCTTAGTGCAAATATTTTTGGCGCGACTGGCGAGGGAAACACAACTGGACTCGAAATCGACAATGGGTCTGACTCAAATACTTTTGCCAATCTCAGCGTTGTAGACAACAGCGGCGATGGAATTCTTATTGATGCGGCCTCTTCCAGCAATACTATTACTGCCTCTCAAAGCAATGATAACGGCGGTGATGGAATTGAGATTCTCGGCACCTCTGCGTCCAATATTATTGATGGCAATCTTTTTCTCGGCAATACCGGTAACGGAGCCAACCTAGGGGGAACTGGCGCGAACTCCTTCTATGCAAACTGCTTGAGAAACACGACAAATATCACTGACGGTGGTGGCGGCGTAATTACCTATGTAAACGCTGGCAGTGGTAATTTCTGGGGAAGCTTTCCAGCGGACGGCACCGGTTTTTCCGAATCCAATGCAACATGTCCAGATGTCGGCGCGACAGATGATCCCGCTACTGATGACGATATATGTGACGGCGCAAACGACTACACTTTGGGCGGAGCAAATGACACTGAGCCTATGCAGGTCTGCCCGGATCATTTCTCTCCCGACCTAACTTTCTCCAAAACTGTATTGACCTTTAGCGACCCAATTAATCTGACGAGCAATCCCAAAGCCATTCCTGGAGCCACTGTGATATACACCATCATCGCAGCGAATAGCATAAGTACAAATCTAGTGGGTGCCGCTCAAGCAGCTACCATCACAGATGATTTCTCTACAGAAATCGTTACCAATGGAAACCTCAGCTGGAATGCGAATAGCATGGTAATTACCTCCCCTGACGCGGGAACCTCAGTTAGCCTGGTAGATACAGACTTCGCCACGGACGGAGATGCGGGAGAATTTATCAGTGAAATGCTTACCGCGCGCTGCGGTGACCTGAATGTAGGTGAGATCTGCACCCTGACTTTTAATCTAGACGTTCAGTAATACCTAAATCTGACAGATCTATTTTCGCACCGGCCTCTTTGCCAACTTTCTTTGAAGCGTGCGACGGTGCATTCCCAGCTCGCGAGCGCTAGCACTTATGTTTCCTTCATTGGAGGCTAACACCCGCTGAATATGTTCCCATTCGAGGCGATCAAGGCTTGGTGCTTGTTCAGGAATATCTGCAACCAACGCATCTGGTTTCGCTTCTAAAGCCCTCAATATTTCTTCGGCTCCGGCCGGTTTTGGTAAATAGTTATCAGCCCCCAACTTAATCGCCTCTACCGCAGTAGCGATGCTGGAGTAACCTGTAAGAATTAGTATTCGAGCAAGGGGCTGAGCCTTTCGAAGATCTTCGAGAATACTTAGCCCAGACTCCTCACCCAAACGTAGATCCAATAAAATGGCACCAAAATCTGATTGCGCTGCTGCAAGCGCTGCGCTCTGATCAAGGGCAATCTCAGATTCAATTTCACGGCGTTTAAGAGAGCGTGCCAATGTCTGCGCAAAGACTTCATCGTCATCAACAATCAAAATACGCACTAGGAAAGTGCCTTTGCGTCTTCAGTGACAAGGGGTAGCTCAATCAAGGTTTCGGCGCCGCCCTCTTGCAGATTTCGGATAGACAGCCGCCCACCGACTCGGTTGATTGAGGCATTGGCAAGAAAGTAGCCCATACCCAAACCCTCGGTTTTCTGACTGACCAATTGTCTGCCGAGCTTTGCTAGAACTTCCTCTGGAACGCCGACGCCAAAGTCACGAAGAGAAATTGTCAGCTTGCTGCCAGCAACCGGCTGTGCGGCAATTTCGATTTTGGGTGTTCCGGCAGACTGACTGGATTCAATTGAGTTGGCCAAGAGATTGAGCAAGCTTTGCTGCAATGCGGTGTCGACTTCGAGATGGAGTGCCTCAACAGGTTCAGCCAACTGTAACTCAATCTCGGCGTTGGCAAAGAGGTTTTTGGCCTGGTCAATAAGCTGGTCCAAAAGCTCCGCCACACCAATCTCATATCGGCTGGAGTTCTGGGCCGAATGGGCTGCGGAGACCAAACGCTGCAAAATAGTTTTGCAGCGATCAACTTCGCCACAGGCGATTTCTAGCTCTGATTTCTGTTCTTCATCCAAACCTATTTGCTGGGAGAGATCTTGCAAAATAATGGCCAGACTGGACAGCGGTGTACCCAACTCATGGGCTGTGCCCGCAGCAAAAGTACCCATTGCCAATAGATGCTCATCTTCACGCTGTTGTTGATCGCGCCCGGCAAGCACACGCTCTTGCGAACGTATTTGATCGGCCATGCGCGAAACAAAATAGGTAATCAGCAGCGCGCTGACGATAAAGTTCATCCACATGCCGAGGATGTGCGGGCTTCTCCAGCTAACTACCATGCCGTGGGACATATCAAAAATTTCGAGCGGCTGATACTGAAACAGCAACAGGGTGTAGCTTGCGATGCAAAGTCCGCAGAGCATCCAAGCATTGCCTCTACTCAGGGTTGCAACGCCCACCGCTAGCGGCACTAGGTAATAAAATACAAAGGGGTTGGTAGCGCCGCCGGACAGGTAAATTAGAATCGAAAACCCAATAATCTCCAGCGTCAAATTCAAACCATAGGCCGGCTCGGAAACTAGCTTTTGCTGGCCGGACCGATACCCAGACTGATACCAGGAATAGGCAATCAGCAAAACTAATCCAGAAATCAGGATCCAAAGCAGCGAATAATCCATCTGCAGTTGCAGCCGAAACTGTGCCACCAAAATAGCGCCAATTTGCCCACCGACGGCAAAGATTCGAATCCAGCACAGCAGACGAAGATATCGGCTGCGGGATTGACTATCGCTGCTGGCGGAGAGGAGTGAAGAAACTAGCATTTTGTATTCTTGAAGTTTAAGCCTGCATTTTATGCGATTACGCAGCCAATTCCCGAATCAACAGGCCGTTGCGACAATATGTCGCATTCTGCTGCGCGCCTTATCTACTTAAACTGAAGGCCTATTTGACTTAAACCAGATCATCTCGATGAAAAAAGTATCTCATTTATCGCTTGTTTGCCTTTCCACTCTCGCAGTTTGCTGCCTGAGCGTGGCACACGATTTACCTCGACCTGACTCCCACGCGCCCGCTGGCGTCATGGCCGACCATACGCATGCAGAAGGCGAGTGGATGCTGTCCTATTCCTATATGGAAATGGGCATGGAGGGCAATCTGGATGGCTCTGAGGATATCGCGCTGGCTGACATCCTGATGCCAATGCCGGGCACTTATATGGTGGCCCCCACTGAGATGACTATGGGTATGCATATGCTGGGTGCCATGTATGCGCCAAGTGACCGCCTTACCCTGATGTTTATGACTAATTTCATTGATACAGAAATGGACCATGTCACGGCAATGGGCGGCGCTTTTAGTACCAGCACCTCTGGCTTGGGCGACAGCAGTATCGCCGGACTATTTCGGCTAACCAGTGCGGAGAACGCTAATTCCAGCGCCAACTCTCACGTCACTCTCGGCCTGTCGCTGCCGACCGGCTCCATCGATGAAACGGGCGTGACCCCTGCCAGTGCGCCAAATGAAACTCAGCTGCCCTATCCAATGCAGCTGGGCTCTGGAAGCTATGCGCTAGACGCTGGTTATACCTACAACCAATACAACCAAGACTGGTCATGGGGCGGTCAGGTTAAAGGCAAGATTCAGCTAAACGACAACGATAGAGACTACAAGCTAGGCAGCCGACTGACAGCAACTGCTTGGGCAGCAAAACCAATATCTGCAAATTTTAGTATCTCCGCCAGACTGGAATGGCAAGACTGGGCGGATATAGATGGCGCTGACGCCGCACTCAACGCCGCCATGGTAGCGACGGCAGATCCCAGCCTAAGAGCTGGCTCTCGGGTTGATGCCGGCATTGGCATTAACTGGGTGACTCTCTCCAGCGAACACAGCACTTTCCGCTTGGCCGCCGAATACCTAGTTCCACTACATCAAAATTTAGATGGCCCGCAACTGGGAACTGACCAGTCTCTAGTTCTTAAAACCCAGTTTTCTTTTTAAGAAAACTATGGATTGCTGCGCTACGCTCGCAATGACGCAAATATCATCAGTCAGTAACCGCCCCCAAAGAAGCAGAAGAAACCTGTTTGGCAAACTTGGCCAAAACGCCGCGCTTGTAGCGTGGCTCGGGTGCTACCCAGTTCGCTTTGCGCTTCGCCAATTCGGCATCATCAACATGCAGGGTCATCTGGTTTTGATCGGCATCGATAGTGATTTGATCGCCGTTCTGAACCAGCGCAATTGGCCCGCCATCCGCTGCTTCAGGCGTAACGTGCCCAACCACAAAACCATGACTACCGCCTGAGAATCGACCGTCAGTCATTAGCGCCACATCGTTACCCAAACCACGGCCCATAATGGCCGAAGTTGGGCTGAGCATTTCGACCATTCCGGGGCCACCTTTAGGGCCTTCGTAGCGAATTACCACCACATCACCGGCAACGACATCGCCGTCCAGAATAGCTTGATAGCTCTGATGTTCTGACTCATAGACTTTTGCCGAGCCAGTAAATTTTGTGCCCTCCTTACCCGTTACCTTTGCAACGGCGCCGTCGGGTGCCAGATTGCCGCGCAAAATGCGCAGATGGCTGTCAGCTTTAATCGGGTTGTCCAAGGATCGGATAATATCTTGGCCCTCGGCGTAAGACTCAACTTCGGCAAGGTTCTCAGCCAGAGTTTTGCCGGTGACTGTCATACAGTCGCCGTGCAGCAAACCGGCGCCCAACAACATTTTCATCAGTGGCTGAATGCCACCAATGGCAACCAACTCAGACATCATGTATTGGCCACTGGGGCGAAGATCCGCCAATAGCGGTACGTTTTTGCCGATCTCGGTGAAATCATCAAGCTCAAGTTTGACGTTCATGGCATAGGCCATAGCCAATAAATGCAGTACTGCATTAGTTGAGCCGCCTAATGTAATCACTACGGTGATGGCGTTCTCAAATGCCTTGCGCGTCATTATGTCGCTGGGTTTGATATCCAGATTTAAGAGATTCTGAACAGCAGCACCGGCATTGCGACAATCTTCAATCTTGTCGTCAGAGATAGCGTCCTGAGCCGAGCTGCCGGGCAAGCTCATGCCTAAAGCCTCAATCGCAGAGGCCATGGTATTGGCGGTATACATGCCGCCGCAGGACCCCGGGCCGGGAATGGCTTTGCGCTCAACATCGTCGAGCTGAACTAAATCGATATCGCCCTTGGCGTACTGCCCTACGGCCTCGAACACAGAAATAATATCGGTGTGGCCAGCGCCGGGCTGAATAGTGCCGCCGTAAACAAATACCGAGGGACGATTTAGGCGCGCCAAGGCAATGATGCAACCGGGCATATTTTTGTCGCAGCCACCGATAGTAACCAAGCCGTCAAACCCCTCACAACCGGCAACGGTTTCGATTGAGTCGGCAATAACCTCACGGGAAACCAGAGAGTACTTCATGCCCTCGGTGCCATTGGAGATACCGTCAGAAATGGTGATGGTATTAAAGATAATGCCTTTGCCGCCCGCTGCATCGGCACCGGCGCAAGCCTCACGAGCTAGCTCGTCGATATGCATATTGCAGGGTGTGACCATGCTCCAGGTCGAAGCAATACCAATTTGAGATTTTTTAAAATCAGCGTCGGTAAAACCGACGGCGCGCAACATGGAACGGCCCGGTGCCTTGGTAGGCCCATCTACAATATCGCTGGAATGGCGGCGTGAGGTGTCTGTCATCTTAAAACCATCTTTGTTGGAAATATCAGCGCTGCTGATGTTGGGCGGCAATTATGCCTTTTGCAGGCAAAAAAAAGCACCCCGAATGGAGTGCCTTCTATATTGTTGTATTTGATCAAGTTCGGAATTTAGGGGCCCCAATTGGCAAACTGACGGAAGCGCTTTTCTGTGGCTATGGTCCATTGGTCTTTAGTTGCATCGGACCCAACCGCATCAACACCCCGTATCCTTGCCACAACAGAATCGATAAGCTCGACGTCGGCTTTATCCGCGTCAATCATGAGTACATGCTGACCGTTTTCAATACGGTCCTGAAACTTCTTAAATCGCGAACTGGGTAGATGCGAGCCGATCAGGCCGCCTTCCCAGGTACAAAAACCGACACATACTATCGCCAACATAATGAAAGGAGCCCAACCGACTGTTTCAGTAGCGCCCATGGCATTTGCGGTAAACAGCGCGATGGTAGCTAGTATCACGCCAACAATGACACCTTTATAGGTGGTGCTGATAACGTCCGTTCTAAACCAGGAATAAACTTGATTCAGGTTGTGCTCCTTGACGCCGGCGTCATCATTACTGAGAACATGGATTTGAGCACGCGAAATACCTTCCCCTTCCAGAGCCAGTTCAACCTTTTCAAGATCGTCCAAATCGTTACTAATATAGAAATAACGTCTCATGGATATACCCCCTTTTATTAGGCTTTGTTTTACTGCTTTATAAAGTGCACCAAGCTAATTCCACCCAAATTGAACTCGGTTTCGTCCCTATTAAACTCCTCTAGGCAACAAATGCGCAACTTTCTTTGAAATGGTAATTTGACGCAATTCAGACCCATGCCTTTACATAAGCCCATGAAAACAGAACAATTGCGCCCTAGGACGCCCCTGCGTTCCGCCCGCTATTTGTAAAGAGGAAATTAATGTCAGCGAAAGTCGCAATAGTGATGGGATCTAAAAGTGATTGGCCCACCATGGAAATGGCTGCCAATCTGCTTGACGAACTTAAAGTCAGCTATGAGGTTGAGGTTGTTTCAGCCCACCGCACCCCGGACAAAATGATTGAATTTGCTGCTTCCGCTGCCGCCAATGGCATTGAGGTAATTATTGCTGGAGCCGGCGGATCAGCGCATCTGCCTGGCATGATTGCTTCCAAAACCCGATTGCCAGTTCTTGGTGTGCCGGTTGAATCCAAGAGTCTAAAAGGAATGGATAGCCTGCTTTCGATTGCGCAAATGCCAAAGGGTGTTGCCGTTGGCACACTTGCCATTGGCAATGCTGGTGCCTACAACGCGGGCTTGTTGGCAGCACAGATTCTGGCCAACCATGACACGGAGCTAGCAGCTCGTGTAGAAGCTTTCCGTAAAAACCAAACCGAGGCTGTTCTGGCCAATCCGGATCCTCGCGACTGATGTCGACCATTTGGGTTCTCGGCGCCGGTCAACTCGGGGCCATGTTGCACGATGGGGCATCAGTACTAAATCTGGATGTTCGGCCCATTGATATTGAATCCGATGAGCAGCTCAGTATTGCCGATACCGATATTGTCACTGCCGAGCGGGAGCAGTGGCCAGAAACCACAGCCACTGCGCAACTGGCAGCCCACCCATACTTTGTGAATAAGGCTGTTTTTGGTCGGCTGGCTGATCGCCTTACCCAAAAACAAATTCTTGATGAGTTGGAAATTGCCACCACGCCCTGGTGCCCTGTAACGCTAACTACTAAATCTGATGCGCTATACGACAGGCTAGGTAGCGAGGTTCTATTAAAACGTCGGACTGGCGGGTATGACGGTCGTGGCCAGCACTGGCTCAAACAATTCAATCGAGATGAAATACCCCAAGATTGGCGTGAAGCCTCCATCGCTGAACAGAAAATCCCCTTTGAAGATGAATTGTCTGTTGTTGGTGTGCGCAATAGAGCAGGTGACAAGGTCTTCTTCCCCCTCTCTCTCAACCTGCATGTGAACGGCATCTTGATGGGCACCCTTGCCCCGGTTCAACGCATAGCGGGACTGCAGGAACAGGGAGAAAATATGCTGGGCAAGCTGATGGACTCCCTCGACTATATCGGCGTAATGGCCATGGAGTGTTTTAGTGTGGGCGGGCAACTCATGGTAAACGAGGTGGCACCCAGAGTTCACAATAGCGGACATTGGAGCCTGACCGGTGCCAACATCAGTCAATTTGAATACCATCTTCGCGCCGTTGCAGATCTGCCCATTCCCGAAGCGAAAACAAAGGGGCCAAGCGCCATGGTGAACCTGATTGGCGTGGATTTTTGTGAGCGCTGGGCTGAGGTGCCCGGCGCAGACGTCTACTGGTACGATAAAGAAGTTCGACCAGGGCGTAAGGTCGGGCATATCAACTTTTGCAATTCGGATTTGTCTCAATTGAAGGCTTCTTTAAGAAATCTGGAAAAACTTTTGCCAGAAAATTATTCAGAAGTGGTTAGCTGGCTCACTAATAATATTGATTAGCTAGGGGAAAAAGCGCATGAAAGACGACGGAGCCAAACCACGATTTCTAATTATTGGGTTAGTCGTCGCCATCGCGGTATATCTCTCCATGCGCTTGGCAGGCATTGAGTACATCATTGCGGCAACAGCCGCCATCACAGCCCTTACGGCTTGCTACTGGATTACCGAAGCCCTTTCCATTCCGGTCACCTCTCTTATACCTATAGTCGCCTTCCCTCTTTTTGGTGTGCTTAGTTTTAGCGACGCCGCATCAGGCTTGGGCAACCACGCCATCATCCTGTTAATGGGCGGTTTTATGATGGCCAAGGGCCTGGAAAAATCCGGCGTGCACCGCCGCATGGCCCTGGGAATTTTGCACGCAGTTGGCGCTCGGGGCGGCAAACGCATAGTGATTGCCTTTATGTTGACCTCGGCACTGCTGTCGATGTGGATTAGCAATACCGCTACGGCTCTGATGTTGATGCCAATCGCATTGGCTGTATTGGGACACCTTAAGGATGATCGACTCAACACTCCAGTAGTGCTGGGCATCGCCTTTGCCTGTAATGTCGGCGGCATCGCCACATTGGTAGGCACTCCACCCAATGTTATTTTTGCGGGCGTTTATCATACAACCACCGGCATGGAGTTTTCCTTTTTAGAATGGATGCGTCTGGGTTTGCCAGTGGTACTTATCGGTCTGCCGATCATCGCACTCTGGTTAACTCGGAACGTTGAAGCGACAGGCAAAGTCGAGCTACCCACATCCGGTGATTGGCATATCGAAGAAAAGCGCGTATTGGCAGTATTTCTAGCCACGGTTTTTTTGTGGATATTCCGCTCAGAGCCCTTTGGTGGCTGGTCAGCTTTGATAGGTGGCTCTTTGGCTGGCGACTCAACTGTAGCCCTGATGTCGGTTATCGCCATGTTCCTCATTCCTTCCGGCAGAGGAGATAACGACCATCTATTGACCTGGAAATGGGCAGGCGATATCCCCTGGGGAATGCTTTTGCTATTTGCCGGCGGCATCACTATCGCCAAAGCCTTTCAGGTTAGTGGGTTAGCAGAATTAGTAGGCGTTGGCATGGCCAATACCGTTACCTTGCCTCCCTACCTGTTGATATTGGCGATCTGTTTGAGCGTTACCTTCCTAACGGAAATGACGTCAAACACGGCGACAACCACTCTACTGATGCCAATTCTCGCAGCAACGGCAGTCGCCACCAATATTCCGCCAGAGCTCCTAATGATTCCGGCTGCTATGTCTGCTTCCTGCGCCTTTATGTTGCCAGTGGCCACAACAACTAACGCCATCGCTTACGGCACCGGCAACGTCACCGTCAAACAAATGGCCAAAGAAGGCTTTGCCCTCAACATAGTGATGGCCATTGTGATCAGTGGTGTTTGCTACTTTTTGCTCTAGTTTGAAGGCTAGCTTCTGAGTGTATCTATAGCGTTCGGTAGTTCTTTGAAAATTGACCGCTGAGAAATTCCATCTGGTCGCTGAGAATGCGGCGATCATTTAACAGCGCCATGTACTCAGCCAAGTTAGGCCTGTAGGGCAAAGCCAGCAAGTCCATATTGATCGACTCCAGGCTGCTATCGCCCTTGTGTTGGTTGCAGCGACGGCAGGCTGTTACGACATTCTCCCAAACATCCAGCCCGCCGCGGGATTTGGGCACGATATGGTCTCGGGTAAGCTCTCGCTCATGAAACTGATTGCCGCAATACATACAGAGATAGGCATCCCGGGCAAATAGAGTGCGGTTGCTGAGGGCATATTTGGTGCGAGGTTTCGCCAAGCGTTCACCATCGCTGGCAACAATACTGGGCAAATCTATATAGGACTGTTTGCCGTCAAGCCGGGAATAACCTCCCCATACCCTGCGCACTCGCTCACCCATGGTCCAAATGACAATGTCCCGCGCAAAGAGTGAAACCGCATCCTGCCAGTGCAGCCATTCAATAGGCTGCCCGGCAACATTCAAACGCAATATCTGAGCTTCCATTAGAGCACTTCCGATGGAGAGATGAGGGAGTGGAAAGTTGAATCTGATTCAGCGGAGGGAGAGACGCCTTGAGCAATCTGGTGAGGATACTCTAATAAACAATGACTATACTGAACGAAGCTATGGAAAGCTGATCTCCTTCTAGTCCTGAGCGAATTCTCGACTCATATTCACAGGCTGTCAACTTGACTGAAAAGTATGTCGGATTGATGAATCAGCAATTGACCACCGGCGCTAGCTCGTTTAACTTGGCGCTCCCAACTTATAACAATGCAGCTCATGTCCGACTCCGACAAAAGCATGAATTTCGAGAAGAAATTGAAGGATCTAGAAGATCTGGTGGCAAAACTAGAGACGGGAGATTTGTCTCTGGAAGAGTCTCTAAAGGCTTACGAAAATGGCATCGCACTTACCCGCCAATGTCAGACCATGCTAGAAAAAGCGCAGCTCCGGGTTGAGATGGCCTCCGCGTCGGCAGCTGATGAACCAGCTGCAGTTGAAGACGAGTCCACGAAGGAACCCTAAGGGCTGTTGTTAATGGATTCCAAACTCTCGGCAATGGCCGACCCCATTTGCCGTGAAGTCGAGAGTCTTTTAGCTCAATGTCTCGATAGATACATTAATAGTGGCCGTCTGCGCGAGGCCGCTAGCTACGCTGTGATGAGCGGTGGCAAACGCATTCGGCCGCTTCTCGCTTACGGTGCTGCCGATGCCTGCGGTAGCCGATCAGAATTGTTGATGCACGGGGCCGCCGCCGTTGAAATGATTCACGCTTATTCCTTGGTACACGATGATTTACCCAGTATGGATGACGATGATTTGCGCCGCGGTAAACCCACCGTCCATGTCGCCTTTGATGAGGCGACCGCAGTCTTGGCTGGTGATGCGCTGCAAAATATGGCCTACGAAGTGCTGACCAATGCGCCCGCCAGTGATGCACGCAAATTGATTTGTCTGCAAGCTCTGACAGAAGCAGCTGGCGGACGTGGCATGGTCAGTGGGCAGATGATGGATATTGAGCAGGTTGGCGAGCAGGTTAGTCTGCAGCAACTGCAAGAGATGCACTCACACAAAACCGGCGCGCTTATCCGCGCCAGCGTGCGCCTCGGTGGTATTAGCTCGACCGACGCCAACTCTGATCAACTTGATGCGCTGGATGAGTACGCCAAGGCACTTGGCTTAGCCTTCCAGATCCGTGACGACATTATCGACCAGATTTCCTCAACGGAAGTATTGGGCAAAACTCAGGGTGCAGATCAGGCTCTCAACAAGCCAAACTATGTCGATTTGTTGGGTCTGGAGGCAGCACAGGAACAGCTCGAAGAATTGCACGAGAGAGCCGGCGAGGCACTGCAGAGCTTTGGTGAAAACGCACTGATGCTCAGATTGATTGCTGACTTTGTTGTGCAGCGATTGCACTAAATTGATCTGAACCTATGAAGAATTTTGATCGAATCCCAACACAGGCACCCGCTACCCCACTCTTGGATCAGGTGCAGGTTCCGCAGGATATGCGTGCGTTTGATACAGATCAGCTACTGCAGCTGGCCGACGAACTAAGAGAATACCTGCTCTATGTCGTGGGTCAGACCGGCGGCCACTTTGGCGCTGGCCTCGGTGTGGTGGAACTTACCATCGCCATGCACTATGTGTTTCAGACGCCGGAAGATCGGCTGGTATGGGATGTTGGGCATCAAGCCTATCCGCACAAAATTCTCACCGCTCGACGCGATCGCATACTCAGCCTGAGACAGCGCGACGGACTATCGGGATTTCCGAGCCGAACCGAAAGCCCTTTTGACACCTTTGGCGTTGGGCATTCGAGCACCTCAATTAGCGCGGCATTGGGCATGGCAATGGCTGCAAAACTCAAAGGCGAAGATCGCAAACACGCCGCCATCATTGGTGATGGCGCCATGTCGGCAGGAATGGCCTTTGAAGCACTGAATCACGTTGCCGGCAGCGGTGCCGATATGTTGGTTGTGCTGAACGACAACCGCATGTCGATTTCGGAAAATGTCGGCGGGCTATCAACCTACTTCTCTCGAATTTGGGCCAGCAAGCTCTACAATCAAATCCGCCGGGAAGGTCAAAAGGTATTGTCGAAAATACCTCCCGCTTCGGAATTTGTGCGCCGTACAGAAGAGCATATGAAGGGCATGGTTTCGCCGGGCACGCTATTTGAGGAAATGGGCTTTAACTATATCGGGCCTATCGACGGCCACAATCTCAAATCTCTTGTAGACACCCTGCAAAATCTGCGGGAATTAAACGAACCTGTACTATTGCATCTGGTGACCGAGAAAGGCCGCGGCTTTACTCCAGCAGAAGAAGACCCTATTGCCTACCATGCGCTAGCAAAAATAGATCCAAAACCCAACAACGGCAAACCCAAAGTCAAACTGCCAAAGTATCAGGATGTATTCGGCAGCTGGCTGTGTGATATGGCTGCCCAAGACGAAAAACTGGTCGGCATCACTCCAGCCATGCGCGAGGGTTCCGGCATGGTCGAGTTCTCGCGAAAATTTCCGGAGCGGTTTGTCGATGTTGCCATCGCTGAACAACATGCGGTAACTCTTGCAGCTGGTATGGCCTGCGAAAGCATTAAACCAGTGGTGGCCATCTACTCCACCTTCTTGCAACGAGGTTACGATCAGCTTATCCACGACGTTGCACTGCAAAATCTGGATGTGACATTTGCTATGGATAGAGCTGGTCTGGTCGGTGAAGACGGAGCCTCTCACGCAGGCGCCTACGATATTAGTTATCTGAGGTGCATACCCAATATGCTGGTAATGACACCTTCGGACGAAAACGAATGTCGCCAACTGCTGACCACAGCCTATCAACATCAAGGCCCTGCCGCCGTCCGCTATCCCCGTGGCACCGGCCCCGGCACCCAGATTGAAAGTGAACTGTCATCCCTGCCCATTGGAAAAGCATTGGTGCGACGACAGGGAAAAGAGGTCGCCATTTTGGCCTTTGGCGTGGTCTTGGCAGAGTGTCAGGCCGCTGCTGAAAATTTAGATGCAACCCTGGTTGACATGCGCTTTGCAAAACCCATCGATGAACAACTCATTGCAGAGCTGAGCGGATCGCATCAGCTGCTAGTGACAGTTGAAGAAAATGCCATTGCCGGCGGAGCGGGATCGGCCGTTGCGGAATACGTCAGCTCCGCGCAACTTCCGATATCTGTTACACATATGGGGCTGCCCGATAGATTTCAGGAGCAGGCTGCCAGGAGTCGTCAGTTGGCCGAAGCAGGACTGGACAGCGAGTCTATAGAGACAAAAATCAGGGAGTTGATTTCGAAATAATTTGGCATGCATAAATGCCTTTAATTTCAAGCGGGAAATAGAGCTTTGCAGCGGTTGGCCACTCGCCAGTTTAAGGATACTATCCCACTTCTTTTTTAACCCGTGACTACAATAAACAAGGGGGGCATCCATGTTTGAGTCCACAATGACGGTAATTCCGCCGTTACTAGGCGCTGTCGGTCTGATTTGCGCACTGATCCTTTATAAGATCGTTATCAAGTATCCCGAAGGCGAAGACGCCATAAAGAAAATTGCCGACCAAATTCATTTGGGCGCCATGGTCTTTATGAAGCGGGAATACACCATTTTGGTAATGTTTCTTGCCGTACTGGTGGTACTCACCTGGATAGCCTTGGATGGCAATACTGCTCTGGCGGTTGTTGTCGGAGCTCTCTCCTCTTCAATTGCCGGCTGGCTTGGCATGTACGCAGCAACCAAAGCTAATGTGCGCACAGCAACAGCTGCTGCAACAGATGGCGCTGCCAGCGCACTAACCGTCGCATTCTTTGGCGGCTCAATTATGGGGCTATGCGTAGCTTCTCTGGGCTTAATTGGATTGGGCGGATTATTTTGGTTCCTTGGCGGGGACGCTCACTCCCTTGAAGGCTTTGGTATGGGAGCTTCCTGTGTAGCCCTCTTCTCTCGAGTGGGTGGAGGCATCTTTACCAAGAGCGCCGATGTTGGTGCCGACCTAGTTGGCAAGATTGAAGCAGGCATTCCCGAAGACGATCCCCGTAATCCCGGCGTAATTGCTGACAATGTTGGTGACAACGTTGGTGACGTCGCAGGCATGGGTTCGGATATCTTTGAATCCTATTGTGGCGCGATGATCGCGTCGATCGCTATCGCTTCGACCATGACCATTGCTGCTCGAGAATCCATGATGTTCTTGCCACTGGCTTTGGCAAGCATTGGCCTAATTTCTTCCGTCATAATGATTATGGTGGTCAAAATGCGAGCAGGTGCCGCACCTGCTGCTGCTCTGCGAACCGGCACTATGGGGGCTCCGGCAATATTTTTGGCAGGCGCCTACTTCCTGATTCAGTATCTTGGGCTACCCATAAATATCTGGTTCTCGGTCCTCAGCGGTGCTGTTGGCGGTGTCGCTATCGGCCTGATTACTGAGTACTACACTGGCGGAGCTCCTGTGCGGAAAATTGCCAAGTCCGGCGAAACTGGCGCAGCTACGGTAATGATTACCGGTCTGTCTGTCGGTATGCAATCGGTGGTTCTACCCATCCTCTGTATCGCGGCCATTATCTTTGTCTCAACTTCGTTGTCGGGTCTCTACGGCGTAGGTATCGCCGCTGTAGGCATGCTCTCTACCGTTGGCATTACCATGGCCATTGACGCTTACGGCCCTGTTGCCGATAACGCAGGCGGTATCGCAGAGATGGGTGGCATGGGTGACGATGTTCGTGAAATTACCGATTCTCTTGATGAACTCGGCAATACCACTGCCGCCATTGGTAAAGGTTTTGCCATCGGCGCAGCTGCATTGGCCGCGCTGGCAATTATTGCCGCATTTGTTGAGACAGTAAGCGCAAATCGACTCGCTGAAGGTCTCACGGAGTTTACGCTCGAGCTGTCCGATCCCATTGTTCTGGTTGGTCTCTTTATTGGTGGAGCCATCCCATTCCTGATTTCTTCGATCACCATGACTGCGGTAGGCGATGCCGCCTTCGAAATGATTCATGAGATACGACGACAATTTCGGGAAATTCCAGGCCTCTTGGAAGGAACGGCCGATCCAGACACTGCAAAATGTGTTGATATCGCAACCACCGCGGCCCTCAAGAAAATGATGCTTCCTGGCGTTATTGCGGTTGCCGCTCCTCCGGTTGTTGGGTTTAGCCTTGGTGCAGAGGCGCTTGGCGGTATGCTCGCTGGAGCACTCTTGGGTTGTGTATTGATGGCCCTGATGATGGCTAACGCCGGTGGAGCCTGGGACAACGCCAAAAAGTACGTTGAAAAAGGCAACCTTGGTGGCAAGGGAACTGATACCCACGCCGCTGTTGTTGTCGGTGACACGGTAGGCGATCCCTTTAAGGATACATCCGGTCCATCCATGAATATCCTGATCAACGTAATGGCTATTGTCAGCTTGGTAATCGCTCCGATCCTCTAAGCCAAATAATCGCTCTGCTGTCACAGCAATGGAGCAATCAATAAACCCGGGCTTGCCCGGGTTTATTTGTTTTGGCGCCCGCTGTGCTTTTCTCCCTCTCCAGCGATCTTTAGGCTTGAACAGATTGTGCGCTGCATCGATAATGGGCGCCCTTTTTTCTCACCCCCCAATTCAACTCGAACAAATCGGTAGTAAATAAATGAATCTGAATGCCATTCCAGCCGGAAATAATGCCCCTGAAGACGTCAATGTAATTGTTGAGGTTCCCATTGGCGGCGAGCCAATCAAATACGAAATGGATAAAGATTCCGGCGCGCTTTTTGTGGATCGTTACCTCTATACCTCTATGCGCTATCCGGGCAACTACGGTTTTGTACCCCACACACTCTCCGATGACGGCGATCCTATCGATGTACTCATCGCCAGCACTCGAGCCATTGCTGCGGGCGCCGTGGTGAACTGCAGAGTAATAGGTGTATTGGTGATGAGCGACGAGGCGGGACAGGATGAAAAACTCTTAGCCGTGCCAAGTACCAAGCTGACTCGTCGATATAAGGATGTCATCAACTACTCTGACCTACCGGAAATTACCATCCGCCAGATCGAGCATTTCTTTGCGCATTACAAAGATCTTGAGAGCGAAAAATGGGTAAAAATTGATCGTTGGGGCGACGCCGCCGAGGCAAAGCAACTGATTAGCGAAGCCATGGAGCGAGCTGCTGCCAAGGGTGTCTAGTCATTCGAAAGACAAATAAAAGGCCAGCTTATGCTGGCCTTTTTTATGCGCGAGCGCTAATTAATCAAGCTCGTGGTGCATATCCAGAGCCGGGGCTGCCACAGAGGGACTACCCACTACCTTGGCCGGTACGCCTGCCACGGTGGTGTGAGCAGCAACGGATTCCAGTACCAAACTCGCAGCTCCAATTTTGGCACCAGTACCCACTTCAATATTGCCAAGTATTTTTGCCCCCGTACCAATAAGCACACCACGGCGAATCTTGGGATGGCGATCGCCGCACTCCTTGCCAGTACCGCCCAAGGTCACGCCGTGCAGCAAAGACACATCGTCTTCCACCACAGCGGTTTCGCCGATCACCACGCCAGTAGCATGATCGATCATTATTCCTTTACCGAGAGTGGCGGCTGGATGAATATCAACATCGTATTCCTGCGAGGCGCGGGCCTGGATATGGCGCGCCAAATGCTTGCGTTTGTTATTCCACAACCAATGAGCGATGCGATAGCTCTGCACAGAATGAAATCCCTTGAAATAGAGATAGGGTGTCAACCAACCGCCGGCGGCGGGATCTCTTTCAATATGCGCGCTCAGATCTGCAGCGGCGGATTCAAGAATCTCCGGAGCATCCTGCAGCGCTTCACGAATAAACTGATTGATGGTGTCCGCTTGCAGATGCGGAGCCGTCAGTTCGTTAGATAAAACACAGGCGAGCGAAGCATCAAGGCTGTTGTGGCGGATAATGCAACGGGAAAGATAAGGAATCAGCGCCGTTTCAGACAGCATCACCTCTTCCGCTTCTGCTCGGATCAGTTGCCAGATTTCGTTAATGCTTTTTTGCTCAGGCATTTTGTGCGCCTAGTGCAGCCAATAGACTGCTCAGTGTTGTAAGGGGGGCTATCTTAGGTGATTTGTATATAGCGCTCAAAAAGATATTGCAGATTGTTTAGTACGGTATCTTTCATTTCCAGTTCTGCAGACCGCAATTGAGCTGCCAATAACTCCAAACCAAGGGCAGATTGATACCTTTGCGCAACCCGATGATGGCTTATATGCCAGGCCTCTGGCGCAATACCAGCGCGATCAATTTGGTAGGGCCGTGCAAAGCCAAACTCCTGAGCGTTGTTTTCTAACCAGAGATGCAACTTGTTGAACGGACCTCCCTCTAGATACTCGGAAGCTACTAACTGCAATTGATAATCGGCGGAAACGGCTGCGGCATCGTAAACATCCATATCGGTGCCCCAATGATGGCGCGAAGCGCCGGGCAGGGCGGAAAAACGCATAATGGCCTGCACGGCTTCCATGTCAGTCAATCGAGTCAGGTCGAGGCAGTTGCCTGAATCGTCCAGACAATCCCTTTCACCGAGAGCTTTGGCGTTCCATATATTTAGCTGTCGTTGAAAACTTCGGTATGCACTTGCAACCTGAATCTCAATCCCTTGCTCAGCAGCGGCTTGTTGCATTTCAGTGTAAGCAGCCAAAGATCTTGCATGTATCATCATCCCGGTTTCCGGAATTGGAACCAGATGTGACTCGCTCAAACCAAAAAGCTCGCCGATTTCGATTTCTGCACTGTTAGAATGAACCATTACCAAGACTGCAACTATGACACTCGTACTATTTGATCTCGATAATACCCTGATTGGCGGCGACAGCGATTATCTCTGGGGCGAATTTTTGGTGCGCAAAGAGTTGGTTGACGTCGAAGCCTACCGTCAAAGCAATGAAGCCTTTTATCGGGACTACGAAACAGGCCGTCTGGATGTTGCCGCCTATTTAAAATTTGCCCTAGCACCGCTCGCGACCTTAGAACCTCAGTTTCTCACTGAACTGCACGCTGAATTTATGCAGCAGTGCATCGAACCTATCTGGCTACCCAAGGCCGAAAAGTTGGTTTCACTGCATCGTGACGCTGGACAAGAACTGGCCGTGATCACCTCAACCAATCGTTTTGTGGTTGAACCCATTGTGGCAAAACTGGAAATCGAAAATCTGATTTGTTCCGAGCCAGAGATTATTGATGGCCGCTACTCTGGCAATTTTATTGGTACCCCCTGCTTCGCTGAGGGGAAAATAACCAATATTAATCAATGGCTTAAAGATCGGCGTGAGCTGTTAAAAAGTGCTTGGTTTTATTCTGACTCACACAACGATTTACCACTGATGCGGGAAGTTGACACCCCGGTGGCTGTCGATCCAGACGATAAATTGTTGGCTGAGGCACAGGCTCTGGACTGGAAAATTATTTCTTTGCGCTAGCAGTTGTTGAAACGAGTTTGCTAGACGACCGAGGCCACTGCCTCAACAACATGATTCAGATTCTTGGACGTTAATCCGGCAATATTTATACGGCTACTGTCGAGCAGATAAATGCTGTGGCTCTTACGCATCTGCTGAACTTGGGCCGCTTCGATGCCCAAAAAACTAAACATGCCCTTTTGTTTACGAATAAACTCAAATCGATCAGAGCCTGTCTGGGTCTGCAAACCGTCTGCAAAATCGCTGCGAACTCCCTGAATTCGAGATCGAATCTCATTGAGTTCGGCCACCCAGATTTTTCTCAGATTTTGGTCATCTAAAATCTCGGCAACCAAATAGGCACCGTGGGCCGGCGGCATCGAATAGAGCACCCGACTAATTGTCATCATGTTTGTTAACACCCGCTGAGCGGTCTCTGCATCCGGTGAGATCGAAATTAGAGCGCCAATACGGTCACGATAGAGTGAGAAGCTTTTTGAGCCGGAATAGCTAATCAACATTTCCGGGGCTTTTTCTGCCATATATCGCCACCCCAGCGCGTCCTCATCAAGATCCTCAGCCAATCCATGGTAGGCAATGTCAACAAAGGGAAATAAACTTTTTTGTAGCACTAAGTCGGTTAGCTGTTGCCATTGTTCAAGGGTTAGATCTTCACCGCAGGGATTGTGACAGCTGCCCTGCAGCAATATGACATCACCCTCATTCGCGGTGCCCAGCTGTTCCATCATCTCAGTGAAACGCAGACCAGATTCGCCAGGTTGATAGTAAGAGTAGGTAAGGATCTTGTTGTCTGCCGAACTCAGCAAGGGTATATGGTTTGCCCAGGTGGGGTCACTGACCCAAACCGTGCCGCCTTTCTTGATTTTTTTAAAGAGTTCCGCCGCTAGCCGAATCGCACCAGAACCGCCTGTTGCCTGAACGGTCGATACCCTATTCTCGAGTATGGCCGAATGAGAATCACCGAGCGCCAATTTGCTTACCAGATCATCAAATCGCAAATCGCCGGCAAGTCCCTGATAGGTTTTGCTAGTTTCCTGCTGCAGGCGTCTGCGCTCAGCCTCTTTAACGCAATTCATAACCGGAGTGTGGCTCAGCTCGTCTTTGTAAACACCCGCGCTTAAATCCACTTTTAAGGGGTTCTTATCTTTTTCGGCAAGATACATTAATTGCAGGATTGGATCGTCAGGACAGGTCTCCAGTCCACTGAAATTTTTTGAACTCACAAAAGCTCCAGAATCAGAAGTCTTCCACTGTGGGTGTAACCCTCAATACTTCTTCAATTGTAGTTACACCGGCTGCAACCTTACGTGCACCGCTCAAGCGCAGAGTCTGAGCGCCCTCTCGATAAGCCTGCATTCGAAGGGTCTGAAGATCACAGTTGTCCGTGATTTGCTTGCGTACGGCCTGAGTTGGCTGCAGGAACTCGTATATGCCCTCTCGGCCCATGTAACCGGTGTTGCGACATTCCAAACAACCGACGGCCTTATAGATCTTTTTGGGCATATCGGCCTTAAAGGGTTTAACCAATGTCTCCCAGGCATCTTTAACCGGTTCCACTTCCTCGCGACAATGAGTACAGAGTTTGCGAACCAATCGCTGTGCCATCACGCCGTTTAAAGTAACTCGAATAAGGTGAGCCGGAAGCCCCAAATCCTGTAACCGGGTAATGGCGGAAGCGGCATCGTTGGTATGCAAGGTAGAAATCACCAAGTGGCCGGTAAGCGCTGCCTGAACAGCCATTTCTGCTGTCTCAAGATCACGAATCTCGCCCACCATAATGACATCCGGATCCTGGCGTAAGAGCGTGCGCACACCTGTCGCAAAATCCAGACCTATCTTGGGTTGAACCTGTGTTTGATTAAACTGGTCCACCACCATTTCGATGGGATCCTCAAGAGTAGATACATTTACCTCTTTGGTGGCAATCTGCCGCAGGCTTGTATAGAGGGTTGTGGTCTTACCAGAGCCCGTGGGACCCGTAACCAGAACAATGCCGGAGGTTCGGCCAATCATACCTTCCCAGATGTCGCCATCTTTGCCCGCCAAACCCATATCCTCAAAAGAGCGCAGCAGTACTTCTGGGTCGAATATACGCATTACTAACTTCTCGCCAAAGGCGGTTGGCAATGTAGAAAGTCGCAACTCAACTTCACCACCATCTGCCATGCGCGTTTTAATGCGTCCGTCCTGGGGTCGGCGTTTTTCGGCAACATCCATGCGCCCCAGCACTTTGATTCGACTTGTGACGGCATTGGTGACATGTCGCGGCATTTCGTAGACGTCGTGCAATACACCATCAATTCGAAAACGCACACAGCCGATTTCTCGCCGCGGTTCTATGTGTATATCACTGGCTCGTTGCGAAAAAGCGTACTGCAAAAGCCAATCGACAATATTGACGATATGTTTATCGTCGGCACCAACCTCTCGGTCACCGGTTAGATCGAGTAACTGCTCGAAATTGGAAATACTAGCGGCGGCCGCAGCTTTGGCTTCGCCATCATCTGCACCAGAAACGGATTTGGCAATGCTGTAGAACTCGACTAAATACTTGTCGATATTCTCGGGGCTACAAAACACCTTTTTTACTTTTTTCTTGGTGGTCTGCTCGATACTTTGAATCCAGGCATCTTTGTCTGGATCGGCTGTTGCGATCAGCACCTCGGAAGGGCGCACCTCCACACAGAGTATTTTGTTGCTGGACGCATAGGCATAACTCATAACCTGCGTAATAGCCTCAACATCCATTTTTAGTGGATTAATTTGAAAATACTCCAGACCGACGTTTTCCGCGTACCAGTGTGACAGTGCATCGTCGGTGAGAATTTTGCCCTTGCCCGCCTGATCCAATGTGCGCTGATCCAAAAGCTGCATGGACGCAACGGCCTGAATAGGATGAGTTTTTACTGATCCCCCAGAAGCGCGCACGGCATCGGACTCACTGAGTATGCCGTCCTCTTTGAGGGCTTCAACGATGCTCTTGAGCGATGACAATCGCTTCGAACTTTTCAATTCTTTAGCGCCTTTCGTTATAGTGGGTGAATAAATTGCCAGCCTAACCTATCCTGAGCCGAGCCGGTAGCCAAAAGCTATTGTAACCTGTTGATTTCAGCTTCAAAGCTCTGGAGATCAAAGCCCAGAATTGCAAAGCAATTTGACCCAACAACTATAAATCGATACCCAAGATATATGAGCACAAATTCCAGCCCAAAATTTGAGGATGCCCTAAGGCAACTCATTGCCGAACCCTCAATCAGCTCGACTCAAACCGAGATTGATATGGGTAATAGTGGCGTAACCGATTTGCTCGCTAATTGGTTAGATGCGCAAGGTTTTGACGTTGAGCTGCAACCCATTTCGGAGTCTGGGAGTAAGGTCAATCTATACGCCACTATTGGCGCCAACAAAGAGACAGATGAGGGAAAAGGCGGCTTAGTATTCTCCGGTCACACCGATACAGTCCCATGTGACCCAGACTTGTGGGACGGGCAGCCTTTCGCGCTTCAAAAAAATTCCTTTGGATATCAGGGATTGGGAGCCACGGATATGAAGGGGTTTTTTGCTGTCCTGTTGCAGACCCTAGGTCAGTTGGATCTCGACAAACTGAAAAAGCCTTTGACGATTGTTGCAACAGCAGACGAAGAAACAACCATGTCCGGCGCCAGAGCGCTGTTGCGAGAGAAAGTCGCTAGCGCCGAGGCTGTCATCATCGGCGAGCCCACTGATCTCAAGCCAATACGCATGCACAAAGGCATTATGATGGAGTCAATTCGTGTGCAAGGGATCGGCGGGCACTCCTCTGACCCAGAGCTCGGACTAAATGCCATGGAGGTAATGTACGAAGTGCTTGGTGGCTTACTCAGCCTTCGTCGACAGCTTCAACAAGAGTATCAACATTCCGGTTTTGCCGTTTGCGTTCCCACCCTCAATCCCGGCTGCATACACGGTGGCGACAATCCAAATCGAATCTGCAGCCACTGTGAGATTGAATTTGATGTACGTACTTTGCCGGGAATGCTGAGCAACAGGCTTCGAGCTCAGATCGACGAAATGAATGAGCCAATAGCCAACAAATGGAACTGCAGCATTGAACGACAGACCTTGTTGCAGGGCATTGAATCCTTTGAGCAGCATCAGGACAGTAATTTGGTTCGCTTAGCTGAGCAGCTCAGCAATACATCATCCAGCGCGGTTTCCTTTGCCACCGAAGCACCCTTTTATAAAGATTTTGGTCTAGAGACACTGGTAATGGGGCCGGGCTCAATTGATCAGGCTCACGCCATCAATGAATACCTACCTGGCGATCAGATCGATCCCGCCATCGAAATTTATACCTCTCTTATAAATAACTACTGTTTCCGCTAGAATGCGCGCCCCAAAATTACATTGGCCGTAAAACCAGATAGTCGACCTCTAAGATGACAAACAAGAGCTCTACATTTTCGACTCAGTTTAGATTCGCTGCGCCCTATATACAGGCACACCGCGGAAAAACCTTTGTGGTCGGCCTTCCTGGCGATGCTGTCGACTCAGACAACTTCCAAAACCTGGTTCATGATCTGGCCCTACTCTCCTGTTTGGGGATAAAACTGGTGATTGTTCACGGCGCTCGACCACAGATTGAAAAAGCCCTTACGGGTGCTGGATTCACCAGTGAATTGGCGAAAGGGTTGCGCGTCACGCCCGCTGAACAACTGGACACAATTTGCGCAGCAATTCATCAGGTTCAAGAATCTATTCTGAAAGCTTTTAGTAGAGGTATGCCCCATACACCTAGCTTCGGAATGCAAACCCCCATTCTCACGGGCAACTTTGTCGCGGCGCGACCCTTGGGAGTAAAGGGTGGTGTGGACTATCAATATACCGGGCAGGTTCGTCAGGTAAATGCAGGTAGGATCGATGCTGCATTAGATAGCGGTGCCATTGTTGTTATTCCAACTCTTGGCTACTCCTTGACCGGTGAAATATTTAATCTATCGATTGCTGAGGTTACAGCCAGCGTGACTAAGGCCATTGGCGCTGACAAACTGATCTGCTTTTCTACCTGCGACAAGCTTGCGAAATTGCATGCTGAAAACGAAAACGTATTTAACGTACTGCAACTTGAGCACGCCGTAGCCGAATTGCCTGAAACAGACGCTTTGGTTCATTCGGCTGTTGAGGCAATTTCCAGTGGCTTACCGAGAGCACACATAGTCGATTTTGAGACCGAGGGTGCTGTACTCGAAGAGCTGTTCACACCGCAGGGCTCTGGTTTGATGATTGTTGAGCGAGACGTTGAGAAAGTGAGAGTAGCCTCTCTCGAGGATGTTGGGGGCATTTTGGACATTACCCAGCCCTTGGCGGCCGGTGGCCAATTGGTGCAGCGTGACCGGGATTTGCTGGAACAGCAGATAGATTGTTTTCGTGTCATCGATATCGACGGCATGATTGTAGCCAGTGCTGCTTTGTTTCATTACCCCGAAGAAAAAGCGGGCGAACTGGCATGTCTAGCTATTCACTCAGATTTCCAAAACGGTGGCCGCGGCGCAAAACTGGTTCATCATATAGAGCACTGGGCCTCAACTCTTGGCATAGAAACCCTCTACAGTTTAACCACTGAGGGCGCACACTGGTTTATTAGTCAGGGCTTTGAGGAAGTTGCAGTAGATGATCTGCCGGCAGCTCGATTGCATATCTACGATGCCGGAAGAGGATCAAAGGTGTTTAAAAAGTTACTCTTACAAACTGGCTGAGCTAATTCAGAGCCAAAAAATCAGAGACATAAAAAAGCCGGAACTAGTGTTCCGGCTTTTCCGTTTTTAGTCGGTCGATTAGAGATTGTCCAGATCAATACCCGAAGCTCTAATTTGGGCTTCTCTATCCCGCTCAGAACCAGCGTAACGGATCCAGTCTCTGGCGGCTCTGCTGGAGCGCGAATCAGAGATAGATTCAAAAGTCTGAATAGCATCGCCGTATCTTCTTAAGGCCACCTGAGCAGCGCCGATAGCCATCCTGATTTGATCCGGGCGGTTAACACCCCCGAGACGAAGGGCTTCGCGACCGGTACGAATTGCATCTTCATGACGCAACATAGAAGAATAAATTCCGGTTAAACCCGCATAGGCTTCACCTTCTTCACCTGCTTCAGCTGCTCGCTCCATCCAGGGCAATGCAGTATCCATTTCACGAGCCTGATACAGGGCAGATCCCACGGCGCGCATAGTCTCTTCATCTTCTTCAATGATACCCCTTTCGATGCCCTCAATCATAAGCTGCGCGCCCTGATAAGGCGCATCGGCAGCGATCATTAAATAACCCAGGCCTTTAAACTGGCCTTCAGTCTCGAGACCATTTTGTAAATAGGTCAAATAGTAGGCCGCCAGTTGCGACTGGGTGTCTTCCATCTCGGAAAACATGCCGCCCAACTCACGCCAATATTTAACATTGGGGTAGTAAACAATAAGTTTTTTGAGTACAGCAATTACTTGGGGGATCTGATTTTGCTGATAGTAGAGAGAGCGCTGCATGGAATACCAGTTCTCACGACCAATATTTCCTGCATTCTCCTCCATGTTAATCGCAGTTTCGATATAGCTAAGCGCTTGCGGCAGATCATCAAGCCGATAATAGATATTGGCGATTTCAGCGAATTCACGCGACTCTAGAACCGTCAAAACGTCAACTTGAGTCTTGGAGGCTCTGACACAGGCCCAGTTCATGTAGTACTGAAGCGCTGTCTGAAAGTCGTCCTCTAACATATTAAGTTGGGCAATCGTCTTCAAGTTTCGCTCAACCAGAGGCCCGTTAGCGCCTTCCTCAGCAATGGTTTGAAGATAGAAATTCAGAGCCTGCGGAACATTGTCATTCAGGTAGTGGGCGTAGGCAAAAAGATTGTAAATCTCGGCCTTTTCGTGGCTTTGCAGTCGATCAACGCGAATTTCGTTTAGCTCTTCAATGGCTGCACGTGGATCTGGATCCGGCAGAATAGCGTCGGGATCATCTTCTGGCGGAAAGGGGTTAAGCAAGTAACGAGGGCTTTCAAGCCGTCGATTTACCGTTTGGTCCAACGCTCGCAGTCGCCTTTCATGCACATCCATATAGGGCATGCCGGAGCAGGAAAAACCAGCCTGCGCCAACCCTTGGTGGGAGAAGGAGATAAGAAAAAGCAGCAGAGCTGCTTTAGCCGTCAATATAGTTTGCAACAAGATACGCATTCTAAATTTCCTAATTCGGTCTCAGACTGTTAAATCAGTCTTCTAGCTCATAGATAAAACGGTTTGCATGCTCAATCTCGACCGCGTCGCCATCTACTATCTTAGGTTTGAATTTAAACCGCTCAATAGCGCGAAGACTGGGTCTTTGAAACAGCGAATTACTGCAACTTTCCTCACCTTCGGGAACATAGGCATCACGAGTGGTGCCAAGAGCAGTAATGGTGAAATAAACGGTGCAGAATCCTTCAATGCCACGTTCCGCAGCGCGTTGTGGGTACTCCGGATTCACACGAACCAAAGCAATAACGTCGCCATCGGAAAAAGCACCGGCGTCAACCTGAAGATCAATTTCCAAAGCTTCGCCTGAAAGACCGCCCATATCGACATTGTTATCCATGCTTATTTCCACCTGAGGTAGATCGGGTGGCAATTCAGCTTCGTCAACTTCGTTGAGCTTCATTTCTTTCTTGAATTCGGTAATCTCAGGCTCTTCCTGCCAGATATCACCAATGGCAAAAACTTCAGCTTGTTCCGGTTCTTGTTGATCGGCATTAATCAATGCCTGCATCAAAAATAGCAACCCAAAAACCACAACTATGGCTAGGCCGGCAGCCGGTAAAAGTAATAAATAACCACTTTCGTTAGATCGAGACATAGTTAACTACCCTCCGCGGAAATCTGCACTAGCACCACACCAACTTCTTTTGCTGCGTCGGCTACTAGGGCAATCTGTTCAACTTTACTATCCTCATCTGCCTGAATAACTAAAGCACCCTGAGGATTGTCAGCATAAAGTGCTGCGATCTGCGTACGTAGGAATTTTGGATCGATTTGCTCGCGATTAATCC
>Ga0209137_1000051_pt1 | contig 126717 bp, 113 predicted proteins | sample SaaInl5LU_22_DNA_FD_184642 | JGI IMG/M metagenome (GOLD analysis project Ga0209137, IMG submission 184642) | Marine microbial communities from expanding oxygen minimum zones in the Saanich Inlet - ESP_105LU_22_DNA (SPAdes) (version 2) | ecosystem: Environmental > Aquatic > Marine > Intertidal...
CGTATAGTTTCTGAGCTATAGCAGACTGCTCTTTTGCCCATTTGTCGTAGGCTCTATTGTTTTCGGCTATCTCAGAGAGGTATCGCACTCTTTTTGGTGGAATGATAAATATCTTCTCCGACATCTCGTTAGCCGCCACTAGATTCGAGTCAAACCCTGCTCCTGTTCGCTCGTTTATAGTATCTATCAACTGAGCGTAGAGTGAATTCACCCCCGGATCATTGAACTGACTCGCGATAGTGCCGTATACCGGCATCTCATCTGGATCTTGGTCAAATAGGACGTGATTACGCTGAAACTGCTTTTTCACATCCCTTAGTGCATCTAGTCCACCTCGCTTGTCAAACTTATTAAGAGCTATCACATCTGCAAAGTCCAACATATCTATCTTCTCTAACTGTGTAGCCGCACCATACTCTGGTGTCATTACATATAAAGAAGCATCACAATGGTCTGTGATTTCTGTATCGCTTTGGCCTATTCCCGATGTTTCTAAGATGATAAAATCAAAACCCGCTACTTTTAGTATGTCTTTGGCCGAATCTATATGAGCCGAAAGTGCCAAATTAGCCTGACGGGTAGCTAACGAACGCATATAAACGCGATTATTTCGAATGCTATTCATTCGGATTCTATCACCGAGTAAAGCTCCACCTGTCTTTCGTTTAGAAGGATCTACCGATATGATAGCAATGTTTTTATCTGTAAAATCAAGCAGAAAACGTCGCACTAATTCGTCTACCAAGCTACTCTTACCCGCACCACCTGTTCCTGTGATACCGAGTACTGGAGTTTTTATGGCTTTAGCCTCCGCCTTTATACCTTCTAGTAATGATTTATTTTCCTCCGGAAAATTTTCGGCAGCAGAGATGACTCTCGCTATCGACATTTTATTCATTGCTCGGAACTCCTCTACTTCATCCGTTAAGTCTTTACCCGTAGGGAAATCCGATTTCTGCACCAAGTCGTTTATCATCCCTTGCAGACCCATTGCTCTGCCATCGTCTGGATGATATATTTTGGTGACACCGTATGCTTCTAGCTCTGCTATCTCAGAAGGAAGGATAGTGCCTCCTCCTCCTCCGAAGAGCTTGATGTGACCCGCTCCTTTTTCATTGAGTAAGTCTCGCATGTACTTGAAATACTCATTGTGACCACCTTGGTAGCTGGTCATAGCTATAGCATTGGCATCCTCTTGTATGGCAGTATTTACTACCTCCTCAGCACTTCTATCGTGCCCTAGGTGTATTACCTCACAGCCCGTAGCTTGTATGATTCTACGCATCACATTGATGGCAGCATCGTGCCCATCAAAAAGCGAGGCAGCGGTGACTATTCGTACTTTATTAATTGGAGTATAAGGTGTTTGTTCGTGCATATTGAGTTAATAAGCTGAGTGCAAAGATAAGTCATAGTACTCTTGCTTATTAGTCGAACACAAGAATAGACTCGGTAAAAACAACCGAGAATACGCGTCTGATTACTTCACCTTAAATGGGCGAATGCTCAGAATGTGCATCTCATGTGAATGGTCAATATCCAAAATTTACGAATTCAACTAATGGATAACCTTATATTTACCGCTTTAAAAAAATTAGATGGAAATACTAAGAGGTTTACTGGGCTTAATCATACTTATTGGCATAGCCTTTCTTTTTAGCAAGCACAAGAAAAAAGTAAATTGGAAACTTGTACTAGCAGGAGTCAGTATACAGCTCGTACTCGGATTACTTATATTTTCTGAAGTAGAAATTCCATTTACCGAGATTTCATTGTCAGATATATTCTCTTACCTCGCTAATTTCTTTACGCAGCTATTATCCTTTACAGACATCGGAGCGGAATTCATCTTTGGCAACCTAGTTACGTCTAACCCCGAAATCAGCAAGACAATGGGCTACATTTTTGCTTTCAAGGTATTGCCTACCGTGGTTTTCTTTTCTGCACTCACTTCACTTTTATACTATCTGGGCATTCTGCAAAAGGTCGTTTACGGTTTTGCTTGGATTTTAAGTAAAACTATGCGTCTATCGGGAGCAGAGAGTCTAGCTGCAGCCGCTAACATATTTGTAGGACAAACAGAAGCTCCTTTGGTCGTAAAACCATACATATCCAAAATGAGCAAGTCAGAAATATTGTGCTTAATGACAGGCGGTATGGCTACCATAGCAGGCGGAGTATTTGCCGCATTTATCGGTTTTTTAGGAGGAGATGATATTGCCTCTCAGCAAGAATTTGCCAAGCATCTTCTTACTGCATCTATACTATCTGCTCCTGCTGCTATCGTATGTGCTAAGATTCTTTTTCCAGAAACAGACGAAGTAGACACAGAATTAAATCTCAGTAAAGAACAAATGGGCAATGGACCATTAGAAGCCATAGCTAATGGCACAACAGACGGTATAAAACTAGCTGTGAATGTAGCAGGAATGATACTAGTCTTCTTGGCTTTCATTGCTATGATTAACTATTTGCTTGTGAATATGGTAGGTGCCTTTGATGGCATTGGTTCTTGGCATTTCCAATCACTCAATGAGAAAATAGCTGCAAACACCATATACGACAACTTTAACCTAGAGATGATCTTGGGGTACCTCTTTGCTCCTTTGGCGTGGGTGATTGGCATAAATTCTGAAGACATAGTACTCAGCGGACAACTACTAGGACAAAAAACAGTAATTAATGAATTCATTGCCTATCTATCACTCAAAGATATTATCGCAGGTAACGGTGTTGGAGCTTTAGGACATAGATCAGTCGTAATAATGACTTACGCACTTTGTGGATTTTCTAATTTCGCCTCTATAGGTATACAAATAGGAGGTATCAGCTCTATAGCACCAAACCAACGAAGTGTCTTAGCCAAACTAGGCCTACGAGCACTACTAGGCGGCACGCTTGCCTGCCTCATGACGGCAACCATTGCTGGTATGTTATTCGCATAACACTATGAACAGAGGTTACTTATACGGTGACGGTTTTTTTGAAACCATAAGAACACGAAACGGAGAAATACCCTTAGTAGAAACTCACATTGATCGCATTGCAGAGGCACTCGTCATTTACGACATGTATCCTGCTTTCAACATTGATGAAGATTTCATTTTTGCGTTAGCATCTGAATATCCTGATAATGGTAGTTTACGAATCAATTTTTTCAGAGATGGACAAGGTAAGTATGCTCCCGAAACCGACGAAGTCGCTTTTGACCAATCGTTTACAGAACATAGTCAACCGTTTTATCTTCCCACTTCGTTAGACCTAGCTACCGACCTCCAATCTGCACCAGTTCGTAAAGGAACACTCGCCATATATCCCGAAGCAAAACCGTTGATGCCTTGGCTTACCGTAAAAAGCCTTAGCAGCATCTACTATGTGCTTGCCGCTAAGTATAAGCAAGAGCAGCAAGCCGATTATCTCCTCATCCAAAACACAAAAGGACACATCTGCGAAGAGCTAGTCAGTAATATTATCATTCAAAAAGGCGAAGATTTATTCATCCCGAGCCTCCAAAGCGGCGGAGTAAACGGAGCTACCCAACGATACCTACTCAGAAACTATGGTTTTGCTATCACGGAGAAGCAAGTTTCTCTGCAGGACATAGAATCTGCTGATGCAGTGTATAGTTGCAAGGGGAGTACTGGGGTGAGTAGGATTAGGTAGTTTAGCTAACCCATTCGGCAAGAATTTTCTTTTTATTCCACTTCCCATTTTTAAACTTATATAGAATAGTTACGCCATAACCAAATAGCATTCCACAAATATGACCATATTCTACAATCATTAAGTCACAGTTTTTATTAAAAACCGGTAAACTTATCCAAGAACCTGCTCCTTCATATAATGACGTAAGAAGCTCATCAATATCTAATGAGTCATTCGAATCATTCTTATCGTCAACGACCAATCTAGAAAAAGACCAAGTGAATGTATCTCTACTAACTTCTTGGTTAGAAATCCGAAATTCGTTCGAAATTGAATCTCCAACATATCTAAAGACATAATTGTCAAAATCAGGATAGCAATGAATTCTAACTTCTTTTGAACCAGGGGAAGTATAGTGAATGCAGGTGGTATCACTGTACTTAAAAATTCTATCATCAATGACTAGTGGCTTTCTATCTAGTAAATTAATATTAATATATTTCGCACAGGAATCCTCGATGTACTCAAAAGCTAGTTCTTCTCTATCATCCATAGTAACTACCTGAGCATACACAATGTTTGCGAAAAACAAGAAAGCGACACTTGATGCAATAACTACTCTCACAATCCCAAAGATAAATAAAAAAAATCCCAATCGCCTTAGGCAATTGGGATTTGAAATTTATTATGTTGAAATTTGATATTATTCGCTTTGCGAATTAATATCTGTACGCATCTCCTTTGTAAGGACCATTCATTCCTACACCGATGTAGTCTGCTTGGTCTTGAGATAGTTCCTCTAGCTCTACACCTATTTTGGCAAGGTGAAGTGCAGCTACTTTCTCATCTAGATGCTTAGGTAGTACATATACTTCGTTTTTGTAGTTGGCACTGTTTTCCCACAGCTCTAGTTGAGCAAGCGTTTGGTTAGTGAATGAGTTACTCATCACAAATGATGGGTGACCTGTAGCACAACCCAAGTTTACCAATCTACCTTCTGCAAGGACGATAAGCTCGTTTCCGTCTACATTGTAAACATCTACCTGAGGCTTTACTTCAAATTTAGTATCTCCGTAATTATCATTTAGGTAAGCGATGTCTATCTCATTGTCAAAGTGACCAATGTTACACACTATCGTTTTGTCGTTCATTAACTTGAAGTGCTTCTCCGTAAGGATATCCTTGTTACCGGTAGCAGTTACTACTATTTGAGCTCTAGGAATAGCATTCTCCATTTTCTTCACTTCAAAACCGTCCATAGCAGCTTGCAATGCACATATTGGATCTATTTCGGTAACGATAACTCTCGCACCTGCTCCTGCCAGTGACGCTGCAGTACCTTTTCCTACGTCTCCGTATCCAGCTACTACTGCTACTTTACCTGCTATCATTACATCCGTAGCTCTACGTATCGCATCTACTGCAGACTCTTTACATCCGTACTTGTTATCAAACTTTGATTTGGTAACAGAGTCATTGATGTTGATAGCTGGAAGAGGAAGTGTTCCTGCTTTTTGTCTATCATACAGTCTGAGTACACCTGTAGTAGTCTCTTCTGAGATACCTCTGATGCCTTCTACCAGTTGTGGATACTTATCCAATACCATATTGGTTAAGTCTCCACCGTCGTCAAGAATCATATTCAGGGGCTTACCACCCTCAAAACCGTGCAAAGTCTGCTCTATACACCAGTCAAATTCTTCCTCGTTCATACCCTTCCACGCATATACAGCCGTGCCCGCAGCAGCTATAGCAGCAGCAGCCTGATCTTGTGTCGAGAATATATTACAACTACTCCAAGTCACCTCAGCACCTAGTGCTTGTAGGGTTTCTATGAGTACCGCCGTTTGAATTGTCATATGCAGACATCCTGCTATACGAGCTCCAGCAAGAGGCTTGCTATCTCCAAATTCTTCTCTAAGAGCCATCAAGCCCGGCATCTCCGCTTCGGCTATGTTTATCTCTTTACGTCCCCAATCCGCTAGCGAAATGTCTTTTACCTTGTAATTGCTCATCGTTTGTGTTGTCATTCTTTAAATTAAAAGTGGTGCAAATTTAATACTTACAGAACAATCCATTCCTTGCTTTTGTTGCATATTTGCAATAAATACCTAAAAAAAGATGTATCCAGCAGAATTAGTAGCTCCTATGCGAGCAGATTTGACAAATAATGGTTTCACAGAACTTAGAGATGCTGAGCAGGTCAACACTGCACTAGCCAATGCCAAAGGCACTTCTCTTCTTGTAATAAATAGCGTATGCGGATGTGCAGCAGGAACCTGCCGACCAGGTGCCGTAGCATCACTTGGCGGTGACAAAAAGCCCGACAATCTATTCACTGTATTCGCAGGTGTAGATAGCGAGGCCGTGGCCACAGCAAGAGAGCACCTTCTTCCCTACCCTCCTAGTAGCCCGAGTATTGGCGTTTTCAAAGACGGTGAGCTAGTTCACTTTGTGGAGCGTCACCATATAGAAGGTCGCAGTGCCGAGATGATTTCCAATCACCTGCAGCAAGTGTACAAAGAATATTGCTAGTCATTCAGGCAGTTCGGTAGGGTTGGTAAATGCCTGACACCAAATGAATTATAAGCACTACCTAGCGGTGGTGCTTTTTTATGTCTAGTGTTTATCTATTGGTGGCAATACTCGGGCTGTACACTTGTAGTCCTCGCCCAGCTAGGCAGTAGGCTATCTGTTCTGTGAGCTACCGCTTCCATCCCGTTGCTGAGGTGGTGTATTTTGTTTTTTATCAGCTAAACGAGGGCGAAAAGAAGACCGCATCTTTTGTTTTCTTTCTTGGCGTAGTGCTCACGATTTCTCTTGGGTCTCTTTCGGGATTACCCGGAGGAGTTGAAGGAGACCTCCGAGGAGATGAATTCCCTTATATGGGACTCATTTATTCAACAGTCATAGAAGTTGCAGGGCTCGGTAGTCGTTTTTTCGTTTAGTTACTCTAATATGTTTAATTCTTTGGTTCCCCATAAAAGTTTAACTGACCTATCTTTCACTGCACCACTCAAAAACACTCGACAGAATCACCTTCAATTTTTATCTCTTCTATTTCAAAATCATAGGTGTCATAACCTTCACTTTCATATTGACTGAATATAACCTTATAAGGTTCAAAAGTATTCTTTAAGTCAATTTTTGAAATAATTAGACTTTCAAGACCTATTGTAAGTACCAGGTAATTGTCATCCAATTCCTTAAACAAAGGTTGAATTTTGGAATTGTAAGGAAGGCGTAATGTATCCACGAATGATTTTTCTCTACTGTCATATCTTACAACAAAAAAAACCGTCAAAGATGAACAGACTATTGTCTAAAGTGACAACTATAGGGTCAAAATTCCTTGCATAGTGCAGTCCAATACTGTCCTTATTATTTATAATTAAATTATCCTCAAGAACTTTATAGAATGGATTCGAACTATTTGATGTGCAAGCGAATAGCCCCTCGAACAAGGATTAAACGTTGCCCCAATAGTTACAGTGTATACTAGATGTCCATCTTCTTTATTTGTTCCGTTCGCAATTTCCTTTAGATTTGGAATATTAACATCTGATTTATAATTTTCATTTACCGAAGTTCCATCCTTTTTCACTAAATCAAGATCTGTTTCATTTCGGTCACCACTCTGTAAGTCAACTGTAATGTGTTCATAGCGACCAGCTATTCCGTAATCCTTTGCAAAAGTCTTTCCTCCCTTAATGTATTTGGTCCATAGGTTGTAGGCTACTCTATGAAGTTTATTGCTGAAACTATTTTTGATGGTATCACCTTTAACATCTATATAGATAATTGGGTTGTTTGCAAAACATGCATAAGGACTGATTGAAACATTTGGTTTAGGATCAACATTCCACCTTCGACCAAGTCGACTATCATACTGCCAGTACTCTGCGGTGTACGAGTTACCTCTACCAGCTACCTCATCGTCTCCCTCTTGGCCTTGGAATCCCAACCCAAACCTAATCTCTCCAGCTTTCATTTCCTCAAATTTACAAAAAAAAATCCCAACCACTTTCGTGATTGGGATTTGTATTATTCTTTGTTTCTTCAATGTGTCATCTTGGGTCTTCCGCTACTGCGGAATATACAGAAGGATGACTAAGGTGCTCCTACTCTGTGCATTGCACAACGGAAACCTAGCGTAGAGGTTGCCTGCTGCTCATCTAAGAAACGACGTGTTCCTGGAGAAGCCCAGTATATTCTATCGTTCCAAGAACCTCCCTTGAATACACGAGCCTGATTATCTACTAAGGTACTCACACCGTACTCATAACCTTGCTCACCATCCATATATATCTCCTCATCAAGGTAACCTATGTTATCAGCTCTCTTATAGTTTCTTCGTCCTACGTTTTCCTCTTCGGTTACTGGCACATACGCTATTCTACCTAAGCTATCTTTTAGGTCTACTATTCCGTCTTGGTCTAAAGCAACTTTATCAAAAACGTTACCTCTAAACGAGTTGAAATCACTTACATCTTCGTAAGACAGCGGACGGTATACATCCATCACCCACTCTGATACGTTTCCACTCATATTGTATAAACCATTATCATTAGGCCAGTAAGACCCAACATCTGTGGTGATAAGTGCCCCATCGTTCAAACGATTAGCAATTCCCCCTTGGTCACCTTTTCCTCTTTTTATGTTTCCATAGATAAGACCTCTATCTTTTTCCTTACCCCCACTATATCTAACAGTAAGACCTTCCCAAGAATATATTTTCTTGTTATTAACATTCTCGTACGTAGATGCTCCAATGTTGGCTTGTGCGGCGTATTCCCACTCTGCTTCAGTAGGCAGTCTGTACTCTGGCAACATAATACCATCTTCCATTCTTACCTGGCGTGTTCCACCTTTTTTCACACTGTAATCTTTCATTTGCTGCTTCCCAAGAGAAAGTCCATCACTTTGACCTACGTAGTATGCTTTCGTATTGAAGTTAGACTCGTTGATTTGGTCTGGATCTGGCTCCAATATGCCTTCACGTATCAGAATCATCTCGTTCACACGATCACTTCTCCAAGCCGCATAAGCCGTAGCTTGTTGCCAGTTCACACCTACTACAGGGTAGTTTTGGTAAGCTGGGTGACGGTAGTACAAATCTACATAAGGCTCATTATACGCTAATCTATTTCTCCATACATTAGTATCCGGTAATGCATTGATTCCCACTTCTGGGTAATCTACATATACGCGTTTCAACCAGTATACATATTCACGATAGTGATTGTTGGTTACTTCTGTCTCATCCATATAAAAAGAAGGAACAGTAACCTTACGTTCTATGTTATTATGCTCATAGGTCACATCTTGCTCAGAAGACCCCATAGTAAAAGCACCACCGTGAACTAAAACAAGTCCTGGTCCTGTCTCTTGCCCTGCGTACTCGTGCTTCTCATATCCTCCCCACTTGGAATCGTTGTAATTCCATCCTGTGCTCGATGATTTTTCCTTTTTACAAGCTACTGTGGTCATTAGAACCATAGCTAGCAAGCTGATTGTGAATTTATTAAACCTCATATTTCTTTAAAACCTTTTATATTAACTATAGACTACGCTATAATATTGTGCAATGATATATTTTTTGATGATGAATTAAAAATCTGGACAAGACATTTTGCGGTACCTACGGCTTGGCTTTTTGGCACACCATTCTATACCTGCTGATATCTCGTGACTTACTGGAGCGGCCGAACGAGCATCTGATACAGTTAGATCAAAGCTATACCCAAATTTGAATTTATCTTTTCTGAAACCGACCAATGCCATAAGTGCATCAGAGTTGGTAAACTCCCCAAATGTCTGGCGGAACCACAATCCTGTAACCAAAGGTCCTTTATTATAGTAGAATCCAATGTTCATTTGCGTAAATTTATTTTGCTGCATGAATAATACATTAGGCGAAATAGTACTCTGTGGATTTTTACGTCCGTCTAGTGGTATTACTACTCCACCGTGCACCGTATATCTTCTTGGGATAACGGCCTCCGGATTACTGAAAAAAGATTGAACTGGTTCTATTAGATTATGTACTGCAAGTCCTGCATAAAACTGCTCTGAATAGCCAACTACTCCTGCTGCAAAATTGGCATAGTTTACAGGGTCATTGCTAAATTGTTCCGCTGTTTTTAGCGTAAAACCTGCACTTGGATCTATTTGATCTTCGAAACGAAGACGTTCCCAATCGATACTACGTGTACCGTATTGTCCTTCTATTCCAAATCGCATTGCAAAACGCTTATTTACCTCTAACTGGAATGCATATCCTGCCGAAACTGACTGACTACGTAGTAGCCCTTCGCCCGCTCTATCATCTACAACGAGTAGCGAAACACCTCCACCAATTGCGTCGAAATGCTGGTCATAACTAGCACTGCTGGTAATAAAAGTGCCCGGTAAAGATGGCCATTGGTTACGATAATTGAGTACTACTCTTCCGCCACCATTACACGTGCCTGTACCGGCCATAGCTGGATTGGTGTAAATAGGAGCAGCATAAAACTGCGTGAACTCAGGGTCCTGAGCCTGCACTTGAGATACAAAAAGTAAGCATAAGAGCGATAGAATAGTACATTTAAAATTTTTCATTTAACTTCTGTTGTAATTCACAAAGATATAACATTTGTAAAAATACGCTCAAAAAATATAATTATTGTGTCACTTTTAATTTTGAAGCAGTAATGCACAATAAAATCAGTCGTACTATTGTTAGACCATCAACCGAATAAAAATATTTATAAAAATAAAGCATGACCTTGCAGAATAGACTATCACTTTGGATCATCCCCCTTCTGCTGTTAGTTGGAACAACGCGTGCCTACGCACAGTCCGAGGTAACCAAGCTAAATTGGCAAATAAATGAGCACGTGAGTTACAATGAGGAGCTCACGTTACATCAAGTACTAGAACCTTACTCGTGCACCAATTGCTACGCCAATATCACCTCAGACAAAGAATACAATGTACCCTACCTAGTAAAGCGTATTAAACTTGGCAACAACACATTAGAATCTGCTAAACTCATTAACGTAAAAACAAATACAACCACTAGTAACCGACTACACCCCTACTTACAAAATGATTTTACCATAACACAGCGTGAAACCTACCAAAATGGAGTACGCTATATGAATCTTATACTGACACCTATTCGTAAGCAAGCTAATACCACTGTTTACATCACGTCATTTGAATGGGATATAAAAACAAAATCTGTAAATACACCAATTAACAATCCTAAAAAGAAGAGAGATCAAACTTATGAATCTGTACTAACCACAGGCTCGTGGCATAAGGTGAAAATAGAACGCGATGGGGTATATAAAATAGATGCAAACTTTATCCAAAGTATAGGCGAAGACCCATCTGCTATTGCGATGAGTGATTTCCGCATCTACGGAAATGGTGGCCTTATGTTGCCCGAATTAATTTTAACCGACAGAGCAGAGGACTTGGTAGAAAATCCACTCCGAGCAGTGGATAATAACGGAAATAACAGAATGGATGCCGACGATTACTTCCTTTGGTATGCCACAGGACCTGCACAGTTCCAATATGAGCAAAGCGGCAAAAGCTACGAGGCAATAGGTCACGATTATGATGTAGCGGCATATTATTTCTTAAATTGGGATCACGGACCAGGCACACGACTACAGAGCAAACCAAGTAGAGAAGGTGTAAGCACCGTATCTACGGTAAGCACCTATGATCACCTGATATATCACGAAGAAAACGCAGAAAATCATATCAAATCGGGAAGACGTTGGTGGGGTGATAAAATGCAAATTTCAACGGGCAAAACCTTTGAGTATACGGTATCAGGTACCGCGATTGGTTCTCCGATAAAACTGAATACCGTGACAACGGCTCGTTCTTTAAAGGGGTTTCCTAGCAATATGCGTATTTCTATGAATGATAGCAATTCTGCATTTGTCACTTATACCACCGTATCGGGCAGTTATGACGACCCCTTTAGCTCTGGCCCTACTAAAACAGTACGAAGCAGAATAGCATCAAGTAACAATATAAAGCTCAGTTACACTTACAATAAATCACTGAACGAAGCTGCGGCTTGGATAGATTATTTTGTACTTAGCGTTCCGCGACTTTTGGGCACGTATGAGGCACAACAAATCGTTCGTACAAACTCACACGGTGTTGCGGGTAACCTTAAATATTCATTCGGACGATTTGATGCTGGATTCGAGATATGGGATATTTCCACCCCAAACACTCCTAGTGTACAATCTACCTTTGCCGATGGTACGGGAGTGGGTTTTGTATACGAAAATGTGCAAAGTGAAGCACCTCCTGTCTTTATCTCCTTTAGTGCCAATGAATGCCCCAATCCCGAATACGTGGAGAAGGTAGCCAATCAAAATTTGCATGCTGACAAGGATATAGACTACCTCATAGTCACTCGTGAAGACTTAGTAAGTGAGGCTAATCGACTCGCCGATTTTCACAGAGAGAATGGTCTAAATGTAGTGGTGCATACCACCAAGCAGATTTACAACGAATTCTCAAGCGGTAGCCAAGATGTGACAGGCATTAGAGATTTTGCCAAACTATTACACGACCGAGGCCAATTGCCAAGTGCCACTCGTACCTTTAAGTATATCCTTCTTTTTGGCGATGCAAGCTACGATTTCAAAGACATTGAGGCCAACAATACAAATGTGGTTCCGATATACCAGAGTTTTGAGAGTAACGATCCTCCTTACTCCTACTGCTCAGATGATTACTACGCTATACTAGATGACAATGACGGCGAATGGGGTACAAGATCAGAAGACGAAGACTTAGATGTAGGCGTAGGAAGATTGCCTGCAAGCAATGAGAGAGAAGCAAAAATTTTAGTAGATAAAATCATCCATTACCATAGTGCTGCTAGCCGAGGAGATTGGATGCAAACTGTCACTTTTTTGGCAGATGATGAAGATCAGAATAGACACGTAGGCCCATCTGAAGATATGACCAACTCCATACAGCTAGAAAGCCCTGAATGGAATGTTAACAAGATATGGATGGATGCCTATGAGCAGGTATCTTTTGGCAGTGGTAATAAGTACCCACAAGTAAATGAGGAAGTAACTAAGGCCATTAGCAGTAAAGGTACGCTCATATTTAACTACGTAGGTCACGGAGGCGAAAATGGTATGGCACACGAACGAGTAGTAACGCGTGCAGAAATTTTGTCGTGGGACAATTATGACAAGCTTTCATTCTATATCACAGCTAGTTGCGAACTGGCTAAGATAGATAACCTAGAACTTGAATCACCGGGCGAGCTAATGTTGTTTGATAATGATGGAGGAGCTGTAGGCTTACTGGCCACTACTCGTTTAGTATTCATTGGTCAAAATACGCAACTGAACACGCGACTTGTGAATGGCAACTTACTGAGAGGTAGAGATGGCAAGCTACCAACACTGGGTGATGCGTACAAGGAAATGAGAAACTCCGATGGTAATGAGTCTACCAATAAACGATGCTTTATCCTATTAGGCGATCCTGCTATGCGATTATTATACCCGCAAAACAGAGTCATCACCACGGCTATTAATGATATTCCCGTAGGATTATATACGGACACTAATAGTGCACAACACGACACACTAAATGCCCTAGAGCTAATTACCGTAGAAGGTGAAATACGTGACCTCAACAATCAGTTAATGACTTCTTTTAACGGTTCGGTTTTCCCTACTTTTTATGACAAGCCTTCTACCTACAAAACATTTGGGCATGATGTCGCCAGTTTCCCCATCGAATTTAAAGAACAAAACAGAGTCATATACAAAGGAGTAGTGACGGCAACTAACGGGAAATTTAAATTCCAATTTATCGTACCCAAGGACATCGCCTACAACATAGATTACGGAAAATTATCTTATTACGCTCAAGATGGGCTAGTAGATGCGGGAGGAACAGAGCTAAACTACCTGGTGGGCGGCACATCTGACAGTACCTTGGTGGACAACCAATTTGACGATTTACAATTGTACATAGATGACCAATCTTGGGTATTCGGGGGTAGCACTTCTAATACACCGCTACTTCTTGCTACACTTACCGACACCAACGGTATAAACACGATAGGCAGCGGAATAGGCCGCGAGATGATTGCCATCCTAGACAAAGGCACAGACGCTGAAAAAACAATTGTGCTTAATGACTATTTCAAACCTGAACTCAATAGCTACCAAGCTGGAACCATAGAATATCCTTTTGAGGAGCTCGCAGCTGGAAGGCATACACTAAGCCTCAAAGTGTGGGACGTATATAACAATTCGGCGGAGGCATATACCGAATTTGAGGTAGCAGAAAAGGAAGAAGTTCAAATTTCGAACACGCTAAACTACCCTAATCCGTTCACAACATTCACAAGTTTTCATTTTGACCACAATAAAGCAGGACAAAACTTAGTTGTAAGCGTGAATATAATGAGCGTAGCAGGCAAAATCGTCAAAAACATCACTCAGGATGTGCCCAATGCACCAGTACACTGCCAATCTATAAGTTGGGATGGCCGCGATGAATATGGCGACCCCATAGGTCGAGGTGTTTATCTATACACCCTCAGCGTTTTGGCTGAGGACGGTTCATCTACCTCCAAAACAGAAAAACTTTATATCATCAAGTAACCAAAAAAATTTAATGATACCTTTGTCAGCAAATAATAAACCATTGAAAAAATATATTCTTCTTGCATTAGCAATAAGCTCCATAAACATTACACAAGCCCAAGTAACCAAAGATGAGCTACTCGGACAACGTAATGTGATCACCACAGCGGCACCTTTTTTATTGATATCACCAGATTCTCGTGGAGCCTCTATGGGCGATATGGGAGTAGCTACCTCGGCCGATGCCAACTCTATCCATTGGAATCCGAGTAAACTAGCTTTCATAGAGGATGATGCAGGTATTGCTATATCGGCTGCACCTTGGTTGCGTCAGTTAGTTCCAGACATCTGGTTTTACTATATGTCAGGATATAAACGAATAGACAAGAAAAGCACCGTAGCAGGTTCTTTAAGATACTTCACACTTGGTGAGATACAATTTACCGATGAGATAGGTACGCCACAGGGAGTAGCTGAGCCTGTGGAGTTTGCCGTAGATGGTGCATATGCTCGTAAGTTGTCAGACAATCTTTCACTAGGTATCGCTCTACGATTTATCTACTCCAACTTAGCTAGAGGAAATACAGGCATAAGTGCTGCTGAGATAAAAGCAGGATTAGCAGGTGCTGGAGATTTATCTATGACTTATAAGAATGACATAAAAATAAGCAATAAAGATTTTGAATACACCATAGGAGGTAACATAAGCAACATAGGAAATAAAATCAGCTATACTACGGAGGCTAATCGTGATTTTATACCTGTAAATTTAAGATTGGGTACATTTTGGAAAACAGAGTTAGACGAGTTTAACGATATAGGTTTTGGAGTAGACTTCAACAAGTTATTGGTTCCTACTCCTCAGTTCGAATATGATTCAGCAGGCAATATCACGGGTCGATTAGACTTAGATGATGCTCCACTTATTTCTGGTGTGCTAAAATCATTTGGCGATGCTCCTGGAGGTTTCAGAGAAGAACTTAATGAGTTTACAATCTCCGCTGGATTGGAGTATTGGTATGACAAGCAGTTTGCTCTAAGAGCAGGCTATTTTCACGAGGCAGACACCAAGGGAGCACGTAAGTATGCAACATTTGGTGCGGGTCTGAAGTATAAAGTAATGCAGATAGACGCATCTTACTTACAGCCATTTGCAAACCGACACCCACTACAAAACACGATACGATTTAGCTTACTATTTGACATTGATGCTTTCAAGGATCAATGATAAGTAAAAACACAGCAGCAGAATAAAAAGAGGCCAATTGTTTAATTGGCCTCTTTTTTTATGACTAAAACCATGCTATGCAATAGATATATTACTACATAGCATGGTTTAAAATTAACCTATTAGTCTTGTAAGTACGGGTTGCTTATTCGCTCTTGGCCTATGGTAGTAAGTGGCCCGTGACCGCTGTATACCAACACATCATCAGGCAACGTAAGCACCTGTGTTTTTATACTCGTTATAAGCGTGTCGTAATCGCCACCAGGCAAATCTGTTCTGCCTATACTCCCTTGGAATAAAACATCACCACCTATCACATACTTCTCTTCAGCATTATAAAAACAAACACTGCCTGGCGAATGACCTGGGGCAAACAGAATGCGGAACGTACTCCCTCCAAATTCAAACACACTATCTGCCTCTAATCCTACATTAGCAGCTACAAGGGGTTCCATACTCAGTCCGTATTGCATAGCCACTGCCTGAGCATTGTCATACACTAGTTTATCTTCAGCATTCACCTCAGGTGTCAAGTTATGATTCTTATGAAACCAATTCACTCCAAAGACGTGATCCAAATGAGCGTGTGTAAGTACCAACCTTACGGGGCGTAACTGCTGAGCATTGAGATACTCAAACATACGAGCATTCTCTTCGGGAAAGTACATACCGGGGTCTATTACCAAGGCATTGCCATCGTCATCGGCTATGAGGTAAGTGTTTTCGGCAAAAGGACCGTAGGTAAGTTGATGTATATGGGTCATGAGTAAGTAGATATTAAATCTTCGTCGCGTGTGGCATCTAGTTTCAAAGCCGTAAATATGAAAATACAAAAGCCTAAGAAGCTTGAACCTCCGTAAGATACCAGTGGTAGTGGTATACCGATGACGGGCATTAGGCCTATGGTCATCCCGATATTCACCAAAAAGTGAAAAAACAAGATGGAGGCTAAGGAGAAAATAAAAATGCGTTTGAATTTTTTCTTAGCACGAGAGGCTAAGTGGTATAATCTTAAAATGAATAAAATAAATAGAACAAGAGCTCCTACGCTAACAGCCCATCCGCCCTCTTCGCCAATGGTACAAAATATAAAATCAGTTTCTTGCTCCGGTATAAAATTTCCTTTGGTATGTGCTCCGTTCAGAAAACCTTTGCCATACATACCGCCAGACCCGATGGCTATTTTACTTTGATTTACATTATACCCTGCCCCTCTATTGTCTTCTATCAAGTTTAGTGTAACTTGTATCCGTTTTTGTTGATGCTCTTGCAACACATTATCAAATAAGAATTGGACACTTAGGCTAAAAAGAATAGTCAGAGCTACTATACTAATGCTTGGCAATAACAGTTTTTTTTCGGAATAGGTAAATGCGTAAAAAACTAAAAATATACCGACTACCGCTAGGCTAAAATACCACGATCCAAATACCAATGTGAAAACAAAAATAGCAATGGCCGTAAGCCCAGATATAAGTACCACTGAGGTCATTCCTTCGCGATAGAATACCAGAAAAAAGCTAAAAAACACTAAAGCAGAACCTGCATCACCCTGTATCAAGATGAGACCCATTGGTATGAGAATAACGACCCCTATTTTGAGCAAATCTTGCAGCTTACTCCACGAAAATCCTATAGTACTTAGTATAGACGCCACAGCAAAGGTGGTACCGTACTTGGCAAACTCTGATGGCTGTATACTCACAGGACCAAGCTTAATCCACGACCGAGCTCCACTAATATCAGCCCCTATTACGAGTACGAGTACCAACAGTAGCATACAAGCACCGTAAATATACCAACTAAAGAATTGAAAAAAATTGGCGTTAAGCAGAAATATAACCACACCTACCACGACTGATATCCCCAACCACATCAATTGCTTTCCACTTCTTCCAGCAAAAAGAGACTCCGCACCAGGTTCATAGGTAGCAGAATATACACTGGTAATACCCAAGGCAGCAATTGCTACGAACAAAAGAACACTGATTATATCTATACCCGATTTACTCTGCATATAATGACATGTCTCGTTGGGTTCTATATTTATAAGGTATCAAGTTACTCTTGATTATTTTCTTCTCTAGTGACGCTCGTGAACTCACCTCTAAAGTGTCAGGTGATAAATATTTCTCAATAACTAAGTGAGCTATAGGAGCTGCCCAGGTAGCACCATAACCCGCCTCCTCTACCACCACAGCTATGGCGATTTTAGGATTATCAGCTGGGGCAAAGGCAATATAAGCCGAGTGATTTTTACCGTGTGGATTTTGTACCGTTCCTGTTTTGCCCGCTATGTCTATCCCTTTTATAGCAATAGCCGATGCCGTACCTGTGCGAGTAACTTGTTGCATACCTTGTATCACCGCATCAAAATGTTTAGGGTCTACCAAGGTATGATTCTTAACTACGTACTTGGTTGGGATGCTGTCTTGATTTTCGATTCGCCTCACCACGTGAGGAATATAATAATGCCCCCTATTAGCTATGGTAGCTGCCACGTTGGCCATTTGTACGGGCGTCAATCCTAGCTCACCCTGACCAAAGGAGAGTGAAATAATACGTGCATAACTCCATTTATCTTCTCCATACATTCTATCATAGTACGCAGCATCCCTAAGCCAGCCTCTAGACTCCACACTTACGTCAATACCCAACTCACCACCTATGCCAAAACTACGCATATATCTACGCCAGCTATTGTAGGCTTCTTCGGTGTTTTTGTACTTGCCGCTCTGCATCATATTCTTAAAAATATTACAGTAATACGTGTTACAGCTACTTGCTATACTTTTTTGTAAACTTGTATTATAGGAGTGGTAATGACAAGCAATGGTTCGTCTTCCCAGCTTATAATATCCCCGACATCCGAAATAAGTATTCTTGGTTATGGCTCCGTCTTGTAATCCTACGAGAGCCATTACCGGCTTAAAAGTACTACCCGGAGGGTAAGGAGCACTTACGGCTCTGTTAAAAATAGGTTTGGTAGGGTCATTAATCGCGGCATTATAGTAACTCCCTCTATTCTGAATATTAAATTTTACGGGATTATAAAAAGGACTCGAAATAAGGGCAAGAATCTCACCCGTACTTGGCTCTATAGCCACTACGCTGCCAAGCTTATTCGCCAATAATTTTTCGCCATATTTTTGCAATTCTATATCTATACTTAGATATAAATTTTTACCATCTACTACTTCTTTATCAAGTTTCTTGTCCTTGTAAGAACCTCGGTCAAGACCGTGTTTATCTACATAAAAATATTGTTCCCCTTTCACGCCGCGAAGTTCTTTCTCATAAAAACGTTCAACCCCTTTTTTGCCATTAAAATCACCTTGCTCATAATATTCCTCTACTTGCCTATCCAGTTGTTTTCTACTCACCTCACCCAGATACCCAAGTAGGTGGGCAGCACTGTTGTACTTATAATTCCTATCTTGTCTAATCTCGAAGAAAAAACCCTTGAACTCATAAAGCCGTTCTTGCAAACGGGCATACACGAGGTTGGAAATATTTTTCTTAAAAATCGCTTTACCTCTGAAAGAGTTCCTCTTTGCTGCATTTAATCTCTTGTCAAATTCAGCTCTATCTATCTCTAACAATTTGCAAAAACTAGCAGTATCAATATTAGAAATGCGAATAGGAACAGATAGCATGAGATCATACAATGGGTCATTGTATACTAACAAATTCTCGTGCCTATCAAAAATAAGGCCTCGCTGTGGGTATACGGTTTGCTTACGCAATGAGATTCTATCAGCAGCATTAGCATATTTATCGTCTAATACTTGTATCTGAAATAGCCTTAAGATAAATATCACTCCTACCAAGACTACCCCAAAATAGATGTACAACGATCTATTATCTCTCATTTTCGCCTCTGAATGATAAGTACTGGATGGTAATTATTATCGTGATTGCTAATATGGAACTAGCTCCCGAGGCTATGAAGTAATTTTTCCAATGTATCGCCCCGATATTTTGAATCCAAAATATATAAAAATGGTATAGCGGAACCAATATGAGTGTGGTATTGAGAAAAGGCAGTACACCAACTGACTTCATATTATAAGGCAAATTACTCACCATCTGCTGTTTTAAATCTTGCCTACTAAGAATCATTATACGCAATACGATCAACCATAAACTAGCCGATGCGTGTATCCCAGATGTGGCCACAAAAAGATCGGCCACAATACCCAATCCAAATGCAATCAGCACCTGAGTGGTTTTGCCAAGACTGAGCGGAAGTGTAATTAACAAAACAATGAAAGCCTGCGGAATGATAAATGCTGAAAAGCCAAGATGATTAAGCACCAAAAACTGAAATACCAACACCAACAACCAGTATATAATCCTATTCCGCATTTTGTATTAATTGCTCTATGTCTTCTTGGTCATTATTTATGATGACATATACGTACCGTAGCTTTCTGAAATCAGTAGCAGTGACAATATCCAAATTACAATACTGACTAGTCGTTTTTGAATGCACTTTGTCTATCGTGCCAATGGTTATACCGCGGGGGAATAAAACTGTAGACGTGCCCGTTTTCACAACATCACCTTCTGTTATCATCTCTAGTTTATTTATTCTTTTCAGGCTCAGAAGATTGGGCTCTTTATTTTCCCAATCAATGGGCAAGTAGTATTCTACATCATTTATATTGGGAATTAGGTTGAAATCGGTATTCAGTAAGGACATTACGGTACTATAATCATTATCTGTAGCTATTACCTTACCCGCTATTCCTTGAGATGATATTACACCCATATTACGTTTTATCCCCTGATCACTCCCCTTATTGATGATAAAAATATTCTTAGCCTTGTTAGAGGTGTTATATACTACCTGAGCCGGAACTATGTCAAATAAGGGTTGTCTGCTTGTATCTCTTACGGTAAAGGTATCTGCGAGATAATAAAGCGAAGAGACAGATTCGTTCCTGAATTGCTCCGCAATTTTATTTTGCAGAGCCAGGTTCTCTTCTTTTAATCCGATATAACCGGATACATTGGCAGCCAGTTGACTGGATGAAGCCGTGACGCTGGCTACACTATTGGTGAGTGTTGCTTTTTGATAAGGATTAAGCCTAAAAATAAGAAAACCACATACTACTTGCAGTATCACAAACAGCATAATATGAATGTTATGCTCTATGAACGCAAGTAATCGTTGCATTATGTGGTGAAGATTGTTTTATAGCTTTTTAAGTTTTTCAAGACTACAGATGTTCCTCTTACTACAGCCCTTAGCGGATCTTCGGCAACGTATACGGGCAATTTTGTTTTGCTACTTATACGTCTATCCAATCCTCTTAGCAATGCTCCACCGCCCGTTAGATATAGGCCTGTTTGGTATATATCCGCAGATAGCTCAGGTGGTGTAAGCTCTAATCCCTTCATTACCGCCTCTTCTATTTTGGAAATAGACTTATCCAGTGCCAATGCAATCTCCGAGTATGATACCATTATTTGCTTAGGTATACCCGTCATCAAATCACGACCATTCACGGGGTAATCCTCTGGTGGATTTTCCAACTCTGACAATGCTGCTCCTACTTCCATTTTTATCCGCTCAGCAGTACGCTCGCCTATCATCAGGTTATGCTGTCTACGCATATACTCTATAATGTCGTTCGTAAAATCATCTCCCGCCACACGTATAGACTCATCAGACACAATACCCGAGAGAGCAATTACAGCTATCTCCGTAGTTCCACCTCCTATATCTATCACCATATTTCCCATAGGCTCAGTCACGTCTATACCTATACCTATAGCAGCAGCCATAGGCTCTGGAATCATATATACCTCCTTACCACCGCTACGCTCTGCACTTTCTTTTACGGCTCTTTTTTCTACTTGAGTAATACCACTTGGGATACATATTACCATACGCAACTGAGGCGTGCCAAATGTCCCTTTGGTATTTATCATTTTAATGAAGCGGCTTATCATTTGCTCTGCGGCCTCAAAGTCAGCAATCACACCATCCTTTAGCGGACGAATGGTTTTGATATCCTCGTGTGTTTTACCGTGCATACGTTGTGCAACTTTACCTACCGCCAGCACTTCTTTTGTGCTCCGATTTATGGCGATAATGGAGGGCTCGTCTACTACTAATTTATCCTTATAAATGATGAGTGTATTAGCAGTACCTAAATCTATTGCTAAGTCTTGTGTTAAAAAATTAAAAATTCCCATTGGGGTTGCGTTTTATCGTGCGTTATTGCTATGCTGCAAAAGTATTGTTATTTGCAAGGTTATTCAACTACCAAATCAATAATTTAGAGTTCTTCAGCGATTTTCGTAACAAAAAAAGAACACCACCATCTAAACTCCACCAATTATTAGCGATAACTACATTGTAGCACCCCATCTTCAATATTACGCACGCTCCGTAAAACCACAGATAATCATACGAACCAACGCATAGTTCACCATACATCAACAGCCCCTTTGCTTTCATACTTCTTAGCCAAAGACAAGTTTCTTACAAATGACAATATAATTATCATAATAAAGATAAATATATAGTCTATATTTGCCCTCTATGTATTTTGATAAGAACATTAAATTATTGCGTACGCAAAAAGGACTTTCGCAACAGGATCTAGCGGACTCATTAGACCTTACCCGCTCTAAACTAAACAGTTATGAACGCGGAGTTCAACCTCCTTTTGATATACAGATAGATATTGCCGACTATTTTAACGTAACACTAGACGGGTTAGTTCGCCACGACCTAAGCAAGCTTACCCATTTCAAACTCACCCAAATACTCAAAGGAAGCGAAGCAGATGTACGCGGCCGAAAGCTACGCCTACTCACTGTAAGCGTGGATGCCAACGAAGAGGAAAACATAGAAATCGTAAGCATGAAAGCCCAAGCAGGATATACCGGAGGATATGCCGACCCTGAGTTTATAAAAGACCTGCCCAAGTTCAAACTCCCATTTTTACCCAAAAATAGGACTTACCGTAGCTTTCAAATAAAAGGAGACAGTATGCCTCCTGTGAGCGAGGGGTCTTGGGTTACGGCTAGCTATCTGCAAGATTGGCACAATATAAAAGATGGCGAAAATTATATCGTAGTAACTAAGGACGAGGGCATTGTTTTCAAACGCCTGTACAATAAAATAAAAAATGAGCAGAGCCTAACACTCGTAAGTACTAATAGTGCCTATGCTCCATACACCTTACACATAGACCAAATACTGGAAATATGGAAATTTGAAACCTGGAATGGTTTTGAGGTGTAGTAAGGGTAAGCCAAGAACACAAGAATTTAAATATAAAAAAATCGCTGCCTAGGCAGCGATTTTTCCTTCAACTAAAACTACTACTAAATGACGAATGTTACGCTAATCCAATCGGACAGCGTAAGCTTCTTTTTCGCCATCGGCGGTTACACCATCTATAAGTACGGACCCTTCTTTATCCTTCAGGGCATTTTCCACATCTTGAGTGGTGTACATAGGTTTTTTATCAATGTGTGTAATCACAAATCCGGCTGGCACTCCTTTCTTTTTCAGCTCACCGCTACCCAATTTACTGATTTTTACTCCATTTCTTATTTTGAGGCTCAGTCGCTCGTCTCGGCTTATATTTTCAATTTCTGCCCCAAGCACCTTCTTTTCCTCCCGTTCTACGGTATTGGTTATTTCTTTTTCACCATCTTTGGAGAGTAAGGTCGCCGTAATTACATTTTCTTTTCCGTCACGAATAATCGCTACATCCACTTTATCACCTGGATGATATTTACTGATTTGCTCCTGAAGCTCAGACGATTTGTTTACCGCTACATTATTTATTCTTAGGATAACATCTCCATCCTTGATTCCGGCTTTATCAGCACTTCCATCTTCGGCTACTGAAGGTACATATACACCGTTCAAATCTACTAGACCCTTTTCGTCGGCAAGTTCTTGCGTGATATCCTGAATGCTCACACCTAGTATAGCTCGTTTCACCTCACCATACTCTTTCAAATCATTGATTATCTTCTTTGCTAAATTAATAGGAATAGCAAATGAATATCCTGAGTAAGAGCCTGTTTGCGAAGCAATAGCCGTATTAATACCAATCAATTCGCCACTCGTATTTACTAATGCTCCACCACTATTACCGGGATTTACAGCGGCATCTGTTTGTATGAAATTTTCAACCGCGTAATCCCCACCTCGTTGCCTTAACAGGTTGATACTTCTCCCCTTAGCACTTACTATACCTGCGGTAACAGTACTCGTAAGGTTAAATGGATTGCCTACTGCTACCACCCACTCTCCTACTTTGAGCTCATCGCTATTCCCCAAGTTGAGATAAGGCAAATTATCTTCTTCTATTTTGAGCAATGCTAAATCGGTCTCGGGGTCTACACCCATTACCTCGGCAACATACGAACGCTTATCATCCAACACCACTTCCACCTTACTAGCATTATCCACTACGTGATTATTGGTGACAATATATCCATTTTCCTTGATGATAACGCCAGACCCAGAGCTTTGCTGAGGACCACGCTGCGGCTGTCTAAAGCCCGGGCCAAAAAAATCTTCGAACGGATTAATCTGCTGACTACCACTCTGAGTAGGCTGAGATGTACTCTTGATATGCACTACAGTAGGTGTACTTATATTGGCTACAGAAACAAAATCAACGTCTGGAACATCTGCCAATTTTTCAGCCAATGTAAATTTTGCAGCTTCGTGCTGCGTAAAACTGGCAGGATGATCATTCGATGAAAACATCCTGTTAATTCTTAAAGCTACCAATCCTCCAAGGATGGCAATTCCTAAAATTTCTAAACCTTTTTTAAAATTCATTCTGTTCTATTTAAATAATATTGGTACGCCAAAATAATCACAAGTTTCATACCACAGATGCCTCAAAATTCGCTCTTCTAAAAATTGGCATTATTTCTTAGCTTTGCGGTCATCCCTCAAAATACCATCGTACAATGTCTTCAACGGCTGAAATATCACATTCGTTACCCAGCATTTACCTTTATCGATTAACGCGTATTAACTATCTACAAAATGTTCGGTATAGGTGAAAAGGCAGACCATACCGTGCTTGAAAAAATAAATCAAGGAGACGAGCAAATGCTCATCTACATGTACAAGCAACATTATACCATGGTTAAAAATTTTATACTAAAAAATAGTGGAGATGAAGATGCAGTGGATGACATTTTGCAAGATACGGTTATCGCTGTTTGGAAAAACGCAAACAAAACTAATTTCCTTCTAAGGAGTAAGTTAAGCACCTATATAATGGCTATAGCCAAAAACTTATGGTACAAGGAGCTGAAAAAGAAAACCAAATTCAAACTCGTAGACGAAACCCAGAAAATGGATCTCGGTAGTGAGGAGATGAATCTAAATATGGACCAAAGCATAATTGTAAAGATGGTTCAGGAAATGGATGAGACTTGCCGCCGACTATTGAGCTACTTTTATTTTGATGGTTTTAGTACGAAGCTCATCGCTGATAAACTAAACTTTGCCAACGCTGACACTGTGAAGAGTAAAAAATATCAGTGTTTCAAAAAACTACAAAGCAGCGTACTGAATAAGTACAAAAAAGAAGATTTGATATGAATGTGGACGAAAAAACATATCATATCATAAATGCTTACCTCAGCGGCACGCTGCAAGGAAGAGGATTGGACAAATTCAAGGCGGATCTAAAAAATAATACCGAAATTAGAGAGGCAGTAGCCGCTCAACAAAGCATCATACAAGCGATAGAAACTGCTCGCGACAAGGAGCTTAAAGATTTCATATCAAAATCTACCTCAAACAAAGGTGTAATTACTATTAGTCCAAAATGGCGTGTAGCTATGGCTTCTGCCGCAGCTATCGTATTACTCGCGGTAGTCTTTCTCAAGCTTAACCCATTGGGCACCAATGATAGCTCAACTCCAACAGAAATCGCGTCTATCAATCAACTTGAAAATGCTGAAGACTTATTACTTCCTATTGATTCTGTTATGCAGAAAGACGATTCCTTGGCAGATACACAAACACTTGCTATTGTCACACCACAAGTGCCAAAGCTGATAGAAGAACCTGCATTAGAGGTAACCGAAGATGCATCCGTAGAACAAGATGAGGAGATAGAAGAGGTAGACAATGACGGAATAGAAGACGACTTGAATGCCGAGATAGCGAGCGATACAGTAACCACTGCTAATGAACTAATAAGCAGCACATCTAAAGACACAAAAACAGATATTGTAGTCTTGGGAGACAAGTTACTTACGACCAAATCATACCCTGTATTTGCGGTAGCTTTAGACCTCAATCCTTCTCGAGCAGAAAGCTTAATCGAGGTGCAACCGGAAGCAACAAGACTCTCACGCAAAGAGCGTAAAGTACCAGAACAGGCTGAGGACGAAGCAGCTGCAAAAGCTAAACCGCAATTATCTAGAGCCATAAAAGTACAATACTGGAATAGCGTAGTGAACTATATAGGTTATCAATACAATGGAGCTCTATTAAAACTGTATGGTATTGACCAAAATCAAGTCTTAGAATTTAAGGAACTCGATAATCGGTTATACGTGAGAATAGGGGGAACACACTTTTACCTAGAACGCAATCAAAACCACAAACGCCTTGCGGAAGTAAGCAATCCAACTTTACTAAAAGTGCTCAATGAGTAAAACGATAAAATTTCACAAGTATCAAGGAACAGGAAACGATTTTGTAATCACTTCCGACATTTATGAAATAAGTACTTCTCAGATTGTAAAGCTCTGTGACCGAAAATTTGGCATAGGTGCTGATGGGCTTATTGTAATGCAAAAAAGCGATAAAACCGACTTTGACATGATGTACTACAATGCGGACGGAACAGAAAGTTTTTGTGGCAATGGCAGTAGATGTGCTGTAATGCATGCCAAACATTTGGGCTGGATACAAAATGCGTGCACCTTCAACTCTAATGATGGTGAGCACACTGCGGAGGTAACCGATGATGAAGTACGGCTAAAGATGCACGATGTAGATATGGTACTGGTAGAAGATGAAGGTTTTATTCTAAATACCGGATCGCCTCATTACGTTGCCTACACCGAAGAACTAGAGCTCCTAGATATCACAACTGCTGCTCATACTATTCGTTATAACGACACCTTTGCCGATACAGGAATAAACGTAAACTACATAGAGGCTCGCAATGGCATACTGCACATACGTACTTATGAACGAGGTGTAGAAGATGAGACGCTAAGTTGCGGCACTGGAGCTACCGCCGCAGCCATCGCACACTATCTAGAAAAAGAAAGTACTCAAAAAAAATATTCCCAAAAGCTTCAAACCCAAGGTGGTGCTCTCACTGTCACATTCGAAAAAAAATCAAGGTCATTTGAAAATATATTCCTGTGCGGCCCAGCCGTGAGAGTCTTCGAGGGGGAAATAACACTATGATATGGCGATGGATAAAAAGGCTGACCGTAATAGGGTTGCTTGTTATAGCAGGCGTCTTTCTATCTAACTATATGGTAAGCCGAAGTGCTCGCGGTAAGGTGCATAATACCCTCGCAGATACGCCTATCAAAAAAGTGGGATTACTGCTTGGCACTGGAAAACACCTCGGGTCCGGTTACATCAACAAGTTTTATCAATACCGCATAGAGGCTGCCGTAGAGCTATACAAAGCGGGAAAAATAAAATACATACTCATAAGCGGCGATAATAGTCGTAGAGGCTATGACGAACCTCCCAGTATGAAAGAAGACCTCATGGCTGCAGGAGTACCCGAAACGGCTATATATCTAGACTACGCTGGATTTTGTACACTTGACTCCGTAGTGCGATGCAAGATGGTTTTTGGTGAAAAAGACATCTTGGTCATCTCACAGCAATTTCACAACGAGCGTGCTCTTTACTTAGCAAAAGCTAATGGTATGACGGCCGAAGGATATAATGCAAAAGGAGTAAGCAAACGCTACGGAGCCAAAACTTACGCCCGTGAATATTTAGCAAGAACTAAAATGTTCCTTGACCTTCTGTTTGGTAATGAGCCTAAGTTTTTGGGTAAGAAGATTAAAATTGGTTAATATTCAGTCATTTGTCACCTCCAGTTTTAACCTACCTTCGTATTACAAATGAACTTTACTTCTGGCTTGCTTCACTGTTTGAGCACCCTCACCTTAATTTTTACAGTAGTATGCACATCTGCTCAAAGTCAAATCTTATTGGATGGAACGTTTGATGATTGGTCTAGCATATCTGGTTCATATACCGATGCTACAGGTGACGGAGGAAACTCAGGTATTGACTTCAAAAAAATAAACATACACAACAACCGCGAGTATGTCTTTCTATACCTAGAAGTAGGTTCAGAAATTAATCTTCAAGACCTAAACGACATTGCCGTTTATATAGACATAGATAATAATGCCAATACGGGCACTCGAATAAATGGTGTTGGGGCAGAAATCACCTACTCCTTTGGCGACCGAAGCGGAACGTATAATGGTTCCCGTATAGGCCACGCGGATATTGGAATAATAACGGCACCTACGGTAACATCTAGCACTTTTGAGATTGCTATAAATCGTAATTTGAATGTGAATGGCACAAACATTTTCATAGACAATACCGTTAACGTAATGTTCAAAGACAATGCTATAAATGGTGACATTGCACCCAATATAAGCGGAGGATTAGCCTACCAACTTACGGACCATCAGCAACCATCATTGCCAAGCTACCAAATAGCCAAACATGCCTTATCAGACTTACGTATACTCTCTTATAACGTGGAAAGAGATGGTTTTTTTGAAGCTAATAGAGAAGCTGCTTACACCCGAATTTTGCAAGCAGTACAACCCGACATTATCGGGTTTCAAGAGATATATGGTAATACCTCGCTACAAGTAGCCAACCGAGTAGAAGCAATCCTACCGTCAGCCACAGACGTACAATGGTTCCACTCCTACCAAGAGCCCGATTGCCACGCAATTAGCAGATATCCCATTACCAAAAGTGCACCTATACCAGGCTCTAGTGGGTCAGGTAATGCTGCATTTTTGATAGATATCCCAGATACTGAAACGGACATGCTCTTCATTGTAGCACATCCTCCGTGCTGTAATAATAACACTGGCAGACAGTTAGAAGTGGACCGCATTATGCAATTTGTACGTGAAGCCAAGCTAGGAAATGGCCCTATACCCATACAAGAAAATGCACCCATCGTGATAGTAGGTGATATGAATTTTGTAGGTGATGGCAATCAACTACAAACGCTACTTACCGGCAATATTGCCGATGAGGCAAGCTTTGGCACAGACTTCACACCCGATTGGGATGGCAGTAATCTACAGGACAGTGAACCATATAGTACAGGTGTCCCTTTCTCATACACGTGGTATTCACCTGGCAGTAGTTTTAGTCCTGGCAAGCTTGATTATATTTTGTACAGCGGTTCTAACTTGCAGCTTGAGAACACCTATAGTCTATTTACTCCTGGATTGCAAAGTGATAGTTTGACGAAGTACAATCTGGAAGGTAATGATGTGATCGTAGCTTCAGATCATCTTCCTGTTGTTTCCGACTTTTCGCTAAAGAATAAAACGACTATCGGAATAAAGGAATTGGACAATGATGCACATCAGCTTGTACTAAGTCCCAATCCTGTAAGTGCTCAAGCAAGTCTATCATTTAATCACACGGGTGGGTTAGTACATTTATACCTCATAGGTAGCAATGGCAAGGAACTAGTCGAGTTATATAACGAAATACTAACTAAAGGAGATCAACAAATAGCGTTTGATTTGTCTGATATACGCAGTGGAATTTACACCATAAGATTGATTACCAAGGAAGGCACGAGCTATAAACGCTTGATGGTAGTACGATAAGGCTATTGACTTTACTTCAAGTTTACATCCAACGCATCTCTGAGAGCATTGCCTAGGAAATTGAAAGACATCACCAAAAGCATAATACATAAACCCGGTATAATAGCCAGATAAGCCGCATCAAATACAATGTAGTCGTAATGTTCTTTTATCATACTCCCCCAACTTGGCATAGGAGCCTGCACTCCTAATCCCAAGAAACTTAAACCCGCCTCGAGTAATATCGCACTAGCAAAATTTGCTGCACACACCACGATGATAGGAGCCATAATATTAGGAAGAATATGTTTGATGAGAATTCTAACATGACCAAAGCCCAAAACTTTAGCAGCTTGGATGTACTCCATTTCTTTGATTTGCAGCACCTGCCCTCTTACTATTCGTGCAAGTTCCACCCACATACAGAGTCCTATTGCTAAAAACACTTGATATAGCCCTTTTTCCTGAAATGCAAAACTAATGGCAATGGCTATCAGTAAACTTGGCAAACTCCACACCACATTGATAAGCCATAAAATTGCGGCATCTACCCACCCTCCAAAGTAACCACTGAGTAACCCCAATGTAGTACCGATAAACAAGGTGATAAGCACTGACATAAAACCTACCAACAGCGACACCCTCGCTCCTATGATTATTCTGCTAAGAACATCACGCCCGTATCTATCTGTTCCTAACCAATACGTTCGGTGTATCACTTCACTTGGCTTGATAAGAACGTCTGCTTTTAGCCAAGTGCGTAATCCGTTTTTTGTATACACCGCATATTGATTCCCTTTCATCTCAGCAATAGGAAGAAACTTATCTGTTGATTTCTCGCCTTGTATGAGTTTGGAAATGATAGAAACATCCTGTTCGTCTCCTTTTTCTATACGCAGCATATCTACCTCAAAACCTGGCTTTTGCAAGGAAATTTCTAAATGAATATCATTAGCAAGCGGTGTCGCATCAGGTGTAATAAGATATCCTAAAACAGCTACTATGAGAAGTAGCGTGATAAATATCAACCCAAAGAGTCCAAGTCTATTCTGTGCTATCTTTTTTAGCATAACGCGTATTGAGCTCAATAGCAGTAAGCACTGCCATAAAGCTATAAAAAGGTACAGCTATTTTATCAAATTCTGTATAATTATTGAGCACTCCGTGTGCAAAGTAGGTAACCAATCCCAGAAACACTGCCATACTTAGATATTTTGTTTTTCCACTAAGTGTGCGTTGGTGCTTGAAGGCGATGCTAAACACTGCTAAAACAATGCAAACTAGTAGTACCGTCCCCAATATTCCACTCTCTGCCAACGGTCGTAAATATTCCGAATGTATTCCCCCTAGATCTCCTACATTGGTACTAATGATTGTCATTTCGTGAGGCAACTGAAACTGTCCGTATTGAAAAGTATATGTCCCAGGTCCCCAACCCATCATAGGTTTCTCTTCCCACATACGTAAGCCGCTTTCCCATCTATTTAGTCGCTCAAGGCTACTCGGATCACTCGATACGTTTCCTACACTCTGTAGGTGATTTTCTATATTATCATCACTCTCATTTTTGTTTCGCGATAAGTCGGTAAGTAGACTATCCATATTGGCGAGTAATCCGCCTACGCCTACCAACGCGATTAGAATAACATGATGAAACCTGATTTTGAGCCAAAACACCACATAAATCAATAAACTAATCACAAGACTAAGCCAAGCGGCACGCGTAAAAGATAGTGCTATTGCAATTACCATATAAACAAACAAGGCCATACATATACCACGCAGCAAAGGGGAATAACCTAAATGTTTACCATGTAGCCCAAACACGAAAAGTACGGGCACCACAAAGGAAATACAAGCTGCATACATGCCGTGATCAGGCAAGAACGGACGCATAGCCGTATATGCATAAGCTCTGCTAAAACCACCACTTGCGTGCACTATCAATGTGTAGGTACTAAGTATGAGTACAGCCACAATAAAACACCAAATAAACTTTTGAGCTGAGGATAGATTTCGGAAGAATCGGGTCAATAAAAAATAAAAAACTCCCAGATACCAACTCTTCATGAGTACATATTTGGCTGATATGAGGGGCATGGTACTGCTAAAAGCTGTAATAACTAACCATGCAAAATCTACCAACATAAGAATACTCAAGAACGTCGTAACCTCTGAAACCAAAAGAGTCTTGGACTTGAGAAGCTTAAATAGTATCCCAATAAACAATAGAATAATAAGTGGCTCTGTAGGTATACTGAGGTTTATGGAACTGTATCGCTCATCTATGAGGTGTACTGACAATGGTGTAGCAAATGCCAAAAAATATAGGATATATTTGGGGCGTATAATAGCTATCCACCCAACAAATAAAATTACGGGTAAAGCTAATGCAGCATAAACTTCAAGGTAGACTGCTGTAAGGCAGTACACTAAAAATATAGCTGCAAGAGCATATAGGCGTTTTATGTCCAAGGACAAGTTCACCTGCCTATTATTTTTCTTTTTTGAATTGCTCCATAACTACGAGCACAACCAAGCTAAAGAATGCCACTGCACCTGTCACAAGCAATACGATAAGTGAGCGAATGGGATATGATTTCTTCTCGGCGGCAGAGGCACTAGTTAAGATAAATTTTTGCGGAAGTGTTTTTTCCACATCGACCTTGGCCTTATCGTAGCGTTTACGAAGCTTACTTAGACTTTCTAATTCTAGAATTAGGGTCTCGTTTAGATAGGTGAATTCGCCCGCATACTGAGCGAGTTTATCTTGCACAGCTTGAAGTCGCTTACCCGTAACTGAGTTGGCGTTTACTTTATAAAGCTCCTCTGCTATAGCTCTACTTTGCTCCTCATAGTTGGTAATCCCCTTTTTACCCAAGGCTTGCAAACCTTGACGTAGTTCCCACACCTCTTTTTCTTTCCCTTTGAATTCATCCTCTATTATCGTAAGAGCTTCTAGCGAAACTTGACGCTGTATTTCTGTCTTTACACTATCATATATAGAAGCAATACCGTTAGCAATTTCAGCTGCTTTTTCTGGTTCCTCATCTAATACAGTAATAGATACAGCAAGGTGACGCGTACGAGCAAATTTGATATTGCTTTTCATCTTGCGAGCAAGGTCCGTTTGTGGACTTCCACCATCCGTGTCTATGTTATAGTGCTTTATCAAATCAAAATTCTTGACAATTCGCTGTTGTAGTGCCGAGGAGTTGAGAAGTTGCAGTGCATTCTCTGCCTCTTCTTCCTCACCAAAAGCGAGAGGGTCTGCCTGACGTTGGGTAAGGTCCGTAAACATGGCATTACCAATAGAATTTATCGTAGTAGGGTAAAACACTACCTCCGACTCATACTTGGGTGTAATGAAGAGTGGGGAAGAAAATATAGCTGATAAAATTGCCGCTGATAAAGTGATAATAAGCAGATGCTTACGGTGCTTCCAAGCTAGCGAAACAATATCTATAAAATTAAAATCAAACTCCTTGTTTTTATTCATTCGGTTAGTTTTGATAAAGTGGGCAAATGTAAACGATTATACACAAAATATTTACTTACGGAGCAATGACTTCACGTCCTCGGCTCGATAAAGCCTAAACAAATACGCCCCAAGTAATATAGCTGCTGTAATCATCACAAAATGAACGGAGTCATTTGATGAATATTGCTTTCCAAATAAAATAGTTATTGACAAAATTATCAACCCTAAAATTGGCCCCACAAATGTCTTGACACGAAGTGAAAGACCATACTTATGTGCAGCTATCCCAAAGCAAGCTGTGCCAAAAAAGAGCTGACTAATCATGGTAGCAATAGCCGCCCCCTGTGCGTCATACTGAGGTATTAGCACACTGTTCACAATCACATTGAGCACCAACGTGATCGCAGCGAAACGATTAAGCCAAACGAGATTTTTGCTGGCGGTAAGCAAAGCTCCATATACTAAGGTAAGTGCCGAACCCACAAAACCTATTAGCAAAATCACTAACACTTCTGCCGAATCAGTATTGGCCTTGGCCGGATTGATAAGTTGGAGTATATCTAGCGAAAAAACTCCGGCCAATAGAGCCAGCACAATGCCTCCGTACATCAAAAGGCGAGAAGTGTAACTACTTATGGTTTTTATCATTGGCAGATTATCTATATTCTTACTAAAGAGTGGCAAGAGTACACCGCTAAAAACCTGAGCCAACATGAGTATAGCAAAATACAACCGATACCCAAGTGCATAGGTTCCTACTTCAGCATCTCCAATGAGTCCCTTTACCATTACTCCATCTATGTAGGTGTACATACCCATAAGAGACACCAACAAAGCAAAGGGCCAAGATTTTTTCATAACGGGAAGTAATGCACTAAGCTTAAAAGAAATGCTAATCTGACGTATATAACTACGTAGGAAGAACATCAGTGCACAAAAAACCAGCATCAGACTCAATACCTGTGCATACGCAAACCGATGAATAGTTAATTGCAATTGAGGTATGCCGGACCAAAGCAATACACTCACGAATAGAATTACCAAGAGACGATCAAGCACCATAAAAACACCATCTATCTTAAACCGCTGTAAGCTTGCTACGATGCTTCTCAAAAACTGATTGAGTGATGTGAAAACTTGTATAAAGCAGAGAATCATTAGTAGGCCAAACTCGGTAGAGGTATAGCCCAATACTGCCCCAACAGTGAATACAATAAGCACATAGACTAACACTAGTAAAAGTTTAATTCCAAGAATACTTCCAGTGAGGGACTTAATCTTGCTATTGTCAGAGGCTACTTCGGTAATATTAAAGCTATTAAGTCCGAGGTCTAAAACGATAAAAAAGAGTAAACTAAAATTGAACAACGCAAAGTAGTTACCATATATCTCCTTAGGCAAAGCATCTTGAACAGCAGCATCTATGATGAGAATCCAAATAGGTTTTACCAAGAGATTTAACACCTGGATAAACGCCATGTCCTTTAAAAACTTTTGGAGCATTTACTTCTTATGCGTTTGCCACTTTGACATCTTTCGCCTCAATGCGTCGCGTAATGGACAGTAACACAAGGCCAACGACAAAGAATGACATAAGCATCAATACCGACATACGCATATTCCCAAATATACCTTCTAGCAATCCAAACATAAGCGGACCAAAAATCAAACCTACTTTTTCCATTACATCAAAGAAACTAAAGTAAGAAGCGTGATCATCAGTAGGAGGTAACATTTTACTATATGTACTTCTACTCAGTGACTGAGTACCACCCATTACGAAACCTACGAGTAAGGCTAACAGATAAAACTCTTGAGGTAAATGAATAAAATAAGCGATAATGGTACATATAATCCATATAAGAGCCGCACCCATAAGTGTTTTTAAATTACCAAATCTACTGGACCACTTAGACATTACCCACGCACCGCCTACTGCTACAAGTTGTATCAAAATGATACTAACAATAAGTCCTGTTTGTTTGGTTTGCCACCACTCACCATCAGGCACCCATTGAATCTCCTTACTTGCAAATAGTACAGCTAAGAGCATAATAGTCTGCACTCCCATATTATACACAAAATAACTGCTCAAAAACCACTTCACTCGTGGATGCTCTTTGAGCTCATTCCAAACTTTTCTAATCTCACGATAACCGTACCATAAAATGTTGTACTGTTTCTCTCGCTTTGGATAATGACTCTTATCGGGTAAGTAATAGTAAGTATATTGAGCAAATCCCACCCACCAAACGGCAACAAGAATGAATGAAGAGCCGGTCTTAATTGGCAAAATATCCATCCCATCCATCACTAATATGGCAACAAGAAGCAGGACGCTACCTATGTATCCTAGCCCAAAACCTCTTGCACTTATTTTATCGTGTTGGTCCTTATCGGCAATCTCCAGTAAAAATGAATTATAAAAAACCAAGCTACCCCAAAATCCGATACTCGCCATAAAAATGGAGAACATGCTAAATTCTAGATTTTCAACATCGAACATGCTTAAAGACGCACAACCCGCAGCTCCTATGTAGCAAAATATCTTCATGAAAAGTTTTTTGGTACCTGAGTAATCAGCGATACCTGATAAAATAGGCACAAGCAGTACGATTACCAAGAAGGAGGCCGAGTAGACATATGAGTACAACTCTGTATTTACAAACTTTCGACCAAAGAACATAACCATTTCTACCGTCTGTCCGTCAATCTTTTCAATAAGTCCATTATGTTCAGCATATTTTTTAGTTACGCCTTGATAAAAAATAGGAAAAATGGCCGTTGAAATAATTAGGTTATAAACGGAGTTGGCCCAATCATAAAAGGTCCAGGCCTTTATTACTTTCGGATCGTTTTTTTTGAAGGTATATCCCATATTTGTGTTTCAAAACAAACGAAAATAATGGGTTGTGCAAGATTTCTTTCTAAAAAAAGAAAGCGGCACACATCTTTATTAGACAACGTACCGCTTTCTCAAAATCTATTGCTTTGCTCGTTTTATGCTGCGTTTAGTCGTAACTTGTTGAGCATTTTTTCAGCATCATCTAGACCGATTACTACTTTTTTCACATTCTCTGCAGAAGGAGCATTGTACATATGGTCCGCCAAGATGGCCTCGCATATAGAGCGTAAGCCCCTCGCTCCTAGCTTAAACTCTATTGCTTTTTGTACGATGTAGTCTATCACATCATCACTTATACTTAGTTTGATGCCCTCCATAGCAAATAAAGCCTCGTACTGTCTAATTAGAGCATTTTTAGGCTCTAACAGTATAGACTTTAGTGCTTCGGCATCCAATGGTTTCAGTGTAGTGAGAATTGGCACACGCCCTATAATCTCGGGTATGAGCCCAAATTGTTTTACATCTGCCGGTATAGCATATTGTAAATAATGCTCTGCTTTTAGTGTTTCTTCTCCTGTAGACTTAAACCCCAGTGAATTGGCCTGCAACCTACGAGAAATCATCTTTTCTATACCATCAAAAGCACCGCCACAGATGAACAAAATATTTTTGGTATCTATCTGCACCATTTTTTGGTCTGGGTGCTTACGTCCACCTTGAGGAGCGACATTAGCTACCGTCCCTTCTAGTATTTTGAGCAATCCCTGCTGCACTCCTTCGCCACTCACATCACGCGTAATACTCGGATTATCACTCTTGCGTGCTATTTTATCTATCTCATCTATGTAAATGATACCTCGTTGCGTAGCCTCTACATCATAATCGGCCGACTGATACAAGCGTGATATAATACTTTCTACATCCTCACCTACATAGCCTGCCTCGGTAAGTACCGTAGCATCTGCTATACAGAATGGAACTTCTAACGAACGAGCTAGTGTCTTAGCCAGCAAGGTTTTACCAGTACCTGTTTCACCAATGAGTAGTAAGTTAGATTTTTCTATCTCCACATCACCCTCCGACTGGTATTGCAGTCTCTTATAGTGATTATATACAGCTACGCTTAGGGTACGTTTTGCTGAGTCCTGACCTATCACATACTCATCTAGCAGTTCTTTTATTTCCTTGGGCTTGCGTAGTTTGAAAGCAGCAGCCTTTTTACCTTTGGCTCTGCCTCCTCCTGTTTCGCTCAGCACTATCTCATTGCCTTGCTCTATACAGTTTTCACATATATGAGCGTCTATCCCCGAGATAAGTAAATCTACCTCCGACTTGCTCCTGCCGCAAAATGAGCAGCTCAATTTTATATCCTTTTTAGCCAAATTTTATTTTTTACGTTCTAGTACTTCGTCTAACATTCCGTATTCTTTTGCCTCCTGTGCAGTCATCCAGTAATCACGCTCACTATCTTTTTCTACTTTAGCAAATTTCTGACCACTGTGCGTAGAGATAATGTCATACAACTCTTTTTTAAGTTTCATTATTTCTTTTACCGTAATCTCCATATCGGTAGCCTGTCCTTGTGCTCCACCCAGTGGTTGGTGTATCATCACACGGCTATGCTTGAGTGCCGTACGCTTACCAGCTGCTCCAGCACACATCAATACAGCACCCATGCTGGCAGCTATGCCTGTACAAATAGTCGCTACATCCGGAGCGATATACTGCATCGTATCATAGATACCCAATCCTGCATATACGCTACCACCCGGACTGTTAATATAAATTTGGATGTCACGCTTGGCATCTGAACTTTCTAAAAACAGTAATTGAGCCTGTATCACATTGGCGATATAATCATCTATGCCTGTACCCAAAAATATGATTCTATCTGCCATCAATCGAGAGAATACATCTACCTCTCTAAATGGCATCTGACGTTCCTCTATCACAGTACGTGTCATATCTTGAGGTGTATTATACAAACTACTATTGATGTAGTGGTCTACCTTAGTACTGCTTATTCCTTGATGTTTTATCGCGTATTTTCTAAATTCTTTTCCGTAATCCATACTTTTATTAATCTTATGTCAAATGTAAACAATTAGCCAATTTATTTAGTTCTTAAATATTAGCTCTTCGTAATGACTCATTACAACTAAAATGCCAACTCATATTTCTCACGTAGCGTTCCACTTTTGGCAGATATACTGTTCCATATTTGTCAGAGTTAAAAAAAATCCATTCGCTACTGCGAATGGATTCCTATAAAACTCGTGATAACGAAAGACTATTTTGCTCCTTTGTCGTTGAATTTTTTCACCTCTTCGTAAAATTTATCTACGTTTAGTTTTTTGCTTTTGAGCGTAATTAGCTCTTTTACAGCGTCTAATACTTTCTTATCTACTACTACGTCGCGTATACGCATCAAGTAATTTTTATCTTCTCTATTCTTAGCCTCAAAGTTTTGAATCATTGCTGGGTCAGGATTATTAAGTCCATACTGACGGAGCATCTGAGCCGTATACGCAAACGATGTTTGATTGATATCCTCATCAGAAACTTCAATGTTTTGCTCTTCGGCTATTTTCTCACGAACAAGCTGTTTGCGAAGCACCACAGACTCCGTGCTGAACAATTCATCTACATTCTCATCATTATAGGTCTCTGGCTTAGTTTCTTTGAGCCATCTTTTCAGAAAATCATCAGGAAGTACAAGGTGGTGCTTATCTTCTAACATACGATTGATCTCCGCTTCTAGTTGCTTCTCTGCCTCGGCTACATAATAAGAACCTAAGTTCTCTTCTATTTTAGTTTCGAACTCTGCCTCATCTTTTACTGTACCAGGCCCCATTACCAAATCATAAAACTCTTGGTTAAGCTCCGCAGGAACTACTCTGCGTATTTCTTTCACCTTACCTTTAAACGTTTTGCTGAGTCCAGCGACAGCTTCTTTTTCTATACCTAGTGATTGAGTGATAACCATTTCATTATCATTAAAAAGATCAAAAACATTGAGGTCTAGCTCATCATCTGTAGATACACCTACCAATTGTTTCTTAACTTTTTTACTTTTCACCACTTCTGGCAGTACAGTCACCTCTTGCTCAAAAACGCCTCCGTCTTTGTGTTCGCCTTTTTTATCTACTTCGGTCATGATAAGGACCACAGAGTCATTTTCAGTCTCTGACTTATCCATCGTCTCTAATTTACCGTTTTGTCTACGTAAATTTTTGATTTCGGTCTCTACTTCTTTTTTATCTAGCTCTATCTCGTAGCGAGTGAGTTTATCTTCTGTGCTCACATTTAGCTTCACCTCTGGTGCTAGTCCTAGGTCGAAGTGAAAAGTAAAGTCACCATAGTTATCAAAATCGGTAACACTCTCCTTCTCCACACTAGTCATAGGTTGACCAAGAATATCAATGTTATTTTCTTGAAGATATTTGTAAAGTTGCTCAGACGTTAATCGGTTTACTTCTTCAAAAAGTACGCTCTTGCCTACCATTTGCTTTACCATACCCAAGGGCACAGTACCGGGTCTAAAACCAGGAATTTTAGCTTTTTTACGATAGTCTTTGAACTGCTTAGTGATGTTCTCTTGGTAATCTTCGTTTCTGATTTCTACACTGATGATAGCGTTTAAATCATCCTTTTTTTCGAAAGTAACGTTCATTGGAATGTTTGTTTAGGTTTGGAAGTATATACGTTTCGTATTTCTATCTTTATTAACACCTGTAAAGGAGAAAGGCTTTATAAAAAACAAAGCCCTGTTTTACCAGGGCTCTGTTTGTACTGTATCGCACAGTGCGGGCGAAAGGACTCGAACCTTCACACCTTGCGGCACTAGATCCTAAGTCTAGCGTGTCTACCAATTTCACCACGCCCGCTTCCTTCTCACTTAAAGGGCTGCAAATGTATCGTTATTTTTAATTATCCTCAATTATTTATAAAAAAAATGTGCCCCGTTTTCACGAGGCACATTCTATACTGTTTGTTATGTATGGTAATCCTAAGATTACTTTACTTGCATTCTCTTAGTAACGCTATTGTACTCACTCGATATCGTGTAGAAATACATACCGCTGCTCAAGTTAGTTGCATCTATATTAATGCTATGGTTTCCCGCATTCATAGTACCCAGGTCTCCCGTATTCAATACATTACCTAACATATCTGTTACTGTAAGTGTAAGTGGTGACGCATCTCTAAGGTATATGATTACCTCAGATGATCCGCTGAATGGATTAGGCTGATTTTGGCTTACTACGAATACCTCAGCATCTTTTTTCAATTGATCTACGCTTGTTATCACATCATTACCGAGGACATCGTTTAGGATATCGCTCACAGGTATAGCTGCATACATCATTGCACATATATCGTTAGGGTGTGAACCTGCAGAAGCAGAGTGATTTTGTAGGAATGTACCTGGTGTTGCATCTTCTTGCCATACTAGGTGTAAGAAATCATTTGCATCTTTGGCTACACAAGGGAAATTACTCTCTACACGTCCGTCTTGTGTTATATTTTGCGGCCCATTCCAGGTAGCTCCACCATCTGTAGAGTAGGACACCATGATATCTCTGTAATTTGAGTTAAGAAAGTGTACCGCACCTTCTACCGGCACCGAGTATACCACAAATAAGTTCCCATCTGCATCTGTACTTGCAGAAGGCATAGTTACCAATGAAGTAGCACCAGTTCTTGATGCAGATAGTAATCCTGTAGGCACGTTACCATTTGCGTCTAAAGATTGAAATGTTTCCGTAGTAACATCATATGTACCATCACCATTTCTATCAAATGGAGACCCACAAATTTTAGGCTCTGCATCACCTTCGGTCCAATGCATTAGTGATGTTTGAGCAGGGAAGAAAAAGAATGAGGTATCACCAGCATCTGACAAGCCACCTACTACTCTGCCCCTACCATAAAAAGCATGAACATTTCCTGAAGCATCGATCATTACATCTAGTGAACCGTCATTTGTATAAATTGTATCTCCCGAAAGTGTGAGTTCTTCATCACGTCTTGGCCCTTTGAAAGGGAAGTTGTCTACGTCAGTGTACGTCCACGAAACACCATTATCTGTACTTTTCCATAAGGATACTGGGTCTCCAAGACCGCCTATCAAAATAGCTACGGTATTTCCTCTTGCGTCTATAGCATAAGAATCTCCTCCTCCTGCTTCATACAATGTAGAATCATAACCTGGCAATAAAATATGCTCTACGTCTGATTGATCTGAAGCTACATCCCATCTGCTATATGTAGTAGGACTATTTACTCCATTACGTGTTACTACTGCAATTCCTGCTGCTTCACTCGCCCAGTAGTTAGATATGGTGTGTATTTTACCGTTGGTGGCTACACTTCTATTCCAAATCGGAACTCTATCTACGTTTAATTCTGTCTCATCATCTAAGCGAGCTGCTGTACTTGTGAATGTTGTACTACCAACTGCATTATTAGAAGTCATAGTAAACCCACCTGTATTAGACTCGTGAGACATAATCATTTCTCTACCATCATCAAGAAGCATAATAGATGGCCATCCTGTGCGTGTAGAACCTTCTATCCTTTCTTCGCGACCTGTAAGCCAGCTACCTCCATCAAAATGATTATAACCGCTACCTCTGTTAGGGTAACCCGATGCATCATCTGGACTTGCTGTCCATACAGCACTTACTGTACCATCAGCGTGTAATACTATTCTTCTACCTGGACTAGCATTTGTCTGAAGGTCATAGTAAGTATCAGCTAACTTTACCGCACTAAAATTTTTGTCTTTCTTGTACTTAATAGTGGTAGACTTCCCTGGTGCGTGTTCTGCAGGAATTGCTATATCTATAGCCTTTATATTATCTGCTGACGTCTTCACCTCATATTGGTTGGGTACGTTAAGCTCCTTCACAGGCTGCTGTGCAAAAAGTAAGAATGGCGTAGAAAGTAACGCCGTAAGTAATGTTTTTTTCATGTGCTTTATACTTGTTTTTATTTGGTCGGCAAAATAATTAAATATTATGTAATCGTTAAAAGATTTTTACTAAAGGGTCAATATTTTGAGTATCGTTTCTTCAAATATGGACGCATCGTTTCCTGTGCTCTCTTTTATCCCTTTAAACTTGAGGTCGCAATCATTCAATGCCTCTATGGCTTTTACGATTTTTTTACCCGCAAAATTTCGGGCTGCTTCGCGATATTCAGCAATGAAATAAAAGGAAATTCCAGCGGCACTCATTATTTCCTTATCCGTACTTCGCTGCATACTCTGTACTACGGCCACTTTTCTGAAATAACTAAACAGTGCTCCCACCATCATAGGGACAGGGTGATTACCGATATTGGAGGTAAAATGATTCAGTATCTCCATGGCTTGCACCCGTTGCTTTTTAGCTAATGCTTTTTGTAGGCTAAAGATGTTATACTCCTTATTGATACCGACATACCGCTCTATCTGCTCTAGACGTATTTTGCTACCCTTATCTACATTACTAAATACCTTGTCCAACTCCTTAATAATCACGCTAAATCGTGCACCGCTATTTTCGATGAGAAGATGAAGTGGCTTAGGCTCTATGTCATAACCCGCATCTTTGATATACTTGAGCACCACAGGCTCCACGTCTCGCTCAGATACAGGGTCTGCATTGAACACCGTTCCGCTCGCAGCAAAAGCCTTACCCAGCTTACGATTACTCGCTATTTTTTTGCCCGGATGATACCATACCAAAATGGTGCTCGGCACCGGATTGGCCAAGTACTCCAGCATATCGTCTGGCGTACGGCAATACTGTGCTTCTTTATACACTACGAGTTGCTTATCAGCCATCATGGGAAATCTACGCGATACATTTACAATGTCTGCGGGAGTAGTTTCCTTACCATAAAAAACGTGATGATTGAAACTTCGGGTACTCTCATCTAAGACTACCTCCTCTATTTTAGTGAGCAATTGTTCCAGCATACGGTACTCTTCGCCTTGCAGCAAATAAGTGTTAGCGAGTTGCTTACTCTCTAGCTGCTGCATCAGTGTATTGAATTGCGTGTGTGAACTTGTACCTTTGGCCATCTAATTAAGTGATAGAACGTGCAATTAAACTTCGAAATATTTAACTTTCAAATAAAAGAGGACAATAATGGCAAAAAAGTCATCTTTGATCAGATAAGGCGTAAATATGTGTCGCTCACACCCGAGGAGTGGGTAAGACAGCATGTTATAAAACAACTGGTAAGCAACGGATGGCCCGCGAGCCGAATGAGCGTAGAACGCACACTTCCTCATAGCAAGAAGCGATACGACATCATACATTATAACCAAGATGGTAAGCCCGAATTACTCATAGAGTGCAAAGCCCCTAGTGTACCCATTACCCAAAAAACGGTAAACCAAGCAACAGGATATATCCATCTGCAAGATGTACCTTTCGTTTTTTTGACCAACGGGCTAAAGCACCTATTTATAGCACGTATGGGCAGTGAACTAAAAATTGTAAATACAATCCCATTATATAGTGAAATAAATACGCTTTTTTTGCGAGCAAAATAAAACCGTATGGCTATACTAATTATTGTTGTTTTTGTATTGGGTTATGCTGCCATAGCCTTGGAACATCCCCTCAAAATAGATAAAGCAGCTAGTGCACTCGTAACCGGTATGATATGCTGGGCGATATATGTTTTTTCGCTGAGTGGAGATTCTCATGCTTTTGAAATCATAGAATTCGGACGCGAATACATAGAAAATTTTTATAACGGCACTCCACACGACCACCTGCCTCACGTTGGAGGACTTTACCACCACTTGTTCGACATATCTAATATTCTATTCTTCCTTATGGGAGCTATGACCATTGTAGAGCTAGTAGATGCTCACGAGGGTTTTGCCGTAATTACAGATAGAATTACCACTAGAAACATTACCAAACTACTTTGGATTATATGTATTCTTACCTTCTTTTTCTCTGCGGCTTTGGATAATCTTACCACTACGATAGTAATGGTTTCCTTACTCCGTAAGCTTATAAAAGACCAAAAAATACGTTGGATGTTTGTAGGTATGGTAGTAATTGCCGCAAATGCCGGTGGAGCCTGGTCTCCTATTGGTGATGTGACAACCACTATGCTCTGGATAAAGGGACAATTACCTGATGCACCCAATATCATTGTGGACCTAATCATACCCAGTATGGTAGCTTTACTCGTACCATTGACGGTGCTCAGTTTCACCTTCAAAGGGGAGGTAGAACGTCCTGCTAAACAAGAAGATGCAGATCATTACCTTAATCCTACCACTCCAGGAGAACGACTTACGGTATTCTTACTCGGGCTAGGCGGATTAGTGTTTGTTCCCTTCTTCAAAACCATTACTCATCTCCCACCATTTATGGGCATGATGCTCAGTTTGGGTGTGATATGGACGGTAACGGAGATTATGCACAAAGGCAAAAGCAAGGCAGACAAACAGTCGCTCAGCGTAATAAGTGTTTTACAAAAAATAGATGTTGCTAGCGTACTCTTTTTCTTAGGTATTCTAATGGCAGTAGCCGCATTACAAGAGTTTGGCCACTTAGAGAAAGCAGCCATGGCACTAGATTCAGCATTTGGCGGAAACATATTCTCTATCAATATCGTAATAGGTCTATTATCTAGTATCGTAGATAACGTGCCACTTGTAGCTGCTGCACAAGGCATGTACGACATATCACCAAGTGGTGATTTTGCCGCGAATGGACATTTCTGGGAATTTCTAGCTTACTGTGCGGGAACAGGAGGAAGTGCTCTTATCATTGGTTCTGCTGCGGGTGTAGCGGCTATGGGCTTAGAAAAAATAGACTTTATGTGGTACCTCAGAAAGATAAGTTGGTTGGCCATCATCGGCTACTTTGCTGGTGCTGCAGTTTACTACCTTATGTTTAGCTAAGGAATGATAGACGGCAAAAAAGTAGTAGTGGTTTTCCCGGCATACAATGCCGCAAAAACACTCGAAAAAACATACAAAGAACTTCCCTTTGATATCGTAGACGAAACCATACTCGTAGACGATGCCAGCAAGGACGACACGGCAGATCTCGCTAGGCGAATAGGTGTAAATCACGTGATTATACACGACAATAATCGTGGATATGGTGGAAATCAAAAGAGCTGTTATAACAAAGCCATAGAAATAGGTGCGGATATTGTGATTATGGTTCACCCCGATTATCAATATACGCCATTGCTCGTAAAGAGTATGTGCAGCATCATAGCCAACGGTGTTTTCCCCGCAGTATATGCGAGCCGCATACTGGGTAAGGGAGCACTCAAAGGAGGAATGCCATGGTACAAATATGTAGCTAACCGCATTCTTACTTTGTTCCAAAACATTGTTATCAATCAAAAACTGAGTGAGTATCACACTGGCTACCGAGCTTTTGATACACGAATATTCGACAAGATAGACATTGAGCGAAATTCAGATGACTTTGTGTTTGATAACCAAATGACGGCTCAGGTATTTTTTGCAGGATTTGAGATAGGCGAAGTAACGTGTCCTACCAAATATTTTGACGATGCCAGTTCTATAAACTTGAAGCGAAGCTCTATATACGGACTCGGGGTATTGCTCGTATCTATCCAATACCGCTTAGCCAAATGGGGCGTAAGCAAGTTTGGAATCTTTGAACTGAAAAAGTAAAAAACCCTGATCCTGAAGCCTAGCAATCTAATGGCTTAACATTAAGTGGTTTCAGTATAGTAGCTCGATGATTGAGAACTGAAGGATTTAATTCAGTGCTTGATCCTTGTTTTTTTATAGTTCATTAAGTTTTCGTCGGGGACGAAAAGGCCTTGCATTCTCTTCATCCTCCACGGACAAGAGTAATGGTAAATTTAATACTACAAACAATACTTATTTAGGTAATCCATCCCCAGGTCCTCGGATTTTCGCCAGTAATTGCAAGCATCTTCCTTATTACCCAATCGGTACTCCGCTATGCCTAAGTTGAAATACGCCAAGCGGATATCACTGTGATTATAGAAAATTGCTTTTTTAAAATCCTTTTGAGCTTTTTCATATTCTTCTAACTGTATATAGAAGAAACCCCTATCAAAGTAGTACACTGGATTTTTATCATTTATGGCAATCGCTTGTGTATAATCATTTGCCGCTAGGCTATAGTCACCTTGGCGAGCAAAACATTCCCCACGTATCATATAAGCCTCATCGTCGGTTTCGTTACTAAGTAGATAGATGTTCAAATCTTGCAAAGCTTTGTTGTAGTAGCCAAACTCATAGTTATACTTACCTCTCAAGTAATAAGCATCCATAAAAGTAGGTGCAAGTTTGATACCCTCGTCCAAATCTGCGATGCAGCCTATGGTGTCCTTCATCAGAAACTTAACTCTAGCACGCTGCACATACTCTCCCGGTGCATTAGCCTCTAGCCCCGATATAGTTTCCATATCTGCAAAAGCTTGCTCGTGCATAGAGTTTTTTACCAAAATATCTAAGCGAGATAAAAACCCATTGATATCCTTAGGCTCTAGGATACAATACATATTAAGGTCGTTGAGAGCTTTCTGCTGTTCACCCATCGCCATAAACACGTATGCTCTATTGTAAAAAGCATCGCCCACTCCGGGGTCTAGCTTTACACACTTATTCAAATCTTTGAGAGCTAAGTCAAACTGCTGTAACTCGGCGTACACGCTACCTCTGCCCCAGTAAGCCTCCGCCATCTTAGGATTATGCACGATAGCCGAGTCAAAATCCTTGATAGCACCAAGCATATTTCCTTCTTCAAATTTGTCGATTCCGCCATTGTAGTACGTTATGGCATCTTGAGCTGTAGCTGTACCCACTAGCAGCATTAGGGATAGACTGATTACTAATTTCATCATATACAATTGCAATGTTATTACTGTCACTTGCAATGATTGTACCTTTGTTTCCACAGGTCTGTCAGTTTTACTACATAAAAGTACAGTTGCAATGATTTTAGATAAAAAAGAGAACAAGTTATTTTTGCTTTTGGGCGGTTTCTTTCTGGCCAATGCCCTCATTGCGGAGTTTATAGGAGTCAAAATTTTCTCTATGGAAAAGACCCTCGGCATCTCCCCACTTAGCTATCAACTCTTTGGTGAGACACTTAGCTTCAATCTTACAGCTGGCGTGGTACTATGGCCGTTTGTATTCATAATGACCGATATTATAAACGAGTATTATGGTAAACGAGGCATAAAAATCCTCTCCTACCTTACCGTAGGGCTCATCAGTTATGCTTTTGTAATGGTATATGCCGCCATACACCTAGCCCCCGCCGAGTGGTGGACCACCAGTGCACAGGGTGCAGGAGTGCCCGATTTTCAGGTGGCTTTTGCCAAAATATTTGGACAAGGAATGTGGATCATCTTAGGTTCGCTCGTCGCATTTTTGGTAGGCCAGTTGCTCGACGTGTTGGTTTTTCAGCAGATTAAAAAAATGACGGGTGAAGGTAAGGTGTGGTTGCGAGCTACTGGCAGTACCTTGGTTAGTCAGTTTGTAGATAGCTTTGTGGTGCTCATCATCGCATTCAAGCTAGGTGCTGACTGGAGTTGGGCGTTGGTACTCGCCGTAGGTTTTAATAATTATTTCTACAAATTTTTTGTGGCCTTGGTGCTTACTCCTATCATCTATTTTGCTCATTGGTGTATTGATAAGTATTTAGGAAACACATTGGCAGAGAAGATGAAGAAAGAGGCAGCGGAGTAGAGCAGTATTTCCTTAAGATTACTGTTCTTAGCTTGATAATCGCGATTTCGCTTGAGTTCCTGTCGGAGACCAGAGTACAGGCGAATCTCTCATCTCTGCAACTCCTCTCAATTTTAACCGTTTTAAGAGCGTAAAAATAGTACATATCAATAGACAAATCAATTGCTTATCCCGACAGAACAAGCTACCATTAACAATCTTGGAGTTTTAGCTAGATGTGACTACATAAGGAGGAAACTAGGCCTAGCAGGGTATTAAACTTTGACTTACAGTTCTTTAGTTACTAAACACATACTGCAAAATATTTGCTCCCATTTGTAAGGCTTGAGTCCGTTTTTCGGGGCTATCGTCGTATATGCCTTCGTCTTCCCAGCCATTACCCAAGTCGCATTCATAGTCATAAAAACACACCAATCGGCCCTTGTAGATCAAACCAAAACCCTGAGGTGGCTTGCCGTCGTGCTCGTGAATCTTAGGAAGACCATTTTGAAACTTATACTTCTGACTATAAATAGGATGCGTAAAAGGCAGCTCCACAAAATCGAGCTCAGGAAATACTTTTTTCATCTCCGGACGTACGTATTTATCTAGCCCGTAATTATCATCAATATGAAGAAATCCTCCTGCTAGCAAATACTGTCTTAGGTTATCGGCATCCTTAGTACTAAAGAGTACATTTCCGTGGCCTGTCATATATACATACGGATAATTAAAAATCTCTTTACTACCAGCCTCTACCACTTCATCTTGCGGATTTATAGAAGTGCTGAGTTGTGCATTACAAAAAGTAGCTAAATTGGGCAAGGCCGTGCGATTTCCGTACCAATCTCCTCCCCCGTCGTATTTTAGCTTGGCTATTTTCATGGAGTAATCTGCTTTGAAACTAGCTGAGAGAATCAAGAATACGATGAGTAAACAATTTTTCATACAAGTAATGAGAACGAAGTTAAGGGAAATTTAGTGATTTGGCTAAATGCCTAGCGGAGAAGATACACCGACGATTGGGTGTACGTCCACCTTCCTTGAGAATTCTGAAAAGCTAAGGTTACGAGGTAAGTACCCGTAGGAGCATCTTTTCCCCCATAGGTCCCGTCCCAACCACTCGCATTCATATCACCTGCATACACGATTTGGCCATACGTATTGTAAATGGTGTAGCTTAATGCCTTTATTCCCGAAATATAGGGTTTGTAGCGATCATTTAATCCATCATCATTGGGGCTAAACGACGTAATTTCGTAATAGCGAAATGCATCTCTAAAACTAATGTACTGCGTTAAGCTATCGCGACATCCGTCTTTTTCTGTCGTAAGCGAAACCCTATAATCTCCTACTTCATCTCTGGTTAGAATGAAGACACTATCCGTTCCTATCTCAGTGTTACCATCGGCTTGCCATTCATAACCTAGCCCATGCGTATTGGCTGTAAACGTTGCTGTAGGGTTATCAAAATCTAAGAACTCGGGTGTCCACGTAAAGGAAGCATCAGGTAGGGGTTTTACTTTAAAATCTACCAGTTGTGTATCGCTACAACCTAGTACATCTGTTGCTACAACCCAGTGGCTGTAATCTCCTGCATCGTAGCTTTCTGAGTGTGGAAGCGAATTGCTTATTTCAGACTCATCAAGCACTTCAAATGTATATTCATCCGTACTCAAACTATTTGCTTCCCAATATATGGTTAAAGGTTCGCAGCCGTCCGACACCTCTTCTACTTCAAACTGTGGCTTAGGTCCACACGAAATCACCGCACTATCTTCTCTTAACGAGCACCCATCATTCAGCACTACTTTGTAAACTGATATTGAGCTTGGCTCAACAGAAATTTGGCGAGTATCGCTTAACAGTTCATCTGCATAATACCACGCATATTGATAATCAGTAGATAAACCTCCTTGCAGCTCCGCGACTAATTCTATGGTTTCATTGGTGCAACTATCACTTGCTAATATACTTACTTGCAATGAGTCTCTTACATTTACAGTAAATCGCACTGTATCACGAATGGCAGTGCACCCATCGTCTAAAGTAAGACGAATATCCACCGACTGACTAAGACCGGATAAGTTTAGATTTTCGTCGTTGCTAAGTACTTCGTTTGTATTTCTAACTGCCCACATATAGGTGTAAGTCTCATCACCTCCCGTGGCCTCGGCAGATAATTGTAATGATGTACCAAAACAAACCAAGGTATCTGATATCTCGGATAAACTAAGTGAGTCTCGCAGAGTAATAAACAATGTAGCAGTATCGCTCGTATTGCTACACGTATCATACACTACTGCTTGCAAGGTATATTCTGACTTTGATTCTTCGTAAGTAGTACTAAACGCAAAGATGGGCAGGCTACTAACCACCACCCCATCTAGCAACCATGTAATATCTGATTGATTATCATAATAACTGGTAGAGGTAAAAATGGGAGAGTTTCCGCGACAAATTATCGTATCCGACACCTGACCGCGGCTCATTGAGTCTTGTGTTAAACTGACTACAGGAGTGTTTTGCACTGTAATTTCCAAACTATCCGAAATAGCATCTACACACCCATCGGCCACACTTACCAGAAGGGTAAACGCAGAATCTGTAAAGAGCGTATTCTCTATTCCGTCGAACAAAAATGAATCATTGGAGGTAGTGCCTCCTACTATCGTACTCCACGTGTAGGCTATATCACTTTGTAGCCCACCTTCCGATGATACTTGCCAAATAGATTGTACACCACTACACAATATCGAATCTCCTAATAGCTCTAGCGATAAATCTTCAGGAACAAAAACACTGAACAGGATAGAATCTTGAAACCCGCAACCATCTTTTACCTTAGCCTTTATACTGCCAACACCTGTGGCGAGATTATCTCGCTCTAATATCAAACTATCAATATCAGAAAGTATAGTAGATCCATTTACCCAACCAAAATCATACGAGGAACCACCTGACACGAACAGCCTAGAAATTTCCATGTCTCCATTGCACAGTAGCGTATCTGTTATTGCAAGAGAATCAACCATTACAGGTCTACGCATATGAAAGGCATACTCTGCTGTATCATCTGGCACTGAACATCCATCCGAAGCCACCAGTTGTACGTCAAAATCTTGCTGCAGTGGATACTGGCTGAGTAAGTTACTTGCCAATACGCGAAAGGTATCACCCAAAAACGTATCTGCAGCTAGCACCCATTGAGTCACTATGGCATTACTCGGATTACCACCGGCAACTACAGAGGCCAATACAATTTCGTCATTCGCACAAAATGTGTCGCTTCCTGCTATGTTTGCTATCTCAGCAGAAACAAGTGGGTGCGTAGTGAGAGCAAATACAGAGTTCACTACACGTTGATTGCACTTATTGTTTATGCTGAGTCTAATAATTTCCGAGCCTGTGGGCGTATAGTTAAAGAATGAATCAGTACTAAGCGTAATATTCCCAACTCGCCACAGGTAATCAATGGTATCCGCAAAAGTGTGGCTTACCGAAGCAAAAGACTCAAAAAGTTGCCCAGTACATACCAAGGTATCTGATGGTAAACTGCCTATCACCATTGAATCGTGAAGCATAATGGTGAAAAACGCCGTATCGATTAACGTGGAACAACTATCTGTGAGTACTACATACACATTGGAATTCACGCGAATGTTCAAGTTTATACTGTCCTTTTCAGCCACGGTAGCCGTGTTTTTTATCAGGGTGCCATTATTATACCATTGTAAATAGTAATCCCCTACTCCCCCGCCATACGTTGTATTTAGTTTTACGACCTGATTTTTGCAGACGAGCGTATCCGTTTGGCTTTGTGTTTTAAAAATGGGACTCGGAGTAATGCTAACTCTAATATCTGCCGTATCAGGAGCACCACATCCGCTGCTATCGCCTATGATAATTTGATATACCGTATCCACAAGTGGAAACACCAAAGGAGTTCGCGATGTGCTATCTATCATATTATAAGCCGGTGACCATTTCCAGGTAGTACCACCAAAGGTGCTTAATGAGATGGTATCACCGTAACACACGGAGGTATCTGGTCCGGGATCAGCATCGTCACGACTGTATATCAATAAGTTTAACGTATCGAGGCGGTAATAACTTTGCACCACTGGATGAGTGGAGCGAATACGTATGCGATATTTGTTAGAAGACGCCACTTGAAAAAGAGGCAAGATTCCCGTAATCGTAGAATCTTCGTTATATTTCAAACGGCCTAGTTCTCTCTGTCCACCAAAAAATTCTCCGCGATCATCACTCAATTCGGCAATGAAGGTATTAGCCGTATCAAAATCGCCAGCACGCTCGTAAGGTATTAGGAGTGTGTCTCCTGCACAATATGGACCACTAGCCACCTCGCCGCGGGTAATACTATAGTCAAATGTGCGTGCCATAAAAGACCTCCCCGTACCTGAAATAGTGGGTAAAACGAAAGGAGATAGCGTGAGAGACATCGTATACTCACTGCTGTAAACCATATCTTGCGTACCCATAGGGTTTATAAAAACAGCATTTACGCTTTGAATGGGCAGATACCAAAGTAGATTTCCGAGGCGATCAAACTTACTTACCACTGTACGCGTAAACGATGAACGGGTAAATCCCGCAAAAGAGAAGGTTGGGGAATTCTGTGGCGATGAAAAATATAAAAAATCACCATTTATGGTCATTCTATATGTTCCCACTTGCCCATAGCCCTGATGACTTGTACTCCTCGCCCAAGTGAGTGTATCAAAATCTTTGAGCTCCGCTATGAAATTAAAACTCTTTAAGGGATCTGCAGTAAGACTATATATAGTTCGCTTCGCAAATGTAAGACTATCGCCATAGGCGTGACCAGCTAGATAAATGGTATTGCTATCTATAGCTTGCACCTCGTCTATAGCACTAAAAGCAGAGGACTGTGAGGCAGACACCAGCTTTTTATGAAAAGACCCATTGGGCCTCAGCCATATAAGGTAATTTGTGTTTGTAGAAGATGATAGTGTCCCCAATACCGTTCTATTAGGAACGATACTCGCCAAAAAATAGATTTGACCATGTCTATCAACATCTATACCTCCCACTCCATTCACGTCATTAGAGGAATAGGCATTATGCCAAAGTAAGGAGGTAGCAGTGGAGTTATATTTGGCCACCGCTCTTACATATCCAGACCCTGACACGGTGGAAGCCCCATTTAATAAACTCCAACCTCCGCCAAAGCCACTGAGGTACATTAAGGCATGAACTTCATCATTAGGCCCTAATGCTATATCACCTGCCGCCAAAAAAAAACTGAATGCAAGATCTTTGGCCGATGTAAAAGTCCCATTAGGATTCATAAATGCGAGAAAAACACCTGCAGAACGACTAAGCGTATAAGATCCAAAAGTGACACTCCCCGTACCGGCGAGATAACTTCCGTAGAGCAATACTTGATTACTACTGTTTATTAAGATTTTCGAAATATTAGCAGCTGCTGCGGTAGTAATGGCCTCACCCCATACAAAATCACCATCCTTATCATACTTAGCTAGAAAAATAGCATAGTTGGAACCATTATTAAATGTAAACGTATCTGTACCCAGATAGATAGTGCCTCTAAACTTGCCGCCTATGTATACATTACTGCTATCGTCTGTGGCTTGAGCAGTTATTATGCTTTGTGCATTTGTAGCACCTCCTACGGGAATATCAAACGCCCACTGATGCGTCTGTGCACTGCTACTCAGTCCGTATATGAGCGACATAATTACAACAAAAAAACGCACCGTTGATCTAACTAGTGGAACAACCATCACCTCAAATAGTTCTATTTGAAAAGCACATCCCTTCTTTATGACAAACCACTTACTGAAATCGAGCTACTGCCACGATAGCCGCAGTTTCTGTGCGGAGTCTATACTCACCAAGGTCTAAACCTTGAAAACCTAAGGCAAGTGCCTGCTCTACCTCAGTCTTAGTGAAGTCACCTTCTGGCCCAATGAGAATTAACGAACGTAAGTCTACATTTTGACTCGGCTCGGGATGACCTGCCACTATCTCAATTTTACGTTTCCCTTTATTCAAATCATCATAACAATGAGCTATATACCGTTCATCTACTTCCTGTTTCAGAACTTCGGAAAAATCCATTTCAATAACTTCAGGGATATAAAAACGCAAGCTTTGCTTTACTGCGGAGATTACTTTTTTCTGAATTCTGTCCATATTGGTGCGGGTACGCTCCGTATTGTTAGTATTCATTAGCACTATGCGCTCTACTCCTATTTCTACGAGTTTCTCTATCATCCACTCCAGTCTGTCCCTATTTTTGGTAGGAGCTATAGCTATAGTGATGTGCTCAGATTTAGGTTGAGACTGGGTACTTAGAATATTACATTCTACATCTCGCTTGCTAAGCTTATCTATTCTACTTTTGAACCTATTGCCTCTACCATCTATCACATAGATGACATCGCCCACTTTTTTGCGAAGCACAAGAGCACAGTGTACCGCTTCTTGCTCCTCTAGTTTTAGCTTAGAGTCTAATATGTTTTTGGTAAAAAATAAATTATTCAAAGTCTTAATATCACGACAAAATAATATGTTTTTTTAATTTCTCTTAATCCAACGCCTTCAACTCTGCCACTAACTCGCTTAGCACTTTCTTAGCATCGCCAAATAGCATCTGAGTTTTATCTCTGAAGAAAAGTTCGTTTTCTATACCTGCATAACCCGGTTTCATACTCCGCTTATTCACGATACAAGCTTTAGCATTTTCTACATCGAGTATTGGCATCCCATAAATAGGGCTGCTAGGATCTGTCTTAGCTGCTGGGTTTACTACATCATTAGCACCTACTACTAGGACCACATCCGTCTGAGCAAACTCTGGATTAATATCGTCCATCTCTTTGAGCTTATCGTACTCTACGTTACTTTCTGCTAGGAGGACATTCATATGACCGGGCATACGGCCTGCTACTGGATGTATGGCATAACTTACTTCTACACCTCTTTCTTCTAAGATAGTTTCTAATTCTTTGATGACATGCTGAGCCTGAGCTACTGCAAGTCCATACCCCGGAACTATGATCACTTTTTTACTATAGTTCAATTGCACGGCTAGGTCACTCGGACCTACTTCTTTCACATTGCCTTGAGGTCCTGCTTCGCTAGCTGCTGTGGTGCCTGCTCCAAAGGCCCCAAATATCACATTAAATAAAGGTCTATTCATAGCCTTACACATTACCAATGTCAGCAGTGTGCCTGCACTACCTACGAGTATACCACCCGTAAGCATCACCTGATTGCCATACAAGAAACCTCCAAAAGCTGCCGCAAGTCCTGTAAATGAGTTTAGTAGTGAAATAACCACTGGCATATCTGCACCGCCGATAGGCAACACGAAGAGGATACCATACCCCAAGGCAGCGGCAAACAATACATATAAATGCATTTCGCTTCCTGTACCTGTCCACACCATCCATGCTGCATAAACGAAAAGGCCTATTAGAATGATGGTATTCAGAATATTATACTTCGGAAATCGTATGGCATTTTTTATTTTCCCATTCAGCTTAGCCCAAGCAATCATACTCCCAGTAAAGGAGACAGAACCTATGACCATTCCTGCCAGAATAACACTAATGCTCATGCTATCACCTACATAATGGTGAAATTCTACTAAGCCTATAAGTGCAGCACAAGCTCCACCCATACCGTTAAATAAAGATACCAATTCAGGCATTTTTGTCATCTGTACTCGCTTGGCAGTGAGCCAACCTACTACCGTACCTAAAGCTATAGCAGCGAATATAAGACCATAAACCAATGAACTTACTGCTCCCTCCTGAAATACGATAGCCGTAATCATGGCCGCTATCATACCCACTGCCGCTAATGAATTACCATTTTTAGCTGTTTTTGCATTACTGAGCATTTTCAGTCCTAATATGAAGGTAACTGAAGACAGTAAATATATAATGTGTTGTATATCTAAATGCATTATTTCTTCTTCTTAAACATTTCTAACATTCTATCTGTCACTACAAAACCTCCTACCACATTGAGCGTACCTAAGAAGACCGCTACAGTGCCTAATCCTAGGGCTAAGTAATTATCAGGCTGCGTATTTAGCATGAGTAATATGGCTCCTACTACTACCACACCGTGTATAGCATTAGCTCCAGACATAAGTGGTGTGTGCAGTACTGCAGGCACCTTACCTATTACTTCTACCCCAACAAAAATCATTAGGATGACGATAAAGATCATCTCTTTATTTATCGTAAAAAATTCTATTAAATCGTTCATATAATTATGGTTTAATTTTTAAGGTCTAAAGTTTTAAGACGGATTATTTATCTCCTTGGTTACTAAAGTTCCCGTAGTTATCTCATCTTCCATATCCCATTTAAAACTACCTTCACTCACCAAATGCGATAAGAATGTATCAATGTTTCGGCTTAGTAATTCACTGGCATTAGTTGGAATCTGAGCAGGGAAGTTAGACACACCTACTATTTTCACTCCATTATGTATTACCGTTTCATCTGCTTTACTCAATGCGGTATTACCCCCTTTAGCCACTGCCATATCTACTATAACAGCTCCGTTTTTCATCAACCCTATTTGCTCTTCGCTAATGAGTATCGGGGATTTAGCTCCTTGCACAAGTGCTGTGGTTATCACTAAATCTGCTTGAGCTAGTGATTTGTTGACTGCTTCTTTTTGTTTTTCTAAATATTCGGCTGACACTTCCTTAGCATAGCCCCCTTCTACTTTTACTCCTTGACCTTCTACTGTGATAAATTTAGCTCCTAGAGATTCAGTCTGCTCCTTACACTCTGGTCGTACATCTGTAGCCTCTACTATAGCTCCAAGTCTCTTTGCCGTTGCTATGGCTTGCAGACCTGCTACTCCTACTCCAAAAATTAGAACCTTGGCAGGTGTTATTGTACCTGCTGCCGTAGTAAGCATCGGAAAAATTTTACCTAGATTATCTGCTCCACAAATCACTGCTTTATAACCAGAAAGATTAGACTGAGATGAAAGGATGTCCATACTCTGAGCTCTACTGATACGCGGCATCGCGTCTAGACTGAGTCCCTTTATTCCTTTAGCTTCTAATTCTTTAATCAGTGGCTCATTCAATCTGTGGAATAACTGCGAAATCCAAATTTGACCAGCCTTCAAAGAAGTAATATCCTCTTTAGATGGTGGGTTTATTTTTACTATGACGTCACTATTCTCAATGGCTTCTTTGGAAGTATAGGCTATGGATGCACCTGCATTAGTATAGTCGGCATCGGTAAAGGCTGCACTAGCTCCAGCATTGGTTTCTGCTGTCACATCAAATCCAAGGGCCGTTAGTTTTGCAATAGATCTAGGAACAATGGCTACACGTGTTTCGCCTGCCTCAGTTTCTTTAAGTACGGAAAGTTTCATCTGTTCTACTTTTAGTTCGTGGTAAAATTATAACAATTTTAAAGCTGATATGATTTAATTCGTATTTTCTTGTGGTTTGTACTACCTCAATTATTTATCAAAACTAGAATATATAAAACACTCTTACATTAAAAATGTAATATCTATAGAGTGTAATCTGCGGTTAACTTTTTGTTATTAAAAAAATCCATTGAACCTCTTCAATGGATTTTTGAGTATTCAAACTCACTAAACGTGGTTGGCATTGATTGGAAAATTGAATAAACAACATTTAGTTTCTCATACTTATATGGACCCCGAGATGACAAATGGTTGCGAAATACGAAGTCTGAGATAGTCATGCAAAAAATAGACAAAAAAAAGAGCCCTCGCCGTATCGAGAGCTCTTAATACTATTTGGATGAGCTACCTAGTCACTTACGTACTAGTTCTCACTAAAAGACTATTTTACTTCTTCAAATTCTACGTCTTCTGCTTCCTTGGCATCGTCACCGGTAGCATCGCCACCAGCAGAAGCTTCTGGTCCAGCATCTTGCTGTGCAGCGTATATATCTTGACTAGCTGCTTCCCACGCTTTGTTTAGCGTTTCTGAGTGAGCTTCTATACCTGCCAAATCTTGAGCAGCATGAGCTTTTTTCAATTCCTCTGCTGCAGCCTCTATTGCGGTCTTTTTTTCAGCGGGGATTTTGTCTCCGTACTCTTTCAGCTGACTTTCAGTAGTAAATACCAATTGATCTGCTTGATTTAGCTTGTCTATTTTTTCTTTTTCTGCTTTATCAGCATCGGCATTGGCTTCTGCTTCTCTACGCATTTTTTCGATTTCCTCCTCGCTAAGTCCAGAGCTCGCTTCTATTCTGATGTTTTGCTCCTTGCCAGTGTCTTTATCCTTAGCACTTACATTGAGTATACCGTTTGCATCTATATCAAAGGTTACTTCAATTTGGGGTCTGCCACGTGGTGCAGGTGGAATACCATCTAAGTGAAACTTACCGATGGTTCTGTTATCCTTAGCCATCGCTCGCTCACCTTGCAGTACGTGTATTTCTACACTTGGCTGATTATCTACAGCTGTAGAGAATACTTGTGATTTCTTAGATGGAATCGTCGTATTACTCTCTATGAGCACCGTAGACACTCCACCCATTGTTTCTATACCTAATGATAGTGGAGTTACATCTAGTAATAGTACATCTTTTACCTCACCGGTAAGTACACCACCTTGTATAGCCGCACCTATAGCAACCACCTCGTCAGGATTCACCCCTTTACTTGGTGTTTTGCCAAAGAATTTTTCTACTTCTTCTTGGATACGAGGAATACGTGTACTACCTCCTACCAATATTACCTCGTCAATATCAGAAGCAGAGTAACCTGCATCCTTCATCGCTTGTCTTACTGGATCCATACTACGTTTGATCAAGTCGTCAGCAAGTTGCTCAAATTTGGCTCGCGTAAGTGCACGCACCAAGTGCTTTGGTCCTGTATCAGTAGCCGTAACGTATGGTAAATTGATTTCTGTTTGAGTAGAGCTACTCAATTCTATTTTTGCTTTTTCAGCAGCTTCTTTTAATCGTTGAAGAGCCATCGGATCTTTTCTCAAGTCCATATTCTCGTCAGCGATAAACTCCTCAGCCAACCAGTTGATGATTACTCTATCAAAATCATCACCACCTAAATGTGTATCTCCATTGGTAGATTTCACCTCAAATACCCCGTCGCCCAACTCAAGTATAGAGATATCAAAAGTACCTCCACCCAAGTCGTAGACTGCTATTTTTTGATCTACATCTTTCTTTTCTAAACCGTAAGCCAAGGCCGCAGCAGTAGGCTCATTTACTACACGCTCTACTTTCAGTCCTGCTATTTCACCAGCTTCTTTAGTAGCTTGTCTTTGGCTATCATTAAAATATGCTGGCACCGTGATTACTGCTCTAGACACCTCTGCCCCAAGATAATCTTCTGCAGTTTTCTTCATTTTTTGAAGAATTATTGCTGATATTTCTTGTGGCGTATATTTTCTATCTCCTATTAGCACACGAGGTGTATTGTTATCACCTTTCACTACTTTGTATGACATGTTTGCTACCTCATTGGCAACTTCATCATAGGTAGAACCCATAAAACGCTTAATTGAGCCAATGGTGTTTTGTGGATTTGTGATGGCTTGCCTCTTTGCAGGATCTCCCACCTTTCGCTCACCGTTTCCATTATCCATAAATGCTACAATAGACGGTGTTGTTCTTCTACCTTCACTATTAGGTATTACTACAGGTTCATTACCTTCCATTACAGAAACGCAACTGTTTGTAGTTCCTAAGTCAATTCCAATTACTTTACTCATTTGTATAAAATTCGATTATTAATTGCTAGGTTAAAAACAACTACAATGCCAAGTAATGAAAAGGAGTGAATTGTCAGTTTACCAGAAAAAGTAATGACAAAAAGACATTACACTAAGGTACAAAACCCAAATCCTCTGTCAATTCGGAGGTTTGTATTTGTGGTAACGTCGTAGCATTAAATCTCAAATTTTCGAATTTGGTAATATTACGTGAAGTAAATATTCCAAGTCCATTTTGCACATTAGTAAATTCAGGTTTTTTCTGCACTATCCCGTTAGAAGGTTCCAATACTGCCAAAAAGGTATTGAAATCATCCGAGATACCGTAAAATGTGAAGTCATAATCTACCAATCGTCTTTCCACAGTAGGGTCTACACTCAATTGATTTTTGAGCAATGCAAAAAATCCGCGAGATTGAACCTTGTAAGAACCATCTCTGAACCCCCCTAAGCTCTCAGTAGTACCCGAACTTACAAGCACCCATTCCAACTCCTTTATTTCTTTCTGAGTAGGATTATCCTTCTTATATTCTTCTATTCTTATATCCATAGAAACACGATAGGCACGAGCGTGTTTTCCTTCCTGAAAATTAACTGGAACAACATGATTGCTTGTATTATAAACGTAAATGCTGCCTCCAGATGGAGATATAGGACTTTTTGGCTGAATGTTGCCCAGACTAGCGGTACTAGCCGTCGTTACGTCACCCGTTGCAGGGTTTTCTACAGTAATCTTATATACCCAATCCGTAGCGTACTGAGATGGATTTATATCAGCATCTAGCTCATAGAGTATGTTTTCATCGTCATAGAAAAATCCAGTGTCTTTTGGTATCCCAATGATATTCCCATCTACTCGTTTCAGAGGGATGCGTCTTTTAAATACACCTTCTTGAAACTCTTCAACAAAAACGGTGAGGGTATCAAAGTAAAGAGAATCTCTCACCTCAGAAAAAGCTAAAGCACTTGTAGTCTCGTCTAGATATGCCCGCTGTACTCTTACATAGTTCTTAGATACAGTAGGATTTAGAGCACCATATAGTATAGTGACCTCTTTCCAATCAGCAGTGACATTTAGCTCATTGTCACAGCCAAAGAAACCTATGCACAACATTAATACTACTAGGCCTGTCCAAATCGTTTTTTGCATATTTTTAGTTTAGCTTTGCAAACTTTCATAATTAAAATGAGATTCCTATCATTTCTGCTTATAATAAGTCTGTCACATTTCACAAGAGGCCAAAATGTCTTTACCGCATTTGAGAACAAACTAATAGACGAAGATTTCTCTGAAAGCAGTCCACATTTTTCACAGAAATATACAACCTCAGAGATAAACGTTGTAAGAAATGGAGCTTACAAAATAAAAAGGATAAGTGAAGATGGCAATTCCGTGGCCTTTCTCAAGCAAGAGAATCCTATATCTACTTACGAACTTAAATTAAGCTTAGAAATAGAAAAAAGTAAAAATAAACAAGCTAGCGGCGGGTTAATACTTCACGCTCAATCGGAAACAGACGGAGGAATATTTATTGAACTTAAAGCAAAAAAAATGTTTCGTGCCTACAAGTTGAGTGGTAACCAGATGAGATTACTCAGCGGCAGTCCTGCAAATGATGGTTGGATTTCTTCTAGTTATCTTACGAATAAGCAAAATACAATAAAGGTAAGAGTGGCAAAGAACTATTTCGACATTTACTTCAATAATTCCTACACTTACACCATTTATGACACCCAATTTAACAACGGAAACATAGGGATATTTGCGAGTGCAAATACAGCCATTCTGGTAGACGATTTCGAGCTATCCGTTCCCGTCTCCGAGTTGGGACTACCCTTAGACCAATCAAGCAACACTAAATCAGTAAATACAGATCCAGCCTTTGAAGATGTTATTCTAATTTTTAAAACCAAAATAGACAAGCAACAAGCAGAGATAAAGGACCTAAAACGGGACATAAATAAGTGCAAAAGCATGCTTACTTATGACACAACATTACTTACCAAATCAACTAGACTTGAGTCTGAAAATCGTGTACTAAATAAAACGTTAGACTCTACGTCATTTGCACTACGCAAGGCAAATAAAAGATTGAAGTATCTCGAATCAATGAAACAAGATATTGAACAAGGTTCGAATGGAGACTTAGTATTAAACCTTACCTCTATTCTTACAGGTATAAAAAGAGAAAATCAAACCTTAAAAATAACGACCGAGGAACTAGCAAAGAGTAACGCACAACTCAAAAAAGATAATGCAGTACTTCTGCGTGAGTTAGAGCGGTTAAAATATTCACCAGAAATAGAGGAATAATAATAATAATACGATGAGTGTTGCAAAAAAAGACATAAAAAAGATGACCACTCACCAACTTCAGGAGATGAAGAATAGAGGTGAGAAGATAAGTATGCTGACAGCTTACGATTATTCATATGCCAGAATTGTAGATGACGCTGGAATAGATGTAATCCTCGTGGGAGATTCTGCAAGTAATGTAATGGCCGGTCACGATAGTACGCTACCTATTACGCTTGACCAAATGATATACCACGCACAATCTGTGGTAAGGGCTATAGATAGAGCCCTTATAGTTGTAGACCTACCCTTTGGCAGCTACCAGGGTAATAGCTCAGAAGCACTAAGAAGTGCTATCCGAATAATGAAAGAAAGTGGAGCTCACTCCGTAAAACTGGAGGGAGGAAGCGAGGTAATCGATTCTGTAAAGCGTATTTTATCTGCTGGTATCCCAGTAATGGGACACCTAGGCCTTACTCCTCAAAGTATCTATAAATTCGGCACTTACACCGTAAGAGCAAAAGAAATAGAAGAGGCTGCAAAATTAAAAGAAGACGCTAAGCTCCTTGAGGAAGCTGGTTGCTTTGCCCTCGTACTCGAAAAAATACCGGCAACTCTGGCTACAGAAGTAGCTAAATCTGTAAACATTCCGGTAATTGGTATAGGAGCGGGTAATGGTGTGGATGGTCAAGTACTCGTACTACACGATATGCTGGGAGTAACCAAAGAATTCTCTCCGCGTTTCTTGCGTAGATATCTTAATCTGTATGAAGAAATGAAGGGTGCGGTTAGCGAATATATCAAGGATGTAAAATCACTTGACTTCCCTAACGATAAGGAGCAATACTAGAGCTCCTCAATAACTGCACTTAGCCCTTTTTGGGTCAAGGCATTGCAAATAGGCAACAGCTCTATTTCCGAACCATTTCTTACTTGGCATTTACCCTTATAATGTACGAGGATAGCACACTGTTCAGCCTGCTCAGCCGTATGTTTACAATACTTGATGAGGCAATAGATAACATGATCGAATGTGTTTACGTCATCATTATACAAAATAATAGCCGCACCCGCTTCTACGTCTGTGAGTACGTCAGTATCTTCTAATTCTTCCGTTTTTGTATTCCAAATCATTGTCTTGCCTTAAATAAATTTGCCTTACTCTCCTCCCCTGTTAACAGTCGAGAGATATTCTTTTTGTGGGTTAATACCACTAAAATAGCTGCAACTATACCAAAAGTAATAAGCAATGGTTCGTCACGCTTAAACACAAAGATGGTAAGAATAGGAAATGCAATTGCGGCTAGTATACTACTCAGTGAAACATACTTAGTAAGCAAAAGTACAAGTATAAACAAACCGACACAAGCTAGGGCTAGCAAATAATGTATCCCTATCAGCATACCAAATAACGTAGCAATACCCTTGCCTCCTTTAAAATTTTCATACACTGGAAAAATGTGCCCTACAACAGATAACAAGCCAAATAAGAGTTGCAGGTTTATAAACTGCTCAGTTCCGTGTTCTACCGTCGGGATGTAATGAATAAGGCTAGTGGCTGTAACTCCCTTCACTATATCCAAAAACAAAACAACAATACCCGTAGGTGTCCCTAAAACTCTGAATGTATTGGTAGCACCTGCATTTCCACTACCAAAATCTCTAACATCTAGACCGTGGTATGCTTTACCTATCCATACGCTACTTGGCATACTACCTATGAGGTAGGCAACTATAGCGAGTATTACTATCAAAATTATCTCCATGGGATCAAGTGCAAATATATACACCTTACAATATGTAAAGTTAAGAGTGAAAAATTACTTTATAAGCAATGCATCACCGTAACACAAGAAGTTATACCCTTCTTTTACTGCTGTTTCGTATACCTCCATAGCCAGTTTATGATCATCTAAGTAAGCAGATGTAAGCATCATTAAAGTAGACTTTGGTTGATGAAAATTAGTTAAGTATGCATTAGCAATACGTGGCTCATAGGGTGGGAAAATGAACTTATCTGTCCAACTATCATCTGGGTTCAATGCCCCAAATGCAGAAACTGAACTCTCCAACGCACGCATCACACTACTCCCTACTGCAAGAACTCTTTTCTTATTTGCTTTTGCATCGTTCACCATATCAGCTGCTTCCTGCTCTATAATATAGTGCTCACTATCCATTTTATGCTTTGTAAGATCTTCCACTTCTACAGGTCTAAATGCTCCAAGACCTATATTCAAGTTCACCTTTGCAAATTTGACACCTTTTATCTCCAAACGCATCATTAATGCTCGGGTAAAGTGCAAACCAGCTGCTGGCGGAGCAATAGCCCCCTCTTTTTCAGCAAAAATAGTTTGATACATCTCTGCATCTTCCTCGGTAGCCTCACGCTCTAAATATTTAGGTATCGGAGTATGACCAAGCTTATTTACCACTCCTTTAAATTCCTCATCTGTTCCGTCAAATAAGAAACGTATTGTTCTTCCGCGGCTCGTGGTATTGTCTATAACCTCGGCTACTAATTCATCCTCACCAAAGAAAAGTTTGTTACCAACTCTAATTTTACGAGCAGGATCTACCAAAACGTCCCACAAACGCAGTTCTTTATTAAGCTCTCTTAGCAAGAACACCTCTATTTTAGCTCCTGTTTTCTCCTTGTTACCGTATAGTCTGGCAGGAAAAACCTTTGCATTGTTTAGCACCATAATGTCACCATCATCAAACTCATCAAGGATGTCTTTGAACATCTTATGCTCTATGGTTTTAGCCACTTTATCTACAACCATAAGTTTACACTCATCTCGATTATATGGCGGGGTCTTAGCTATTCTGCTAGGGTCTAATTCTAAGTGGAATTCTGATAATTTCATATTGTTGGCTTAATGCTATATTTAGTGCAAAAAAGGCTACAAAAGTAGTGTTTTCAACGCTCGATAACAAGAAGTGAAGCCTTAAATATCAAGCCTCTAAAAATAAAAAAAACGAACCTTTGTCGAATTAATACATCCATTGGCATCTCAATATCATTAACATTGTTGTATTAAGTAAGGACATGATCATTACTAAGCTCATACGCGAGTCTGCAACGCTATCACTCAATTTCTTAAGAGCCAATAAACTAAGAAGTTTCTTGTCTGTGCTGGGTATTACCATCGGTATATTCTGCATCATCGCTATACTCACTGCTACATACTCATTGGAGCAAAACATTAGAAGCAATATAGATAAGCTTGGCGACAAAATAGTATACGTGCAGAAATGGCCGTGGGGATTTGGTGGTAATTACCAGTGGTGGGACTATATGAACAGGCCCGAAACCAATATAAGAGAGTACAAACGAGTGGCCAGAGAGAGTAACAAACAATTCGTAAAAAACACAGCATTCTTTTTTGAGTATGGAGGCAATAAGGTTAAAAGCCCAATTGAAGAATTAACCAATGTCAAAATTACAGCTGTGATGGGTGATTTCTTTCAAATAAATCAATGGGAACTAGCGGTGGGACGTACATTTTCTGAACTAGAGCTTAATAAAGGTAAAAATACTGCTGTAGTAGGTTACAACCTAGCTACGAACCTTTTTGCAGGGGCTAATCCCATAGGAAGAGACATCAAAGTAAATGGTCACAAAGTGAGCATAGTGGGCGTACTTAAACTACAAGGACAAGCCATAGGTGGACCACAATATGACGACGTGGTAGTACTTCCGGGTTTATTTGCTAATCGATTTAAAAAACCCAATACCCGCGGAGTAAGTTCAGCCATTATCATCAAAGGACAAGATGCTATAGAACTCAAACTTATCGATTTTGAAATAAAACGAATAATGCGGTCGCTACGTAAACTAAGGCCAAAAGACAAAGACAATTTTGCTATAAATAAACTCACTATGGTAAGCGATAGCCTTAGTCAAACTTTTGGTGTTATAGATGTAGTAGCATTTATCATTGGCGGCTTTTCATTGCTGGTAGGTGGCTTTGGAATAGCCAATATTATGTTTGTGTCGGTAAAGGAGCGTACAGGTATTATTGGACTACAAAAGGCATTAGGAGCTAAACAAAATTTCATTCTTTTTCAATTCTTGTTTGAGGCCATATTGCTGTGCGTAATAGGTGCCCTCATAGGCATTCTACTTGTCGTAGGATTAGGTTATCTTGCTAGTACATTCTCTACCTTTCAGATTTTTTACAGCGTAAAAATATTTGGTACTGGGATAGGATTCTCTATACTTATAGGGCTTATAGCCGGAATAGCTCCCGCTCTTCTTGCCGCACGTATGGATCCCGTAGTGGCATTGAGGAAGTAATATAATTCACGGCGTATAAAAATACCTTGGTATTGAGATATTAGTTTTTTCACCGCCAATTACACCATTACTCCCTCTTGTATAGCACATTTGCCAACACCCCAATCAGCACCATCCCCAACCCTAGAATAACAATATACGAATACCATTCATCAAAGAGAAAATAGCCAAAGAACAAGGCATAAATAACTCCAAGGTATGATATGATACTTACCTTGCTCACATCACCTATCTGATAAGCACGCGTTAGAAAATACTGAGCAAAGAATGTACAAGCTCCCACCACAGTGAGCAGAAACCAATTGAGTGGGGTGGTCCACACCCATTCTTGGCGAATAAAAATATAGACTAAAACAAGGGGCACGGTTACGAGCGGAAAGTAGAGCATAATCACGAAATGGTTCTCTGTTTTTTTCAAAACACTAATGACATTGTAAGCGGCGGCGGCAGCCATAGTGCCCAAAACACCAACAACAAGTGTTAGTGTATCGACCCTATCATCAAAATCTTTGATAATGTATATACCGACAAAGCACAGAAGAAAAAAGAACCAACGAAGGGGTGCAATCTTCACCCGAGTGATAAATACCGATACAATTACTGTAATAATGGGCGTAAGATAATGCACTACTACTGCACTAGCCAATGGCATTTCGTGTAGTGTATAAAAGAAGAACGCGATACCCATAGAGCCAAATAATCCTCTAAAAACGAGCAACTTCTTACGTGTGCCAAAGGGTTTTATCTTTTTATGTTTCAAAACCACTAGTACCATAAGGAGCATTACGATGCTACGCATAAATACAATCTGAGCCACGGGAATTTCCTGCAGGTATTTCACTAACAAGTTCATCAAAGCAAATATGAAAGATGCAAGCATCATATACAGTACGGCGGTTTTATTGTCTTTGGTACTCATTTGTAAAATCGTTATATCGTATAGTTTGGCTCAAAAAAAAAGCTGATTGAATATCAACCAGCTTGTTTCATATGTATTCTACCTCATATTAATAAAGGCATCATTTATTTTAAAATTTAATCTAAAAGGCCATTCGTTTTAGTAACGCCAGAAGCACTTTCTTCCAGGTGAGTTCTTTCAGAATCACTTAGTGAAACTTCTACTATTCGCTCAATGCCGTTTTTGCCCAATATACAAGGAACACCTATGCATAAATCATTCAGTCCGTACTCCCCATCTAGCAATGCTGAGCAAGGGAACATTTTATGAGAGTCTAGAGCAATGGCTTTTACCAACTCAGATACAGCTGCTCCTGGTGCGTACCAAGCACTTGTACCTAATAGTCCAGTAAGTGTAGCACCACCTACTTTGGTAGCTTGTACTATCTCATCCATTCTGTCCGAAGACAAAAACTCAGAAACATTTACACTATTTCGTGTAGCTTTCTCTATGAGTGGGACCATTCCCTTATCACTATGGCCACCTATTACCATACCATCTACATCAGACGTAGGGCATTCAAGAGCCTCAGCAAGTCTATATTTGAAACGAGCACTGTCTAATGCTCCACCCATTCCAATTATTCTATTTTTCGGGATATTTGTACTTTTATGTACCAAGTAGGTCATGGTATCCATAGGATTAGAAACTACTATGATGATAGCCTCTGGAGAATGCTCCAATATGCTGGAAGACACCGATTTCACTATGCCAGCATTAATCCCTATTAGTTCCTCGCGAGTCATTCCTGGTTTACGTGGAATACCACTTGTAATTACCGCTACATCACTACCTGCCGTTTTGCTATAATCATTGGTAGCACCCGTAATCTTAGTATCAAAACCATTAAGAGATGACGTTTGCATAAGATCCATTGCCTTACCTTCGGCAAATCCTTCTTTGATATCTACTAATACTACCTCTGAGGCAAAATCCTTGATGGCGATATACTCGGCACAACTAGCACCTACAGCACCCGCTCCTACTACTGTTACTTTCATTGGTGCAAAGGTAAAAAAAACGAGTTAAGCTTTGACATAAATTGAAAAACAACCGAAATAGTAAAAACACCCATTTTTTATTCATTTATCTTCGTTCTCACTTTATATGAAAAAAATAGAACTAGCTATTAAACGAGGTCTCTTCTATCTTCTCTCAGCGATATTCAAAAGATGGTTTGGGAATATGCCTATGATAGAGTTGGAGCAAAAACACATAGAAGGTTGTGAAGTATTGATAAATCGGGATCTTCTGTTACAAAAACTTCCAAAAAATGCTGCCGTAGCGGAGATTGGAGTGGAGAATGCTTTGTTCTCTGAACGTATTATGACTATTTGTAAACCCGCACACCTGGACTTAAACGATTGGTGGCTTGATAAACAAACTTACCAAACCAGTTTATCCAGAATGAAGCAGTATTCCAATGTTACTTTTCACAAAAGCAAATCAGTAGACTACCTAAAGTCTAAAACTGACAACACACTAGATTGGGTATATCTCGATACTGACCATACTTATCCTACCACCAAAGCTGAGCTGGAAGAAGCCCACAGAGTAATAAGAGAAGATGGTATGATATGCGGTCACGACTACACCTCAGTAGACTACAGTGGACTGAAAAAATACGGTGTGGTAGAAGCTGTAAACGAATTTTGTATGACATACAATTACAAATTCCTATACCTGACACACGAAGCGAGCCGACACATTTCTTTTGTAATTCAGAAAATAAAGAACCCGTAACGCTCTTATAATCTAGGATGTGGCTATCTCTGTAAGATTGTCACTTACTCTTAATCTTCCTTGTGTAGCATCCTTTACATCCTGCACGGAAACCCCTTGAGCTAGCTCCACTAATTCAAAACCTTGAGGAGTTATATTCATCACACACAGATTGGTGACTACCTTTTTTACGCAGCCAAGCCCTGTGACAGGTAAGCTTAATTCGGAAAGTAATTTACTCTGCCCTGCTCTATTCGTGTGCTGCATAGCTACTATTATATTTTGAGCAGAAGCTACCAAATCCATTGCTCCTCCCATCCCTTTTACCATTTTTCCAGGTATTTTCCAATTGGCGATATCACCCTTATCGTTAACCTCCATTGCTCCTAGTACTGTAAGATCTACCCTACCACTGCGTATCATAGCAAAACTCGTTGCACTGTCAAAGAACGAAGACCCTGGTAATGTTGTTACCGTTTGTTTTCCCGCATTTATGAGATCAGCATCTATGGTTTGTTCTGTGGGAAACGGCCCCATACCAAGCAATCCATTCTCCGATTGTAGCGTGACAGACATCCCTGCTGGAACATAGTTGGCAACTAATGTAGGTATACCAATTCCAAGATTTACGTAATAACCATCTTGAAGCTCTTGAGCTATGCGTTTTGCTATTTGTTCTTTAGTAAGCATTTGTTTCTTAGGTATTGAGGTTATAGCTCTTGAGTAGTTCGTTGTTCAATGCGTTTCTCATAATCGATACCGAGAAAAATTTTATTGACAAAAATCCCAGGGGTATGTATCTCATTGGGGTCTAGGACACCAGGTGCTACCAGCTCTTCTACCTCAGCTATAGTTATCTTACCAGCCATTGCCATCATAGGATTAAAATTGCGAGCAGTACCTTTAAAAACCAGGTTACCTTCAGTATCACCTTTCCAAGCTTTCACTATGGCATAGTTCGACTGAAACGCTCGTTCCATAATATACATTTTACCATCAAATTCCCTCACCTCTTTACCATCAGCTACCTCTGTACCGTAGCCTGCTGGCGTATAAAAGGCCGGAATGCCGGCTCCAGTGGCTCGGCACCTCTCAGCCAACGTACCCTGTGGAATAAGCTCTACTTCGAGCTCACCGCTTAATAATTGACGTTCAAACTCGGCATTTTCCCCAACATAAGAACTTATCATTTTTTTGACTTGTCTATTTTGAAGCAACAATCCTATTCCAAAATCATCTACACCAGCATTATTTGAAATGCATGTAAGTCCACTTACCTTAGATCGAGCAAGTGCCGCAATACAATTTTCTGGAATTCCACACAACCCAAAGCCCCCTAGCATCAGTGTCATGTCATTTGTTATTCCCGAAACAGCCTGGTCAGCATTCTTACAAATTTTATTCATATAAATGTCCTGCGAAGTTAACTATTCCCAGAAAAGGAAAAAAATCCAATAGAAAAGTAGGCCAAGATCAATATCTTTGATTCTTTATACGTCCTATTTTAACATTATCAATTTATCCGCAGATACCTTGAATTATAAATCCATATCATTATTCCTACTTACCGTTTTATGTGTTTTAAGTTTCAATAAAGTTACCTATGAAAGAGTTATTTTATTCTTAAAAAAAATCAGAACAAAAATCCAGCTCCTACTTAACAAAAACTAATCTATAAACCATGCTCAACCCTCAACAGATAAAAGATATAGACCTACTCGTAAAACAAGTAGGTGAATTTCAACTTGAAAATCAAGCCCAAGTACGAAATACCGAGATAGATGAAAAAAGTCTGAACCAACTCGTAAGCTACGTAGATGTAGAGAGCGAAAAAATGCTCGTACGCAGCTTAAAAACAATCACTCCTGCAGCTGGCTACCTTACCGAAGAAAGTACAGACACTACCCAAAACAAAGAATTATATTGGATCATAGACCCCGTAGACGGAACCACCAATTACATATTCGGCCTTAATAAATACGCCATATCAATCGCCTTATATGCTAACGACAAACCAGTGTACGGATGTGTATATGTAGCTGCTGACGATGAACTTTTTCACGCCGACCCTTCGGGTGCATATTTGAATGGAACATTGATTAGCGTTGCAGTTAGATCTAATATGCAAGATACCTTGATAGCCACTGGATTTCCGTATTACAATTTCGCAGAGATGGATGAATACATCAACGTGCTTACCCAACTGATGCGTGACACGCGTGGATTGCGGCGTATGGGTAGTGCCGCTATAGATTTGGCATACACTGCCGCAGGAAGGTTTGATGCGTTTTTCGAGCTAAATCTGAGTCCTTGGGACGTGGCAGCCGGAGCCTACATTGTACAGCAGGCAGGCGGACTCGTTACAGATTTTAAGGGTGGTGATGATTACGTTTTTGGCACAAGCATCTTGGCGAGTAGTAAGCCTATTTATGCCCCTATGAAAAAGTTGATAGACCAAAATAATTTTTAGTCTACGGCCTCTTCTATTACATAAACATCCTCATTCTCCTTCTTAAAAAAGAAATTTTCTCGAGCATATTGTTCTAGCTTATTATCGTCTGAAAAAAGCTCCTCCTTTTGACGAGTCATATCGGTTATGTCTAAAGAGAGAAATCGCTCTTGAGTCTTAAGGTCCTTTAGTTCATTATACTGTTTGTACATAAACAATGCACTATTCCCATCAAAAAATAGCATCCATACAGAAAAGACAACCAGACTGATGGTGTACTTGTACTCCTTTATGTAGCTCAATAATTTCATTTATCCAAAAGTAATACCAAAACAGTCTTGATTAATCACGGGAGTTTGCCAACTGTACCCATTACCATACAGAGTGTTCGGTACTTTCCCATTTATCCTGAGCAATAAGTACTTTTTCCATAATCTCACGTACGGCTCCTTTGCCGCCTTTTGCTTTTGTCACAATATCGGCTTCTTCTTGCACTTGCCACGCTGCATCAGCAGGACACACTTTTACTCCACACATACGCATAATACTCAAGTCTGGGTAATCATCACCCATGTAAATAGCATTATCAAGATCAAGATTGAGTTCCTGTACCAGCTGTTTGAGCAAGGCTCGTTTATCTGCTACTGCTGTATGCACTTGTGTTATGCCCAAACCTTTAAGTCGTTGACGTACACCCGCAGAATTTCCTCCGCTTATGATAATGACGTTGTATCCTATTTTGACTACATACTGCAGTGCAAATCCATCTTTGATATTAAAATCTCGACGCATCTCACCCTCATCGGTAGCTAATACCGTACCAGTAGTTAACACCCCATCCACATCGAGTATAAAGGTATTAATGTTAGAAAATTTATCTAAAATCACTTAATATGATTTACTGATTATCTCGCCATTCGTACACCCAGCTGCTTTGTATCATTTCTAGGTGTCCTTCATTACTATCTTCTTTTACTCCCTCAAAGTTAGGAAGCTCTAGCACCCAAGTGAGCAAGTCTGTAAAGCGGATGCGGTATATTTTACTCTCCGTAAAATCATCGCCAAATTTCTCGTACAAGGCTAGTGCTATGTCTTCGTAATCACTCCAATTCATTGGAGGCTCAAAAAATTTATTTTCGCTCATTATTGTTAATGTCCTATTATGCTTCTTTGATCTGGAATGGTAACCTCTATATCCGCAGTCACCACACATTGGCAACCTAGTCGGGAGTTTATGCGTGGGTTTATCGCTCTATCTATGAAGTCTTCTTCTTTGTCTGTAATTTCTGGCAAGCTATCCATCCCTTTGTCTATATGTACCTGACACGTACTACACGCACATACTGCACCACAGTTGTGATTGAGGTGTACTCCATTGTCGTGTGCAGCATCCAATACTGTATCTCCTTCGTTTATTTCCACCGTGAGCTCCTTGCCTGGTTCGGTCTCAAACCTAAAAGTAACCTTATGTTTCTTCATTTCTTGTTCGTAGTGCAAAGCTAATCTTTCCGAATGAGTTATATAATTTGTTTAGATGCCAATTGGAATACCTGAGTATAACAGATATAGCATACTTAGTGTCAGTATTTATTTCTCACTATTATTTTTTTTTAAAAAATGAGTAGTCAAGACAACTTACTCCATCTATTCAAAGTCTTACATCCAATAACTTATCGGGTTAATAGCTTACTTTGCTATTTAAACTATTCTTCAGATACTTTTGTTTTACGTTTAGAACACAATGACACAAAATCATTTCATAAAAATATTCGCACTACTAATAAGTTTTAATTGGTTACCTCAAGCCAAGGCTCAATCTCCCGAACAATTACTCGGTCAGCCCTATATCTCGCTCGAGACCAAGCAGTTTTTAAGTTCATTAAACACCACAAAACCAACCGAAGAATTTTTGCCTTACTTGAGGTTGTATAAACAAAACTATGCTGAGGATGGTATGGCATTGGAGTTTAATTCTGATATTGCTCTCTACCGTATTATGTTATACGATAGCGGATACGCCTACAAACAATATAAACGTGAATTACCATTTGGTATATCGTGGGGAATGCGTTTGCCTGCCATTGAAGAACTAACGGGTATACATGACCCTATGCCTAATAATGAGTTTGCAACCAAACTATCTACAGCAGATTATCAAATTGAATTTTATTTTACCAACAAAAAACTTGCTCACCTGCGTATTACAGCCACTATCGAACGCCTAAAAAACAACGCCTTCATACTGAAACAAGCTAATGCTACTCGACTATTACCCAACGGCGTGGTAAAGGAGGGAGACGTAATAGATGGTGAGGGAACGATGATTTGGGGCAATGGTGCAGCTGCTTACCAAGGGGAATGGTCTTATGGATTACCTCATGGCCGAGGCCAATATATCGATACATTCGGCAATAAGTATGAGGGTGATTTTAAGCTTGGTTTTTTCTGGGGGCAAGGAAAATTTTACTCTAAAGCCTATGGATACTCGCACTCTGGCTCGTACGCTATGAGTAAAAAACATGGCGAAGGTCGTATACAATATGCCAACGGGGTGAAATATCAAGGAGATTGGGCTCAAGATGCGATGCATGGCTACGGACTGTACACTATGGAAAACCGGTATAAGTACAAAGGACAAGTACAAGCCAACCAACTTACGGGGCAAGGTACAGTAGAAACACCAGAAGGTACTATAACGGGCTCATTCAAGAATGGGAAACCGCATGGAGTATGCACTCAGGCTACCAAAGACAACCTACAACAGATTACGGGACCATTTGTAAACGGTAAGAAGAATGGTACTTTCAAAGCCATTATTCTAGGTGAAGAACGAACAATTATTTACGAAAACGATGTAGAAGTTGTTCCGCAACGTTAAACTAAATCAATGTGTGAGCTAGTCTACTAGGAGTAATTGCAAAGCACTACTCGATTTTTGTTCCAAGGCTATCTTGCGACTAGCCACTACTTTGTCTAGTTGATTTTTATCATCGGAATAGTTAAACACTGTGAGTAATGTATAACCCATGCTCCATTCTACATCAAATTTGCTTTCTAATAAGTCAATTAGAGCATTTCGCTTTAGTTCATCTGCATTGAAACATGCCATAAAACTTATGGCTGAATTTTGCATCAAGTTCAACTGAATACCTGCTTTATTAAAAGCATTGAAGATAAGTTCCAAATTGTCTTCTACGATAAATGAAAAATCTTTAGATGCAATTTTAATCAGGGATTGATTTTCTTTCACAATATAACATTGGGTTTCGTTCAGTGTACGGCTTGCATTTTCTAACACTACAGTTCCTGGCATACTTGGGTCTATAAATGACTTTACGTAAAGTGGAATATCTTTATTCTTAAGGGGCTGAATAGTTTTGGGATGTATTACAGATGCACCGTAATAGGCCAATTCTATGGCTTCATTGTATGAGAGCTTAGGAATGAGCACCGCATCATCAAATCTACGCGGATCACCATTCATTACACCATCTACGTCTTTCCAGATGGTCACCGACTCTGCATCTAGAGCGTAAGCAAAAATTGCTGCTGAATAATCTGACCCTTCTCGTCCTAGGGTCGTGTTCTTGTGATTCAGCCCTCTACCTATAAAACCTTGAGTAATGACTGTTTGTCGTTCTACGAGCGGTTTCAAACTGCTATTAATAAGCGGAACGCTCTCATCCCACAATACATTTGCTGCTCTATTTTTTGAGGTTGTTATCACAAAATTACGAGCATCTATCCAACGATTCTTGTACCCAATCTTATTAAGATATGTACTCACTATTTTAGTGCTTATCAGCTCGCCAAAAGGCACAATTCTATCATATTCAGTATCGTAAGACGATGATTCATCCCGTTTTTTTTCGATGATACACTCTAGCTCAATAAGTAAATTCTCAACCTCGTAATAGTCAAATTCATCAATCTGAAGGCCTGCTGTGATCTCTTGATGAAAGCTACGCACATCTTCAAGTATCATTTTTTTAGTTTCTTTGGAATGAAAGTACGCGTCAACCAATAATTCTAACTTATTGGTGATCTTGCCCATAGCGGATGTCACGATTAATAAAGGACCATCAGACTGTCTCTGTAACACGTGTGCAACGTTCCTTACGGCCTCTGCACTTTTCACACTTGCACCTCCAAATTTGAATACTCTCATTAAAGTTTAATTTTGCTGCAAAACTACCCATTTATAGACATTAAGAAATGAGAATTAACCAAGTAATCAGCCTAAGTCAATTTATTGCGGACCAACAAAGTAAATATCCTGACGCTACCGGCGATTTATCTAAAATCTTTAGGGATATCAAATTTGGTGCAAAAATCGTAAACCGAGACGTAAGAAAGGCTGGCTTGGTAGATATACTTGGTGAGCACGGCACCATAAATGTACAAGGTGAAGAGGTGAAAAAATTGGACATGATTGCCAATGAAGAATTTAAGTCTTCACTTACACTTGGAGGTGACTGCTGTGCTATTATATCCGAAGAAGAAGAAGATATACATCACATAGAAACCACACTAAATCAAGATAGTAAATACATCGTAGCGATGGACCCATTAGACGGGAGCAGCAATATAGATGTTAACGCAAGTATTGGCACCATATTCTCCGTATATCAACGCATTAGTCCTGTAGGTGGACCAGTTACTATGGAAGATGTACTCCAAAAAGGCACGAACCAAGTAGCTGCGGGATATATCATATACGGAAGTAGTACGATGATTGTTTTCACCACCGGGCAAGGTGTAAATGCCTTCACTCTGGATTCATCTATTGGTGATTTTCTACTAAGTCACCCGAATATTCAGATACCTGAAGATGGTAAAATCTATTCTTTCAACGACGGGATATATGACCGAATGGGTAAAGGAGTACAGAAATATGTAGACTACTGTCGTAACTCCATAGATAAAGAAAAGTATAGTGCACGATACATAGGCAGTATGGTGGCTGATTTTCACCGCAATATGCTGAAAGGTGGTATATTTATGTACCCGTCTACTACAGATGCTCCAAAGGGTAAACTACGCTTAATGTTTGAGAGTAATCCCATGGCTTTCATCACAGAACAAGCAGGTGGTAAAGCAACATTGGGAGATGGCACCCGTATAATGGACTTACAACCTACTGAAATACACGAGCGTAATCCTGTATTTATGGGCAGCCCTAATATGGTGGACAAGGTAGAGGAGTTTATGGAAGAAAACTAGTATTTTTTTGCAGCTGGCAATTGCCTATTCCCAACCAAAGTCATTAGAGGCAACACCCTTTCCATTATTAGGCGAATGGCTGCTATGCGGACGACCAAATTTGCGATTATCCTAGCTTTATACATTTGTAACATAGCTAGTGTAAATAAGTATGAAAGTCACAGCAAAAAAAATGAACAGGTAGCCAATATGATATTTGGATCCATATACCCACTGCACCTCAAAAGATTAGAGAAAAACGGAAGAACTGAACCAAGTTATCCAATGGTTTACAGGTTTTGATGCGGACGCAATACAGGAAATTATAGATGAAAAGCAACCTATTGCACATTCTTCCAAAAAGCTACTATTCACCCCAACGCACACATAATAAGAGGAGTGGTGTGTGGATACCGTATAGAAAGAAATAGAAGATAAGTTTTAAGTTTATAAGAAACGTAGGCAGATGGAAAAGCTCATAGATGAATTGGCACGCGGTCGTAAGATGGAAAAAATATTGCGAGCAGGTTAGAAAAAAGACTAGGCCTCCCAATGAATAAGTACGTAGTAGAAAATACCTTAAACTCAGGATTTAAAGATTTATAAGACGATCTGCATAACTTTTCTGCAACTCTAAATGATGGTATAGATTTAATTCTAACTCGGAACACCAATGATTACAAATCAAGTAAACTTGGTGTTTTTTTTGCACCCGAAACTTACCTGAAGTCCATCTAGGTTCCGTTTTTTCGTAAATCTTGAGGCAGGATAGACACATTTATTTTCTTAAATAGAAGTTATTTAAACTTTCTTTTGAAAAATGATTATCCAAAGGGAGTAGGAAATAACAATTCAAGATAGTCGAGAGTTTACATAAATACAAATAGCGGACGAATGACAATCTACATCTCAGACAAAATATGATCAACCTCCTCAGAATAAACTCCATACTTAGCACACCACAAATAAGTGAAGAATTCACCGGTGTTGTGACATTTGATTTAGCAAGTCTGCAATTGGACGCTCCACCGCATTGCATTCTGCCTAGTAATATCCGCTTAGGACACTTGGCAGAGCGTGTAGTCTCTGAAGCTATAAAATCTTCAGTGAATTATGAAACACTTCACGAAAATGTACAGATAAAGGACAATAATCAAACCATAGGCGAGTTAGATTTCATCATCAGAAACCTCCAAAACCAAAGCATCGTCCACGTTGAGATAGCGTATAAATTTTACTTACTAGACCCTTCCCTACCTGCTGAAAATATGAATCAGTGGATTGGTCCCAACAGACGAGACTCACTTGCCGAAAAACTCTACAAACTAAAGACCAAGCAATTTCCATTACTGCATCACTCCCTTACCAAACAAGCCTTAAAACCGCTTCATAGTGGCGATATAACTCAAGCCTTATGCCTCTTAGCCTGCTTATATGTACCACTTGGATATGTTTATGAACTAACACCAGAACTAAATAAAGCTGTGAGGGGGTATTACGTTAATAAACAGGCATTTACACAACGTCACCAAGTAGACTACCACTACTACATCCCAACCAAAAAAGAATGGGGTATGAATCCAACTCAACACACAACTTGGTATGACTATGACCACATTAAAAACGAACTAGGTACGCACCTCAGTGAGCAGCGAGCTCCGCTTATTTGGCAAAAAAACGGCTCTTATTTCTGCGAGTACTTTGTAATATGGTGGTAACCACCAAAATCACCGACCTTTGTCCCTTATAACAATCACATGAATATTGAGATACAACCCTTTATAGGCTTCGGGCAAATAAAATTTGGACAAACACTAGAGCAAGTAAAACTACTACTTGGCGAACCTACAAGTACCGCTAAAGAAAAACACGAAGACGGAACTGATGATATATCCCTGCTTTTTGGCGAACAAGGCGTAGAACTTAGTTTTATGTCAGAAGACAATTTCCGACTTGGACTTATTACCTGCTACGCTCCTACTTACGTGGTAGACGGCCAATCTTATGCAGGACTCAGTGAAGCTGATTTTCTAAAGATGGCAAAATTTGATGACTTAGTGCAAGATGAAGAGTTTGCAGAACCCGACTCCAAAGATTACACCGTGGAGAGTAAGGGTCTTAGCTTTTGGATACAAGATGGATTCGTGGAGAGCATCACTCTTTTTCCTGAATACACCGAAGATGGTGAGGGAATTGTGTGGCCTTCGTAAAAAGAAGTATCATATCAAGTTCACGTTAGTTTTGGATTTATAGAGATAAAAAAAGCAGAAGCTAAACTTCTGCTTTTTTGTGCTTATTTATTTATATAATTCCTCGCTATTACCTCAGGCATATCATCTAACGGAGGTAGTCATATTGTCCGCGTAAAAAATCAACACTGCGACCAACCAACGGTTTACTAGCTTGTGCAAACAACCATTGAGGATTTGGTAAGGTTGGCTCGCTACGGTGGGCAAAGTCCAGCTGCTCTTTGCTGAGAGCTCGTTCATCTCCGCGGTAGGTAGCCCATTTATGCGTCCAGTTATAGCTGCTCGGAAATATTTGCTGATGACGTATGGCCATCGTATTACCATCTAACCGCTGGATACTGACACTTGCTCTACTATTAATGGTTTTACAGTACTCTACGTAATCGGCGGTTACTGTTCCGTATACTTTTACCACTTCTCCACTGTCGCTTTCAGCCTCACCCATATAAACATCATCTCTACTCACCTCAAAGGCATTCTTTCTAAAATCAACTCCACCGATGTGAGCTTCCTCCATCTCTATTTGTACGATTTCATCTGGCGAATTGGCTAATTCTCCAGCCTCTACTACTCGCATAAAGCGGTAGCGTGTACCTCTAAATCTATTGCTCACTTCGTTAAAAACAATATCAGAGTTAAACCCGCTGAAAAATCGTCGTCTGCTTGCGAATTCGAGGACCACATTTACCGTACCTGCATCCTGTGCTCTATCCAGCTCCAGCGGGCTCACGACTCCTTGCTGAAATGCATTAGCCTGAACATAATGGTGAAAAGCATCACGTGCTCTAGCTTTATCCCCAACAACGAGCAATTCCTCTCCTCGTAGTTTGTGGGCAAAGGCAGCTTCATTTTTTACAAATACCAACTCGTCTTTCACATCGGTAAGTGTTACTAATTCAGCATAAAATGGGTAGCGTCTCACCGCATTGTTTAGATAATGAATTTGCTGATACTCACGCACCATTCGGTCATACTTAAAACGGTTGTCAGTTTTATCTAAGTAGCTGATCACCTCCATATGTTCGTTAACTGCGTGTGTATATGCTTCTCTCAGAACCTTTTCAGCTTTCCCATGCTGTGGTTTTTGCTGTAGTCGTTTTACGGCCTTATACACTGCCGTATCATAATCTCCCTGCTCCAGTCGTTTTTTGCCAGAGCTACATGCTGCTAGGAGTAAGCATCCAAGTGCGATTAGAATGTAATTTCTCTTCATGGTGTTTCATTTTTAAAGGTTCAATAGATTGCAATCAGAATCTGTTCCTTAGCGTAAGTATTCACATAATACACTCATAATCAGTTATTTAAATTAAATTAGTCCTGTCAAAATCGTCTACTTAACAATACACTTTACTAACAGTATATTTTACTATAAGTACACAAGCTCTTATGCCCTAGCTTTTAACTTGAATGGCTATGTGATTTTAATAACGTTTAGAATCAAGATTAGATAAACTGTCTTATTTCACAATTTGAACAATCTGTGAAAATCTGTTTAAATCGTTCGCTGCGGCGAATTAGCGTGCATAGTTACCTTTGAGTATTCACTGTTCACCTATACCTGCTTATTAGAGGAAGGAACTGTAAATCTCCTAAAGCGTCCACCGAATTGGATAGCGTTGAACCCTCTACTATACACTGTCAGCAGCAGGTCAATTGTAAATCCTAGCATCACACTTTTTGGAGTACTTATTGTTATACTTAGAGCAATCACTTTAACACAAAACAATATGAAAAAGAACATTTTATTCGCCGTTTTACTCTCCACTATTTTATTCTCTAGTTGTACCGTAGTTCGTCCAGGTCAAGTTGCCGTAAAGCAATGTCTTGGCAAGCTTAACGAAGGTGTATACACGGAAGGAATTATTGGTTATAACCCGTTTTTTACTAAGGTTATACTAGCCTCTACCCAAACCAATAACCTAAAACTTGTTCTCAACCTTCCGAGTAAAGAAGGATTGAGTGTCACCTCTGAAATATCTATACTTCATCGTATAGAGCAAGACAGTATAGCACACATTATACGTAGGTACGGACCTAACTATGAATCCATTATAGGAAGTGTATTTAGATCGGCCTCATCTGATGTATGTGCCAAGTATTATGCTAAAGATATGCATAGTGGTATGCGTGCCAATATAGAAAACGCCATCAAAGCAAAGATGGATGAGTTGCTCACTGGTAGTGGTATCGTAATAGAGTCTGTCCTAATGAAAAGTATCAAACTGCCCTCGGGACTTGCCCGCTCTATCGAGCAGAAATTGCAAGCTGAGCAGGATGCTATGCGTATGAAATTCATTTTACAGCAAGAGAAGCTAGAGGCCGATCGTAAGATTATAGAGGCTACAGGTACGCGTGATGCTCAAAAAATATTAGCAGAAGGACTTACACCTGAAATAATTAAGCTAAAAAGCATAGAAGCATTCAGAGAACTAGCTAAATCGCCTAATAGTAAGATCATTGTGACCGATGGTGAAGCTCCGCTATTGATAGAATAAAACACCCTCCCGACTTATTTTAACACCTTATTTTAAGCCCTCTACCGAGTAGAGGGCTTACTACTCGCTTACTTCGTCATCAACTCCTATGATAACAGGTCGTCTTTCTTCGCTAATTCTCAAGAGTATTTGGAAAATTCCATCATCTCATTCGTCATTACTGGCATAGTGGCATAAGATTTTTTTTAACTCAAAAACACGTCAATAAACACAAATTTTTAGAAAATACTGACTTAGAAGAACTAGGCAAAGAATAAGTAGTCGTTGATAAAACCATAACTGAGGTTATCACCCGACTAGAAAAAATCCTCGAGCTTAATCCCTGCCTCCGTTGTTAGGCTTACGACCTTGGTTTCGTCCACCGCCACCATTGCGATTATTGGAGTTGCGATTTCTGTTTGGGCCCCCGCCGCCTCTATGATTTCCGCCTCGTCCTTGCACACGCTTTTTACCTCCTTCTACCGGGCCTTTAGTTGGCTCAAAGCCTTCTATCACTTCTTGATTTAATGCCATACCCAGCAATTTTTCTATCCCACGTACATATTCCAACTCTTCGGCACATACCAATGAGATAGCAATACCTTCTGCTCCTGCTCTACCTGTACGACCTATACGGTGCACGTAATCTTCGGGCACGTTGGGCAATTCAAAGTTGATCACGTAAGGTAACAATGGAATATCGAGTCCACGAGCAGCGATATCAGTAGCTACCAGCACACTTACTTCCCCTTTTTTGAAATTAGCCAAGGCCTTGGTGCGGGCCGATTGCGACTTATTACCGTGTATGGCAGCTGCCGTTATTTTGCTTTTTTCAAGTTTTTGTACGAGTCTATTGGCTCCGTGTTTAGTGCGGGTAAATACCAACACCTTATGCCAGTTACCTTCCCATATCAGTTTGGTAATCAGTTCGGTCTTTCGTTTTTGATCTACCTTGTATATAATCTGGTCTACCCTTTCAGCCGTACTATTTTCTGGTGTGGCTTCTACCGTCACCGGATTGGTAAGCAAACCATTGGCTAGTTTGCGTATGTCTTTGCTAAAGGTGGCAGAGAACAATAAGTTCTGACGCTTGGTAGGCATCATCGCGATAATGCGTTTGATATCGCGTAAGAAGCCCATATCGAGCATTCTATCTGCTTCATCCAGCACCAAAAACTCAATCTGACGTAAGTCTATGAAACCTTGGCTTTCGAGGTCCATTAGTCTACCAGGACAAGCTACGAGTATATCTACTCCATTTCTGAGCTTATTCACTTGAGCATTTTGCTTTACTCCTCCAAATATGACCGTACTTCTTAGGTCTACGTGCTTACTGTAAGTATCTACATCCTCCTGCACTTGTGAGGCTAGCTCGCGTGTAGGTGTTAGTACTAATGCTCGGATAGGACGGCGTTGTCGAGGTGGCTCTTGAGCGAGTAATTGTATCATTGGCATAGCAAAACCTGCAGTTTTACCTGTTCCTGTTTGTGCACTAGCCAGCACATCTAATCCTTTGAGTATTTGGGGTATGGCCTTCTCTTGTATAGGGCTTGGTGTTTCGTAACCTTTGTCGGCTACCGCTTTGAGTAAGGCATCTGATAAGCCTAAGTCTTTGAATGTCATGTGTTATATTTTTGGTCGAAATGACAATCCACCGCAATCCGCTCGACCTCACTCCTTTTGATAGCACAAAGGTAGGTGGTAAGTAGTGACAACGATTAGAGATTATTCATTATTTGCTCAGTAGCAGCTAATAATAGACACAAGTACAATTATGCTATAATTTTTAACTTTGGAGCTATGAAATTTTTAGGCACAATTCTAAAGTGGATTCTGATTATTCTCTTCTTCCCCCTATCTCTGATTTTTGTTGCGTACTACCGGCAAAAGAAAACCAACGAAACCTATTTTGACGATGAGGAGTGAAAATAGTTACTCCCCTGTCATAAGATAGATCAAATAGGATCATACGACTTATTGCACATACGTGTGAATGAGAAGTCCTACCTTTACGCCATGGCTAAATCTAAGGACAATCGTCGTCAATTTTTGAAAAACGCTTCACTAGCAACCCTCGCACTTGGATTATCTCCACTTCGTTCTATAGCTAAATCCAATGTCACGCAAGAGCAACTAGACTGCGACCAAACGACCTTTGACTATTATGGTGAAGGCCCTTTTTACACCGACAATCCGCCTGTAATACAAGACGGTAAGCTTGCTCCCGACACTGAAATAGGCACGCGTATCAGTATCACTGGTCGTGTACAAAACTTAGATTGCTCGGAATTTATACCTAACACGGTTGTAGATATGTGGCACGCCAACAATGCAGGAGAATATGACAATGACGGCTACCACCTGAGAGGTAAGGTGACTACTAATGCACAGGGTTTTTATTCCATAGAAACCATAAAACCAGGCAAATACCTCAATGGTGCCCAATACCGCCCATCACACATTCATTTTAAGATTACTCCCCCTAATTTCCCCACTGTCACAACCCAACTTTACTTTGCCGGAGATACCAGCATAGAACAAGATGCGGCTGCAAGTATTACCACTGGCCCGTACGATGCTACTCATCGTATTATTGAACTTACCGACGATGGCACGGGTGTACTAGAAGGAACGTGGGATATTGCCGTAAGTGGAGAGGGTATCGTTGGCTCAAGTGATATTCATCTAGACAAAGGCATCATTTACGCTGCAAATCCTAATCCATTTACTAAGGAGTTGGCAATTAACTTTGGTGTATTTCAGGCATCGGAAGTGAGTCTATTGGTATTTGATATGCAGGGTCGTGAAGTCGCCACCCTAGAACGCCAGCACCGAACGCCCGAAAAATATAATGCCACGTGGATTCCAGATGCTAAGTTACCCAATGGGTACTATTTCATAGCACTCAAAATAAATGCTATACAAGTACATTATCTGAAGGTGAAATTCGAACGACAGGCAAGTCCTTATGGCCAATAATCGTAAGCCTTTAACTTAAAGTGAGAGAAACTTTGTCTTACACTAAGAAAGGTATTTTACATACCTTAGCTTTCAAGGTCTTTTTGCGAACCTGGACATATATGTCAGCATCTAGCTTCGCAAATTCGGGCTTCACATAGCCCATACCAATGGCTTTGCCTAGGCTGGGACTTTGCGTTCCGCTAGTCACCTCTCCTATTTGGTTACCCTCCGCATCTACCAGCACATAATGCTGACGCGGGATTCCACGGTCTATCATTTCAAAACCTACCAACTTACGAGACACGCCATTTTCTTTAAGATTTTGGTGATAAGCCTGATTGTTAAATGGTTCCGCAAATTTGGTAATCCAACTCAACCCCGCTTCTAAGGGGCTAGTCGTATCATCTATATCATTTCCATATAAGCAGTATCCTTTTTCTAGTCGGAGGGTATCTCTGGCACCAAGACCGCAAGGTACGATTCCAAACTCTTCTCCTGCTTGCATCACTGCATCCCATATCATTTCGGCATCCTTGTTCCATACATATAGCTCAAACCCACCACTACCGGTATAACCTGTGTTGCTTATTACTACGTCATCACTTCCACCAAAAGATCCTGCGTCAAAATGGTAAAATTGGATAGCACTCAGATCTATATCTGTCAATTTTTGAAGTGCCTTAGTCGCATTAGGTCCTTGTACGGCAAGTAGCGATATATCATCGCTCATATCTTCCAACTCACAATCAAATCCTTTGGCAACTTTCTGCTTCATTATCCAGTCCCAGTCTTTACTGATATTACTAGCATTTACCACGAGGGTATATTCCTCAGCACTCCATCGGTACACGATGAGATCGTCTACGATACCGCCTTCGTCATTGGGCATACAGTTATATTGAGCCTGCATATCAACCACCTTGCTAATATTATTGCTACATATCCAAGCTACGAGTGCTTCGGCATCTTTACCCTTCACACCAAATTCGCCCATATGACTCACATCAAACATACCAATACTCTCTCTCACGGCATGATGTTCTGGGGTAAGTCCTGCGTATTGTACAGGCATATCAAATCCTGCAAATGGGACCATTTTTGCACCAAGCTCTATATGCTTATTGTACAATTTCGTTCGCTTCAGTACATCAGTGTTTGTAGACATAGATGCAAAGTAAAATGAACAAGGCGGATTCTTGGTCTAACCTTGTACTTTTTTGATTAAAAAAGAAAGAGTCTATGGAGTGCTAATTGCCTGACGTGATAGTAAGAATAGCTCCACGTTTCCAATTAGTAAGCGTGGGTGTTGGTCTACAAGCAGCCTCTGTACTTGTGCCTGAGGTAAGTATAGCCTGCAAATGTTCTAATTGTACACGGCCTTTTTTCCCTTTAGTGGAGAGTACTACGGCACTTACCAAGCCTTCTGATATAGTTACGTTATAAGCAAAACCCTTAACTCCTTGATAACGCATTTTTTTGATGGAGACCACACCAGAGTTATATAAAGAATCTGGAATATGTATATCCAAGTCTTTCAATTTCCATTTTTCACAAGGCAAGTGAATGCTGTCTGTAGCCCAGCTCCGTTGGTAGTGAGAGATAGAAGCCTCATTTTGAGCAAAGCCTGATATGGAGAACAAAACAAAGAGTACCGTATAAATTTTAGCCATTAAAAAAATCCCTAGGCACAAACCTAAGGATTTTAATATAAGTATGAGTACGCCAGCTTATTCGCCAGTAACTACAGTTACTATTCTTGTTATAAAAAGACCCGCTTCTACTTTTTGATCTACAGTAGAAATTTTAGTGATTTTCCCATTTTCAGCAGCCTTTGCAATACCAGCGTTTCCGCCGTCCAATGCTAAACCAAAAATCGTTCTATAACTAGATTCCCCAGTTTTAGAACCTGCTGGATTATCTGTTACAAATAATGGACCTGCTGCACTGCATGCAGTAAGTGATACCACAATAAAACCTGCTATTAATGTTTTTGCTATATTTTTCATGATTTTACTTCTTAGTTGCTTGCTTCTGTTCCTGTTACAATAATTCTCACGATGCTAAACAAACCGTAGTTTGCAGTTTGTACATCTACTGTAGCTATTTTATCTATTTCGCCATTTTTAGCAGCTTGGATTACTCCAAACTCTTTGTTAGTAGAGAATACACCTGCTTGGAGACTTGTTCCTGACGAAGTACCAAAAATTACGGTTGTTTTAGATGTTCCTACGGCATCTCCTATTTCGTTGTTAGTAACGGCATAAGGTCTGGTTACGATACAAGAAGCAAAGAATAATACAGTTGCTCCTAGCAATAATGTTTTTAAATTTTTCATAATTATTCTCCAGTTACTGTTGTTTTAAAAATTGGAAAAATGAATTGAGTTACTTTGAATTCTGCAATTCCTACTTTACTGATATCGCCGTTTTCTTTGGCTTTTTTGAAAGAAATGTCAGAATCCTTTTGAAAAGGTTTAGCTGTAGCTACGCCCACCTTGTAGCCTACAGAATTGTTGGTTACGAGAGCTGTATGTGTTAGTACGCAAGAAGAGAAACTCATTGCTACAATAACAGCTACCGATAGTTGTTTTAGATTCATTGTTTAAAATTATTTTCAGTTAATATTCCCCAAATATATAGCTTAATACACGCAAATCAAGCTATGTTGAGAGAATAAGGAAAAGCCTAAAGTGATTTAAACGCGTTATAAAAACGCTGATTCAGTTCCCTATCGGTAAATACTTCGAGTATAGCAGTCTCTTCTGACGAGATTAAATCATCCATACCTTGAGCGAACTTACCGAAGGTATCTGCACCATAATAATGTAATCCAAAATGCTGTGCTATGTGCTCCGCCGTATACGTTTGTGGTGTTATTTGGTAAGCTAGTGCCTCTCCCATCTGCTGAGGCCCTTTTATCATTTCAAATATGCCACCAGCTCCATTATTGAGGAGTATAATTTTCAGGTTACTTGGCAATTTATTATTGTACAAACCATTGATGTCATAAAAGAAGGCCACATCTCCCGTGATAAGGTATACATCCTCTTCTACCATCATCGCATTGCCCACAGCAGTACTCGTGCTACCATCTATACCACTCGTTCCTCGGTTGCTATATATGATATTATCGCTATTATCACTATTGAGCAGGTAAGATACATAACGTACCGGCATACTATTACTTAGGTGTACAATTGCTTTTTTCGGTATTTTGCTTAGCACATAATTAGTTACACAAAACTCATTGTAACTGGACCAATCAAGCTGACTAAACCGCCCAATAAACTCCTGTGTAATATTAAGCCATGCTTTAATATAGGCTCCACTTCTTACTCCATTGATATCTTCATCTTTCTCCGCTACATTCACAATTTCTGAAGGATGTAAAATTTTAGGCTCGGTTTCAAACATATCACCTACCTCGTAATGACTGCTCAAGTGTATATGATGCTCTGGCTTATGATGGCGTAAAAACTGTTTCAACCCTTTGGACACCGTTGTAGTGCCTGTAGTAATTAGGATATCTGGCTTTAGTAAATGTAAAAATTCTAACCCATTCTCTTTACTCTGTGCGGAGAATAACATCGCATCCCAATAATGCACATCGCTGCTTTGGTTAGAAGTAAGATCACTCAGGACCACACTATGATTATCGCTTGCAATACGTATATCTTCTCCATCGTCCATCCCGTTGAAAATCAATACTTTCTTCATATCAAGGCTCAACCCATCACTATTAGCTATACCTCTAACCGTGGTATAATGAACCTTAGGCTGAGGGAGTACTCGCGACGATGGTTTTAAGCCTTCTTGTGTAAAATCATAAAATGGCTCACGAATAGGCACATTTATATGAATAGGACCGGGAATTTCGGAATCCAAGCATCTACGTACACAGGCTGCCACATCTGCAAATGATGACGCATCCTCATAATAATCAGGCGTTTGAAATTCAGCACGGATGTGATTACGGAACACTCCTTTTTGGCGTATGGCCTGTCCATCCCACGCATCTATTTTCTCTGGAGGCCGATCGGCCGTGACAATAATAAGCGGCACTCGAGCATAATACGCCTCTGCTATAGCAGGATAATAATTGAGAGCCGCGGTACCACTTGTACAACTTAATACAACAGGCAATCGCGTGAACTTAGCCATACCTAGTGCCACAAATCCTGCACTACGTTCGTCTACTACGCTGTGGCACACCTTATCACTATGATGCAATGCATAAATTACGGGTGCATTTCTACTTCCAGGAGATAACACTGCGTGCTCTCCAGGCAACTGGGCTATGAGTGTATTTATGCACTTTTGTATGTCCATAGGTTTAAAAATAACAGCAATACTCACTTTTTGTGACGATATGGTGTTATGGTTTCTGTGGTCAAAAATACACGGATGCCTTCGCGTTTCATTACATAGTTATTCACCAAGGCAAAAATTCTTTGAGATTGTTCACCTAAATTTGAGCCAGATCAAGAAACTCCCGACTTACAACCACTATATTTTACCACCTAAGTTGTATTTGAGATACTTCTAAGTAATTGGAAGAGGGTGTAACTTAAAAAGTTACGTCTTTTTCGCTCAAATATTTGAGACGAAGTTCAAAACGTTTTTTTACCTTTGACATACATTTAAGAAAAATGGCAATCGAATTAAAAATTCCTTCCGTAGGAGAATCAGTAACCGAGGTGACTATAGCAGCTTGGCTAAAAGAAGACGGTGATTACGTAGAAATGGATGAAGCAGTAGCAGAACTTGAAAGTGACAAGGCTACCGTGGAACTGAACGCTGAAAAAAGTGGTGTTCTGAAGATTCTAGTAGAAGAAGGTGAAGATGTAGCTATAGATGCAGTAGTAGCAACAATAGACACTGACGCTCCAGCTCCAGAAGGTGTAAAAACTGAAAGCGAAAAACCAAAAGCTGAACCCGCTACACCCACTCCTGATAGCAAACCCTTTAAATCGGAGATAAAAACAGAAGGACCCGCGGCAAATACGAACTACGCCACTGGGACACCAAGTCCTGCAGCAGGTAAGATATTAGCAGAGAAGGGAATCTCGGCTTCTGCTGTAAAAGGCACTGGCAAAGACGGCCGAATTACAAAGTATGATGCAATGATGGCCGAAGCTGGAGCAATGGACTACAGCACTCCATCTGAACCAAGCCGTGAGCAGGAACGCAAAAAAATGAGTAACCTGCGTAAAACAATTGCACGCAGACTCGTATCAGCCAAAAATGAAACGGCTATGCTAACTACCTTCAATGAGGTAAATATGCAGCCTATATTTGACACACGTAATCAATACAAAGAAAAATTCCGTGAGGAGCACGGCGTAGGTCTTGGCTTTATGTCATTCTTTACCCGAGCGTGTGCTCTTGCACTGCAGAAGTATCCTAAAGTAAATGCTTTCTTGGATGGTGAAGAAATGGTGATGAACGACTTTGTAGATGTATCTATAGCAGTAAGTAGTCCAAAGGGACTTATGGTTCCTGTAATGCGTAATGTTGAAAACATGACCATGTGGGAAATAGAAGCAGAGGTAAAACGCCTTGCACTCAAAGCACGAGACGGCAAACTTACCATCCCTGAAATGACTGGAGGTACATTTACCATCACAAATGGTGGCGTTTTTGGCAGTATGCTAAGCACACCAATAATTAACCCACCACAAAGTGCAATACTCGGTATGCACAACATCGTAGAGCGTGCAGTTGTGGAAAATGGCAACATTGTAGCTCGCCCAGTAATGTACGTAGCACTTAGCTATGACCACCGAATCATAGATGGCAAGGAGTCAGTAGGATTCTTAGTAACTGTGAAAAACTACCTAGAAAATCCGGAGACTATGCTAATGGGTAAAGACCCAATGGATGTACTAATGGGTATGTAATACCATAATAGATATAACCAACAAAAAATCCCTAGCCTGAATAAGACTAGGGATTTTTTGTAATATGATAACACATTACTAAGCTTTAGAGAGTAATATACAGTGTGATTAATCCAATGCTTCGATACGTTTCAATATCGCATCTGCTTCAGCAGCCTTAGCATCTGAAGCCGTTCTATTTACCGTACTAAGTTTGTGAGCTTCGCCCAGTAACTTCTCGTATTTATCCTCGAGTTTCTCCTTCTCCGTTTTTTTCTTAAATAATCCAAACATACTTACGTAACACATTAACTTCACGATAGTTTAAGCAGCTATAGTAGTAGATGCTTAAGTGCCCTCTTATCGGTTGTTTTGATAAATTGATAGCAATTTCGATAATAATTAAAAAATAATATTGATATATTTGTAATATCATTTTAATATCAAAACAACAATATGACACCATCAGGAACAACCTTTAAACCAATGAGTGGCTACATCGGCCTACTCGCTATGTTCATCATCGCACCTGCCGGCATTGCACATGGTATAATGAACCAAAACGCATTCATCGTAGTAGCGGCTTTACTCATTTTCATATTTCTAGCCCTTGGACTTACCGCAGTAAGCCCAAATGGTTCCAGAGTTCTCACCTTGTTTGGTGCGTACAAAGGTACTGTGAGAGAAAATGGATTCTTTTTTATTAATCCTTTTTACAAAAAACAAAAAATAAGTTTGCGTGCTCGCAACTTAGATACTCCTCCTATCAAGGTAAATGACAGTCTAGGCAATCCTATCAAGATAGGAGCTGTAGTCGTATGGAAGGTAAAAGAGACGTTTAGAGCGGCATTTGATGTAGATGATTACCAAAACTTTGTAAACATACAGAGCGAGGCTGCTATTCGCAAGCTAGCTGGTGCGTACCCTTACGATGATTTTGAAGACGAAGACACTGGAGAGGTAAATCACCTCACACTAAGGAGTGGTGGTGCAGAAATAGACGAACGACTAGAAGACGCCCTTACTCGCAGACTAGAAATAGCTGGTATAGAAGTTATTGAAGCACGAATAAGCTACCTAGCATACTCTGAAGAAATAGCCAGTGCGATGTTACAGCGACAACAAGCCACTGCTATCATTGCCGCAAGACGTAAAATAGTAGAAGGTGCCGTGGGTATGGTAGACGATGCTCTACAACAACTCAGTGCAAAAAAAATAGTAGAGCTAGACGATGACAAAAAAGCTGCTATGGTGAGTAATCTCCTGGTCGTACTTTGTTCAGACAAAGCAGCCAACCCGATAGTAAATGCAGGCACATTGCATAACTAAATAAGGTTAAGTCTAAGATTAGAACAATGAATCGACTAAATGCAAGTTTTAAGGAAGAGCAATACATCAATATGTGGTGGTTTCGTCTAATCCTAGCAGGGTCATTGGCAGTAGTTATTTGGGCAGTCTACGAAACATGGGGGAGCACTCAATTATATGAAAATATCGGAGCTGCCATTTTGTTTTGGGGTTCTCTTCTAATAGGCACGCTAATAATAATTGCGGTCTGGTTCTGGAAACTAACTACACATATAGACAACTATGGCATTACTGTAAAATGCCTGTTTATCAATAAAAAAGTAAACTGGGACGAGATAGAGCACTTGGAAGTACTAGACTATGGATTTATAGGTGGATGGGGCGTGCGTATAGGCACCAAATATGGCACAGTGTACAATACTTCTGGGAGCAAAGGGATGGCTGTAGTACTCAAGAACAATAAGAAGTTCCTAATAGGAATACAAAAAGAACAAGAATTAAAAAAGATAGTAGAGAAATGGAAAAATACATCATTATAAGAGCAAAGGCTTTTCAAGGAATGGACAAATTTGACAAGAAGATAAACGAGATGGCTCAAAAAGGATATCGACCTATCGCAATGTCCGGAGAGTCAGGCACTAATGTTTTAATGGAAAAAATACAGTATTAAGCCGATGGGCAAGAAAAAAGCTTTTGCACTCAGAGTAGACGAAAAAATGCTAGCTGCATTAGAAAAATGGGCGGCAGATGAATTCAGAAGCACCAATGGGCAAATAGAATACTTGCTGCACGCAGCATTGAAAAAGGCTAAGAGGCAGCCTAAGGACAAGGCATAGATGTGACAATCATAACATTGGATACATTCAATAAATCATTTTGAAACTATGCTCTGATTGCCCCAAGTGAGAACCGTCTCTTGTATCAATTTGCTTAAAGTCAATTACTTAAATCTTCACGAAGAATTGATACTTTTGCAGCCATGCATTTTTGGTGGCTTTTTCTACTATTTTTCTTTCCGTTCATAGGCGGAGTAATTGGTCTTGTGATACAGTCTGAGAAGACCCGCCAGCTCAAACTTTTCTTGGCATTTAGTGGAGCATTCCTCATAAGCATTACCATACTCAACCTAATACCAGAGGTATACGAAAAAGTAGGACACAAAGCTGGTTACTACATTCTTGCAGGATTTTTTCTGCAAATCGTCCTCGATTTTTTCACCAAGGGAATAGAGCACGGACACCTTCATATACACGACCTAAAGAGAGGATTTCCCTTCTCATTATTCATAGCCTTGAGCTTACACGCTCTCGTAGAAGGATTAGGTCTGGGCGGAGGAGCTTTTAGTGAGTCCATTCAGAATAACATGGTGTTGGCCATTGGGCTACACGAGCTTCCTGCTGCTTTTGCTCTAGCCGTAGTCCTCAAAAGCGTATTTTCCAAAAGCAATACCAACTATCTGTATATCGCCATATATGCAGCAATGGTGCCATTAGGAATGCTAATTGGCTCATCATTAGTAGGGTATGAAGAGTTTCTGACTGGACTAATTGGGCTTGTAATAGGTGTGTTTCTGCACATCAGCACTACCATTCTTTTTGAGAACAATGAGAGCCATACCTACGGAAGGTACAAATTAGTGGCTATAGTCATTGGACTAGGAGTAGCTCTACTCGCTGTAAATTTCCACATACATTGAACCCCAATTTCTTAATACGGGTCTTATTGTACATCGCGATGTTGGTAATGGCGATTTACTTTGTATATGTATTATTGCCCAATAGCAACGAATCTAGACCTCCAAAAACCTCCATTCCCATTCGAGTGGAATACCTGCAGAAATCTGACCGTATAGATGAGGCCACAACCTATGCAGATAGCTTAGGTTACTACAAAGAACTAGCACTACTCATAGACCTAACGGCACATTCTGGCAATTATCGACTTTTTGGCATAAATCTGAACACCAAAGACATACTAGTGAAAGGACTCGTAGCTCACGGTCATTGCCAAAGTACCGACAACAGATTTGCTCAGTTCAGCAACCAAACAGGAAGCAATTGCTCTAGCCTAGGCCATTATAAAATTGGTGGCAAGTATGACGGTAATTTTGGGACAAGCTATAAACTGCTAGGCAAAGATACTAGCAACAGCAATGCTATGGAACGTTACGTAGTGCTCCACTCCCACGCGTGCATACCCAATGAAGAGCAGGACGACGACATTTGCCTCAGTGAAGGTTGTCCTACGGTATCACCAGAGGTCTTAAGTAAGCTTGAGCCGCTTATTGACAGAGCAGACAAACCCATATTGCTTTGGATATATGCCGATGAGCTATAGCCCCAAATGCTCTAACAAGGCACTTTTCATGCGGGCAGAGACTTCTACTTCGCTCCCATCGGTCATTACGAGCACACCTCCTCTTCCTCTGCGGTAAGCAGCTATATAATCAGTATTTACAATGTGTGATTTATGTACACGCATAATATTTGCGTTGTCTTCTAAACTCTCAAAAAATTTGAGTGTCTTACTGATGATTTTCTTTTTACCATCGGCAAGGTATATATCGGCATAATTTCCACTTCCAGATATGCGAATAATTTGAGCGGCGACTACTATTTCAAAACCACTTTGATTAGGCAAAACAATTCGTTGAATGTTGGTTTGACCTAAGTTATCTTTCAGTACCTTTTTTAGTTCACCAATGTTATCTTCTTGTGCCATGGCTTGCACCTTTTCTACTGCATTTACCAGTTCGTCTATACTTATAGGTTTCAGTATATAATAGGCTGCACTGTAATTGAGTGCTTTTATAGCATAATCGCTATAGGCTGTGATAAATATAGTCTGGTAGTCTACACCTTCCGTCTGTTCTAGTACATCAAAGGCGTTGCCAAAAGGCATCTCCACATCTAGAAACACTAAATCAGGCTTATGCTCGTGAATAGCAACAATGGCTTGTTTAGCGTCATTGGCCTTGGCTACAATTTTTAGATTAGTGCAATATTTCAGCACATAACTTTCTATTAAGTCTCTGCTCGTTTGCTCATCATCGGCTATTATCACGCTTAATGTGTTAGGCATAAATCGGCAATTTTAATTCAACATCGGTTCCTGTTTCGCCCTCCGTATTCAGATCAGTCACTGTGACCGCATAGTGGCGTTTGTAAAGTTTATTGAGTAGCAATAGTCGTTCTTGCGTATGCGACATTCCAGTACTTTTATAGTCTTTCTGATGGGTTGTTTTGAGTTGTTGCGATTGCTTTCTGCCAATGCCATTATCTGTTATACCCACAATTAAGGTATCGTCTTTCTGTGATATGCTTACCAGCAGTAACCCTTTAGATTCGCGGTAGCGTAAGCCGTGCCACACGGCATTTTCGATGTATGGCTGAATAAGCATAGGCGGCACAGTGATGAGCTGCGTTTGCGTGTCGGTATCTACATCAAGCTGATAATCAAACTTATCTGGAAAACGTGAGTGCTCCAAAGATAAGTAAATCTCTAACGAACGTAGCTCCTCATCTAACGGGATGGACTCGTTATTAGAATTATTAAGTACAGAACGCATGAGTTTAGAGAAATCGGCCAAGTACCTATTTGCCTTGCGTTCTTCGTTTTGACTTATAAAACCGTTGACTGAATTGAGGGAATTGAAAATAAAATGAGGATTCATCTGACTACGAAGCGATGCCAATCGTATCCGCATATTCGATTCTTGTTTTTCACGAATATTTTTTACCAAGAAGTAGGTAAGCACTGCAAATAAGGCCAATCCTAGCACTAACAATCCGATAGTCCATTGTTGACGGCGAATGGATTTTTCTTTCTCCAGCTGCTTTTCTTCCAGCTCGCGAATTCGCGTTTCTTGAATCTCATACTTGGTGGTTAGCATTTCATTCTGCATACGGCTTGCCATTTCTAAGAGTTTTATAGAATCTAACAAGGCAATGTACTCCTTATATTTAGCAAGTGCCTTATCATACTCACCTGATTTCTCATAGGCTTGCGACAGTTTTTCGACGGCCCGTATTCGGTCTATAGAAGGTTCCTCGTCGGGTATTGGGGCACTACTCTTCTCCAAAAACGGCTTTGCTTTTTCGGCATCGGTATTCAGGAGTGTATTACCGATGTTATAGTTAATTGTACGTTGTACTTCGGGGCTTATGTCATCTCGCGAAGAGTCTGCATATGCTTGCTGTGTTTCGAGATTAATCTCAGTTAATCCGTTTTGATCATACACGTTCCAAGCAGAGTTTAACGTATTGATACCAACACTATCGTTGCGTGTTTTCTTGGCGTTTTGTAGTGCTTGCCCTATCAATTTTACCCCTTGGGCGGTATCTTTTTGGGCGAGGTATAAGTCACCCAATTCCAGGTAAATATCTATTTTTTGAACGGGGTCTAGGGCCAAGTTATATTTCAACTCCTGTTCCAAGTCATTTATGGCTTCTTTGCTCCTGCCAGCTTGCTTTTTTATCTTAGAGTTGCTGATGGTATAACCTGTTTTGCGGTAGCTCGAGTTAGTTTTTTGCTCGGCTTGTTCGTAGCTACTACTTGAACTCTTATAATCATTGATAGCCTCGTAACTTTTACCGAGGTACTTTAGTGTGTATTCTTCGCTTTTTTCGTCTTTTATCTTTTGATAAATGACTTTAGCCTTATTAAAGTACTCAATGGCTTTGGTGTAATCTCCCGCATTAAAATACAAAGTACCCAAAGTGTTGTATGCACTCGCCTCAGAGCGTAAATCTTTTTGCTGCTTACTCTGAACTACCGCATCGGTTGCCAGTTTGAAGGCGTCCAAAGGTTCTGATATCACCTTCTTATTAGCATCGTCAACTAACCGGGTTGCACGATTTACATCTTGGTCTTGCTTGCTTTGAGCAAGAGTCCCATTCGCTGCTAGACTCAATACCAGTAGGACACTATATTTTAACCAAACCTTCACTTTGTGGATACGAATATACGCTATCAGAAATGAGGACACACGCTATCTTGTAGCACGAGGACACTATTCTTACCACATTATCTCCGCCTTTTACACGTTCACACACTCAGCAAGCACATTCACCTATTTACGCCAAAACAGAAGAATGCATCCCGCAATTTTGAACTGAAATTAATCGTAAAACAAATGAAAAAAATAATTGGAATCTTAACACTCCTATGCATCCTACAAGCTGTACAAGCTCAGTATAAAATGGGCAATTGGGCTTACTCATCTACCGCACCTATTGTTCTCAATGCCAACAACATTGCTGTGCCCGTGAATTACAAGGAGAACAATGTCATCACCATAAAAGGAATGTACAATGCCACTCCTGATGCTTACGTCGCCATTTTCAGTCTATCGCAAGAAGCCTTAACCGAGAAGGAGGCCAACCAACTAATCAACCAAAAAATAGACGCTGTAAGAGCTGGACTAAAGGAAGTGAATCCAAGATTGGAACTGTACGTAGACATTATATCCTTCGTGCCTATTTATGACCAAACGCTCGAAAAAAAGATTTTTTCGAAAAACACATTCACTGAAAGACCTGTAGGTTTTGAGCTTAAGAAAAACATCATCATAGAGTATAAAAAGACCAGCGAACTCAATAAAATTTTCTCTGTATGCACGGCCAATGGCATATACGACTATATCCGATCCGATGCGGTGATTACTGATATGGGCAAAATAAAAAGTCGCCTACGTAAGAGTGCCGACAGTATGGTGTACTTACAATTAGATCGCTACACCAAGTTGCGTGATATTGATATTAAAGATTACAAACGTACCCTCGCCGAAGGTTACACGGTAGTATATCCCGGTGAAAAATACTCCAACTACACCGCCTTCTCGTGCACTTCGTACTTCACCAAAAAGTTCAACTTGAATAACGATGCCAAAAAGAAAATCACTAAGCACTACTTGCCTATAATAGACAAGGAATTTGACTTTGTAGTAAACCCCGTAATTGCAGAACCTGCTATACAAGTGATGTATCAAATCAACATCGCACTCTCCAAAAAACCAACGCCCAAACCCATATCAAAGCCTGCACCTGCAGCACCAACTAAAGAAGTATTAATTATCACTCCACAAGGAGATCTCAAACAGATTAACATAAATTAAACACAGTATGAAAAAGAACATTTTAATTATCGGCGGTGTACTCGCCATTGCCGTTGCCATATTTGGCTTTAGATTCAAGACTTCACATTATAAAAGAAGTATAACTGCACACCTAGAATTACCTATAAGAGAGGAAGTTACGCAGCGTGATGCTACACAAAATGAGAGTCAAATACAAATAGCTCTTATCTTAGACACCAGCGGCAGTATGGATGGCCTACTAGACCAAGCCAAATCACAACTATGGAACATCATAAACGAGCTAGCTCGTGCCGAAAAAGACTCTACTCAAGCTGCCATAAGTATAGCCCTCTACGAATATGGTAATGATAATATCTCGGTGCGTCAGGGCTATGTAAGGCAAGTCTTACCCTTCACAGCAGATTTAGATCTATTGTCTGAAAAACTATTTGCCTTGAGCACAAATGGTGGCAGCGAGTATTGTGGCAAAGCGATTCACACCTCATTAAAAGAACTAGAGTGGAGTGCAAATGACGAGAGTATGAAAGCCATATACATCGCAGGAAATGAGCCATTCAATCAAGGAACATTTTCACACCAAGAAGCTTGCCAAATGGCATCACAAAAAGGTGTAACAGTATTTCCTATATTCTGTGGTGATATGGCCGAAGGTCAACGTACCCACTGGGGCGATTGTGCTCAACTCACCGCGGGTCAGTTTATGAATATAGATAGTGACGTTAAAGTGGTACACGTAGCCACACCTTACGATGACCAGATAAACCAACTCAACTATCAGCTAAATAATACTTATATCTACTATGGAAATGATGGTAGAAGAATGAAAAGCAACCAACTACGCCAAGATGAGAACCAAGCAAAGTACTCAAAAATGAATAGTGTATCGCGAGCACTGTCTAAGTCCTCCAACATATACATGAACAGCAATTGGGATCTACTAGACGCCTATAATGCAGACACTACGGTGATTACCTCCATAGACAAAGAAACACTACCCGACTCGCTACAAGAAATGAATACAATAGAACTCAAAAATGTGGTATTGGAAAAGCAACAAGAACGCGAAAAAATAAAAAATGAAATAGCAAAACTAGGCGTTGAACGAGCCAACTACATCGCAGACAACAATACTTCAGCCAACGAAGTAACCTTAGGCGAAAAAATGGTGAACACCATTAAAATAGAAGCCAAGAAAAAAGGTTATGTTTTTCACTAATTCAGCCTCTGAACACTCTGCGAATCCTCACTTGTACCGCGAGTGAGGATTTTTTTTGAGTGAAAAAAAAAGTTTAATAAACACCTAACAACCTACTTCACATCAAAAATATACCACGCTACCTTTCCTTTAAATTGAGCGGGAGCCAGTACGGTATTATCGTCCATCACCTTACGGTAGTCAAAATACTTACGACGCATTCCCGGCACTTTTACACGTTGGTCAAATGCCTGCAATTCGTAATCTATAACCTGCTCTAGGTCTTCATCAGCCTGCACTACATGGCCTTGTGTCACCACCGTAACTTCGCCATCCTCTTCCACTACATTTATACTCGTGGTTAACGGGGCATTTACTTTTAAAAAGTTTTTTTGATAGTAATTCTGAGCTACTTCATCCTCAAAAAACTTCATTAATATAAGATCGTCGTAATTGTAATAATACGTGGTGGTGGTAGTGGTCGAACCATTTGCATTAGTAGTAGTGGTGGTAACCACACGCACATAATACTCCTCCAGCACTACATAGGCATTCCCTTCTTCATCCAGGCTACTGTAGGCGATGGTACTCACGTTTAGAGCCGCACGTTTCGATATCTCGGCATAGGCTTTCTCCTCGTCAGTAAGTTTAGCCTCTCGTTTTTGGCTACGTTTTTTTCGGCGTTTGTTCATGTTCTGCTCCGCCACTCGAACATTATTCACCGCTTCTAGCACATCTTCACTGAAATCTTCTGTAGTCTCACTTAGTATATCTAAATCATCACCATCCAATATCAAGCGACTCACTCCAGTAGTAACCAGTCTGCTATACACCTGCTCTCCTTCCAATCCAATGAGATTCACATTCCCATTTTTGTCAAAGAGAATATCCATGTCCACAAACAAGGTTTCCTCGGGTGTAACTTGTTGCTCACTGCTTCCATCAGGCGAAATTTTTTCGAGGATAAAGGCACTTTTTTTAATATCTACCCACTCCGTTCTATTGGATTTTTTGCGTTCTCGTCGGGAGAGTTGGTCGGCATACGCATTTTTACCGAGGATATAGATAGCACCATTATCATCTACCTCATAATCATTCACATAAAATTTATCTGTCGAGTTTTCTACTTTGAGCACATAGTCTTTTTCGTGACTCACCTCCTTCATAGAGGGGTCAAACAACCAAAACGTGAAGTTAAAATCATACGTACCAATTTCCTCTTCGTCAGTTTGCCTTTTGTTAAAAATGGTTGAACGGGATCTTCGTTTAGAATCATTACCAAATACAACCATATACTCCTTATTCTCAGAGATAGATACCTTAAACGATGGAAAAGTATAACCTCGCTGTCCTACATACTCTACTTCAGATAAGAGGATTGGGCTACCTCTCACTTCACCAGTTGCTGCATCTACTGATGAGTAGTACAATCCCATTTTGTTTTTTTGCGGATCGGCAAAGGTGGTAAGCAAGTAATATTCTCCACCAAACTGCACAAAATCATAATACGACATTCGTTTACCATCCATCTTTAAGCTAAACTCTGTCTCACTCACCAAGTTCATCGCCTCATCAAACTGTTGTATAAAATACTTGGGCTTTAGTGTTACGATAAGTGCCACCCTACGGGTAGGCAATATACTTGCTGCTAAGTAGCCATCACTTGGCTTCTTGTAAATCTCTAAGTACCTGTATCCCTTAGGTTTGAATACCTCCCCATGGGTTTCTGATACGTCTATTTTTTGTGCGATTGCCGCACTGCCTATGAAAAGTGCGGTAAGAAATATTATTGTCTTTTTCATAATTTATTGCTTGATTATTGAGTCTTTTTTTGACGCTAAGCCTTTACTCTAAAACTAATTTTCAGCAGAAATAGTATATGAAATCAGGAAGGTTAGCCATAAATTTCGTTGAGAATTCCTGCGAGTCGCACACCTGCACGCTCTAGTCGCTCTTCTATTGTATGAATATGGCGATAAATGTATCTGTACTTCAGATTGGTATATTCACCAAAATCATAACAAGCCGTTCTTAAAGATTGGCTCTCTTCAGCCCAACCTATTACTGTACTCGCCTGCCACTGTGCTACTTGCGTACTATCTACTCCGCGATTGATGTGGTTGCCCCACTCGGTATAACTCAGCCCTTGGTGGTCTATCAACTCACTGTCCCATACACGATGCAGGTTACTCTCCTCTCCAAAAAACTCTACCTTGACACTATTGCCTCCTCTATCCTCTGCCAAGCCCACGTGAAGCGGTTGATGTATGTCGCCTACCAAATGTACCAGTACCATTATTGCAAATTCTTCGTTGGGAACTATTTTAAATTGCTTGGTCTTTAACTCCGCGATTAATGTTTCTATAGCCCATATCACGTCACCTTTAGGATTTGGGGTAATATCCTCGTAGCTCTGACCATCGGGGATACTCACATAATGCCAGCTGCCCATGTGTCTGTAAGCCGTATCCGCTTTTATAAAATCCATAAAATTACCGCTCATCTCCAAAGCGTAATTACTCAATATACTATCTACACGTTGACTAGCTACTTCGCTTAAATGTTGCTGAGCTACGTAACCCACCACACGATGACCTGTTTTGCCCCAAGCCAAAGCCGATACACTCCAAACACTTAAGATAGTCAAGATTCCTATCCTGCTCCATTTCACCATACCACAATTATAATATGATGAGGCATTTATTAAGGAAGAAAATTGGGTAAATCACAAAATAGCTACACCCTTACAGATAATAAGAAAGACTCACCGAAGAATAAAGGGACACTCATATAAGCAAATACGCTCCTTACGTTTGGACAAACAATATTGGAAAATCCGTTATGAAAAAAACACTCCATATTAAGCCAATACAGAACCTGCAATCTAGTACACGGTATAAGGTAAAAATAGATGTGAACGCACTCCAATATTCGACCGCTGTTATCGAGGAATTACCCCCCAGTTTTATACGCCAAAAATCATCTAGGGGGTACCCCCTAGATGATTTTTGAATAACTTTGTTATTCAATTAATAAAAGGCACTAAAGATGTAAAGCCTACACAATCAGTGAGCCTGCACCTTATGTAGAAACAGAAGAATTTGGCGACCACAACATAAAATTGGCCGCTCGTACACATAGTTCAGATGCTGATTATTGGGATGTATTCTTTGGTGCTAATAGAGTATTAAAAGAGGCATTTGCTAAAGCAGGTATCAAGATCAACTACGCAGAAGGTGTACAAGAAGGACACTACTAGTTCAAATACACAATAAACAGATAAATACTTAATTAGAGAGGCGTTCCAACGGGACGCCTTTTTTTATTTTAAAATCTACGAGTTATTGGTGTAATGATACAGAAAAAGAAAGGCTCACATTCCCTTACCAAAAAGACCTTCTTGTCTTCCTCGTTTCTTTTTACCCGATTTCTTTTTGTAGCCTTCCATATCATCTTGAAGTGCAGCACAATGCTTTGCTTTACAACTAGACACTCCTGCCGATATAAATAAAGCTAAACTTACGTAAAGAATGGTTTTTTTCATCATTACAAATTTAACGCAAATACTCTATTATTATTTTAATGTTGGCAGCAATCATTGGCATCTTATTGTATAAAGCAAGACAATTACGTGTGAACCGTGGCCTGCAACGAGCTAACCTTACTAATTCAAAAAAACCGCATCTGACAAAGGTCAGATGCGGTTTTAACAATTCTAATCGCTCTATTAGAAATATGCTTTATTTAGCTGTGGCGACTAGCTTAACGTCAAACTTAACCGCATCATCAATCAGATAATCACCTAAATTTTGAAAGAAATTCCCACTATTGTATGTCACACCCCATAGCGTTCTGTCTATGGTAAAAGAAGCATTAACCATTGCCTTGCCGCCATCTACCTGAGCGAAGTAAGGAACAGTTATAGACTTGGTCACATCTTTTATCGTTAGATTTCCTGTCAAGCTATCAGCAGTTGCTCCAGTCACCTCAAAAGCAGCAGTTGGATACTTCTCCACTTCAAAAAAGTCTCCAGTAGTTAGATGCCCTATTAGCTTCGCCTTAGATTCGTCGTCCATGCCCTCGTCAGTCACGGTCATCTGAGTAAGATCTATTACAAAGTTACCTCCTGCTATTGCCCCGTTATCCATAGCTAGTTTACCTGACTTAAGAGCTACAGTTCCAGTATGGCTGTCTCCGTTAGGCTTGGTACCCTCCCAAGCTATACTACTCTCGGTTGTACTTGCGGCAAAATCACTTGTTGCACCTGCTGTAGTTTCTACTTCTTGAGCTTCACCTGTTTCTGTCGTTGCTGTCTGATTGTCACACGCCATCAAAAACGCCGCAAACACTGTTACTAAAAATATTTTTTTCATGTTACTGTTTATTTGGTTCGAATATAGATGTACAAACATGTAAATTCCTATTTTAGTTTTACCAATTTCGGAATATTTTTTGAACATTAATTATAAACTTGCACCTTACCAGAACATGCGACACCTCACCTTTGTATTATTTACACTCTTTTTTGGCGGAGTGTTAGCACAGATAACTGTGGTAGACGCACAACTAAACCCCATCGCTGGGGCTCAACTCTTTCACGAAAATCGTTTTTTAGCAATATCTAATGATGATGGTGTCCTCCAGATAGACACTTCGTCAATAAAAGGCGACACATGGCTGATCAGTCACCCTAATTTTTACCCTCAAAAAGTAACTAAAACATCATTGCTAAATGGCATTACATTGCTACTCAAAATAAAAGTTAGTAGTTTTCTCCCTATTATCATTACGCCAAGATATGGTGACCGTCTTTCATCGGACATATCGGTAATGGTAGATGCTGTAGTTAGTAAAAAAATAGAGCTATTCCAACCCCAAACCGCAGCGGACTTACTCAACATCAATCAAAAGGTTTATATCCAGAAAAGTCAACAGGGTGGCGGCAGCCCTATGATACGTGGATTTGCTACCAACAGGATATTACTAGTGGTAGATGGTGTACGTATGAACACAGCTATATTCAGAGCAGGGAATGTACAAAATGTAATAAACATAGACCCCTTTAGCGTAGCAAGTAGCGAGGTACTATTTGGCCCTGCAAGTCAATTTTATGGAAGCGATGCCATAGGAGGCGTACTTAGCTTTACTACCAAAGAACTAGATTTCAATGATTCTACAACTCACGGCAGTCAAGTGAATCTACGTTTCAGCTCCGCAAGTCGCGAAGGCACTTGGCATTTTGATTATGGTGTTGCAAGCAAAAAACTCACATCGTTGAGCAGCGTAAGCTTCTCAAATTTTAGCGATTTGAGAATGGGGACAAATGGACCTAGCGAATATACCCGACCTGATTATATACTATACGGAGCAGAAATAGGCGACACCATATTACGCAACAGCAACCCAAATCTCCAAGTAATGAGTGCATATAGGCAATTTAACCTTATGCAGAAGTTCGCTTATAAAATCAATAAAAACCAAATACTAAAGTATGGCCTACACTGGAGTAATACTTCCAATATACCTCGGTATGATCGACTTATACTAAGAGGGAATAACGACACATTGGTTAATGGCGATTGGTATTACGGTCCTCAAAGCTGGCTTATGAATAACTTGAGTTATACCAATACAAAGAGAAGTACATTCAGCGACAAGTTACAAGTAACCGTTGCACATCAATTATTTGGTGAAAGTAGGAATAATAGGCAGTATGGAACCATAGACCTAATACAACGAACTGAACGCCTAAGTGCATTAAGTGCCAACCTTGACATTCAAAAATTGATGAAGCAAAATCTGACATTTAGCTATGGCGGGGAGCTCGTACAAAATATTGTAGGTAGCAAAGGTCAACTATTAGACATAACCAACGGAACGGCTATACCCACAAGTTCCAGATACCCTGATGGATCAACCTGGATCTCTCAAGGAATATATATTAATGCTCAGAGAAAGTGGAACAAACGACTATCAACAGAAGGAGGAGTAAGGTACAATCATGTTCGTACGAAAGGCACCTTTGACCCTATTTACAATCCATTACCTATACCAAACTTTGATAATAATAACCAAGCGATAACCGGTTCACTTTCTCAGTTATTAAACTTCGCAAAAGGTAAAATAGGAATCTTAGTGTCTACAGCTTTTAAATCACCGAACATAGACGATATAGCCAAAGTATTTGATAGTAACCCAGGATATGTAACGATACCAAACCCAAATCTAAAACCGGAGTATGCTTATAATGGAGAAGTAAACGGTGAGTATTGTTTTGGTGATAAGGTAAAACTAAGTGCCTCTGTGTTTTACACCTACCTTACCAATGCTCTTTCTACAGCCAGCAGCACTATTAATGGAGAGGATAGTATCTTTTATGATGGCCGATTAAGCAAGGTACAAACATTAGTAAATCAAGACTTCGCTGCTGTATACGGTTCGCAGATTTCTGTGTCTTTTATTGTTACCAAAAATCTTGTTTTAAATAGCTCATACACTCTGTTGAAAAGTGAAGCAGGCAATAATGAGCCAATAAGACACATCACACCAAACTTTGGCGGTACTAGTTTAACCTACTCGCTGGAGAAGGCAAAACTTATCTTGTATACTAATTATAATCAAGAGTTTAAAAATTCTCAATTTACCATTAATGAGCAATCTGAAGGATTCCTCTACACGAAGGATGACAATGGCTTACCCTACTCTCCTGCTTGGGCTATTTTAAATGTACGGGGCACGTTCCCCATTACCGAAAGCATCTTTGGGAATGTTGCCTTAGAAAATATTTTAGACAAGCGTTATCGCCCATACAGTTCTGGGATCACCGCACCCGGTCGTAACCTTATCATTAGTATAAAGGCTCTATTATAGAGCGTAAAAAAGAGCTTTTGCCTTTAGCAAAATCTTCTTTTATGTTTATAAAAGCTGCTTCTGAGCTTATTTCTTTTTAGAATCAGGCTTAGCGATACTTTCTCTCATATCGGTATCTGCTTCTATGTTTTTCATTTTGTAATAATCCATTATTCCAAGATTACCACTTCTGAATGCCTCTGCCATAGCTTTTGGTACTTCAGCTTCAGCTAAGATTACAAGAGCTCGTGCATCTTGTGCCTTCGCTTTCATCTCCTGCTCTTCAGCTACCGCCATAGCTCTGCGCTCTTCTGCTTTTGCATTAGCTACTTTAAGATCTGCTTCAGCTTGATCTGTTTGCAGCTCTGCACCAATGTTTTTGCCTATATCTATATCTGCTATATCAATAGATAAGATCTCGAATGCAGTACCAGCGTCTAATCCTTTTGCCAAAACTGTTTTAGAAATCATATCAGGGTTCTCCAATACTGCTTTGTGACTCGTAGCAGAACCTATGGTAGTTACAATACCTTCTCCTACCCTAGCCAGAATTGTATCTTCACCAGCACCACCTACTAGTTGAGCAATATTAGCTCTTACTGTTACACGGGCTTTTGCTATCAGTTGTATACCATCCTTGGCTACTGCAGCCACAGGTGGCGTATTAATCACACGGGGGTTTACCGATAATTGCACCGCATCAGCCACATCTCTACCTGCCAAATCTATGGCGGCCGCCATATTAAAGTCCAAAGGAATATTTGCTTTATCAGCCGAGATAAGAGCCTTTACCACATTATTCACATTACCACCTGCCATATAATGCGTTTCTAAGTCATTTGCAGTAACCTGAAGTCCGGCTTTATTAGCATTGATAAGTGCGTTAACGATAAGTGATGGTGGAACCTTACGTATACGCATAATAATCAGTTGTACAATACCTACACGTACACCAGACACTTGGGCTGTAACCCATAAGCCTACTGGAACGAAGTATAAGAAAACAAAGAGTAATACTACTCCTATAATAATGAATGGTAAAATTGCTGGCATATTGATTTAGTTTTAAGTATTTATTTTTTTTATAAATATTCTATGTTGTACTTTTTTTACAACTTCTATTTTTCCCTTCGCGAGAATAAATTCCCCGTCGGAGTGTACTTCTACTTTTTGATTATTAATAATAGCAGTACCTGCTGGTCTTAGTGCACTCATGGTTATACCTACATCTCCTACTTTCACATCAAGCTTATGAGCGTCATTAGCTTTCCCGTCTATCACATCATTGAGAGCAAACCTACTCCAAGCTCCGTTGCGAAAAGCTAAAATTAACGCAACCCCAAGAAAAAAACTCGTAGATACTAATACGATGTTGCCATAAAAGTTGCCGTGTCCTTTGTACATATAGGCTACACCTAACACCAAAAGAACCGAACCAAGTAAGCCAACGACAAATCCTGGGGTGATGAAAATCTCAATCAGAATTAAGGTTATCCCAGTAAGTATTAGTCCTATTATTAGTGACAATGTCATAGACAGCAGCTAATGTAGTATATTTTTTTACAATGTAACCTTAAAAGCTCAATCTAAAAACTACGCTGTATCCTCGGCATAAACAGAAATAGGCAGACAGCTGCAAACCAAATTTCGATCGCCATACGTATTATCTACACGTCCTACACTTGGCCAAAACTTATTAGCCATCACATAAGGTGCCGGATATACTGCTTTCTCTCTACTGTAAGGCTTATCCCACTCTGAACTTAGAGCTGATGCCGCAGTATGAGGTGCATTTTTAAGTACATTATTCTCCTTATCAGCAGTACCATTTTCTATCTCAGCGATCTCTTGGCGAATGGACAGTAATGCATCGCAGAATCTGTCTAATTCCGCTTTACTCTCACTCTCCGTAGGCTCTATCATCATAGTACCTGGTATAGGAAAACTCACCGTAGGAGCGTGAAAACCGTAATCTATAAGACGCTTCGCAATATCCTCTACCAACACGCCACTTGCCAATTTGAGCGGTCGTGGATCTACTATCATCTCGTGAGCTACAGTACCATTTTGACCGGTATATAAGACTTCATACCCTTCGGCCAATCGGTGCTTCATATAATTAGCATTGAGTATAGCGAGTGCAGTCGCACGCTTGAGCCCATCGGTACCCATCATTTTTATATAGGCATAACTTATGAGCAATATGCTTGCACTACCAAATGGGGCGGCACTTACCGCTCGCATTCCTTTGAGAGTACTTACGCCTTCTACCACTGCGTGACCGGGCAAGTACGGGCTCAAGTGTTTGGCCACACCAATAGGCCCCATACCTGGACCACCGCCGCCATGAGGAATACAGAACGTTTTGTGTAGATTAAGGTGACAAACATCCGCTCCAATATTCGCAGGATTGGTGTATCCTACTTGTGCATTCATATTTGCACCATCCATGTATACTTGACCACCATAATTATGAATCACGGAAGTAATTTCTTTGATCGTCTCTTCATATACACCTGTAGTACTTGGATAGGTAACCATTACCGCCGCCAAATTTTCCTTGTTAGCTTCAGCTTTTTCACGCAGGTCGTTCAAGTCAATATAGCCGTTAGGGTGACATTTTACCACCACAACCTTCATACCTGCCATTACTGCACTGGCAGGGTTGGTGCCGTGGGCTGACTCTGGTATAATTACAATATCTCTGTGAGCTTGATTATTATCCATAAAGTACTGACGTATGGTCATCAATCCTGCATATTCGCCTTGTGCTCCTGCATTGGGCTGTAAGCTTACCTTATGAAAACCTGTAATCTCGGACAAATCTCGCTCCAACTCATTAAGCATTTGGGTATACCCTGCGAGTTGATGCTTAGGAGCAAATGGATGAATATTCCCAAATGATTCCCACGTAACAGGGATCATCTCTGTAGTTGCATTTAGCTTCATAGTGCAGCTTCCCAAGGCAATCATAGAGTGAGCTAGCGATAAATCTTTATTCTCTAATGATTTCAAGTACCTGAGCATTTGATGCTCTGTGTGATGTGAATTAAAAACGGGGTGCTCCAAATATGGCGTATTCCTGTTCAACGATTCGTGCCACAATGATGAAACTGTGGTTTCAAAATTTAACTGGGCATCATTTGCCTGAGCAAATAACCTAGCGAGTTGCTCAACATCTTGAATCTCTGTAGTTTCATCTAAACTTACACCTACAAATCCATCGGCATATCTCACATTCACATTTTCAGCCTCTAAAATTTGCCTTAATTTGGCTTGAGTTGCTTTGTCCAGTTCAATGGCCACGGTATCAAAAGCAGAACTATTTTTGAGCGTATAACCCATTTTAGTGAGGTTAGAAGACAGAACACTCGTAAGTTGATTAACTTTTTGAGCTATCTCTTTAATCCTCTTAGGACCATGGTAGGCGGCATACATACCCGCCATAATAGCAAGAAGGGCTTGAGCGGTACATATATTACTCGTCGCTTTATCACGCTTAATATGTTGCTCTCTGGTTTGCAACGCCATTCGCAACGCATAATTCCCATTGCTATCTTGTGAGACACCTATTATTCTACCTGGCAATCTTCTTTTATGCTCTTCTTTAGTAGCAAAGTATGCTGCATGTGGACCACCATTACCCATAGGAATACCAAACCGTTGTGTACTTCCCACTACCACTTCTGCACCCCATTCTCCAGGAGCTTTGAGCACTGCTAGTGATAAAATATCTGCAGCAACTACCGTTTTTACTCCGTGTTCTAAAGCAGACGCCGTAAGTTGAGAGTAGTCTTCTACAGACCCTTCACCAGTAGGGTATTGAACAAATACACCAAAATACTCCTCAGAAAAAGTTACCTCAAAAGGGTTCCCAACCGTCACATCTATATTCAAGGGTTCCGCTCTTGTTTTTATGACATCAATGGTTTGAGGAAAAGCTTTGTCGGATACAAAAAATTTATCGCCTATATTTTTTTTCTTAGCTGAAAAGAGCATAGCCATAGCCTCTGCTGCCGCGGTTGCTTCATCTAATAAGGAGGCATTAGCCATCTCCATCCCTGTAAGATCGCACACCATGGTTTGAAAGTTAAGTAGTGCCTCTAACCTACCTTGAGCTATCTCTGCCTGGTACGGTGTATACTGGGTGTACCACCCTGGATTTTCAAGAATATTTCTTAAGATAACTTTCGGGGTATGTGTGCCATAGTAACCCATACCAATGTAGCTTTTGGCAACAGTATTTTTTTTACCCATTGCTTTTAACTTATCCAGCAACTGAACCTCGGTGAGAGCTTCTTCCATATTCAACTCTTTTTTAAGTCTAATTTCGCTTGGGATAGTTTTCTCTATAAGCTGCTCGATAGTACCGTAGCCTAAAATATTAAGCATCTCTTGCTCCTCCTGCGAAGTTATGCTATTGTGACGGTCAGAAAAACATTCTCTGTACATAATGCTGTTTTAAATGTGGTGCAAATTTAATTATAAGTACTAGGTAAACTTTTATGTTCAATATAAGTTCACAAAAATATATCGAGATGCAATCAAATTGTATTGGGTTGCTAGGATTAACTAGGCAGCTGACAAGAAATTTCTGTTTTCCCCGCCGAAAAATTTGGATTCTTTACGTGCAAATACACATACTCTTTATCCATCCTAGCAATAAAACGAAATTTCTAACAATGAGAATTTAAAGTCTCGAAATACCAAAATATTACATGTATTTTTTTGCCATTGTAGACTTCTATCGTTCATATTTGAGCACCCCTCCCCCAAACAATTAGTCGAACACTATCAACAGCCCTATCAATCCTTTTTATAACCATCTCGGTTTTTTCTCAAAAAAGAAAATCTCACCGCTCATACTTAACCTCGCAAGTAATCCTTTCCACATCGCATTTCTTAAGTGACTTAGGCGGTAAAGACGCCCGCGGCACCAACAGTTTTTCAGATATGGACTTAAATAGCACATCAATAGCCGTTGGTGGTGGGTTACAATACAATATGCCAAATGGCTTATGTATTGGCAGTGAACTTTTCTACACACGACTTGCAGCAAGTGACGCCTTCACGACATCTAGTCGGGCGTACAGAAAAATCAATGTACGCACCGACGTCCTGGAATCATCCATTAAATTGGAATACACGATTCCTACCGGGCTGTTGGCTGGGTTTTATGGAAATATAGGAGCCGGAGCATTATACTGCAACCCCAAAGGACTATACAATGGAACGTGGTACGACCTCCGCCCCTTTGGCACGGAAGGCCAAATACACAACCCTAATCAAGAAATATACAAACCTATATCTGCGATCATCCCTTTCGGATTTGGGAAAAAATCACTTTACGTAAAGGCGTCATATTAGCTTTTGACATTTCACCAAGAAAACGTTTATGGATTATCTAGATGACGTATCTGGCAAGTATTACGATCAAACTGCAATAAGAGACCAAGGCGAAGTTGCTGCTTATTTCGCAAATCCTTCTATTGTAGACCCTTTAAACGGCCGTGTTATTGGTGAGCCTGGGTCTATAAGAGGCAATCCAAATTATAATGATAATTATTTCTTATTTGAATTCAAACTTCACTTCACAGTAAACCGAAACGGATATAACAATACGACCAGCTGCTTGTACAACAACGGGTGGATTAAACCAAATGGCAGCACACCTAAAATAAAAAAAAACAGGAAGAAGAAGAAAAATAAGGCTTTTTAGGTAAAAAATCATTTCTTACAAAACGGAATAAATTTGCGAACAATTAAGCAAATGTATTTATGGAAGAAACACTTAAATCTATTCCTCTAGTCACCAATGACACTATTGTCTTTGGCTTACTTGTTATCAGTCTAGGATTAGTATTTTATACGTCTAGCTTCAAGTCAGGACCGTTTGTTACTTTTTACAAGTTTGTCCCTGCTCTATTTATGGCATACCTACTTCCCGCACTGCTTACTACAACTGGAATTATAGCCCCTGAGTGGGGAACTCTGAACGAAAACGGTGAAATGATTATAGAGGGTAAGAGCTCACTCTATTATGTTGCTAGTCGTTATTTACTTCCAGCTGCACTTGTATTAATGACGCTAAGTCTAGACTTAAAAGCTGTTTTCAATCTAGGCCCTAAAGCCCTAATTATGTTCCTTACTGGAACTGTAGGCATTATCATTGGCGGTCCTATTGCAGTATTCATAATGTCTGTAGTCAGTCCCGAATCTGTTGGAGGTGCAGGACCAGAAGCAGTCTGGAGGGGATTATCCACACTAGCAGGTAGCTGGATAGGGGGCGGTGCCAACCAAACCGCAATGTTGGAAATTTACGGTTATGATCAAAAGCTATATGGCGGGATGGTATTTGTAGACATTGTTATTGCCAATATATGGATGGCAATCTTGCTTATAGGTATAGGAAAAACTGAAAAAATAGATGCTTGGTTAAAATCAGACACGAGCGCTATAGAAGAACTTAAGGCAAAAGTTTCTAAATTCAGTCTCGCAGTAGAACGTAAACCTACTCTCCCGGATTTAATGATTCTTTTGGCTATCGGATTTGGAGTAGTTGGCCTGGCTCACTTGGGAGCACAATTCCTTGCCCCGTATTTTGATTCGCTTATAGGTACAGTCCAAAACTCCACCATACGAAATACATTTACCTTCCTAGGATCTGGCTTCTTTTGGATGATTAGCATAGCTACTATTTTCGCTGTTATCTTGTCATTTACTAATGCTCGCAAACTTGAAGGTGCGGGAGCTAGCAAAATCGGAACTGTATTCATATACATACTTGTTGCTACTATTGGAATGAAAATGGATTTAACAATGATATTTGATAATCTTGGCTTGCTAGTGGTAGGATTTATCTGGATGACATTCCACGCCGCTTTACTAATACTAGTAGCTAAGTGGATAAGAGCCCCGTATTTCTTTTTAGCCGTTGGCAGTCAGGCCAATGTAGGGGGGGCAGCTTCGGCACCCATCGTAGCCTCAGCGTTTCATCCCTCGCTGGCTACCGTAGGTGTTTTGCTAGCTGTTTTTGGCTATGCTGTGGGAACTATAGGAGCAATTGCGTGTACTCTTTTGATGCAACTTGCAGCTCCTATTTGATTTTTTCATCAGCAAATTGTATCTTAGCATTCTAAAGTAAACATCATCAAGATGAACGACATCTTAAATCAACTACTGGACAATTAGGGCCTCAAGGCCTTGAAGCTATCTCCGCTCAAATAGGAGCTACAGAAGAGCAAACCACCTCGGCATTAGGTGGAATGACACCTACTTTGCTCGGTGCTATGGCATCTAACTCTAAATCCAAATCTGGTGCTAAAGGTCTACTGGTGGCGTTAGATGCTAATCACGACGGCAGTATCTTAGATGATATGATCGGTTTCGTGGAAAATTACGATAATGGGTCTGGTGACGCTAGATTAAAGCGTGTTTTGAGCTCACAACGTCCAACAGTGGAGCAAGGGCTAAGCAGCAAAACAGGCTTAAATAGCTCACAGGTATCTAATCTTCTTAAAATCGCAGCTCCATTAATTCTTGGCTATCTAGGCAAACAAAAAAAGCAAGATTCTCAAGGCAATTTCAATATTGCCAACATAGCATCGTTGCTTGGCGGCAAGACACAGCAAGCTAACCAATCTACTGGTTTAGACGCAGGAGATATAATGCAAGTCGTAGGCGGATTGTCTGAAAATTCTGGCAACAAGACATCTAGTGCGATAGGTGTTGGCAAACTATTTAAGAGACAATCACAAGTACATTACGTTTGGTAACAAAAATAAAATAATTCAGAAATGGCAACAACTTCAAAAGCAAGAACAGACTCTGGAATCGCACCATACGCCGGCCTTTGGGACCGCTCGGCAATATTACACCTACTTAGAAGAGTGCACTTTGGTGTCGTAAAGGAGGATATAGATTACTACCTCTCAAAAACGCTAACACAATCGGTAGATGATATTCTAAATATAGACTACACCCCTCCTGCTCCGCCTATCAATAATTACAATGACCGGAATACCGACCCAAATGTACCAGCTGGCAGTAGTTGGGTGAATGATTATAATGCGGCACTCAATGGCACCAGAAGACAGTCATACCAAATGTGGTGGTCAGGACAAATAATCAATCACGACCGAAGTATTCGAGAGCAAATGGTCCTCTTTTGGCACAACCATTTTGCAACGCAAACAGATGTAGTAGGATGGGCAAATTTTTGCTATCAGAATAATGCTACTTTACGAAAAAGTTGTTTAAAGAACTTCAAAACACTTGTAAAGGATATAACACTTGATCCCGCTATGCTCATTTTCCTAAACGGTGAAAGAAATACTGCTTCTGCTCCGGATGAGAATTACTCTAGGGAGCTTCAAGAGTTATTTACCCTGGGCAAAAGCCTTGACAGTCAATATACAGAAAGTGACGTTATTTCTGGAGCCAAGGTACTCACAGGTTGGAGAATTAATAAGCAAGATGGCACTGTTTATTTCCAAGAGAACAGACACGACACCAACGACAAGCAATTCTCAGCATATTATAACAATAAAATAATTGCAGGCAAAACGGGACCGACAGCAGGGGAAGAAGAACTTGACGAAATGTTGGCAATGATTTTCGCACAAAACGAGGTAGCCAAATTCATAGTACGTAAGCTGTACAGATGGTTTGTATATTACGACATAGATGAGGCCACAGAGAATAATGTCATTACTCCTTTGGCCAATATTTTTAGAGATAGTGATTACGAAATAAAGCCGGTATTAGAAGCACTATTTAGGAGTGAACATTTTTATGATGTAGCAAATAGAGGTGCCCTGATAAAAAGCCCTGCATCCTTTACCCATGGCCTAATTAGAACATATGATATAGTAATGCCTCAAAGTACGGAGTACGTAACACAGTACAGTGCTTGGGGGTCTATATCTAATTTTTCTAGATTATTACAACAAGAACTAGGTGACCCTCCAAGTGTATCTGGCTGGCCAGCCTATTATCAACTGCCTCAGTATCATGAGCTTTGGATAAATAGTGACACTCTACCCAACAGAAACCGAATAACAGACATACTCACTACCAACGGGTATAATTATAATGGATATAGTCTCAAAATAGATGCAGTATCTTTTGCCGAAAAATTCGACTCAGTAAGTGACCCGAATTTATTTATCAAGGACCTATTGGAATTTCTTCATACGCTACCGGCAGAAGACGCTCAATTGGCATACATGAAATCTATCCTCCTTTCAGGACAGCTAGAAGACCATTACTGGAGTGATGCTTGGAATGCATATATAAATGACCGCAATAATGATGCAAAAAGAACAGTTGTGTCTCAGCGGTTATCATTCTTATTAAAATATTTAATGAACTTAGGAGAGTTCCAACTTTCATAATTTAAACCAATACAGGAAATGAAGAGAAGAGATTTTTTAAAACGTGTTGCTCCTATGTCATTATTGCCATTTGCTATGAATGGTCAACCCATCAGGGCCTACGGCAAGCTAATGGGTGCTGAGCAAGAAGATTTTACAGAAACTGACAATGTTTTGGTTCTAGTACAACTAAATGGAGGTAACGATGGACTAAACACACTTATCCCCTTAGATCAATATACTAACCTTACAGCAGCAAGACCCGATGTTATCATTCCAGAAAACAAAGTTTTAGGTCTGGAAGGCATCGATGGAACAGGCATACATCCTAGTATGCACAAAATGCGTGACATGTACAATAACGGGAAACTCCACATTTTACAATCTGTAGGATATCCTAATCAAAACTATTCTCACTTTAGAAGTACAGATATATGGATGACAGGATCTGACACTGACGAAATACTTGAAAGCGGATGGATAGGACGATACCTGAGCGAAGAGTGGCCAAACTATCCCAATGGATTCCCCAATGAAAACATGGAAGACCCGCTTGCTATACAGATAGGGAGTGTAGTATCTCAGGTATGCCAAGGCTTAGCTGTGAATATGGGTTTTGCAATTACCAATCCTAACAATTACTATCAACTGCTTACGGGTAATTACCCAGACGCTCCAGACTCCTGGGCAGGAAAGGAACTAGATTATGTTCGTACAGTTGCTCGACAAACCAACGAGTACAGTCTAAAAGTAAAAGCTGCAGCAGAGAAAGCTACGAACTTATCTGACTTATACCCAGAGGGAAACAGATTAGCTGATCAGCTTAAAATTGTAGCTCAACTGATAGCAGGCGGATTAAAAACCCGTGTATACGTAGTATCTTTGGGCGGATTTGACACGCACGCCAATCAGGTAGATCCTGTGGACAGTAACGAAACAGGCCAACACGCTTTCTTACTCGAATCTGTATCAGAAGCTATCAATGCATTCCAAGATGATATAGAAAAATTAAAGGTAGATCATCGCGTATTGGGGATGACATTTAGTGAATTTGGCAGAAGAATAATCAGCAACGCAAGCACAGGTACGGACCACGGAAGCTCCGCACCTCTGTTTATGTTTGGGAACAAAGTGAAAGCAGGAATGACTGGCACCAACCCAACTATACCAGCGAATGCTACTGCAAAAGACAACCTCGAAATGCAGACAGATTTCAGAGACATCTATAGTACTATTTTGCAAGATTGGTTCTGTTTAGATAAAACCACCTCTGATAGCGTTTTGCTGCAAGATTTTGACAAGATAGATCTAATACAAGACTCGTGCAACACCACATCTATTGATCAAACAAGGAAACAAAAAGCTGGGGACGCTTATGTCAGTAATTATCCTAATCCGTTTGGTAGTCAAACCACCATCAAATATTACTCGGATGGAGGGGATGTGAACATAGTAATCCTAGATACACAAGGAAAAGAAGTGTACCAATTGGTACAATCTACTATTCCAAAAGGCACACATGAGGTGCTATTTGACGCATCATTTTTACCCACTGGGACATACTACTGCAGATACCAAAACGGATTTAATCAACAAACGAGAAGCTTGTTAAAAGTGAGATAGCACTCACTAATCTAGAATGGAGAAACAAAATCCGTAAACGCTGGGGCTTCTTTGTCTTTTTCTGAAAGAAGCGGATTATCTATTCCCCAAGGGATATGGAGTGAGGGGGAGTTCCATCTAATCGCTCCTTCTGACTTTTTATTGTAGTATTTAGTACATTTATACAAGAAGAGCGTATTGTCCTCCAAAGTGAGAAAACCATGGGCAAAACCAGGCGGAATATAAAACATTTTCTTATCCTCGGCATCTAGCCTAATGCTGACGTGTTTCCCGTAAGTTTTCGAATTTTTACGAATGTCTACTGCCACATCTAGTACAGCACCTTGCAATACTCTTACCAGTTTACCTTGTGCGTAAGGGTTTTCTTGATAATGAAGCCCTCGTAATATCCCTTTATGACTATAGCTCTGATTATCTTGTACAAAATCCTCTTTTACACCGGCCTCTTTCAGCACATCATCACGAAAGGATTCGTAAAAATATCCTCGCTCATCACCAAAAATGGTGGGTTCTATTATTAATAAGCCTTCTATTTCCGTAGCAATTAACTTCATTTCTTTGCAATGGTAAAAAAACTTACTAAGTTGTGAAAAAATGTTTTAGCCCACCTTAACAATATCCGTGTTTATATGACGAAATTTGTGAGGTATAACTTACACATTCAATGAGCGACGCACCATACCTAAATTCCTTAAATCCTGAACAAAAAGCTGCAGTATTACAAACTACTGGGCCGGTAATGATAATAGCAGGAGCGGGATCAGGCAAAACTCGTGTATTGACCTATCGCATTGCCCACCTCATTGCTACTGGTGTAGATGCTTTCAACATACTTTCACTCACCTTTACCAATAAAGCAGCTAAGGAGATGCGTCAACGAATAGAAAGTGTCGTAGGTACAGAAGCACGAAATATATGGATGGGGACATTTCACTCTGTATTTGCCAAAATACTACGCATAGAAGCTGAAAAAATAGGCTACCCACGCAACTTTACTATCTATGATTCTGATGATAGTAAAAGCCTCATAAAATCTATTGTGAAAGAAATGAATCTGGATGACAAGGTGTATAAGCCTAATTACATACTATCTAGAATAAGTAATGCTAAGAACAACCTAATACAAGCCCACGTATATCTCAAACAAAGTGAACTAGTAACCTACGACGAAACTACTGGTAGAGGAAAAATACACGAGATATACTCTGAATACGCAAAGCGATGTTTTAAGGCGGGAGCTATGGATTTTGATGATTTACTACTCAATACCTTTAAGCTACTCAACAATTTCCCTGACGTGCTACATAAGTACCAGCACAAGTTCAAATATGTAATGGTAGATGAGTATCAAGATACTAATCACTGTCAGTATATGATCGTAAAAAAACTGGCTAGTGTTTTTGAAAATATTTGTGTAGTAGGCGATGATGCTCAGAGTATATACTCATTCAGAGGAGCGACCATTAAAAACATTCTGAATTTCGAAAAGGACTATCCAGACCTAAATGTATTTAAGCTAGAACAAAACTACCGATCGAGTGATACTATAGTAAGTGCTGCAAATAGTGTAATAGCCAAAAATAAGGACCAACTACAGAAAAACGTATGGACTGACAATCAACTAGGTAATAAGATAAGGGTTATAAGAGCAGTCACTGATAATGAGGAAGGCCGTCTTATTGCTCAAAACATTTTTGAAACCAAAATGACTGAACAAAAGATGAATAGTGATTTTGCAATCTTGTATCGCACCAACTCCCAGTCTCGTAGTTTGGAGGAAGCCTTACGCAAATTAAACATCTCTTACCGCATATACGGAGGCATGAGTTTTTATCAGCGTAAAGAAATAAAGGATATTATCGCTTACTTACGTATAGTGCTCAATCAAAATGACGAACAAGCACTGAAACGAATTATTAATTATCCTGCAAGAGGCATAGGTAAAACATCTATGGATCGAGTCACGGTTCTTGCCGCACAGGATGACAAAAGTCCTTGGGAAATCATAGCAAATGCACATTTATACGCGGAGCTCAAAAACGCCATCCCAAAGTTCAGAAACTTTGTAAACATGGTGCAAAGCTTTATCGTAATGAACCAAACATGCAACGCTTACGATATTGCAATGCACGTAGCTCGTTCTACCCAACTCCTTAAAATATTAAACGAGGATAAAACCATAGAAGGTATCAGTAAGTACGAAAACGTAGTAGAATTGCTCAATGGAATCAAAGAATTTGTAGAGGACGACACCAATGAAGTGGAAAAGACACTATCAAACTACTTACAAGATATAGCACTACTTACAGACGCGGATAAGCAAGATGACCATGCGGATAATGTATCGCTAATGACCATTCACCAAAGTAAGGGACTTGAGTATAAAAACGTATTTGTAGCAGGACTAGAAGAGAACCTGTTTCCTTCTCAAATGTCTCTAGGAAGCAGAAGTGACTTAGAAGAAGAACGCAGACTTTTTTATGTAGCCATCACTCGAGCCGAAGAAGATTTAACATTATCATTTGCTACATCCCGCTTCAGATTTGGCAGTCTATTGCCATGTGAGCCTAGTAGATTTATAGACGAGATAGACAATAACTACCTCCAGTTGGAACGAAAATCGATCACCCGACCAAAGCAGACCATTGGGAATATAAGTAAGCCCTCAAGCTCAGTACCCAACCTCCGAAAAACTATAGCCAAGCAAAACCCCAGAACCGCTAATCGTCCTCCTGCTCTAGAAAATTTTGAAGCAGAAGCCATGGATGATATTCAAGTAAATATGCGAGTAGAGCACCAGCGATTTGGCAAAGGAATGGTAACCAAGTTAGAGGGGGAAGCTAGTTCTATGAAAGCAACTATTATGTTTGAAGAGTTTGGTGAGAAAACCTTAGTACTGAAATTCGCTAAACTACGAAAATTGTAACTACCTTAGATAGCAAGATTCAATTTCTGTAACATCAAAATTAAATCAAAAATAACTACCTTTGGTCCATTATCTTCACCCTATTATGATACATCACTTAAAACGAATCGCACAAAATAACACACCTGGGTGGGTCGTATTGACAATTGACTTATTACTCACTGCATTTTCATTTGGTATCGCTTCATTAGTCGCTGATGCATTCTCATACGTAAATTTTACGGCACTAGATTATATAATTCCCCTATTCACAGTGCTCTCATTTAGATTTTTTGCATTTGTGAGCACAAAGTCTTACACAGGTATCATACGATATACAAGCACGCAGGATGCTGTTCGTATTTTTTTTGCTGTAGCGATCAGTACATTTCTTATACTCTCTCTTGAGGGTGTTTATTTTATCGCATTAGGTAAACACTTCCTTAAACCAGGAGTAATTGTTATAGATGCTTTCATCCTAATAACCCTATTATCAGGATTTAGAATCACATTTAAACTACTATACAATCAATACGCTCCATCTATTATTAGTACTGCTCGCAAAGAAGTAATAATATACGGTGCTGGAGAGGCCGGAATTATAGCCAAAAGATCATTTGAACAAATTACAAAATATAGCCGAAAGGTCATTGCATTTATAGATGATAACCCAAAGCTATATGGAAAGTCTGTAGAGGGAATTAGAATATATCCATCTAATTTGAACTTAGAGAGTATAATCACTTCACGTAAAAGCGTAGAACTTGTCATCGCTATTAATAATCTCTCTCCTAGTCGCAAGAAAAAAATTATTGAAACTTGCTTACAGTATGCTATCAAGGTAAAGACCATACCTCCTGTTAGTGCTTGGATAAATGGAGAGTTTAGTCCTCAGAGTGTTAAATCTGTCAGAATACAAGATCTGTTAGAGAGAGAACCGATAGAACTTAGTATTACAAAAATTAAAAAAGAGCTCAAAGGTGAGATAATCTTAATCACGGGTGCTGCTGGATCTATTGGCAGTGAGATAGCCAGACAATGTCTTACTTTTAAACCAAAAAAACTCGTATTATTAGACCAAGGAGAAACACCGTTATACGAACTAGACCACGAATTTAACAGAGCTGAAAATGTAGAAGTAGTTATTGCTAATGTATGCAACACCGCTCGTATTGACAAGGTATTTCAACACTTCAAACCTGCATACGTCTTCCATGCTGCTGCATATAAGCATGTTCCGTTAATGGAAGACAATCCTTATGAGGCTATCAATACAAACGTTTTCGGTACTCAAAACGTTGCAAATATTGCTGTGAAGTACAAGGTGAAAAAATTTGTATTTGTAAGTACTGATAAGGCCGTAAACCCTACTAACATTATGGGAGCTAGCAAACGTATAGCTGAGATATACATACAATCCTTAAACTCAAAATTAAAATTAGATTACGATAATCACACTAAGTTCGTGACGACTAGATTTGGAAATGTCTTGGGAAGTAATGGCTCGGTGATTCCATTATTCAGAAAACAAATAGAAAACGGCGGACCACTTACAGTGACTCACCCAGAAATCACACGATACTTCATGACAATCCCCGAGGCATGTCAGCTAGTGCTAGAAGCTGGCGTGATGGGCAAGGGCGGTGAGATCTACATATTTGATATGGGAGAATCTGTAAAGATCGTAGACCTCGCTCGTAAGATGATTAAATTATCAGGACTCAAAGAAGATGAAGACATCGAAATAAAGTATACGGGGCTAAGACCCGGAGAAAAGCTTAAGGAAGAACTTCTTAATGACAAAGAAAACACTATCGGGACTCACAATCCAAAAATAATGGTTGCTCAAGTAAGTGAATACAATTATCTAGAAGTGAATGAATTGATAAACGATATGTACCAAGAACGGGATAACTTAAAAAACAGTCACTTAGTTCGTACGATGAAGGCCATCGTTCCTGAATACATTAGTAACAATTCTATTTACGAAGACTTGGACAAAAAGACCATAGAAAGCTAAGATCTACTTCTGTCCTTCTTCGTTTTCCCACTCAGCAAGAGTCCTAAACTGTTGAAGCAACTCAACGATGCTCACTACCGGCTCTGGTGCTAGCTTATTTTCATACGTAAGAGTAATCGTATCACGCTGTTTATTCGAAAAACGAACGACGGTACTAGGCAAATCTGAATACCCCGTCATATAACTACTATCATATGTATCCCAAGTAGCCTGTTGGGTTAAGCTCACGAGCTCATTAAATAGGGAATCAGGCATAGCTGCGTGATACTCCCCTATCCTTGGCAGAAAACGCTTGGCTGACAGCCGTACTTGTTGATTCCCATCAATGCTCATTTGATAAATAGGACATTTGCCAAAACACGGGGTTTGTTCCACGCTCAAATACCAAGACAATCTTTCTTTATTGCTAAGTCCGCTCTTTTTACTGGAAGAACAAGCCAAAAAAAACGCTGCAGAAAGCAGCGTTATTATCCTTTTATGGTTAACTGACATTATCTTAAATCTATCTCAATAACCCCTGGCTTATCTTTAGGGTTGAATTTAAAATAGCTATCGTTGATATTCACATTAGGTTCGAACTTGGAGATTACATAAGTAGTTATCAATCCGTTTTTGCTAAATACTGACATCTCCTTCACTTTGTTTGCGAGCTTATCAATTCCCAATTTCACCTTAAAGTATCCTTTATTTTTATCAATCGGTGTCAACTCTACGACGTCAAGAGTTTTTGTTCCATTGGTAACCTGCCCAGCATACTTATGCATAAAACCTTTTTCGTAGATGGTGAAAATTTCTGAAGGGTTAATATCCATTGACTTAGCGTCGAATTTAGATATCTGCACCTCATTGGCATCTTCTAGATATGTCCAGATTGTCTTTCCATCACAAAAGATTTCTTGTCCTGACATATTTACTCTGAACTTTTTACCTTTTTGATACAAAGTGCCACTTTGTTTTACGCTCGTGTTAGCCTGCTTGTTGCGAATGTTTACAGTAAACTGAGCTTTTACAGATTTGTATGATTTATACGTTTTGCTAAGTTTATTAAGCAATGCTGTGCTTCTACTATCTTGTGATTCTGAAACGGAGCTTATTGGAGCTGAAAGTATCAATCCAATTAAGCCTACTATTAGTAATGTTTTTTTCATGGTATTAAAATTCTAATGAAGGTTATTCAAGAACTGTTCCAAAGCATATTCATCTGGCAACAATACTTGACGAGCCTTACTCCCTTCAAACGGGCCTACAATATTAGATGCTTCTAATTGATCTATCAAGCGACCTGCTCTATTATATCCTACCTTTAGTCTTCTCTGTATCAAACTTGTGCTACCCTGCTGGTGCTGCACCACTATACGTGCGGCATCCTCAAATAGGGCATCTCTATCATTAGGGTCAAACTCCTTTGCCTCACCCTCCGCTTCTTCTCGTACCTCTGGAAGTAAATGAGCATCAGGGTAGCCACGCTGATTACCAATGAACCCTGTTATGGTGTCCACTTCTGGTGTATCTACAAATGGACACTGGAGTCTAATCATGTCACTGCCGGTAGAGTATAACATGTCTCCTTTACCTATCAGTTGGTCTGCCCCGTTTCCATCCAAAATGGTTCTACTGTCTATCTTACTACTTACTCTAAACGCTATTCGTGCCGGGAAATTAGCTTTGATCGTACCTGTAATAATATTTACCGATGGCCTCTGTGTAGCAAGGATTAGATGTATACCTATAGCACGAGCAAGCTGAGCAATTCTTCCAATGGGATGCTCTACTTCTTTGCCAGCAGTCATTATCAAGTCGGCTACCTCGTCTATGATTACCACAATGTAGGGCAGATACTTATGTCCCTCCTCAGGGTTTAATTTGCGTTTTTTGAACTTATCGTTGTACTCCTTAATATTACGTACTAAGGCAATTTGGAGCAGTGCATAACGCTCATCCATCTCTACGCACAGTGAGTTTAGAGTCGTAATTACGCGTTTGTTATCAGTGATAATAGCTTCTCCCTCACCAGGCAACTTAGCCAGGTAATGACGCTCAATTGTTTGGTATAAGGTAAGCTCCACTTTCTTAGGATCCACCATCACAAACTTAAGCTCTGCAGGATGCTTTCGATACAATAGCGATACTATGATAGCATTCAACCCTACCGACTTACCCTGACCTGTAGCCCCTGCCATCAGCAGGTGTGGCATTTTAGCCAAATCAGCGACGTATACTTCGTTGGATATCGTTTTACCCAAGCATACAGGCAAGGCCGCGTCAGAATTTTTATACTTCGCACTATTTATGACGGAGTGCATGCTCACTATCTCAGGTTTCTTATTTGGTACCTCTATTCCTATCGTTCCTTTACCGGGTATGGGTGCTATAATTCGGATACCTAGGGCGGCCAAACTCAATGCAATATCATCTTCCAGATTTTTTATTTTAGAAATACGTACTCCCGCCTCTGGCACTATTTCAAACAATGTTACTGTTGGCCCGATAGTCGCTTTTATGGAGGCAATTCCTATTTTATAATTATTCAAGGTCTGAACAATCATATTCTTACTTTTCTCTAAGTCTTCCTTACTAACTTCGGTTTTACCTCCATGACCATACTTGTTAAGAAACTCTACTTTAGGAAAAATGTAGCCTCGTAAATCTAGCCTTGGGTCAAACGGCTCATCTATACCATAATGCTCTTTATGCTTGGACTTATCTACTATTTCATCTGGCACTGACTCCTCTATTTTGAGCTCTACATCTGGTTCGGCGGCTGAATCGATTTCCTTAGCTTGAGGTGCTTCTTTATGCTCGATTAGTGCCGGTTCTTGCTTTTTAATTATTTGAGGTTCCTCTTCTTTCGTTTCCTCTATGGTAAGGGAAAGACCACTATCTACTGTTTCTGATTGGGTAACATCGTCTGCTACAGCGATTTCGTCTTTGGCAAAGAGCGATTCATCTGGGTCAAAATTACGTTGGTTATCATCACTCGAAACTTCCTCTCCTTGCTTCTTGGCAGAGCCTCCAAGTCTATTTCTTAACGTATGCAGTAAATCTATTCCAAATGCAACGTAGAAGAAAAATATGGTTACCATAACCAGCAATAAGATTATTCCTATCGTGCCGATTAGGGATTTGGAAAACATATAAACGCCATAACCTAATAGTCCACTAAGTAACGATAAGTTCTTGCCGAAGAGCAACGCACACACAAGTGATACCCAAATACCAATAATGATTAATCTACTTGCTGTCTTAGGTTTGATTCGGAATACGCGATTGAAATATAGATTATAACCAATGATAAAAAAAATGGGATACAACAAAAATGCTCCTATTCCTATACCATTATAAATGAAAAAATGAGCGAAAAAAGCTCCTAACTTACCCATAAAATTGGCAGGTATATTTTCAGTCAAATCAAACACAAAGTTGACTATTCCGTCATCTAAAATACTCTGATCAGCCCTCCAAGAGAATAAATAACTGACAGACGCCAGCGTTACAAACACCGAAAATAGGAGTAAAACTCCTCCGGCTATTTTGGTAAATAGTATGGCATTAAGCGAGCTACTTTTATCCGAGTCGCTCTTCGTTTTGCTTTTTTTTCGCTTCAGTAGTGGCATAGGCTATAATCAAACGAAATTAAGGGTACATCTCGTGTGAATTTATCCGGTGTTTTTCACATTACTTAGCATGTGTACTTTATTGTGTAGTATCTCTACCTTACTATCTCCACGATACCTTTGGCAAGTCTATCTTCTTTTTCGCAATGATACCCGTATTTTAAGACATAAAAATACGTGCCATCTGGCAATTCCTTTCCTTGGTTTTGGTGCCTCCCGTTCCAACCTACTTGCGGTTGCTTTGTATCAAATACACGCTCGCCATATCTATTATATACAAGCAGATGATACATTCGCTCATTCTCTATTTCAAAGAAAAATTCTTCGTTCATACCATCTCCATTCGGCGTAAAAATATTGTATAAGGAGAGTTCTGCTAAGTAATCTACTCGAATATCGGCACAACTAGAGTCCTGGCAACCTTGAGGGTTAGTCACGGTAAGGCACACCTTGTAGTCACCGCTGTCTTTTCCGTAGTAGTGTGTTGAATTTTGCAGATTTGACGTATTCCTACTTGCACTGGCAGGGTGGCCAAAATCCCAACTATAGCTATCTCCATTTATAGATGAATCGTAGAACAGATACTCACTACACAACCCTACACTCTCAAAACCAAAACTTGCCTCTACACTCGTTACAGTAAAACTATTTTCAAACGTATCAAAACAATGCCTTTGGTAGTTTGAATCCACTTGATACGTTGGGTAGAATTTCACCGTATATGCCCCTTCTCTAGTAAGTGGAAACTTGAAATCGGAAGTACTCGTATACGACACACCGTTTATCTCCCAATTGAACTGGGTGTAAGCATTATCTGATTTATTAATCAATAAGGCAGAGTCACCGTAACACAGGGGCTCTTGCACACTAAATAATGCCTCTGGAATAGGTAGAACCGTAATTTTACGTACAGGGTATAATAATGCATTGGTATCGGGAAAAAGAGCAGAACAAGTATACGTATTTCCTGCATCCTCATTTACAAACGTATCACTAGCCTCCAAGTAAATAAAATACTCGCCTGGCTGAGTGTAGGTGAATGAGAATGTAGTATCAGACTTGGCACTTATGCTTGTACCTTGCTGGTCACCCATTCGCCATACAAATGTTCCTGCATCCTTACTTTTACTACTAAATGTGGCCGTAAAGGGTGCGCATCCCATTGTGTCAGACACAATATCAAAATTGGGTTCGGGCCCTTTCAAGTAAATAGGAAAATAGGCTGTATCTACACATCCATCCCTCGTGGTAACGCTTAGTCGCAGGGTGAATTCTCCGTTAGACGAGTAATAGTGAAATGGATCTTTCAAAACACTTGGTGTGGTGAAATCTCCAAAATCCCAATGATATTGTGTTACAAAATCACCAGCACTATTAAAATCGAAGTAAGATGAATCCTTGAACTGGATAATCTGGTCACATAAGTACTCCATCCCCGCTTGCTCAATGGCGGCATTTACTCCGCCAACTCTTACCACACGAGAAGTGGTATCAACACAACCAAATTTATCTTTACTCGCCATCCGGACTGTAAATTCACCTTTGGAAGTATATACGTGGCTCAATACAGGGTCGGTAATCAAGAATCCTGTTCCATCTCCTGGATCCCAAATAAGCGATTCCTTTACGGCAGTATTTCTCCAATGTGCTACGGGGTCTTGGTAGTACCTATTGTTTTCTTCTAACACAAGTGTTTGCCCAAGACAAATCGTTGTGTCTCCTGTTATTTCATTTTGATAGCCTACCGAAGCAAGGTGTACATAATTATCATAGCACCCTATCGAGTCTATAACCCTAGCTACTATGAGTTTCATCCCTTCTTGCGTATAAGAGTGAGATATACTAGGGACCGTATCTGCAACTGCAAGCGTATCCTCGCTTCCTGTATACCACGTGTAGGTCAACCAATCGAGTTTGCCCGTTTGACCACCTACGTACTCCAGTTGATAATGAATAGGTAGACACACCGTGTCTGTCGTCAATTTAAACTCTGCTTTAGGCTCGGGAAACAGCTGAAACCAATTGTGGAACCAAAGTGTATCTCTACATACCCGGGCAGGATTT
>Ga0209137_1000052_pt1 | contig 126522 bp, 95 predicted proteins | sample SaaInl5LU_22_DNA_FD_184642 | JGI IMG/M metagenome (GOLD analysis project Ga0209137, IMG submission 184642) | Marine microbial communities from expanding oxygen minimum zones in the Saanich Inlet - ESP_105LU_22_DNA (SPAdes) (version 2) | ecosystem: Environmental > Aquatic > Marine > Intertidal...
GGGATGTAAATGATTCATGATCTACTGATAGGAGCGAAGTTATCAATTTTACTTGGATTAACTGAGTCGGGTAAAATTGATTAACTTTATCGAACAATTTATTCTATGAGAAAACTTATTCTTTGGACTTGTTTATTGATGCAGGTAAACGTTTTCGCTCAAAGCGAAAACTACAGCAAAGTCAAAATTTGGCTTTTAGATAAAAACATCAACGAGCTTCCTGTCCATATTGATCATGCTTCGCATAAAAAAGGCGTTTGGTTAATCAGTGATTTGTCTGCATCCGAAGTGACGGCAGTTCGAGAAGCCGGATATTCCGTGGATATTCTTATCGAGGACGTTCAGGCCTATTACCTAGCTAGGCAAAATGATTCAAATGCTAAAAACTGGAAGTCACAGACTTGTTCAAATGATGGTTTTGTTATTCCAACGGTTCAAAATTATTCTAGTGGGTCGATGGGAGGTTTCTTTACCTATCAGGAGATGCTGAACAATTTGGATTCTATGCTTGCAAAGTACCCTCAATTAATCAGTGCGCGAGCGCCTATTGATAATTTTTTAAGTATTGAAGGTCGACCAATATACTGGCTGCGTATTTCGAATAATCCCAATATAGACGATAGTTCTAAGCCTGAGATTATGTATACCGCTTTGCATCATGCACGCGAACCTGCGAGTATGCAGCAGCTTATCTATTTCATGTGGTATGTCTTGGAAAATTATGAGTCTAACCCTGAAGTGGCAAAAATTGTCAATAATGTGGAGATGTACTTTGTACCATGCATTAACCCTGATGGTTATATCTACAATGAACTAACCGATCCGAATGGAGGCGGTATGCATCGCAAGAATAGACGTAATGTTGGCTCGAACAACAAAGGCGTTGACTTGAATCGAAATTATAGTTATCAATATGGCGGGCCAGGTACCTCGTCAGACCCAAACAGTGACACATACAAAGGAACAGGTCCATTTTCTGAGCCAGAAACCCAGGCGATGAAATGGTTTGTTGAAAATCACAACTTTACCATAGCGCTCAATTATCACAGTTATGCAGATGCACTGCTTTTCCCATGGGGATATGAAAATAGTTTTACTTGCCCTGATCATGATTTGTATACCAGTCTGACTGATTACTTAGTCCGCGAAAACGGCTATGATAATTACCAAAGTTCTTTGCTTTATGAGGCGGCTGGTGATAGCGATGACTGGGCATATGGAGATGAAAGCGAAAAGCCAAAGGTATATGCAATGACTCCGGAAATTGGGGGTAACAATGATGGTTTCTGGCCTGCTCCACAAAATATTTTAGGAATTTGTCGGGAAAATGTTTTTCAAAACTTTGCGGCTGCAAATTCTTTGGTTGATGCCTATGATTTAAAAGATCTCAGTTCCACAATTATCGAAGATGTTAATTTTCAATTACCTTTAAATTTTACGCGATTAGGACTTCAGGCGAATACATACACCTTGAGTTTATCTGCACTTAATGCCAATGTTTCTGGTATCAATAATCCGCAAGTTTTGAATTTAAGTTTTGGCGAAGAAACTTTGGTTACTTTTAGTGGAGTTATTGATCCTTCATCTGTTGTGAATTCAAGTATTGATTTTGTGCTGACAGTTTCATCGGGATCATATCAACGTTACGATACCATAAATAAGCTTTTCGGAACAACACAAACGATTTTTCAATCAAGTGACTCGGACATGCAAATGTGGGAAACAGTGAGTGATTGGGGTTTGGATAATGATGCATACTCACCTCCAAGCAGTATCGGTGACTCGCCGAATTCAAATTATAGTAATAATGAAAACAACTCGCTGATTTCTTTTCCAATTGATTTGACTAGTGCGCAATTGGCATACTTAGAATTTTATGCTAAATGGGATATCGAGGCAGGATACGACTATGTTCAAGTAAGTGCTTCGGTCGATGGAGGAAGCTCATGGACGGCGCTCTGTGGAAATTATACTGGTTTGGGCAATGAGAATCAAGCGGAGAATGAGCCACTGTATGATGGCGTTCAAAGTACTTGGGTGAAAGAGAGTATGTCGCTCAACGATTTTATTGGGGAAATTATTCAATTGCGGTTCCACTTGGTGAGCGATGGCTTTGTGCGTGGTGATGGCTTTAATTTCGATGATTTGAAAGTATTGACGATTGGAACATTGAATACCTCAATTCGTTCAAATTTCGAAGAAAATATATCGCTCTATCCTAATCCTACGGGAGGTGAGTTGAACATAGATTTGGGGGATGAAATAGAGGGAAATCTTGAAATACAAAATATGTTGGGACAATCCATTCGCAGTGCCTCTGTATCTGGGCAACAGCTTAAATTGGATGTTCGTGATTTATCTCCGGGAAGCTATTTGATCTATTTCGAAGATGCTGAGGGAAGAAGATGGAGAAAGCACTTTGTTGTGAAGTAAAATGTATAAGCGTTAGGACCTGACAGGTTCAAGCTATCAATCTCTGTTATCTAAAATAGGTTTTGGCATCGGTGGACTATCGGGTTTGCCGATAGAGTAATGAAACATTTTTTCTACCCAAGTCCATCGATTATCTTTCCATTCTAGGCCCTCATAGGTTCCATCAGGAATATAGGTAAACCAAGCATCCTTTTCACTTTCACTCGGCGGTACGAGGTGGTCGTAAATGATTTTATCCATATCAGTATCATAGTTCAGTTTGACACTGGCTTTGTCGTCATATTCAAGAAACAAACGATTCTTCGTAGTCATGTTTCCCAAGCTATCGGTAAATGAGAAAATAGGAGCACCAAAAATCGGATTGCCCGTATCATCAAAAGTGAGTATTTCCAAAATCTTTCGATTACTTACAAAATCGGCCTCATCAAAGCCAAACAAAGTATAATAAGATTTTCCGTCTACTTCATTTTGGAGACATTGATAATAGGCTGCTCCGTACCAGTTGTCATAGCTTAAGGTTTCTTGCACATGTACCCGCATGGTGTCGGAATAATCAAATAATGGAAAGAGTGCCAGTTTGTCGTTGTTCTTTTGAAGGGCCCCGTAATATTTGTGCGTGCCTAATGGCTCTTTCAATTGCCAGGTGAATATACGAAAGCTATTGTCAGGGGCAGTAACTTTTAAAAGCTTAAGTTCGTCAAAAGGGTGGAGGTAGGAGTTTTTCTCTTTCAGAATAGCAACAAATTTCGGGATGAAATTATGGATGATGGCTACCCTGGCTTCGAAGGAAAGGCTATCATTATTGTATCCTGTCAATTCTTCGGCCAGAATGGATTCAGCAGCTTCAAACTTGGCAATTTCTTTGGGAGATAACTGCTGAGCAAAAGATGCCACGCATATTACGCTAAATAGGGTACTCGCTAAAACTCTCATATTCACTTTATTCAAAAGAGTAACGCAAAATGTATGCCTTACTGTATGAGCTACTTGCTTAAATACATACTCTTTAACTTAACCAATTCTCTAAAATGTGGATCTTTAGTGTCTTTGATGAAGTAAATAGACTCACCTGTACTTTTCATTTCAGGCCCCAGTTCCTTATTGACATTGGGAAATTTGTGAAAAGAGAAAACAGGTTCTTTGATGGCATAACCGTCTAACTCATTTTTGAAGCTGTAGTCTTTTAATTTCTTATCACCCAACATCACCTTGGTGGCAACATTCAAATAAGGCTCATTATATGCTTTACTTATAAAAGGCGTAGTTCTTGATGCACGCGGATTGGCTTCAATTACATATACCTCTTCATTTTTAATGGCGAACTGAATATTAATCAATCCTCGTACATTCAAGGCATGCGCAATCTCTTTAGTGTACGCTTCCATTTTGCCAACAACCACATCACTTAAAGAAAAGGGTGGTAAAACAGCACTACTATCTCCTGAGTGAATACCGGCGGGTTCAATGTGCTCCATAACGCCCATCACGTGTACATCATCTCCGTCACAAATGGCATCTACCTCTGCTTCAGAAGCTCTATCTAGGAAATGGTCAATCAATATATTGTTATCGGGATGATGTTTCATGATTTTAATTACCGCAGTAGTCAATTCGTCATCATTGATAACAATTTTCATTCGCTGACCACCCAATACATAACTCGGGCGAACCAATACGGGATAACCCACTTCGTTGGCTACTTTGATTGCCTCTTCCGCAGTTTTGGCAGCGCCATATCTTGGGTAAGGAATATTCAATTCTTTCAATTTGTCCGAAAAACGCTCTCGGTCCTCCGCCATATCCATGTTTTCGTAGGCTGTTCCAACGATTTTGATACCAAAATCTCTTAGTTTTTCAGATAGTTTTAGTGCAGTTTGTCCGCCCAGTTGAACAATCACTCCTTCAGGCTTTTCATGGTCGATAAGCTCTCTTAAATGTTCCCAGAATACTGGCTCGAAATACAATTTATCTGCAATGTCAAAATCAGTAGAAACGGTTTCTGGATTGCAGTTCATCATGATGGCTTCATATCCTGCCTCTTTGCAAGCTTGAATCCCATGAACACAGCAATAATCGAATTCAATTCCTTGTCCAATCCGGTTCGGTCCACTTCCTAAAACAATGACTTTCTTTTTGTCACTTACTTTACTTTCGTTTTCAAAGTCGAATGTAGAGTAGTAATACGGTGTTTTGGCTTCGAATTCTGCTGCACAAGTATCGACAAGTTTGTATACTCGCTTGATTCCCATTTCATGTCTTCGGTCATACACTTCATCTTCTGTGATATTTCCCATGAGATAGGCAATTTGCGCATCTGAATAGCCTTTTTGTTTGATATCCAGCATGAAGTCTTTTGGTATCGATTGGAGGTCATATTTTTTAATCAACTTGTCGTAATCAACCAACTCTTGAATTTGGTACAAATACCACTTATCAATTTTAGTCATATCGAACAACTTGTTGATTGGCACACCCATGCGTATAGCATCTTTTATGCGGAAAATTCTATCCCAAGAAGGCTTCTGTATACCTTCCAGGATTTCTTCCGTTCGCATCCAGTGCAGACCATCTGCACCCAAACCAATTCGATTGTTTTCTAAGGATTGACAAGCCTTTTGAACAGCTTCTTGGAAGCTTCTTCCGATGGCCATTACTTCCCCTACTGACTTCATTTGTAGGCCAAGTTCAGTATCTGCACCTTTAAATTTATCAAAATTCCAACGAGGCATTTTAACAATAACATAATCCAAACTAGGCTCAAAATAAGCTGAGGTGGTTCCCGTGATTTGATTACTAAGCTCATCCAAGGTATATCCGATAGCCAGCTTAGCTGCAATTTTAGCAATGGGATATCCGGTGGCTTTCGAAGCGAGTGCAGACGATCGGGACACCCTCGGATTCATTTCGATAGAGTATACCTCTTCGGTTTCAGGATTCACAGAAAACTGAATATTACAACCTCCAGCAAAATTCCCCAGCTTTTTCATCATCAGTTTGGCCTGATTTCGCATCTCTTGGTACACTTTATCTGAAAGTGTCATGGCAGGTGCTACAGTAATTGAATCGCCAGTATGTACACCCATAGGATCAAAATTCTCTACGGTGCATATTACTACTACATTATCTGCTTGATCTCGTAAAAGTTCTAACTCGTATTCTTTCCAACCTAAAACAGCTTTTTCGACTAAGACCTCGTGCGTAGGTGAAGCTTCAAGACCGCGAGTAAGTTTGATATCCAAATCTTCTTTGCTGTGCACAAAGCCTCCACCGTATCCACCCAAAGTATAGGATGGTCGAATAACTAAAGGAAAACCTAATTCTTGCGCAACTTCTTTTCCTTCTAGATATGAATTCGCAATTTTCGAAGGGCAAATGTTAATACCCAGTTCCTGCATGAATTTACGGAACTCTTCGCGATTTTCAGTTTTTTCAATAGCATCTAAGTCGGCGCCTAAAACTCTTAAGTTGTATTTTTCCCATATCCCCAATTCATAGGCTTCTTTTGCCAGATTCAAGGCAGATTGCCCACCCATCGTAGGTAAAACAGAGTCAATATCTGGATGCTCGGTTAAAATCTTTTCAATGGAGGCTACTGTGATAGGATCCATGTAAATATGGTCTGCTGTCATCGGATCGGTCATAATGGTGGCCGGATTATTATTCAACAGGGTAACTTTTATTCCTTCTTCCCGAAGAGAACGAGAAGCCTGTGTGCCTGAATAATCGAATTCGCAGGCTTGACCAATAATAATAGGACCACTACCAATAATTAGAATGTGATGTATAGATGGATTTCTCGGCATAGCTGAAATTTCTTTAATTTCGGCAAAAGTAAGGCATAGAATTTACCTAAATTTGAATTTTACAGGTTTTAAATCCACAAATTATTCACGGATGATTTTCATCTACTTTTTTCTTTGCTTGATTCTCGCAGTGATATACATGGGGCTTATTCTTTTTTACACAAAAGGCTGGTTGAAAACACCGAATCAAAATGTAAAAAGTTACTTTCCACTTGTGCAAGGTTTGACTGTTATTGTGGTTATCCGAAATGAGGAAGCACATATCAAAGCATGTATCCAAAGTATCCTTTCACAATCGTATGATTCTGATTTGTTTGAAATTATAGTTGTAGACGATTTTTCAACGGATTCAAGTGTTTCTAAAGTGGAGGAGTTTAAGGAGAAAGTGAAACTTATTCGTCTAGCCGATACACTAGGACCTAAGTTTGCATCTTTGGCAAACAAAAAGCGCGGAATTACGCAGGCTGTAGAGCAAGCAAAATATGAGTTTGTTCTTTGTGGCGATGGCGATTGCGTTTATGGTCCGGATTGGATTAAAAGCATGATGCAGTATTATGAAAAATATAATAAACAGTTTTTTTCGGCTCCTGTTGAGTTTCAGCGTGGAGACTCGATTTGGCGAAAGTTTTTAGATATGGATCAGATTGCGATGATTGGGGTAACCGCTGGAAGTATAGGGCAAAAAAAACCAGTCATGGCAAGTGGAGCGAATATGTTTTTTGTTAAGCAAACTTTTTATGAAGTAGGTGGCTATGAGGATAATAACGATGTAGCGTCAGGAGATGATGTATTTTTGATGCAAAAAATATTTATTCAAGATCAAAAGACCATTGGCTTTGTAAAAAACAAACAAGCTATTTCAAAAACTGCTGCACCTAAATCTTTTCGGGAGTTTCTCAACCAGCGAATCCGTTGGACTTCGAAATCAGCGCGAATGATAGATCCCAAAGTGAAAGCGGTTTTAACTTTCAACTACTTATTCTACCTCAGCTGTTTTTTGAATCTTTTTGTCCTTCCTTTGGTCGATATCAGCTTCCTTTTTATAGGCATACTTATGCTGGCGCTCAAAATGGTTATCGATACTTTATTCTTCAGCAATATGCTGGCATTTTTTGACAGAAAGGATTTATTTAATTACATGCTTCCCATTCAGTTAATGCATATCACTTATGTGAGTTTACTTGGAGTTTTAGCTATTTTTGGAAACTATACCTGGAAAGGCAGACGTATTAACAGATGAGTGCAACAAATTTAAGTCCTAATCAAAAAGCATTAAGAAAGTTTCTTAAAAATCCTTTCGGTATGACTGCCTTGGTGTTGATTGTACTTATGAGTCTGTTGGCCTTGTTTGCTTATGGTATAGCGCCTGATCATACACCTCAAGCCAATGAGCAATTTCCAAAGCTTGCCCAACAAATGCCGGGATTTCAAGTTCAAATGCTCCAATTGAAAACAGCTGAGGAGTCTAAATTAAATAGTTTTTTTGGCTTGTTTTCTGGATATGAACGATCTTATAGCTTGTTGGCTATAGATAGTGTGGCTATGACAAACTACGGTGAGGTCCAAGTTTGGGAATATGCCGGTGCAAGCTATAGAATTGATCCTAATGATTTATCGGGTAGTATAGACGAAGCTACTATACTAAAAACATTTTGGCTAGGTACAGATCAGTTGGGTCGAGATATTTTGAGCCGTTTACTAATAGGGAGTAGAATTAGTTTAATGGTTGGTTTTTTTGCCGTGCTCATTTCATCGAGTATCGGTATATTTTTGGGTGGCCTTGCCGGATATTATCGTGGTTGGGTAGATCGAGTAATCCTGTGGAAAATGAGTATTTTTTGGTCCATACCAACGATCTTGTTGGCTATGGCCTTGTTTGTAGGTTTGAAGCAGCACTTTAGTTCGAATCTTTGGTTGGTCTTCATTGCCATAGGCCTTACAATGTGGGTAGGTATGGCGAGAATCGTTAGAGGGCAAATGATGGCTTTTCGGGAAATTCAGTTTGTAGAGGCTGCGAATACCATGGGTTTTTCTGACGGTAGAATTATTTTTCGACATATTTTACCCAATTTAATTGGTCCTATTGTCGTAGTTATGGCTTCAAATTTTGCTAATGCTATTTTAGTAGAATCGGGCTTGAGTTTTTTGGGACTTGGGGTTCAAGCGCCAGCACCATCGTGGGGCGGGATGTTGAGTGAGTTTAAGGATTTCATTGGAACAAATCTATCTTATCTTGCAATAATTCCCGGATTTTTAATCATGTTGTTAGTTTTAAGTTTTAATTTAGTCGGCAATGGCATCAGGGATGCCTTAGATATAAAGAATTAGATGATACAAGCGGATATTACAGAATTGAACCACTTGATTAGTGTAAAGCAAGGAAGAGTAGATTCCCTGTTAGAGCTAACTAAAGCGGTAAATAGTAATTTTTCCAGAGGGGCTTTAATGAAACTCTTCGAATTTATATTGGTCGACAGGTTTAAGGTGGGTAAGTTCGCATTGTTTGTTAATGAGAGTGGTTGGAAGACTGAGATAAATTTAGGAAATACTGAGGTTGCTGATTCAATCAATGTCGAAGAAGATTTATTGAAATTCGGTGTAATTCAGGATGTTAGAAAATATCCAACTGACTTATTCAAGGGTTTCGATTTTATTATCCCTGTAGTGTCTAAAAAAATTCACTTAGCGTATCTCCTCGTTGGAGAAATTCGACTCGGTCGACTGGAATCTATCGATCAAAATCTGAAGTTTTTGGAAACGATAGCTAGCTTCATTATTGTGTCCTTGGAAAATAAACGATTGTTTCAAACCCAACTCGAGCAAGAGCGTATTGGCAAGGAACTTGAACTTGCTAGTCAAGTACAGAATATGTTAATCCCATCCAAATTGCCGAAGAACGAATCGATGGACGTAGCTGCATACTACAAGCCTTATGCTGGTATTGGTGGGGACTACTACGATGTGATCAGTGTGGATGAAAACACAACGGCATTCTGTGTCTGTGATGTTTCGGGAAAAGGCTTATCCGGAGGGATGTTAATGGCCAATTTTCAAGCTCAACTTCGTTCGTTGGTGAATAAATATGATTCCTTGGAGCAATTGGTTGATTTCCTCAATTATAAAATGTTTGAAATTACGGGTGGGGACCGTTATATCACTATGTTTTTAGCCATATATGACTCCTCAAGTCGACAATTAAAATACGTCAGTGCCGGACACAATCCAACGATTCTGATACAAAATGGCGAGCTATATAAATTAGATGAAGGATGTACAATAATCGGTGCGTTTGAAACCCTGCCTCAGATTAGCTCTGGGCAAATTTTTATAGAGCAAAATGCAATAGCAATGTGCTATACGGATGGATTAACTGAATTGGAAAATGAACTGGGAGAGCAGTATGGTTTTGATCAACTCTGTGAGTTTGTGTTCAAACATATCGAACGGGATGTGGATGATATTATGGATACGCTTAAAACAGAAATGGATACATTTCGCGGCGCTAAAGAGTTTAACGATGATGTCTGTATCCTACTGAATCGGTTTTTCTAGTAGCTCGTAGTCTATCGGACACCTTGTTGCTATTCTTCTATCGTTTCTTTAATAAATTTTTTTACGCTCAATCGCGAGAAAAACGCGTATTATCAAGTATTCGTTTCGTTATTAATCCTAATTTTGGGGCTTTTAAGGATAATGTAAAATACAATGAGGAATTTATTGACTTTAATGTTTCTTTTCGGTCTGCTTGTGAGTCAAGCGCAATTGTGGAAGGCTACTGTTTCCTATATAGATCAAGATCACCTCGAAGTAAATGTTGAACCAAACTACACATACCAAAATCAATACAGGATTTCTTTCCCGAAGGGAATTATTGAATACAATCGAAAAAGTACCTTTCGAGCTTTTAACTCAATATCAGAAGAATTTGAAAAGTTAAACCCTAGTTTTGAGTTAAATCCGCAGTACACAAAATTCTCATATCACGTAGATTTAGGCGATAGTGCCAACATAGCTCTTCAAGCATACTTGGATTATGGTCCGGTTCAATTAGCGAATTGGGCAGAGATTCTTTTTGAATCGGATAAGGATATTCAGTTAGCGATTAGTTTTCAGCATTCAGATAAAATCTATGATGTAGGCAGTAAAGATTTAAAGGCTTGGAAGCTAAATCCTTCACCTATTCTTCCAATGAAACTTCTCGAAGTAACTAATCAGGTATCCTGCTATTCCAACTTGCCTAATGGGGCATTAACTGAATTGTTGAAAGAAACCCTTCAGGATTTCAGCTATCTTAAAAAACCGATTGATTTGGTCATTCTTTTCGGTGACGATAGTTTGGATGCTGCGGGAACTTTCTTCACCGATTGGGCTATCGTATACATTGATTCAAAAACTACTGGAGAGAATCCAAACTTCACGATTCAGCAACAGGTGCTTAAACAGCTTTTTAGGGCGGTTTCTCCTTACAATATTTATCCCGAAGAAGCGCTAAGAAATATTAATCAGAATTGGTTGGCAGAGGCAACACCAGAATACCTTAGCTTGAAGTTTATGCTTAGAAAGGGATTGCTAAGCGCAGATGAATTCTTGAATATCATGGAAAGAAAGATGGTCATTGCAGCGCGTTATGCTGGAATTTCGTTGGATGAGATGTCGAGTGAGATATACCGAAATAGTGATTACTTGGAAGCATTTCAATCGAAAGGTTGTATCGCCTCATGGTTGTTGGATTTGCGTTTGTTTGAATTGACGGATGGTCAGGTGGCGTCGGAGGATTTGATTTTTGGAAATTTTGGGGCTCTTGACGAAGATATGCAGCTGCTTGTATCGGATGCTTTGTTTGATATGGAAAAAGAGTTGGTGAGCAATGAATTAGCAATGCCTATGAATGCCTATCTCAATGGTTTTGGTTTGAGTTGTCAGCAAGCAGAAGATTTGTTGGTAAGGGATGAAGACCAAGGAGAATTAATGAGTGGGTTTAAAATTGTTTTCGATAATTCAGCAGTTGACGAACAAAAATCGCGGTGGAAACGTTTTGCCTCCGAATAAAAGCCTATGAAGAAAGAAGCAGAAATTTTTCATCAAATTGTAGAAGATAGAAGATCGGTAAGAAAGTTCGACACGAACTATAATTTTGATCATGATGCGGTAAAACGATCTTTAGATAGTGCAATATTATCGGCCAACAGCAGTAATATGCAGCTTTGGGAATTTTACCGGATACGAAGTGCAGCGGCACGTGAACGTTTAGCTGAGCTCTGCTTAGGACAAAATGCGGCTAAAACGGCTAACGAATTAGTGGTATTTGTCGCACGCCCTGATTTATGGGAAAAGCGTTTGGAGAACTTGTTGACTCATTTTTCGGTGATTATGCCAGATAAAGAAGACCGTAAAGCGAAATTGACCTACCGATACTACGAACAGTGGATTCCTCAATTGTATGATATTCGCTTTCCGTTGTGGCACGACCTGAAAATGAAAGCCTTGATTTGGAAAAATAAATCTAAACCGTTTATGCGTGATGTTTTGACCAGAGACGTTCCCATTATAGCGCACAAAAGTGTAGCGCTAGCGGCGCAAACTTTCATGCTGGGTATCAAGGCTGAGGGGTATGATTCTTGCCCAATGGAAGGACATGATTCACATCGCTTAAAAGAGTTTTTAAAACTTCCTTCAGCGGCGGAAATTAGTATGGTTATTGGTGTTGGGAAGGGCTTGCCAGAAGGTGTTTATGGTGATCGTTTTCGTGTACCGAATGAAGACGTAATTTTTGAGCTATAAGACTTAAGGTCTTTTTCATTAATTTTTATATCGGCTAATCCTTGTAACTTTGTATCGTTCAATTCTTTGATTATGCCACACATTCCATTTGAAGCTCTCAATATAAATAAGTTTATACTTCGCGCATTGGATGAAGAAGGTTTTACCTATGCCACGCGAATCCAGGAAAAAGTATTTGCTTCAATCAAGGCAGGAAAGGATGTGGTTGGAATAGCACAAACCGGAACAGGAAAAACCTTTGCCTACTTATTGCCGATCCTAACCAATTGGCGATTTACTCGGTCTCCGCATCCACAGATTATCATACTTGTGCCAACACGAGAGTTAGTTATTCAAGTGGAAGAAGAAGTTAAGCGCTTAACTCAATTTATGAGTGTAGCGGTTGTAGGAGTTTTTGGTGGGGTCAATATGCAAAACCATCGCGAGGCCGTTGCCGAGCGTGTAGATGTTGTTGTCGCTACTCCGGGGAGACTGATGGATCTTATTCTTTGTGGCTCACTTCGCACGAAGGATGTGAAAGTTTTAGTGATTGATGAGGTAGATGAGATGCTCAATTTGGGATTTCGAACACAACTCAAGAATATTGTTGAGCTACTGCCTGAGAAAAGACAGAACTTAATGTTTTCAGCAACCATGATTCCTGAGGTAGAAGCTATTATTCATGAGTACACGGCATACTATGAAAGAATTGAAGCGGCACCTTCAGGAGCTCCTTTGAAGAATATCAACCAGCTAGCCTACCACGCACCCAATTTTAATTCAAAAGCGAATTTGTTAGTACACCTCTTACAAACTGATGCCGAGATGAAAAAAGTACTCGTTTTTGCGGGAACGCGTAAAATGGCAGATGCTTTGCATAAGCGCATGCAGAAAGATTTCGAAGATCTGGTCGGAGTAATTCATTCATCTAAGGCACAAAACAACCGATTCAATGCGGTAGAACGATTTGGAAATGGCACCTATCGTTTGCTGATTGCCACGGATATTGTGGCCAGAGGCTTGGACATCGATGGAATCACGCATGTAATTAATTTTGATTTGCCGAGTACGGCTGAACAATACATTCATCGTATTGGACGAACAGGTCGTGCGGAAGAAAAAGGGATTTCTATTGCTTTGGTATCCGAAAAAGAAGATGCGTACAAAACGGATATTGAAGAGCTTATGGACTTTAAGATTAAGGTTTTAGAGAAGCCGGATGGAATTGAATTTACTCAAGAGCTTATACCATTAGAAACGGAGAAAGATTTTTTAGCCTCAGATAATTTCTATAAGCTAACTGACGAGGGTAGTGCTTTTCATGAAAAGAAAGCCAAGAACAAAAAGGAGAATGTGAAAGTACGCCATAAAGACGTGATGCATCAGAAATATGGTAAGCCGAAGACGAGAGGGGCGAAGCCGAAGAGGAAAAGATAAATTGCCCCGAAATTTATCTTCAATTAAAATTTATTGATTTTCCTTAAAACAAGAAATTTTAGCTGGTTGAACGCCTCGATCCAGATGAGGAAGGAGAGAATCGCAATCCAGGAGACGTTGAGTCCCCTTGACTATAAATCTTTCAAATAATTCCCGTATAGGTCTTTGAATTGATAACCCTCAGCAACACGATTTTTTGAAAGCTTGTTGTATTCCACTAGTGCCCATAGCACAAATTCCATCCAAAACAAGCGATCACTTTCGGGTATGTCCTTTTTGTACTTATCCAAAAGTTCACTCAAGGGCTTGATTTCGTTCAAACTTTGTTGGTATTCCTCTTCCAAAGCATCATCCAACAATTGGAAATGACTTTCATTGAAAAACCATTCGAGTATAGCGCTATAAGGATTGTTTTCTCCTTCTTTTTCGAGCTTACTGATTCTCGGGAAATACTTTTGAAAAATGCTTTTAACAGCTGCGCCAATGAGCTGCATAGCTACTTTGTCTGCGCCTTCTTGCTCGCCCTCGTAAACTAACTCTACTTTACCTGTAATTGCTGGAATCACACCCATAAAGTCACTTAAACGAACGCTTGTCTTTTTCTCCGCGTTGAGTAAGGCGCGTCTTTCGGCAGTACTTACCAAATTTTCAAAAGCAGTAATGCTCATCCGCGCGCTTACGCCACTTTTCTCATCGATGTAGGCATTATTTCTCGCTTCGAAACTAATTTGTTCGAGGAGATCCTTGGCTAAATCAGGGACGTATATAAGTTCTTGCTGCGATTCGTCAAGTTTGGCTTCCTGTTCAGTAATTAGCCGGGCCGTAGAAATATCCTCTGGATAATGCGTTAAAATTTGAGAGCCAATTCGGTCTTTAAGTGGTGTTACAATACTTCCACGATTCGTATAATCTTCCGGGTTGGCTGTGAATATGAATTGCATATCGAGCGGCATACGGACTTTGAAACCTCTGATTTGAATATCACCTTCTTGCAGGATATTGAATAGAGCAACTTGTATTCGAGCTTGTAAGTCGGGAATTTCATTAATTACAAAAATGCAACGGTTGGCACGAGGAATCATGCCGAAATGAATAACGCGGTCATCCGCATAACTCAGCTTTAAATTTGCCGCTTTTATCGGGTCGATATCACCAATGAGATCAGCAACGGTAACATCAGGAGTGGCCAATTTTTCAAAAAATCTCTCTGAGCGATGTATCCAAGCGAGCGGTGTAGCGTCGCCTTTTTCTTCGATTAAATTTATCGCATATCGAGAAATGGGATTGAACGGGTCATCATGAATTTCCGAGCCTTCAACTATGGGAATGAATTCATCCAACAACTCAATCATTTTTCGAGCTAATCGCGTTTTCGCCTGACCACGCAATCCCAATAAATTGATGTTGTGTCGCGATAAAATAGCTCGCTCTAACTCTGGAATAACGGTATTTTCAAAACCATGGATACCTGAAAATGTTGCCTCATCATTTTTAATTTTACTGATAAGGTTATTTCTCAATTCATCTTTGATCGATTTCGATTGGTAATTGGCTTTTTTTAACTCGCCCAATGTCTTTATATCTGGTGTAATAGTCATCGTATCCTTTTTTTTCTGTTGTTTTCATAATCTTCAAAAATCATTTCGCCCAAACCTTTTAATCCTGTGTAGAATGCTTTCCCTTGATTGGCTTCCGTAAACCGTTGCACAAACTGCTGTAAATATGGGTCGCTGGCAATCATGAATGTGGTAATCGGAATCTTCAATTTTCTGGCTTGCGCTGCCTGATTGTAGCATTTGTCAGTGATGTATGCGTCAAGGCCATTGCTGTTTTTGTAATATTCTCCATTAGCCTCTCGAATGCAGCTCGGCTTTCCGTCGGTAATCATAAAAATTTGCTTATTGTTATTTCTTTTTTTTCGAAGAATATCCATTGCTAAGCGCAAACCAGCAACTGTATTGGTGTGATAAGGACCCACCTGTAAATAGGGGAGTTCTTTAATCGGGATAGTCCAGGCATCATTACCAAAAACCAGAATATCGATAGTGTCTTTTGGATAGCGCGTAGTAATTAGTTCAGTCAGCGCCATGGCTACTTTTTTTGCCGGTGTAATACGGTCCTCTCCGTACAAAATCATACTGTGACTAATATCAATCATGAGCACGGTACTCATTTGCGCTTTGAATTGTGTTTCTTCTACGATCAAATCATTTTCATCGAGCTGAAAATCATTCATGCCGTGATTGATTTGTGCATTTTTTACACTAGCGGTTAAATCAATTTGGTCAATGCCGTCCCCAAACTGATAGGCACGTGTGTGTCCAATGTGTTCGTCTCCTGTTCCGCCGTGTTTGGTTTTGTGGCTTCCCGAACCAGCTTTTCTCAATTGGCCAAAGATTTGTTCTAGTGCAGCCTTGCGAAGCAGTCGTTCTGTTTTGGCCGTAATAGCCATCTCGCCATCCCCTTTATTCCCTGCTCGTTCTTGGATATATCCTTTCTTTTTGAGGTCTTCTATAAAGTCTTCTATGCTGTATTTGGGTGTGGTTAATTTGTACTCCGCATCTAATTCTCTTAGCCAGTCAATGGCCTCATCGAAATCGCCAGCCGTATGTACAATAAGCTCCTTAAAAACATCGAATAGGACATCGAATGGTGATTGCTTCGGTTTCTCATATGGTTTGAAGCGAAATCCGCCGCGCATTTTATTAGGCATAGTGTCAATTAAACGCTTAAACTGCTCTTCTTGTTCGCGAAAAATGCGATTGTTTCCTTAAACATAAACGAACTCAATAATTCATGTATTTATCCGCTAATTCAAGCTATTATTTTGCGCATTTACAGTGTGGTTGGAATCAATGTCCTGTTTTGAGTAATTATTTTTTTTGAACTTGGCCTAGTGGTGGCACGACTCCAAGTCGTGCCACCACTTAGGCCACCAATAGACCAATTAAGCCGTGTTCGAAGGGAAAGGTAGGTTAGATTTATCCTTGGGCTAATTGATTAATCAGATTCAATACTTGTTGCTTTTTATCTGGGAAAACATTGGTTCTGAAAATGATACAGGTACCAATTTGTTCTTGGTTGCTCTTCATAAAAGGACGTTTTAGAAAAGACTGTTGAGCGATGTATTTATCTGGATTGCTTAAATAAACCAGGATGTGATCTATGCCAGTTATTTTCCCGAACGCTGCTTTTTGAATGTTATCCCATGGAATAAATCCTAATTGCGGAAAGTTCATGTAATCCTGTATTCCTTCTTTGTTTACAACTAAAACCGGACCATTCAAAAAGGCTTTTCGAAAATTCATTCCTAGGTTAAATAAACCGGCAAAAAACAAAAAGTAAGCCCAAAAATAAACGCCAAAATAAATGAGTAGAGCACTTACTCCCCAAAACAAGAATCCTGAAAAAAAGAAAAGCCTAATTCGGGTTTTGTTGGGGTAAATATAAAGCGGTTTCACGTCCATTTGCGTACATTTGTTGATACAAATTAAGCAAATACCATGAGAAAGCTAATAGAATGTGTTCCTAATATATCTGAAGGTAGAGATGATGCGAAGATTCAAGCAATTTCGAGTGTCGTTGAAACAGTTGATGGTGTAAAATTATTGGATGTTGACCCGGGTAGAGCCACTAATAGAACGGTGATAACCTTTGTGGGTGAGCCGGAGCAAGTCGTTGAAGCCGCTTTTCGCTTGATAGCTAAAGCTCAAGAGCTAATCGATATGACCAAGCACAAGGGTGAGCATCCTCGATTTGGGGCTACAGATGTTTGTCCCTTTATCCCCGTAGCGAATGCATCCATGGATGATTGTATTATGTGTGCTAAAAAACTCGGAGAACGTGTGGGTAAAGAATTACAAATTCCAGTTTATTTATACGAGTATGCGGCTTCAGAAGCGAAACGAAAGAATCTGGCCAATGTGCGTGCGGGAGAATATGAAGGTATTGCTGAAAAGATTGTAAAGCCAGAATGGACTCCTGATTTTGGCCCGGCTAGTTTTCAGCCGAAAAGCGGTAATATCGCTATTGGTGCCAGAGATTTTTTAATCGCATACAATGTAAATTTAAATACAACTTCTGTGCGAAGAGCCAATAATATTGCCTTTGATGTTCGTGAACAAGGAAGAATGAAGACGGATGACGGAACACCCACAGGCAAACCAGTGCTTGATGATGAAGGTAATCCTATGCGCGAAGCGGGTTCCTGTAAAGGAGTCAAGGCTATTGGATGGTTTATCGAAGAATATGGTATTGCTCAAATTTCGATGAATATAACCAATGTGAAAGACACACCATTGCACAAGGCTTTTGACGAATGTGTGAAGTCTGCATTTAATCGTGGAATGCGCGTGACTGGCAGTGAGTTGGTTGGTTTAGTTCCATTGAAAAGTATGTTGGATGCAGGACGATATTTTCTCGAAAAGCAGGAGCGTAGTGTTGGGGTAAGTGAAAGTGAACTAATTAAAATAGCGGTTAAGAGCATGGGCCTCGATGAGTTAAGCCCTTTTGATCCCAAGAAAAATATTATTGAGTACATGTTAGCTGAGGATGATGTGCGTCTTCTGGTAAAGATGGATTTGCGCGCATTTGCAGATGAAACAGCTAGCGAAAGTCCCGCTCCAGGTGGTGGAAGTATCGCGGCATATTTAGGTGCATTGGGCGCTGCATTAGGGTCTATGGTCGCGAATCTTTCCTCTCACAAAAGAGGATGGGATGATCGCTGGAAAGAGTTTTCTATATGGGCAGACAATGGACAAGCCTTAAAGGATAAGTTATTGTGGTTGGTTGACGAGGATACGAATGCCTTTAATCGTATAATAGATGCTTTTAAACTACCCAAATCAACGGATGAAGAAAAAGCATTGCGCAGCCAGGCCATCCAGGATGCGACTAAATATGCCATAGAAATTCCTTTTCAAGTTATGCAAACATCTTTTGATGCTTTTGAGTTATTGGAGGCGATGGCCAAAGTGGGTAATCCGAATTCGGTGAGCGATGCTGGAGTAGGCGCTTTGAGTGCCAGAAGTGCCGTTATTGGAGCCTATTTGAATGTGAAAATTAATGTAGCTGACTTGAAAGATGAGTCGTTCAAGGCAGACATATTGAGCAAAGCGGAAGATTTGAAAAACCAGGCTATTGCCAAAGAAGCAGAAATACTTCAAATCGTTGAAAGCAAATTATAAGCTAAAAGGAATGGCTTAAGATTTTTCGATTTCGAGTATGTTCGCCTTGATTTTATCGCAAAGTTCATCCACAGGTAAATCGTTATCATCTAAACCAAAAGGGTCTTCAATTTCTTCCCCAATGAGTTCTATTCCTAACATGGTATAAAACACGATAAGTACCACAGGGATTGCCAACCAATGCAGTTGCCCTACAAAGCCAAAAGGAAGTGTTAACGAGTAGATGAGTAAAACGCGTTTGAGATGAAGCGCATAGGCCATAGGTATCGGCGTATGCCGAATTCGTTCACATGCGCCTAAAATATTGATTAATGCGTTGCATTCTTTTTCTAGAACCATTAGTTGCTCTCCTGAAATTACGTCTTCTTCAAACAGGTTTTTCAAATTTTCTGCAATACGAGATAATATGAAATTTGGCTTGTGGTCTAACTTTTCAAAGGTTTCAATATAATGCTTGGGTACCTCAGGGAGCACTGAGCTAAAATCTTTTTCACGCAAATGTTCTTTCATAGAATAGGCAAAAGCATAAATCAGGTGCAAGGTGTCATGACTCAGCTCCGGCTTGCGCTGCTGGCTGTATGTTTTAACTTTGATAGCTAAATTTCTACAAGTATTTACAAGAGCGCCCAGCTGCTTTCTTCCTTCCCACCAACGGTCGTATGCGCTATTGGTTCGAAACACCAGTAAAAGTCCAAGGACTAATCCAATAACGGTATGAAAGCTTGCACTTATTTCAAAATGTAAAACTTCGGTTTTTTCGTTGAGGAAGATCAGAAGGGTGGTCATAAGTGCCATAAATAGCATGCTCCACCACATTCCTTCTACATGTTTACTTCCGTGCCGAAAAATAAAACTGAACCAGTTTTTGTTGTCGTATTTTAACAAGGGAAAAGCGTTTTAAGTGAAAAGAGATTCAGATTTTGCAGGAGGATTTTTCCCGAAATGTTTGAAGGTTTTTACGGTAATCTCACGACCTCGAGGAGTTCGCTTAAGATAACCTTCTTTAATTAAAAAAGGCTCGTAAACTTCTTCAATCGTTCCAGCATCTTCGCTTACCGCGGTGGCTATGGTTGTTAAGCCTACAGGGCCGCCTCCAAATTTATCCAATATAGTTTGAAGAATACGATTATCCATTTCATCTAAGCCATTTTCATCTACATTCAAGGCATTTAAACCAAACTCAGCGATTTCCAGGGTGATTTTTCCATCACCTTTTATTTGAGCAAAATCTCTAATTCTCTTAAGTAAAAGATTGGCAATTCTCGGCGTACCTCTACTTCGACGCGAAATTTCCAAGGCCGCTTTTCGATCGATACCCACATCCAATATTTTTGCACTACGCTCAATAATTCCGCCCAAGGTTTCTATGTCGTAGTATTCCATGCGGAGGGTGATACCAAAACGACTTCTTAATGGGGCAGTAAGTAGTCCGGAGCGTGTTGTAGCTCCAATCAAGGTGAAAGGCGCTAATTCTATTTGTACCGACCGCGCATTGGGTCCCGTGTCAATCATGATATCTATCTTGTAGTCCTCCATTGCCGAGTATAAATACTCTTCAATTACAGGACTCAATCGATGAATTTCATCGATAAACAAAACATCGTTATCTTCTAAGTTGGTTAATAAACCAGCTAAATCTCCTGGCTTTTCCAATACAGGCCCTGAACTTACTTTCACATTGACACCCATTTCAGCTGCAATGATGTGGGAGAGGGTTGTTTTTCCTAAACCTGGTGGTCCATGAAGGAGCACGTGATCCAGCGCTTCCTCTCGAAGTATGGCTGCTTTGACAAATACTTCCAGATTCTCCATAATCTGCATTTGACCGTCAAAGTCTTTAAACTGCTTAGGTCGTAAAGCTCTATCAATAGCCAATTCTTCCGCTTTGAGATTGCTTTTGTCTGGATCTAAATTATTATTCATGCAGGGCTAAGTTAGGATTTTCCTCGGTTAATTTATTCATGCTAAGATGCATTTAGAAAGGATAACCAATAGCTAGGTGAAAAATTGAATTTCTTCTAAACCAGCTGTCTTTTCCTACACTAAATTTAAAATCGCTTAATGGGTATTTCTCAGTGCCTTCGAAGCGAGGGTCTACCAATGGCAAGGCAAAATCTGTTCGAATGACGAAGTAGTCAAAATCTAGGCGTAAACCAAATCCTGCACCTACACCTATAGCATTGAAGAAATTCCCCTTGCGCAAGGTTCCTCCCTCTCGATCGGGATCATCTTTAAGCAACCAAACGTTCCCTGCATCAACAAAGAGAGCTGCCTTGAAGAATTTGTAAATATCAAATCGCAACTCCGTATTAGCCTCTAGTTTAAAGTCGCCGGCTTGGTCGAAGAAAAAGTTTGGATTGTTTAGGTTGTCCTCATCAGAGTAGGTGCCTGGGCCCAAGGCTCGTATCCTAAATGCCCGTATACTATTGGATCCACCAACATAAAATTGCTGAAAGTAAGGAGCTACAGAAGCATTTCCAAATGGCACAATAACGCCAGTATTGAATCGGGAGTTTATCGAAGCGTGCTTGCCCAATTTAAAGGTATGCACCACATTGGTTTCAAATCTTGCAAACTGCGAATATTCTCTATTAAAAATGCTGTACGGACGAGGATTGTTTCTTCCTTGTTTGCTTAAAGCCATGAGGCCATGAATCACATTTCCTGCCAGACCAATTTTACCTTGGAAAAAAATGAAAGACCGGTCATTTTCTGATTTTTTATTGTTGTGAAAGAAGGTATAGTTTGATCCTAAGATCAACTGCTCCTCGAAACTTCTTGCGAGTGAAGGAATCTCGTTGATACGATCACGGAATTCTTGAGAAACATTTTTTTCAGGAAGAAACAATACCGTTGCTGAAATCGGATTGTAAACATGTTTTTTGTTCGCCGATTCATTCCATTCATAACCAAAATTGAAGCTATTACTATGCAAAGAGTAAAACTGTATCCTTCTTTCATAATTGTATTGCAAGGAGAAACGCGTTTTAACATTATTGTATTTTGATGTCTTCTTTAGAGGGAATGGTAATAGAAATCGATTGAGATAATAATTGGTTTCAACAATTACATCCGAATTATTGACCAAACTCGTAAAGCCATTTCCCACATTAAACTCAATTCCTGATGAAACCTTAAACTCCAAAAGATCGGCAGTCCGGGATAAATTTTTATTCTGATAAGTCACTCCTACCGATGCTCCGGTCAATCCGATAAAGTTGTGTCGAGCTTCAAGGTCTACTGAAATAGTCTGCTTTTTAGCAGAAGTCAAGTAAATATAGGTGTCAAGGTATTTGTTGTTCTCCCGTTCGAACGAGCTGAATTGTATGTCGACAAATTTAAATACCCCGTAATTGGCGAGTTTGCTTAAGGTGTTTTGATAGGAGTCGAGCCTAAAATATTCGCCCTGCTCTAAAAAAATTGCATTGACGATAACCTTGGGTTTATATTTTTGTTCCTTTGGCCCAATAAAGTAATAATCTTTATAAGCGATAGTATCCAAGGGTACTTCACTATTTTCGGCTTTGAGGTTGTCTGTAAAAATATAAATATCGTTAATAGTATATTTTTCATGCCAGGTGTCTGGTTTCGGACTTTGAATGTTCATCGTAACATCGACGGTATGCGATACATTATTCGAATCAAGTTTAAATACGATATAATCCTTACGGAATTCAAAATATCCAACGTTGCGTAAATGCGCAGTAATTCTTGTGCGTTCATCGTTTAGCAGGTTAATACTAAAGGCTTCCCCTTCATCTATAAAGGTTTCCTCTTGAATTTCAAGAATATGTTTCACAAGGGTGCTGCTATCCTTAGGTAATTTTATCTTGCCTGTATAAAACTGATCCCCTGGCAGAATGCTGTAGTTTACTTTTACTTTTTTTGATTCATAAATGGCTTTAAAGTTCACCTTGGTATTTAGGAATCCTTCATTAAACATGTAAAGTCGAATATTTTCTGCGGATTTCGAACTCACTTGTTCATTGTAAATCACGGGAGCCTCACCTAACTTATTTTTTAACCACCACCTAAATTTGTTCTCTTTTTTGTTGTAGGCCAGGTTATAAATACCCAATCGAAAGGATATCAATCCAAACATCTTCGTGTTGGGTTTCTGAATGATTAAATTTTGAATATCCTCTTTAATCGTATTCCCGCTCTTGACTTTTTTCTCCAATTTTATGCTATTCTTTTTAAGCAGGTGCTCGCCTTTTGGAACAGATTGTGTAACATTGCAAGCGCTGAGCGAGAGGACGAAAATTATCGTAGCCAGCCAAAAAATACTATTTTGCCATTTTGTTCTTATACCTTTGTTTTATGGCGTTCAAAAAAATTACGCAGTCGCAAATTAAGCATCTTCGCTCGCTACAACTAAAAAAGTACAGGCAAAAATACAATCAATTTATTGTTGAGGGTACGAAAAGTGTATTGGAATTTTTAAATAGTTCCATGCTTTGTGTTGGGATATTCGCCCAAGAACAAGTTTTGGAAAACTTGTCAATAGATAAGTTCGAGGATATACTCTATGTGGCCAATACGAAACAAATGAATCAGTTGTCAGCCTTGAAGCAATCTTCGGGCTTAATGGCATGTTTCGAAATCCCCACACCGCAACCTATTAATCAGCAGGAAAAACTGGTCATTGCTCTTGATGATATTCGCGATCCTGGAAATTTGGGAACGATTATACGAACGGCCGATTGGTTCGGCTTGAGTCAAGTTATCTGTTCGAAGGAAAGCGTCGATTGCTATAACCCCAAAGTTATTCAATCGAGTATGGGTTCTCTCTCAAGAATAACCGTCCACTATAAAGATTTAGCAAGTTTACCCCTCGATTTCCCTGAGCATGAGTTGATGATAGCTGATATGGAAGGCGAGGATTATCTTGCGGTCAGTTTTGAGCGCGGTATATTGGTGATTGGGAATGAAGGTCATGGTGTTTCGGAGATGATTGCAAAAATGGCGCATCGCCAGGTAAGCATCCCTCGCATCGGAGAGGCCGAATCTTTAAATGCGGCCATTAGTGCCGCTATAATTTTGGCAAACTGGAGCTAGATTCTATGAGGAGTTTTATTCTATTGTCGCATTGATTCCTCGTTCGGTAATGGCATCTTTCATCGGTCGCAATTTTTCTAAACTTCCTTCTTTCACTGCGTATTTGCCTCGAGTATGGATGAGGATGGCACATTGTTCGGCTTGTTCATAGCTGTGCTCACACACGACCATAAGTGCTTTAATCACCCAGTCAAAAGTGTTCACTTCATCGTTATGAATAACGAGATGACTTGTCTCAACGGTTTGTTCGATTGTGGCGATATCTTCAGCGTAATTTTCCTTATAATTTGACATTTCCTTTCAATTGAAATTGTATTACGAATGTACTAAAATTATTTTTTTCAAAACTATCTACAGGTTATGCACAATGTGATGAGATTGTAAAAAAAGCTAGATTTCTCCAACTTATATTTGCCGAAAATAACTATTTATGGAATTGTCGGATTTATTGAATCGTGTGCCTGCTTCGGCTACAATTGAGATGGCGCAGAAAGCCAGAGATTTAAAGGCTCAAGGAAAGGATGTGATTAGTTTAACCCTGGGTGAGCCTGATTTTGATACACCCGACCATATTAAAGAAGCGGCCATACGGGCGATTCAAGCCGGCGATACCAAATACACACCCGTGCCGGGAACCCTAGCTTTGCGAAAAGCAATTTGTGATAAGTTTAAGCGTGATAATGACTTGGATTATACCCCGGACCAAATCGTAGTGTCGTGCGGCGCAAAGCAAACGATTGCCAACATCGCACTTAGTGTGCTAAATAAGGGGGATGAGGTCTTATTGCCCGCTCCATACTGGGTAAGTTATGCGGGAATCGCGGATATGTGTAACGCTACTCGTGTGGAGATTAAAACCAATATTGCTCATGATTTCAAGGTAACTCCGGAAGAATTGGATGCAGCGATAACTGATAAAACGCGCTTGCTGATATTTAGCTCACCGTGCAACCCTACCGGTTCGCGATATTCCAAAGCTGAGTTAGAGGCAATAGCAAAGGTTGTGGAAAAATATCCTCGATGCATTGTTATTAGTGATGAAATATACGAGTACATCAGTTTTAGCGAAGAGAAGCACTTTAGTCTAGCTCAAATCCCTGCCTTGAAAAATCAGGTCGTAACAGTCAATGGCATGAGTAAAGGTTTTGCCATGACAGGATGGCGAATAGGCTACATGGGGGCACCTTTGTGGATTGCTAAGGCTTGCGCTAAACTGCAGGGACAATTTACTTCGGGTGCTTGTTCCATTGCTCAAGCAGCTTCGACGCATGCTTTAAATGCTCCACTAGATGCTACCATGGTCATGCGCGATGAATTCCTTAAGCGGAGAGATATGATGCTCGAATTGTTAGGAGAGATTGATGGTCTCAAGCTAAATGTGCCGGAGGGGGCTTTTTATATTTTCCCTGATGTAAGTGCTTATTTTGGTAAATCTTTTGGTGATTATGATATCCAAAAACCTACAGATTTAGTGATGTATTTGCTGGAAGAAGCTTATGTGGCTACGGTGGGCGGGGAGTCATTTGGTGACGACAATTGTTTGCGGATATCCTATGCCGCGAGCGAGGAAAGCCTTCGGGAGGCGGTTAAAAGAATCAAACAGGCATTGTCGAAACTGACCTAAAAAAAGAAAGGCCCTCAGTATTGCACTGAGAACCTTTCTTCAACCCTAAAAACCCATTCTTTTTCGCTATTCTATGCGCAATTCATAGAGATAAGCATTATCGTTAGTTGGATACCGGCCTTCAAACAAAACCTCTCCTTTACTTTTCTTCATCTGAACTAATACATCGTCAACAGAATAAACCTGATGATTGTTCACAGTGGTAAGGATAAAACCTTTTTTTAAGCTGGAATGCTGCTTAACCCAACTATTTTCTTTGAGTTCTTCTACAACTAATCCGTTTTTCAATCCTAAGGAAGTGAGTTCATCATTGCTTAATGGTCTCAATATCAAACCCCATTCTTCCAGTTGATTACCACCATCAGTAAGTAGTTCTTGATTATTAAACCGATTCTTTAGTGATAAAGTTGCAAGCATCACCTTATTTTTTCTTATAAATGACACTTCAATGACATTTCCCGGTCGGTAAGCTGAAATCTTTTCTTGTAAGGCTGCCACATCATCCACACGCATATCTTGAATAGCAATAATTACATCGCCTTTTAAGAGCCCACCCGCATCCGCTGCACCACCTTTAACGATGTTTTCTATATACACGCCTCGTGGATCGGAAAGTTGGAGTTCCTCTGCCAAGTCGTTGTCTACAGAAAGAATGCTAACGCCCAAGAAAGCGCGTTGTACAGTGCCAAATTCTTTCAAATCACTGACTACCTTAGCCACAATATTAGATGGGACAGCAAATGCGTATCCAGCATAAGTACCTGTTGGAGTTGCTATGGCCGTATTGATTCCGATTACATCACCTTTTGTATTTATGAGTGCTCCTCCAGAATTGCCAGGGTTAATAGCCGCATCGGTTTGAATAAAGCTTTCTATTGCCGTATTGTTCTGACCTTGAATATTTTCGAGGATGTTTATATTTCGTCCTTTCGCACTAACGATTCCTGCGGTAACGGTTGATGCTAAATTGAAAGGGTTGCCAACAGCTAAAACCCATTGGCCAACGGCAACAGAATCTGAGTTAGCAAAGCGCAAAGCGGGTAAGTTTTCTTCATCAATTTTTAATAAGGCTAGATCGGTGTCCTTGTCGGTGCCCACGAGCTTTGCTTCGTAGGTCTTGTTATTGTTTAAGGTGACTTCGATATGATTGCTCTTTGCAACAACGTGATTGTTGGTTACAATATAGCCATCACTAGAAATGATTACGCCACTTCCGCTGCCACTGGATTGGCGCGGACTTGACCGAGGTGTTTGGCCAAAGAAGTTGCGAAGAAATTCTTCTTCAAATGAACTCAGACCAGTTCCTTCTTGCATGTAACTGGTCTTAACATGCACCACTGCCGGAGTCGCCATGCTCGATGCCGAGGTGAAATCGATATTTTTCTCCCCGACATTCATATAATTAACAGTCTTAAATGGTGTTTGAACAGGCACTTCGACTGGTACTTCGATAAGCCTTTGCTTTGCACCAATGGGCATGAAATAAGCAAAAGACGCACCGAGGAATGAACTTACAACAACTAATACGAGATGTTTGAATTTCATAAAGCTATATTTAAATGAACAAAAAATTATTCTTTTACCTTTACCAACGCGGGAACTCACAATTGACTTACAAAAAAATTAAAAAAAAGATGGATTTGTTCCCGGCTTAACAGGCTTTAACACGAAGGATATGGAATTTTACAAATACCAGGGTGCTGGAAATGATTTTGTAATGATTGATAATCGATTGCAAACCTTTCCCAAAGAAGACACTGCCTTAATTGCTAGGATGTGTGATCGTCATTTCGGTATAGGTGCAGATGGTCTTATTTTGTTGGAGGAAGATGAGGATGCAGATTTTCGAATGGTTTATTTCAATGCTGATGGACGCGAAGGTACGATGTGTGGTAATGGCGGTCGGTGTGTTGTCGCTTTTGCATATAAGTTAGGCCTGTTAAAAAAGAAAACATCTTTCCAAGCTATCGATGGTCTGCATTATGCTGAGGTTTCGGATGATGGTCTAGTAGCGCTGGCCATGAATGAGCCCAGCAAGATTGAAAAAACGCCTGAAGGTCATTACATTTTGGATACAGGTTCGCCGCATTATGTTATCGTATGTGGGCAAATGCCCAAAGAAATTATAGAGGAAGCCCGGCGGATTCGTTTTGGTGAACGATTTAAGCATGAGGGAATTAATGTCAACTTTATTGTAATTGAAAAAGATCAAATTCAAATTCGAACCTATGAGCGTGGCGTAGAGAATGAAACCATGGCATGCGGAACTGGGGCAGTGGCCGCCGCTGCAGTTGCCAAGTTGATGAATAAGCGCAAGCATATCCTTGTTGCTGCTTTAGGTGGTGCACTTGAGGTCTATTTTGGCGTATATCCGAGTTTGTCAGGGCTTGTATTAAAAGGTCCCGCGAAGAGCTCGTTTCAGGGGGTGTGGCGGCGTCACTTAAAGGTTTAAGGTAAATGGTAAAGGAAACCGCGCTGAAGCAGGTTTCTTTTGATACTTGTTTTACCTGCTCGTATGCGTCAAAATAATTGTATAACTTTCAAATAAAAGTTATTAAAAGGTGAAATTTGAATAAAAATTCTTAAATTCATCGCTTAATTTATTAATCAAAAATTTAATTATGAAGAAAATACTTTTACTCTTAGTGGTTTTCCTTTCTTTTTTCGGTGCCAAATCTCAGTGCACTATTGAGGTTACCATGTCAAGTTCGGGCTGGGGAGATAATACCAATTGGCAGTTGCTTGACGCCAGTGGCACCCCGGTAATCGATGTTGTTAATGGCACTTACGGGAATGGATATAATGACGTTCAATCTGTTACGTCAACAAATCCACCCTACACCTTAGTTGTGACAGTTAACACAAACTCATTTTGTGATAATTTTCCGGATTATTCAGTAACGGTAGGGGGAGTGCAAGATGTAGCAGGTCAGATGACTACCGGCACTGGCTGCGGTGGTTCTGAATCTTATGTTATAAATACACCTTGTCCATCTTGTTCGCCACCAACAAACGCTCCAGTTTCTGGCCTAAGTAACTCAGCTGCTACGCTGAACTGGACAAGTACGGAAACGTTTTTTGATGTGGAGTGGGGCCTAAGTGGTTTTGCGCCAACAGGCACTCCAAGTGTAGGTTACGATGATGTAGCAAGTGGTGTAGGATTAACTGGTTTAACATCGGCTACGACTTATGACTATTATTTGAGAACCGACTGTGCAGCTGGTGGTGGATCAAGTCAAAGTCCGTGGGTAGGTCCGTTTAGTTTTACTACGCTTCCTGCTTGTGGAGATAACTTGTCAGGCTTATGTTATAGTTTAACAAGCACCCAAGAGGTTCTTGTGAGTTTCGAAGTGGCTACTTCAGGAGACTGGGCTACTTTAACTTTCAATGCAGGTGGTGTAGAAACTTGTTGTGATGAGGTAGTCATTTACGATGGATTGAACGGAACGGGTAATATTATTTATGGCGCATTAACTGGAGGTGGACTTGCAGATTACTCCGGTGAAGGAACGATCACAAGTACAACAGGTCAACTGTCTTTGGTAGTTAATTCTGATGTATCCGCTACTTGTAATACAAACGGTTTTACACCATTTGACGTTACGCTAAATTGTGTGCCGCCACCAGCTTGTCTTGCTCCAACAGCTTTAACTGCCGGAGCTTCCAGCTCGGATGCAACATTATCTTGGACGAGTACTGAAACAGTATTTGATGTAGAGTGGGGGTTGGCTGGCTTTGTGCCTACAGGTACGCCAAGTGCTGGTTTTGATGATGTAGCTAACAATGTATTACTCCCAGGGTTGACATCTTCTACTACCTATGAATATTATGTTCGTGCCGATTGTGCTGCTGGTGGAGGAGTTGGTCAAAGTACTTGGTCAGGGCCGTTTAGTTTTACTACACCATGTGCGCCAGATATCGCACCATACACTGAGTCTTTTGATGGACCAAGTATAGATGTATGTGCTTCAATTAGTGCTGTTTCAGGAGGACCTTGGCGTTTAGGTGTCAATTATACTTGGAATAGTTGTGCTGCACCTACAGACCATACGGGTAACGGAGGTAGCTTTATCTCGAATGATATGTCTACGCCAGATGCTGGTGTGGTTTATCAGTTAAATGATGTAGATGTAAGTGCATTAACTACCCCGTATTTGGATATGTACCACTATATGTGTGGGACTTATAACAATGAGGTATTTATTGAAGCTTGGGATGGTGCTGCATGGGTGCAAGTTGGATTGATTAATACGAGCTCTCCGAATTGGGAAAACTACGGCTACGATTTAACAGGGTTTACTTTTGCTGCCAATTTGGTTAGAATTCGATTCCGATTAGAAGAAGGTTCTACGGGTACAGGGTTTCAGTTTAATTCAGATGTTGCTTTGGATGATATTTCTATCATTGAAGCACCTTCTTGTTTTACACCTACCGCTTTGGCAGCTGGATTAGTTTCTACTTCTGAGGCAGTTTTATCTTGGACATCTACTGAAACGGTGTTCGACCTTGCCATAGGTGTAGCTCCTTTAGCAGCTCCGGTAGCAGGTGATTCCGTAGGTGTTGGGAATAACCTTACAGTAACAGGTTTAACTCCGAATACCACTTATGAATACTATGTTCGTGCCGATTGTGGTGCAGGTGGAGGAACAGGTCAAAGCACTTGGGCAGGGCCGTTTAGCTTCTTTACAGGGTATTGTTTGCCTTCGAGTGGTAGTTCTGCTACCTATGTAGATAACTTCACTACGACAGGTGGAGTTACAAATATAAACAGTGTAGGAACTGGCTTCACGGCAGGAGGTTACTTTGATGGGACTGCAAGTGTTGTGGAATCATTTGAAAATGGAACTTTCGATTTCTCGGCGGAAATTGTAGGGGGTACTGTAGGTTTCTCGTTATGGATCGATTGGAATAATGACCTTATATTCGATGCTTCAGAGAAAGAGTTTAATACCACGGGTTATTCTAATGGTCCTTTTATAGGGACGATAACTGTTCCAGCAGGAACAGCCTTAGGAAATTACAGAATGAGAATAACGGCAGATTGGAATTCTTCGAATCCAAACAATCCTTGTGCAAATGCATCAAGAGCTGAATTTGAAGATTATACCTTGTCGGTAGTAGCTCAACCAACTTGTCTTCCTCCAACTGCTTTAACTGCCGCAGCTTCCAGTTCGGATGCAACATTGTCTTGGACAAGTACTGAAACAGTATTTGATGTAGCTGTGGGAGTAGCTCCTTTAGCATTTCCGGTAGCAGGTGATTCTGTTGGTGTTGGGAATAACCTGACGGTAACAGGATTAACTTCAAATACCACTTATGAATATTACGTTCGTGCGGCTTGTAGTTCGCCTTCAAGTTTGATGATATCGGGCGTTTATGATGGTCCTCTGCCAGGAGGAACGCCCAAAGGAGTTGAGTTGTTTGTGGTTAATGATATTGCAGATTTAAGTATTTATGGTTTAAGTTCAGCAAATAATGGAGGTGGAGCTACAGGTGCTCCAGAGTTTACATTTCCGGTTGCATCAGCTACTGCCGGTACATTTATCTATGTAGCTTCAGATTCTGCAGAATTTACAAACTTCTTTGGTTTTGCTCCAGATTATACAGATGGTTCCATGTCAATTAATGGTGATGATGCTGTTGAGTTGTTTGAAAGTGGTAGTGTTATTGATGTTTTTGGTGATGTAAATACTGACGGAACTGGTCAGGCTTGGGATTATCTTGATGGATGGGCTTACAGAAGTGATAACGAATCAAACAATAGTGGAACTTTTGATGAAACCAAATGGACATATAGCGGCACGAACCAATTAGAAGGAGGAGTTACTAACGATAGTACAACAGTACCTTTCCCTATTGCATCTTTTAGCGGACCAACTGCTGATGTCTCTGCTTGGGCTGGTCCGTTTAGTTTTACTACGCTTCCTGCTTGTGGAGATAACCTGACAGGCTTATGTTATAGTTTAACAAACACCCAAGAGGTTCTTGTGAGTTTCGAAGTGGCTACACCAGGTGACTGGGCTACCTTAACGTTCAATGCAGGTCAAGTTGAGGCTTGTTGTGATGAGGTAGTCATTTACGATGGTTTAAATGGAACGGGTAATATTATTTACGGTGCATTAACAGGAGGTGGACTTTCAGATTATTCGGGTGAAGGAACGATCACAAGTACGACAGGTCAACTTTCTTTGGTAGTTAATTCTGATGTATCTGTTACTTGTAATTCAAATGGAACCTACACATCATTTGATGTTACGGTGAACTGCTTCACTCCTCCATGTTTTGAAGACACGATTCCAGTGATTGCTTGTGATAGTATCATGTTGGCAGGAGCCATGCAAACCATTTCGGGATTCTACGCGGATTCTTTAACATCAGTTACGGGTTGTGATAGTATCGTTACTTTCGATTTGACAATTAATTCGTCTGATCAAACTTTCGCTAGTGCCACATCTTGTAATCCTGCTGACACAGGAGTTGTGGTGTCTTCATTCACCAATGCCTTGGGTTGTGATTCTATTCATACAGTTACTACAACTTTATTGCCAACCAGTTTTGAAACGGTAGATGTTTCGGATTGCGATTCTGTTGATGTGCTTGGCACATGGTATTTTGCTTCAACAACATTCAACGATACGATTGTAGGTGGTGCAGCTAATGGTTGTGATTCGATAACTACCTTTAATGTGACGGTTAATTTGTCTGATGTTACTTTTGAAAATCTTACATCTTGTAATCCTGCTGATACAGGAGTTGTGGTGTCTTCATTCACTAATGCCTTGGGTTGTGATTCTGTTCATACAGTTACTACAACTTTATTGCCAGCCAGTTTCGAAACGGTAGATGTAACAGATTGTGATTCTACAGAGGTACTTGGTACTTGGTATTTTGCTTCCACATCATTTAATGACACTATCGTAGGTGGTGCGGCTAATGGTTGTGATTCAATTACTACTTTTAATCTGACCTTGAATTCATCAAGCGTTGGATCAGTAGATACAACGATTTGCGATGACGAAAGTTTGACACTCCCTGATGGCGCAGTTGTGACTGCTGCGGGAACCTATACCAGTGTTGTAGTTGGAGCTAATGGTTGTGATAGTGTAGTTACTACAGAACTTTCAGTAATTATGTGTACAACTGGAGTAGAAGGTATCGAAGGCATCGAAACACTTTCTATCTATCCGAATCCATACATTAGTACAATCAACTTATTGTTTGATGATGCTGCTGCTGGTGAGTTAAACATTACCTTGTTTGATGTAACGGGTAGAGTGTTGAAAGCTGAGTCTGTAATGACTGCTATCGGTGCGAATACAATTAGTATAAATGTTTCACCAGAAGTTGCTGCTGGTGTTCATATCTTGCAAATTGAGCGTGATGGAGCTGTTTACAGCACTTCAATCATCAAGAAGTAATAATTTATTAGATAATAATTTAGGAAGGGCGTTGCGCAAGCAACGCCCTTCTTATTTTGAGCATAAAGTAATGCGGTAATCCGAATTAGTATTTTTTACTGCTTTTTAGTAAATTGTGTGATAAACCGTGTTTAATGAATAAACTTTTGCGCATTTGCTTACTTGTGTTTATTACATCGACTAGTTTAAAAAACAACTGGGCGCAAGAATCTATTGCAGAGACTTGGACTAAGCATCTTTTGTTTGCTATAAAAAATGACTTTGCCCGGCCTACCATACATGCGCGTAATTTGTATCATTCGTCTATAGCGATTCATGATGCTTGGGCTGCCTACAATGCTTCAGCAAATTTTTGTTTCTTAGGTAAAATGCATGGCGGTCAATTTGTGTCATTTGATGGTGTAGCTGCCGTGGAGGATACCCTATCGGCGCAACAAGAAGCTATATGCTATGCTATGTTTCGTTTGATGTCGCATCGTTTTCAAAACTCACCTGGCGCATCAAATTCCATTCCTCGTATCAATATGTTTATGGATAGCTTGAACTACGATCGAAACATTACTACGACAGATTACATTAATGACGGTCCAGCTGCCTTGGGTAATTATATCGCAGCGCAACTGATCGCCTATGGATATGTAGACGGATCTAATGAAGCGGGAAATTATGCCAACCAGTATTATTCGTCTATTCAAGGTCCGGTTGAACCAGAATTTCCGGGCAATCGCTATATGACCGATCCGAATCGTTGGCAACCCATTGCCTTAAGTTTTGCTATCGATCAAGCGGGGAATATCTTGACATCTAATCCACCTTTTCTTTCTCCGGAATGGGGGAATGTCACTCCTTTTGCTCTGCCTTCCAGCGCAATGAATAGCTATACCCGAGATGGAGATACATACCAGGTTTATCACGACCCGGGAGATCCTCCGTATATGGACACAACGATTCAAACGCAGTTGGATGACATGTATAAATGGAACCATACCATGGTTTCGGTGTGGCAGTCCCATTTAGATCCTAATGACACCACCATATGGGATATTTCTCCGGCAAGTGTCGGAAATATACAATCCTATCCCACTCAATTTGTGGACTATCCTAATTTTTATAATTATTTTGATGGGGGCGATGCCGGTATGGGGTATAGTTTAAACCCTGTTACAAATATGCCTTACACACCCCAATTGGTAAAGCGTGCGGATTATGCTAGAGTTTTGGCTGAGTTTTGGGCAGATGGATTGGATTCAGAGACGCCACCGGGCCATTGGTTCAATATTTACAACGAAGTGCGTCATCATCCACTTTTTGAAAATAAGTGGCAGGGTGTAGGTCCCGAGTTGAGTAATTTGGAATATGATGTTAAGGCCTATCTGACTATGGGTGGCGCGATGCATGATGCGGCCATCGCTGCCTGGAGTGTCAAAGGCTGGTACGATTATGCTCGACCGGTTTCTGCACTGCGATATATGGCAGAGAAAGGGCAGAGCACAATAGACACCTTGAATAATTATCATCCTGCCGGACTTCCTCTTGTCCCGGGTTTTATAGAAATAGTAGAACCTGGGGATCCACTTGCGGGCGCTGCCAATGAGCACCTAGGCAAGATAAAACTTTACACTTGGCGAGGTCCCGATTATATACCCAATCCAAATAATACCTATGCAGGCGTTGGATGGATTTTAGCAGAAAACTGGTGGCCTTATCAGCGTCCTTCTTTTGTCACTCCACCATTTGCTGGATATGTTTCAGGTCATTCAACTTTCTCCCGAGCAGCCGCGGAGGTAATGACTTTCATAACTGGTGATCCATTCTTTCCCGGAGGGATGAGTAGTTTTGTAGCGCAAGAAAACGAATTTTTAGAGTTTGAGGAAGGCCCAAGTACGAATATCACATTGGAGTGGGCAACCTACAGAGATGCATCGGATCAATGTAGTTTATCCAGAATATGGGGAGGCATACATCCACCTGCCGATGATATTAATGGACGCTTAATGGGTATTGAAATAGGAACGGATGCAACATTTAAGGCGGATTCAATTTTCACAGCACCTGTCGTTCGAGTAGATTCTATATGGTATTCTGCACCTGCATTTAGCCTAGATAATTTGGGCCAAACCCTTCGAATACAGGCCTATTATTCGAATTCCATGAATACGCTAGTTGATCCTTCTATACGTTTTGAAGGCAGCCCGAATCCATTAACCAATACACTAAGTTTATTGGGTGGAAGCTGGTTGAGTAATCAAGTATATGAGTGGTCCGTTCAGGTAAATAATAGTGGTGAAACCATCAAGCCTATTCATGTGCTTATCAATGATGCACAAAGTGCAACTGGACTTGCACAACTTCCTTACGTTTCGAATACATTCGAGTTGGATTTGAAACGCCCTGTTGTACTTGCAGTTAATCCATCAACGAGTATCATTAATGATGCTACAGTTGCGAGTAATATCTTTTACATTGATGTTTTATTTGATGAGGAGTGCGATACGCTGGTTAATCCAAGCATTCAGTTTAATACCACAAACGTTTTAAATACCCTACTCTTTGCGAGTCCTGCGCAAAGTATTTGGCTCGATTCAACAAGTTACCGTCAGGTTTATACTTTAGTAGATGCGAATACGGATATCGACAATATTGAATTCGTAGTGGACAATGGAACGGATTTGTTAGGCAACCAGCAAAACCCCTATTTAGTAAGTGGTTTGTTTGAGATTGCCACAAGTAATCCTGAAGTTATCAGTTTTTCGTGGACAGATAGCTTGTTGAATCGCGGAGATTTTGGTAGCCAATGGGGCATGACCCTTTCGTTTAACAAAGCAATGGACATATCGAGTGCGCTAACCCCAGATTTTTCTGTGCCAGGAGTGTTTCCGGGTTTATTAGATCTAAACAATCAAAGCGAGTGGTTGGACAGCTCCAATTTGGTCTTGGTTTTTAATGTAAATAATCTGAGCCTTCAGGCGGATTCGGTTGATTTAAGTATTTTACCTTTTAAAGATTTGAATGGGAATACGGTGGATAATTATTTCTATCCAAATGCTTTACTCGCAGACACCAAGCGACCAGAACTGATTGAGCTTACTGCTAATGCGCGTATTGTTTCAGATAATCAGTCGGGCAGCGGTAATTTTTTGTTGGATCTTACCTTCGATGAAGCGATGAATACCTCGGAGGAAGTCATTGCCGAATTGTTTTATAATGGAAGTTTGAGTGAGGAAATACATTTTAAAGTGTTTCAGAGTTTTTGGATAAACGACACGGTATATCAAGCGGTTTTTGAGGTGGAGGATAATGACATCGAACTAGAAGGCCATGAATTGCGAATCAATTTTGCAGAAGACTTTGCGAATAATCCGCAAGATTTAGTGGTGTTGAGTGATTTTATCAATTTAGATACAAGAAATCCGCGGATATTGTCCTTAACGGCAAGCAGTTATGATTTAGATGATTCAGATGCTGAGTGGCGGGTTATGGCCGTTTTCGATGAGCCAATGGATACGAGTTCCCAACTGATGTTGGATTTTATTGATGCATCGAGTTTATCTAACTACTTGGTTTTGAACAATGCCCGCTCATCGTGGCTGGCACCTACAGTTTTTGAAGCTGTGTATGATGTTCTTCCGGGCTCATTCAATCAAGAATATGTGCGTGTTATGCCAAGAATGGCTTTAGATACTGCCTTGAATGAGGTAGTTTCGATAGATGTTGATTCTTTTGTTAGTGTCAAATTCGAAGCTCTCGGTATACAGGACTTAGCAGAGGAGCTTAGCTTGTATCCTGTTCCTGCGAAATCAGGTGAATTCATCAGCTTTGAATTCAATCGACATATTGCTCAGTTGAACGTAGCATTTATAAATATACTAGGTCAGCGTTTTGAAGCCGGTTTGGATTACTCTGGTTCTCGAACTGGAGCGGTTAAAGTTCCAGATCACCTTGCAGGCGTCTATTTCATCGAGTTTCGATCAGCTAATAGCGTAGTTGCAAGAAGAACAGTGTATATCAAGTAAAATGACTTTTTCTTTTTAATTTTAAGGAGTTGTGGTTTACAAATCCATGCAAGCGAACTTGCAGATAGCTCATACACCTACTTAAGAAAAAATATGCTTCAAGATAACCAGATATTCATACACGTTCCGAAGACAGGTGGGACTACCTTAAATTGCACCTTGCATGGCACCTCTTTCCCCCAAGATACAAGTTTTAATTATAGACATATTGTTTCGGGAACTCAGTTAAGCAATTCGGGCGATATCTTCAATCCGCTCAAGAATGATAGGTATCGGGACTACCAAATTTTTATGCTGCTTCGACATCCCGTGGATAGAATTGTTTCAGAATACTATTTTATCAAGGAGCGCGATATGTTTTTTTCTAAGCTTAAACCGCGACCGAAAAATTTCAAGGAATATGCACTGCACAAGCAAACAGCCAACTATATTGTGTCCTTCTTATTAGGCAATGAAATATATGCCTCCAAACGACCAACAGAAGAAGATCTTCAGCAAGTGATTAATGGAATAGAAAACCTGAATATTACTGTGGGTTTATTTGAAAATTTTCAAGAATCCCTTGATCTTTTTCAGAAGAGAGTTGGTATTCAATGGCCTAAAGTCATAGAGAATAAGCGTGTTACGATTATTCGTCCAGAGCGAGAGGAGGTGTCAGCACAGTTGAGTGAACAAATTTTGAAACATCACCATCTGGATCTAGCCTTGTATGAATATGCCAAAGCCAAATTTGAAAGTATAGAGGGATTGAGAAAAAATGTTGTAAAGTTTAAGGACAACCGCTATGATTTTATCTTGACTTATACGAATAATCATTTTGTCCTGGAGATGGTTTTGAAAGGACATCCTTTTCTTGAAAGATATCTAGATTATTTTAATGAGTTGAGACGGTTTCTTTCAACGGCTAAATTAGATTCGGGCGACGAATATTTGAGGAAATGGACGGGTGCATTTATCGCGGCTCTTGAAGAAAACAATCTTCCATTAGGGCTTTTGCAGCTTATTAAACAGCATCGAGAAAACCATCCAACCCAATTTATCAAGGCATTTGGTCATTATATCCGTCAGGCACCAACAGCAGATTGGGAGCCATTGAAGCTGAGGTTTAGCAGAAATCACATTCCACAAAGTAAAGGCTTTTGGGGGGCAGTAGCTCGAATTTTCGGTTAGTATTAGAAAATTTTATTCTTTGAATGAAAAAGTTTATTTTTAGCTTAGTTGTGAATCACTACGCGGATTAGTACGCTTGTATTGCCCTAATACGCGCGTGCATTTTAAGCAATAGAGAACCTAATGACAAATAGAAACACTATATGTTACTTCCGAATATGATGATGATTTGTTCATATAATTACCAAGTGTTCAGATATTTCTTATTTTGGGTGATAAGTTTAATTACACTCAATCTTGGGGCTCAAACATACAATAATATTCTACCTTCTTACGGTATTGAAGTTAGAACTGATAGAAGTATTGATTGGTTAGGAAGTGGGATTAGCTTCTGTGATTTTAACCAGGATGGATGGGATGATTTGACTTTTGCCTTAACTGCAGACACACAAGCCATTTTTTTGAATAATCAAGGCATATTGACACCATTAAATCTGAACATTTTTAATCCTGCTGACACTAAAATGATACTTTGGGTAGATTATGACGATGATGGACTCTTGGATTTGTTTTACACTTCAAAGGGTGGACAGATAAAGCTGTATAGAAATGCAGGAAACCTATCTTTCAATGATGTCACAATTCAGGCTGGATTAGCAACGGAAATAATGCAATCGTTTGGTGCTTCTTTCGGTGATTATGATCGTGATGGCGATCTAGACTTGTATGTTTGTAAATATATAGGCTCAGGTGACCCTACCAAACTATCGGATGTCAATAATTTGTATCGAAACAATGGTGATGGAACTTTTACGGATGTAACTTTTACTGCAGGGGTGAGTAATGGTATAAGCCCGAGTTTCCAAAGTGTATGGGTAGACTTAAATGATGATCTATGGCCCGATCTTTTTGTAATTAATGATAGAAACAATTTTGTCAATGCATTATACCTTAATAATCAAGACGGTACCTTTTCAGATCTTGCCAACATAGCTGGAGTGCAAATGCCATTTCAAAATCCTATGTCTGCCTCATTTGCTGATTTTGATGGCGATTTGAATTTAGATATATTTATCGGTAATACTTCTACCATTATTCCAGGCTTTGAGGAAGATTATCCATTTCTTTTTCAAAACAATGCGGATGGAACATTTTCAAACCTCGCTGATAGCTTTAATTTGGAACTTGAGAGTACTACTTGGGGGGGCTTGTGGCTAGACCACGATAATGATATGAATCAAGATTTATATATTGCCACGGACTATTTGAATGCACCCGCCTTTCCATCCAACCCTGTCCGAAATTACTTTATGATAAATAATTATCCCGGGCCTTTCGTTGATGATTCAACGTTAATGCAAGGGCAAGATGTTGCCAATGCGCATGCAGTAGCAAGAGGTGATTTTAACAAAGATGGTTTTTACGATATAGTTGTGCATGTGGACTCTCCCTCTTATGCAAGTTTATGGGAGAATCCAAGTAATAGCAATAATTATATCCGGATAACACTTCAAGGAACGATTTCAAATCATTTTGCTGTCGGTGCTTCTATTCGCCTATATACAGGAGGAGTTGTTCAAAGACAGGATATATTTTGCGGTGAAAATTTTGTTGGACAAAATTCCCAACATCACCTTTTTGGCTTGGCTCAACATAATATAGTAGATTCTGTCCATGTTGTTTATCCCAGTGGTATAGTCGATCGATATTATAACTTACAGGTCAATCAGAGCTATCTCTTTATCGAAGGTGAAACCAATGCAAGTTTCCAAGTTGATGTTCTTGGCAACCAGACTTTTTGCGAAGGAGATTCGCTTGTTTTGCAGGCACCAGGGGCTTTAAGTTATTTTTGGAATACAGGGGATACATTGCAACAGTTAAATGTTTTTGAAGAAGGTAGTTATCGGGTGTCAATTATTGATTCGCTGGGTCAATCCCGAACAAGTGATTGGGTTTTTATCAACCGAATTGAACAACCCGCTATAACTACTTTTCTAGAACATATTTCTTGCTTTGGTGGCAGCGATGGTTCTATCGAACTAGAAGTAGTTAATGAAGGTGAAAATTATATGGTAATGTGGCCAGATTCTTCAGAGGGACTAATGCTTGATTCGCTCAGTGCAGGAACATATATTTACCGCTATCTTGATGAATACGGATGTGAGCTTATCGATTCGATTGAATTGAGTTCTCCGTTTCCCATAAATGCCCAATTTGATATTCAGAACCAAACGGCTAATCAACTAGGATCTATAGATTTTATACTCAACGGTGGAACTCCTCCTTATCAAATTCTTTTATCGAATGATACCATCGCAGGCGCTGTCGATAGCTTAGTGGCTGGTGTATATTTTCTGCATATCCTGGATTACAACTCCTGTGCATTTTCGGACACGCTGGAAATCTTGTTTGTGGAAGATACAGTTATTAATGCAATAGAAAACAGGATAAACGGAGAACTTAGGTTAACACTTATTCCGGATTCGGAAGTACTTTTATTACAAACACAATCCAATCTTGAAGGTAGTATGCATGTGCGGTGGTTTTCTGCCTTAGGTAAACGAATAGCGGAAGATGAGTTGTTTATTCGTCGAGATAAAAGTGATTATCGTCTCACCTATCCCAACCAGCTGGTAGATGGATTATATTTTATCCTTCTTGATATGAATGGCGTAACTAAAACTTTTCCAATTTTAAGAAAATCGAAATAAATACTTCTATTATCGTTTATGTGGGGTGAAGCAAAATATTCCTTTTTCGCAATGTTTCTCTTGTGCTTAGGCTTGATACATGCCCAAACTTTTTCTAATGAGGCAGTTTCAAGAGGCATTGATTTTACTAGTGGTACATTAGATACTTGGGGAAGTGGGGTGAGTTTTTTCGATTTTAATCAAGATGGGTGGGATGATTTGAGTTTCGCAAGGGAGAATCAGGCCCCGATTTTTTATCAAAATAACCAAGGGAACTTTCAAGAAGTCTCGATGGGCGTCTTTCCTCAAGGTAAAGCGAAAGCTATCTTATGGGCGGATTACGATAACGATTATGACCTCGATCTGTTTTTGACTGCCTTGGATGGTAAGATTCAACTTTATCAAAATCAAGGGAATTTTTCCTTTCTTGAAGTAAGTGCCGCGGCTGGTTTATATACAGGTGCAGCCCGAAATTATGGTGCAGCTTTTGCTGATTATGATCGGGATGGTTTTCTCGATTTATATGTATGTCGGTATGACATTAATGGTGACTCAAGCAACCTGAGTTTCCTAAATAACTTGTACCACAACAATGGTGACGGCACGTTTACAGATGTTAGTATATTCGCTGGAGTGGATGATGGTTTAGCTCAAAGTTTTCAGCCCGTTTGGTTTGATTTTAATCATGATTTCTGGCCAGACTTATATGTGGTCAATGATAAACAAGAACCGGGAAGGCTGTACGTGAATAATCAAGACGGGACTTTCACTGATCTTACCCTAAGCGCCAATCTTGCTGATGGATCATCGGATTTAATGACGGGCACGGTTGGTGATTTCAATAATGACAATCGATTAGATTTGTTTGTTTCGAATATCGGAGGAAGTTCTAGTTTCTCACCTCGGCTTTATGAAAATAGAGGAGATAGTACATTTATCAATGTCTATAACTCTTTAATCTCCACAATGGATGCTACTACCTGGGGCGGTCTTTGGTTCGATGCGGACAATGATGGTTGGCAAGACTTGTATGTAGCCACTGATTTTCTAAGTCCTTTGAATCAAGCCGTACCGAGCTATTTTTATCGAAATACTATCTCTGCCGGATTTACGCAAGATTCGGTAAGTTTTCTTGCTAATCCCAGTGCGCAAAGCCATGCTGTTGCTCGGGGTGATGTGAATCAAGATGGATTTTACGACCTCGTTGTATACAACGAAGAGCCAGATACTTCTTTCTTGTGGCTTAATAATGGAACAAGTAATAATTATGTTAAAATCACCTTAGAAGGCACAGTATCTAACTCCTTTGCGATTGGTTCTTTTATCCAAGTTTTTGCGGGAGGACAGCAATACACACAATACACTATGTGTGGCGAAAATTATATAGGGCAAAACTCCCAACATCATATTTTTGGATTAGCTCAGTTAACTATGATTGATTCCGTTTGGGTAGAATTCCCTAGTGGAATCATAAATAAATACTACAACCTTCCGGTTAATCAATCCTACCATTTTATTGAGGGAGAAACAGTGAATGATTTCTTCATTAATGTTGTTGGAAATATGCCTTTTTGTGCAGGTGATTCCATTCAACTTTGGGCACCTGAAGCCCTTTCCTATGTTTGGAGCACAGGCGATCTTACTCAGGCCATTACAGTCTATGAAGAGGGAAGCTATCAAGTTGAAATTATCGATTCATTAGGCTTGACTCGGCAAAGTGTGATATTGTTTGTTGAAAAAATCGAAGCACCCCAAATTTCAATTACTACTCAAAATGCCCAATGCAATAACTCGGCTGATGGCAGTATCACCCTTATGGTAGCTAACCAAGGTCAGAGCTATAGCATAAATTGGGGGGACACTATACTTGGAGAGTTGCGTCAGAACCTAAGTGCAGGGGACTATCAGTATACATACGTGGATGCGTTTGGGTGTTTATTGTCCGATACCATAAGCATTTTAGAGCCTTTTCCCATAAATGGCCAATATGATATATCTCCAGCATCGGAAAGTCAATTGGGTAGTCTATCTATAGTGATCAACGGCGGAACCTCGCCTTACTTGAGCTTATTGAGTGGAGATACCATTGATGGTCAGGCTTTTGATTTATCTCCAGGTATGTATGCTTTGATTATTACGGATAATAACGATTGTTTATACGAAGATTCGATTGTAATTCCTTTGGAAAACGATACGGTAATCAACTCAAGTGTAACTAGAAGTAATCTGCCATTCGAGATTTTTAATGATGTTAACCAGTCTCAAATTGTAATACACTGGCCAATGAAAGTAAAGGGCGCTCTTGAAATTGAGTTGTTTTCTGTATTAGGAAAGCAGTTATCGAGCTACAATGTAGATCTAGCAGGGATAAGTAATTTGCGTTTAGACTATCCCAATAATATCCGTGATGGATGGTATATTCTTCAGCTCCGTTTTAAAAACAACACGCTACGCAATCCCATGTTAATAAGGAGTCAGCGATGATTCTTTTGCATTAATTTAGTGCAGTGTAGTGGGTGAAGAATTGATGCTCAAGCACAAAATCTTGAAATACAAAGTTTCGAGTTGGTATAAGCTTGTTAACAAAATGGTAATATAAAAAGTCCTGATTTTATCCCTAATCTTTTTCTTTTTTTGTACTTTAGCACGCGTAATTAAAGAGAATATGAAAGCATTTAAAAATATAAATTGGTTGAAGTTTTTAGTTTTGGCTATTGTTTTGGCTTCTCCGATAGCTGTGAGTTTGGTGTTTGCGCAACCTGGGCCACCTCCTCCGCCGCCGCCTCCGCCAGCAGGTGTGCCTATTGACGGTGGGATAGCTTTACTCCTCGGGGGCCTAACTGCCTATGGTGCAAGGAAGTATTTGAAAAAGTAATTTACACAAGAACTATATTAAGAAAACTCCTAGTTTATGCTAGGAGTTTTTTATTTTTAATCGATGAGAAATATCTTTTACCTTGTATTCGCATTTTTGTTATTTGCCTGTTCAGAAAAGTCCGATTTACCTCGAATTAGCGATGTATATTCCTTAAGTGAAGGGGAAAATGGACTGGCCCGTCAGACTTATGAATTTATGCGTTTGCGTAATCCAGCTACTGATCAAATTCCTGCAGATATATCAGAAAGAGAGTACCAATTCCTTATGCAAATGCCAACTCCAAAGTCCCTAACTAACTGGGAGTGGCAGCAAAGAGGACCTGTCAATGTCGGTGGTAGAACACGAGCTATTGCTTTAGACGTTAATAATGAAAATCGGATTTTAGCTGGTGGAGTTAGTGGGGGTTTATGGTTGTCAGAAAATGCTGGGCAGTCTTTTGAGAAAGTAACTACCAATCTTATGTTACATTCGGTAACCTCCATTGCACAGGATGTGCGGAATGGATTCCAAAATACTTGGTATTATGGAACTGGCGAGTTAAGTGGAAATAGTGCTGATTTGTTTGGCCATGGTATTTATAAGTCTACCGATAATGGAATTTCATGGAATCTCTTGCCATCTACTTCAAATGATAGTGCCAATCAGATTTCTTTGCAAGGAGATTTTCGGTATGTGCAAGATGTTAAAGTGAATCCTTTAAATGGGCATATTATTGTAGCTGCATATTCAGGAGTTTATCTTTCTCAAGATGGTGGTGATACCTGGCAGTTAATGTTAACCGCTGATAGTTCACCAAACGGTTTTGGTTATATCAACTATGGAAATCAAGTGAGCGTAATGGTCGATGACAATGGGGCATATTATGCCATGTTAAGTTCTGATGCACAAGATGCTGGTATTTATCGTTCGGTAGATGGACTATCCTGGACTGAGATTACTCCTGCAGGTTTATCCACCGCATACCGAAGGATGGAAGTCGCATTCGACCCTTTTGATACTAATCAAATGTTGTTTGTGGTGGATGCATCTACGAATCCTTCAGTGGATAATCATGAGTTATGGCATTATACCTATTTGAGTGGAGATGGGAGTGGCGCAAACGGTCTGTGGGAAGATCGATCGGCCAACCTACCCGCTGGAACATGTACCGGCTTTTACACCTTTGATTTTGGTTATTTCCAAACACAGAATTCTTACGATATGTTTATCGCTTATCATCCATCGGAGGAGGATGTAGTGTTTATCGGTGGAACCAATCTTTATCGAAGTACAGATGCCTTTCAAACAGGAACGAACTACACTTGGATAGGCGGATATCAATGTGACCAAAATATGCCTTCCAACTATATTTGGCCGAATCACCACCCTGACCAGCACGATGTTAAATTTTTGCCAAGTAACCCCAATGTTATGATATCCGCGCATGATGGCGGCTTGTCGATTACGCAAAATTGTTTAGCCAATAATATCGAATGGGCATCTTTAAATAATGGTTATGGCACAACACAGTTCTATACAGTAGCCATAGAGCACGGCAATGTAGAATCTGAGGTAATTATTGGTGGATTGCAAGACAACGGAACTTTCTTGACAACCGATTTAAATCCCTCATCCCCATGGACAAGTACCTTTTATGGTGATGGGGCATATTGTGCTATTGCCGATAATAGAGATGCCTATTATGTATCTTGGCAAGGTGGAAAAACCTTTAAATTCGACATTGATGATAATGGCCAAACGCAAGCTTTAACCAGAATCGATCCTATTGGTGGTGACAACTACATGTTTATCAACCCATTTATTCTTGATCCAGCCAATACAAATACCATGTACTTGGCGGCGGGCAGGTATATTTGGCGAAATGATAGCTTGGCCGATATTCCATTGCTAAATGATGAATATAATGCCATTAGTCAGGGTTGGGAGCAAATCGATGAGAGTACAACTAATACACAGTTTGGTGGAATCAATTATATTTCAGCGCTAGGAATGAGTGCCGATAGTAATGATGTGATTTACTATGGCACATATAATGGACGAGTTTATCGTCTAAGTGGACTTCAGTCAGGAAATTTAGTAAAGGAAGTAATCAATACCGCTGATCTACCATCAGGTGGTGCATATGTAAGTAGTATTGTTCCCAATCCAATGAATGCAAATGAAGTCCTTTTGTCTTATTCAAACTATGAGGTTAAGAGTATCTTTTATTCGAATGATGCTGGAGAAACTTGGCAAAATATAAGTGGAAGTTTAGAAGAAAATCCCGACGGAAGTGGCGCTGGACCATCTGTCAATTGGATGCACTTTTACCAAGATGAAGAGGATACGATTTATTTAGCTGGGACAACTTCTGGGCTTTTTGCGACAGATTTGCTGCAAGGGGAGAATACGATCTGGGAACGACAAGCGGTCAATCAAATAGGCAATGTACCTGTTACCATGATTGATTCGAGAGCTTACGACAAAAACATCGTGGTGGCTACACATGGTGCTGGAATCTTTTCGACAAAAGTGGTTCAGGTGAGTGTTAAAGACCAGCAAGAGCATGCAATTGCCCAATTAGGGTTTACCTATCCTAATCCAAGTAATGGTCAGATTCAATTGGATGTGCAACTAGGTCGTGCGGCGCATATGGAACTAAAAGTTTTTGATATGCTTGGGCAGTATGTCGAAACAGTCGAAGCGCGCAATTTTACACCAGGAAAGCATAAGATGAAATGGTCTACAACTAACTATAGCACCGGGGCTTATGTTGTAGTTTTGGAAGGGGAGAATCAAATCTTAGGGAGTCGAAAGTTTTTTGTCGTACAGTGAGTTAATCTAGATATATAGCACCAGTTTTTGACCAATTTTTAGCTTGTCACTGCTTAAGGAATTCCATTTTTTAATCTGGGAAACTCCTACGCCATACCTCATGGCTATATGACCTAAGGTATCACCACTTTTAACCTTGTATACTTGATAGTCGGGTATTTTAACTTCGCTTACTTCGGCAGTGATATTAGCCAGGTATGGATCTGCCAACAAAGAATCTTCCAGTGCTTTAAACTGACCCAAATATTCGACAGGTAAATTTAAGGCGTACCCTTCCGGAGTTTTTGGTATAATTCCTGACTTTAGTGCGGGATTACTGAATTGAAGAAAAGTACTATCTATTCCAATAACTTCAGCGATTCGTCGCAAACTCAGTTTATTTTTTACCAAAACTGTATCAGTCAAAAATAAATCTTCTTTAGGTGGAAGCACCGGGATATGATAAAAATCGTAGTATTCCATGACAAAAGCACATGCAGTGAATTTCGGCACATACTCCCTGGTTTCGCGAGGCAAGTACGGCCATATTTCCCAATAGCTGGTTTTGCCACCTGATGCACCTATGGCTTTGTTTACATTGCCTGGACCTGCATTGTATGCTGCAAGTGCTAACAACCAGTCGTTATAAATATTATAAAGTGTAGCGAGGTATTTTGCCGCAGCTTCACTAGCTAGAAAAAGATCCCTGCGCGCATCATAAAAGTCATTCTGTTCAAGACCTAAACTTCTCCCGGTTCTCGGCATAAATTGCCATAAGCCTAGAGCTCCTGCATGTGATTTGGCGAATGGATTCAGACTGGATTCAATAATAGGCAAGTATTTAATTACCTCAGGAATGTCATGTCGACTTAAAACCTCTTCAAAAACTGGGAAATAAAAGGACCCTAACCCCAAGCTCTGTGCTATCAGCAATCGTCTACTTGAAGAAAATTGATCAATATGTTGCTGGACAATATTATTGAAGGTGAAGGGGAATTGAGAAGGAATCAACTCCATCTTCGCTAATATTTCCTCATAGGTCATACTAGGAATCTCATGTTTCGGCATTTTTATGGCCAACTGAATGAGGGAATCGTCGAGAAACCAACTTTCTGCGTAATACAGCTCGAAAGTTTTTTTGTCAAGCTCTTGAATGTAAGCTAAGTTTATATCACTTGACTGTATACTATCTTCTTGGGCATAAGCCTTTGAGAGGCCGAGCAGATTGAAGACAAGGAGAATAATTAGGGGTGATTTCATATAGTATGTCAAGTTAAGGAATCTCTTCATATAGTGGAGAAAATTACCTAAACTTGTTTTATATGATCAACATTGCATCACCGTAAGAGTAGAAGCGATAATCGTTTTTAATTGCTTCTTCATACGCCCGCATCGTCAACTCATGACCTGCAAAAGCACTAACCATAATAATCAAACTCGATTTAGGTAGGTGGAAATTAGTTAGTAAGCAGTTGGCAATTTTGAATTCGTATGGCGGATGGATAAATAAATTGGTCCACCCCGAAGAAGTTTTTAACTGATCGTGTGCAGACACCGAACTTTCCATAGATCGCATCGAGGTTGTTCCAATAGCGCAAATTTTCCGCTTGTTATCCATTGCACGATTCACAATCTCCACCGCCTTGTCTTCTACTTCATAGTATTCGGCATCCATTTTATGTTTGCTCAAATCTTCTACCTCAATATTGCGAAAAGTTCCTAAGCCAGTATGTAGAGTCAATTCAGCAATGTCTACACCTTTAATCTCCAACATTTTCATCATCTCTTCGGTAAAATGTAAGCCGGCAGTTGGCGCGGCTACTGCTCCTGTTTTCTTTGCGTAAACGGTTTGATAACGCTCAGTATCTACTTCTTCCGGTTCGCGTTTGATATATTTAGGAAGAGGCGTATTTCCTAAACTGAATAAGGCTTTTTTATACGCTTCTTCATCGCCGTCATAAAAGAAACGAACTGTTCTCCCTCTTGACGTCGTATTGTCAACTACCTCTGCAACTAAAGTCTCGTCTTCACCAAAGTAGAGCTTGTTGCCTACACGTATTTTTCTGGCTGGGTCAACAAGCACGTCCCACAAACGTTGTTCTGCGTTTAACTCACGAAGTAAAAAAACCTCAATCTTGGCGCCTGTTTTTTCTTTATGCCCGAATAAACGAGCAGGAAAAACCTTCGTATTGTTGATTACTACTGCATCACCTTCATCGAAATAATCTAAAAAACTATCGAAAGTTTTATGCTCAATGGTTCCCTCTGCACGGTTCACAACCATCAATTTGGAAGTACCTCGTTTTTCAGGTGGGTAATAAGCAATTTTCTCGTGCTCTAATTGGAAATCAAATTCAGATAATTTCATTCGATAAGATTTGTGTGTTAACCGTTAAATTTCAAGGCTGCAAAGTTAATATATTTTACAGGAAAAGTAAACTCTTAGTGAAGTCTCTGTTGCGTCTAACCGACAAGTTCCATTTCGCTTCCCTCAATCGCTAAAATAAGCTCGTGGCCGTAGGCGCTTGCGGGGGTTTGATAGCCTGATTTGAATTGCCCTTCCAAAATGTTTTTGGTGATATGCACACTGCAAAGCGCAGTAAGTAAATAGCCCTCTCGACATGTTAAACGCGCTTCAACTGCCTTATTATCATTCCAGACTTTTCCCCAAAGCAATGATTTTCCTTGGGTGTTTTCCTTCTCACTAGGTCCAGTTAAATTCTTATCTACCCAGTTTTGAGCTATTTTTTTAACTAAAGATGTACGCAGTAAGGGATTAAAAATTGATTGAAATTTCATCATTTGGATTGAGCGTTTGGGCACGCCAGTATAGACGCAAATATTCGGAATCTTCGTGGAACTATAAGCTGTAGAAACATCTCCCCAAGGAATCGTCATACAATAGTGCTTTACTTCACCAAAATCTATCTTTTTAGATAGATGTCCTACTGCCACTTTTTTTATTTTACCATTCACGCGCGCAGCGCTACCTTCGCCCAGATTCTCTACCATCGTACTTGCCGTTCCATGCGATAGTCCGCCGCCGATAGACGTGAAAGCTAATTCCAAGTGTGTAGCTTCGGGCAATTGTTGATGCAGGAAATTGGCCAAGCAATCCGAAGGCACAACATCGAAACCTACGCCTGGCATTACGCAGAGATTGGCCTCCTCGGCCTTTTTTCCATATGATTTGGCCAATTCGAAAACGGCAATCTCGCCTGTTATATCTAAATAATGTGTATTGCTTGCTAAACAAGCTTCTATCATGACTTTTGCTGTTTGACTAAACGGGCCTGCCGCATTGAGACATACAGTAAAATCATTCAGGACCTCTAAAATTCTATTTTTATCATTTAAATCGAAAATAATATAGTCTAATTGAAAGTCCTCCGCAACTTTTTTCACTTTTGATTCTGTTCGTCCGGCAAGGACAAGACTTAAGCCTTGTTTTAAACTTTCTTGAATGATAAGTTTGGCGGTGTAGCCATTGGCACCGTAGAGTAAAAATTTCATATCTGTCTTACTAGTTTTGGATAAATGTACAAAATTATCAGTTGTTACCCCAAGCAATTTATCCTATCTTTGCAGTCAAAATAAACAAACCATTGATGAAAGATTTTTTAAAGGAATTACAGATAGAACAAACGAATTCAGGGGTAAGTACGGGAAGTAACTGGCTTGCTGGAAACGGCGAAAATTTAGTGTCAAGTTCACCAGTTGATTCTCAAGTTATAGCAACCGCTACAAGTGCTTCTAAGGATGATTATGAAAAGGTTATGCAAATTGCTAGTGAAGGATTTAAAGCTTGGAGACAATGGACAGCTCCAGCGAGAGGGGAGGTGGTTCGTCAGTTTGGTGAGGAATTGAGAAAACACAAAGAGGCACTCGGTAAATTGGTTTCTTATGAAATGGGGAAGAGTTTACAGGAAGGTTATGGTGAAGTTCAAGAGATGATTGATATCTGTGACTTCGCAGTGGGTTTGTCTAGACAATTGCATGGTTTAACGATGCATTCTGAGCGGCCTAATCATAGAATGTACGAGCAATGGCACCCGCTGGGTATAGTTGGGATAATCTCAGCTTTCAATTTCCCAGTAGCTGTTTGGTGTTGGAATACTGCTTTAGCGTGGGTAGCTGGCGACGTATGCGTATGGAAGCCATCAGAAAAAGTTCCTTTGTGTAGTATCGCGTGTCAAAAAATAGCACAGCGCGTATTCGAGCGAAATAATGTGCCAGAGGGCGTTTCTTGCATAGTCAATGGGGATTATAAAATAGGTGAACTTTTATCGCATGACAAGCGCGTTCCTTTAGTTTCTGCCACGGGAAGTACCAGAATGGGTAAACTTGTAGGTGCAGCAGTAGGTAGTCGATTAGGAAGAAGTTTATTGGAGTTAGGCGGAAACAATGCTATTATTATTACGGAAAATGCGGATATCGATTCGACTTTGATAGGTGCGGTATTTGGTGCTGTGGGTACATGTGGTCAACGTTGTACATCTACACGTCGATTAATTATTCATGAATCAGTGTATGATCAGGTTAAAGACAATCTCAAAAAAGCCTACGGTCAATTGCGAATTGGTGATCCTTTGGATGAGAAAAACCACGTGGGGCCGCTTATTGATAAAGATTCGGTCAATCAATATTTGAATAGTATTGCAGCTATTGAGGAGCAGGGGGGTAGTTTTGTAGTAGAGGGTGGTGTACTTGAAGGTGAGCCATTTCAAAGCGGTTGCTACGTAAAGCCGTGTATTGCTGAAGTGAAGAATGAATTTCCTATTGTTCAGCATGAAACCTTCGCTCCGATTCTTTATATCATGAAATACAAAACACTGGATGAAGCGATAGCTATGCAGAATGATGTGCCGCAAGGATTGAGTTCGGCTATTATGACAACCAATATGCGTGAAATGGAGAAATTCTTGAGTGCGTCAGGAAGTGATTGTGGAATCGCTAATGTGAATATCGGTACGAGCGGGGCAGAAATAGGTGGTGCTTTCGGTGGGGAAAAAGAAACGGGCGGTGGACGTGAGTCTGGCTCGGATGCTTGGAAAGCATACATGCGACGTCAAACGAATACCATAAATTACGGAACGGAATTGCCTTTAGCTCAAGGTATTCAATTTGATTTTTAATCGGAGTTAGTATGGATACACAACTTCTTCGAGACCTGGTAAACATTGATTCACCATCAGGATTTACCCTAGAGGCTTGTCAGTTTGTTTACGATACTTTGAGTGAATGGGGTTTGAAGCCGGATTTCACAGCTAAAGGGGCTGTTGTTTGTAATCTAGGTGCTAACCCTAAACTCGTTGTGGCTGCACATGTAGATACTTTGGGAGGCATTGTTTCCCATTTAAATCCTAATGGAACCTTGCGGATAAGTAATGTCGGAGGCTTGTTGCTGCCGAGTTTTGAAGGTTCTTATTTGAGAGTTCATACCTTATCAGGTAAAACGTACACGGGGACATTTCTCTTGAACAATCCGGCTATTCATGTGAATCGCGAGTCTGGGGCGAAGAAGCGAGAAATAACGAATATGCACATTCGCATTGATGAGGAAGTAGAAAACTTGGAGGATCTTCAAAAATTAGGGATTTCCATCGGTGATTTCGTATGTTTCGAACCGCATTACACCGAGACATCAACCGGATTTATTAAGAGTAAGTTTATGGATAACAAAGCGAGTTGCTTTGTTTTGTTTGAACTTGCTCGCTTGTTGAAGGATAAGCAAGTGCCTGTACAATTGTTTTTCTCTAATTATGAAGAGGTAGGTCATGGAGCAGCAACAGGTTATGCTGATTCGATAGAGGAAATGCTATGCTTAGATATGGCTGTAGTTGGTGACCAACAAGCTGGTCGAGAAACCTTATGTAGCATTTGTGCTAAAGATTCGAGTGGACCTTATGACTATGGTATGCGCAAGGAATTGGTTCGTCTGGCAGAACAAAAGAAGATAGCCTATTGTCAGGATATATATCCTTTTTACGGCTCAGACGGAAGTGCTGCTTTGCGAGCAGGCAATGATTTCCGAGTGGGTTTGATTGGAATGGGTGTCTCAGCCTCGCATGGCATTGAAAGAACACACAAAAAAGGTATACAGGCCACCATTGATTTATGTATGGCTTACATCGAAGAACACTATGGCTAATTATGTCAGATTGGTGTTGTAGAGATAACCAATAGGGTGCTCTCGCGTAAAAAGTGCACCTCCTCACGCATAGACAATGGACTTATCCAACTGTTTCGGTTCTAGTTTAATGTGGTTAGCTTGTGATGATAGCTAAGGCATTTGATATGTCTAATTAGCATGATAGCCGTCAAGGGTAGGATAGCGATATGATACTGTTGTGGACTGATAAACCAGCCCAACAAAACGAAGCCACAAAAACCAGCGGCAATTCTAAAATAAACTTCCCACTTTGGATTTTTTAAAAAGAAGACAGCGACAAGGTTAAGTGGGAAAGCCCAAAACATATTTAGGTTGATGTGTGCTGCCAGATGATCGGTAAAAAGCCACATAGCTAGAAACAAAGTGCCTAGTAATCCAGTGATGACAAATAAAATTCGATCGATCACAAAAAAATGTTTTCCTTGTTTCCAGTTGCGATAAGTAATAGCTCCTATAAAAATCAGTAGATAGGTGAATACACTAAACGGTGACAAAAAAGAAAAATTGGCCTCACCTATAGGCCTGTCGGGAGCGGTGATAATCATTTGTTCACTAGCCACTAAACCCTCCACGGCGGCAATTTGATTCATTAAATGATACGGTAAAAACATAAACTCATAATGGCTTGCCTTTCTACTCGAGTGTACACCAAGTAGGATGTCCATGCCTAAATCAAGCCATGGTTTTCCTACAATATATGGATTGATTAAGTCGATAAAACTTTTGTCTGTTTTCTCGTGAATAGGGCTATCGGCGTCTCCAAACATTGGACCTATGCTATTGACTAACATGTCACGAACTCGGGAGGAACAATTATCGAAGAAGAAGTCATATTGATAGGCTCTGTTTTCAGGCTCATAATTAATGAGTAAGGCATTAAACAAATCTTGCTTTTCCTGTTGCGAAATATTTAATACTTGTTCGTATACCCATCGTTCCTGTTTTTGATAACTATACATGAAGTTGGGAAATTCTTGAACACCTAACCAATAATTCAGCTTACCTCGGGCAAACTCAAATCCAAATGCAGCTTGATCTTGCCACGAACTACCACCAAAAGAAAACATCCCGTAATTAAACACGATATCCAGTTGGTTGGCCGGGTCCTTTATTCTTATGCCTGAGTGACCAAATGTATTGTATAAATCATCACCTTTCGAGCAAGTGAGTACACTTACTTCCGCATCTTGAGCTAACTCAATTTTTTGCGCTTGTATCGGGGTGAAGAATCCGAGCCAAACGATGAAAAGCGCTGCTGGTTTCATCCAGGTATTAAAAATCAAATACATCTTGAATAGAATTATAGCTGTTTTTAAGATATTCTTTGATGGTTTTTTTGCCACACCATTCTACTTTTTCAATGCCTTCTTTCGTTTGAGGGATAAGCGCACTATTTTCGTCACCATCCATCAAATACCAGTGAGTTTCTTTCAATACCCATTTATCACGCAGTTTGTAGGTGTGGTAGGTCTTTCCTAATTTACGCTGAATACCTAATATGTTAACCCCAGTCTCTTCTTCTACTTCCCGAATTGCGCCCTCTTTATTGCTTTCGTTCTTTTCGATTTTCCCTTTTGGTAAGTCCCATTTTTTCTTTCGATACATCATAAGTACTTGACCACTTTGATTGATCACTAAACCACCTCCAGCGACAATAATTTTGAAACTATCAAAGAAGTTGATGTGCAGCCATTCCAAATCGTCCGACAGGATAATTAAGTCCTCCGTGATGCTTCCAATTTCCATAGCGGTAATCAACTTTTTCAAATTGGCTAGTTTGTTGATGTGGTATATCGCAACTCTAGAAGTTCTTTTAGGAATATTAAAACCTTGCTTATGCTGTGCAAGGATTACGGAGATATTGTTGATGAAAATTTTATAGCTTTGCTTCATGATTTACCGTAAAGATATTGCACTCAAAGTTGCCGAATATTTATTAGAAATAAAAGCCATCAAGCTGAATCCTCAGGATTTGTTTACCTGGGCAAGTGGCATCCAATCGCCTATTTATTGCGATAATCGAGTGAGTTTGGCTTATCCTGAAGTGCGAAGTTACATCCGCAATAGTTTTGCTGAATTAGTCAAAGCAAAGTTTGAGAAAATTGATTTAATTGCTGGAGTGGCTACTGCAGGGATTGCGCACGGTGCCTTGCTAGCTGATGCCTTAGGATTGCCATTTTGCTATGTGCGGTCGAAGCCGAAGGAACACGGTACGCAAAGTTTGATAGAAGGCAAACTCAACGAGGGTGATAAGGTAGTCGTTGTTGAAGATTTGTTTTCCACCGGCGGTAGTACAGTAAAAGCTATACATGCTTTACGCGAAGAAGGTGCTCATATCCAAGGAGCAGTGGCTATTTTTAATTACGGCTTCGATAAGGTAGATAAAGCATTTGCAAGAGTAGAAACCCCATTTTACACGCTATCAAATTTTGAGAGTTTGTTATCCTTGCTCGAGAAAGACACACGCTACACTGCAGATCAATTAAGCGCCATGAAGTCGTGGTATGAGCACATGGAATAAGTGTTCTATTTAAATGTCTTTTTCTTACGTACAAAATAGTCAAACACTATACTTCCCTTATACATTAAACCTTGGCGACGTATTTCCCCTCGCTTGAACCAGTATTTAAATTGCAGCCTGTAAAAAGAGAAGTGAGCTTTTAAAATGGCAATTAGGTGTTTCCATTGCCCTTGAAGTAAAAACTTCATTCCCGCAATTCCATCTAAAACTAGTCGGATAAAAATGAAGAGATACGCCCATATAAAAGGTCGATTTTTCAAAATCATCAGTAGGCTGTTTCTGAAATTGAAGAAGGTTTTTCTTGGACTGTCGCTTTGCAAGGTTCCTCCACCCACATGATACACTTTTGATAAGGGTTCTACCCAAATGTCGTAGCCAGCGTTTTGCATACGCCAACAAAGATCTATTTCCTCCATATGGGCAAAGAAATTTTCATCTAAACCTCCCAGCGACTGATAAACTGAATTTCTGACCATCATGCAGGCCCCCGTTGCCCAGAAAACTTTTCGAGCGTCATCATACTGCCCCTTATCTTTTTCAATAGTATCGAAAATTCTCCCCCGGCAAAAAGGGTAACCGAAGATATCAATGAAACCTCCAGCAGCTCCCGCATATTCAAAATCGTCGGGTGCTTGATAACTTAAGATTTTCGGTTGACATGCCGCAATATTTGCATCAGACTCCATCAGTCGGTGCAGGGGTTCTAACCAATTGGGTGAAAGTTCAACATCACTATTCAGTAAAACGATATACGGATTATTGACTTGCTTAAGTGCTCGATTGTATCCCCCTGTAAAGCCGTAATTCTGATTGAAGCAGATTTGTTGAATCCCTGCGTAATTTTTGGATAGAAATTCAACGGAGTCATCTGTTGAGGCATTATCTACTACTATGATTTCCGAAAGGGTGGGTGTGCTAAATTCCACTACGCTCGGTAAAAATTTCTCTAACCAATTTTTACCATTCCAGTTTAATATGACAACCGCAACATCTTTCATGCCTTTACTTCCTTTTCTTCGTCATGGTGTTTCCATCGATTATGACTCCAAAGATAGCTACCAGGATGTTGTCGAATCTGCTTTTCAATTCTTGAAGCGAATTTTTGTGTAATCTCATGTACGGAACTCGCCTGGGGTTGTTCGCATAACACATCTAATTGAATAGTATAATTGCCCTTTTTGATACGTTGTATATCTACAAAAACAACAGGATGGTTTTGTTGGATAGCTGTCACTGCTGGACCCGCCAGAAAAAGAGTTTTTCGTCCAAAAAAATCAACCCATTCACCACTGCCATTTTTTGAGGGACTTTGATCTGCAATAAAGGTATTCGCTATACACTGGGTATTGGTAGCATAAAAGTTTTTGGTTTCTTTCGTTGACATTAAAATGCATCCGGTTCGTGAGCGGTTTTCCTTTATCCATGCGTTAAATCCTTCGTGCTTGAGGGCTTGGTATATTGCTGCAATTTGATGCTTAATCTGCGAAACACAGGCTAGTGGTGTCCATTCCCAATTATTAAAGTGACCAAAAACCATAATCACGCTTTGGCCATTATCAGCATAGGCGTTCAGTAATTCTGGATTGAGAACCTTCATTTGCTGAGCTGCTTGTTTTTCAGCTAAAGTAAATGCTTTTATACTCTCAACAGCAATTTGATATAGATTGTCATAAAATGCCGCTAAGGTAGAACGGTAGAATGCCTCATTTTGATTTGGAAAGGCAATGTGCAGGTTTTTTAAAATAATGGCCTTTCGGTATCGTATGACATACTTGAGTAACCACTTCAACGGTAAAAGCGAAAAATATAGGATATTCAGTGGAAGAACACTCAATGGATAAACCAATATTTTTACCAGAAATACCAAGAATTAGAAATTATTATCTCTCAAAATTTGAGCCCACTCTCTACTATACATCTCGTTGTTTAAATTGGAATGCACCAGTTGAAACTCATCATCAAAGGTATCTCTTTCGATGAAGAGAAACTCAATATTCCCTTGCCCTTCTAGGATGTCATAGCGCCATATTTCAATGAATCCGTATAACGAGGTATTACGCTCTAGGCGGACCAAGGGTTTTCCATATTTAAGGTAAATATATCCCCGATTAGTTTCATGTCCTTCAATCAAGGAGTTTCCAAATTCAAGGTCGACATATTGTACCTTCTCGGCATATTCTAGCCATCGAGCTTTTGGGTCTTTTTGATCGCGTTTACTCCAAAAACTATAAAAATAGTTTTGCATTAGACTTAAGTCACCACTATTCACTGCACCATCAATAGACGCTGCTTCAAATTCTTCCGCTATTGGCTTACAAGCGTTCAAATGGTGGGTAATATTGCGCAAATCATATTTTTTAGCGAAGTTGTTTTTTATCACATCGAGTTCATAGTAATCTACATTGTCTAAATCTTCTTCATCGAGTTTATTCATGCGCTGAAAATACATGCGCTTGCGTTCCACTAGCGCATTGTTTTCATCGCGCAATTCTACATATATGTAATAATTGCCTGAGGGTAGCGAACTGATATCAAATTCGGCATATAAGGCATCAAAAGAACTCAACGAGAGCTTTTTAAAATTTGAATATTTCTCGAGGACAATGTTGTTTTCATCACTGATGAAATATTTAATCAAATATTTTTTTGGTTCAGTTTTTTGATAAGCCTCCACATAAAACTTGAGTTGTGTTACTTCGTGGGGGTAGTAATTGATGTATTTCGGCACCATGACATAAGCTCCTTTAAAATATAAATCCCCAGGTTGCCCCGGCGATTTGGAACTTATTAAAGCTACATCAGAGAGTAAGGCGTCTTTGTTGGATAGTATGTTTAGGCTTACTCTATCGGTGAAATATGCCGTTGAGTCGTTCATGTCAAGCACCTGAATTTGTAGGTCGACGCTGTCTTTTTCCAAAGGAATATTCAAAACATCACTCAGATTAGTCAGGCTTTCGGGTGATTCGCCATAGATAGGTGATTGGATAATATAAGAATGTTTAAAAATACTTTCTTGCTTTTGATTGAATATATCTACTACCAGGAGTAATTCAGCTTGAAATGCATTGGGTTCAATCTCTCTATAGGCCGGAATGTTACCCGGAATTAAGTAGTTAAACTCGATATAATTCTGCATTTGCTCTACCTCTAGGTATCGCTTAACGGTGAAATAGAAATCGATCGTTTTTGTGTATCCAGGGGAAACAAATCCCAGCATTAGTATAAAAAAGACCAGTGTTTTTAAATATTGCCGCATGAATCTTGAACGCATTGAATATCTTTGCGAAGATATGGCAAAAAAACTCTTAATTGAACTCCCGTATTTGGGGAACATTGCTTTTTACCAGTTTTTGACAAGATATGATGAGGTGTATATTGAAAAGCATGAATATTTCCAAAAAGCCAGTTTTCGAAATCGATGTGAAGTCGCCGGTCCGAATGGACGTTTAACCCTTTCTGTACCCGTAGTTGGAGGAAAGGATAAAAAGCAGTTTTATAGTGATGCGTGTATTAGTTATGAGCATCCATGGTTGAAAGATCACTGGAACAGTTTAACAGCAGGTTATCGACGTTCGCCATATTTTGAGTTTTATGAGGATAAATTTGATCAAGTCTTTTCGAAGCAGCATGCCCTTCTTTTTGATTTTAATCTCGATTTGTTTTATTTGACTTTAGACCTACTTAAATTGCCGATACAAGTGAAATTTACCTCGAGTTATCAGCCAAATCCACCTGCTGAGTTTGATGACTACCGTTCTTATTTTTTGCCAAAGAAAAAGCAGGATTGTAGCATCCAATATCCACAGGTGTTTGGTGAGCGAACAGGATTTTTATCCAATTTAAGTATTGTGGATTTGCTTTTCAATGAGGGGCCTCATTCCTTGCAGTTAATTAAAAGTGTAGTATGAAAAAGAGAAAACCAACGCGCAAGGATGTATCAAAAAATAGACCTGCCGAGAAGCATGAAGATGAGTTTCGATTGAATAAGTATCTGGCGCATGCCGGTGTTGCTTCAAGAAGAAAAGCGGATGAATTGATTAGCCAGGGCCTGGTTAAAGTGAATGGCAAGGTTATAAGCACTCCAGGAATGAAGGTGAAAGTGACTGACATGGTGGAATTCGAGGGGAAACCTGTGCGTCCAGAGAAAAAGATCTATGTTCTGCTGAATAAGCCAAGAGGCTATATTACCACTACTGATGATGACAAAGACAGAAAGACGGTGATGGACTTAGTGAAAAACGTGAGCAAGCAATTGAAGTTGCCTTATGATCCGCGGATATATCCTGTTGGTCGTTTGGATCGAAATACCAGTGGTGTTTTGTTATTAACTAATGATGGTGATCTTTCCTTGCGATTAACTCATCCTTCCCACAGTATGGCAAAGATTTATAAGGTAAGTCTCAATAAACCATTAAGTCAGGAACATTTTGATGCCTTGAAACAAGGGACTGAATTAGAAGATGGATTCGCAGAGATAGATGAATTAGCATTTGTAGACACGCAAGATGGCACTGTTCTAGGTGTGGAGATTCATATGGGGAAAAATCGAATCGTTCGTCGCTTGTTTGAACACTATGGTTATGTTGTCGAAAAATTGGATCGAATGGTTTTTGCTGGACTGACAAAGAAAGATTTGCCGAGAGGACGATGGCGATTGCTGACTGAAAAAGAGATTAGGCAGTTAAAATACTTGAAGCTTGATTAAGCGTTTTAACAAGATTTTTAATTCTAAATGTTTAGTTGGTTATCTTTCCCCTTATTTTTGAGATGTTCATGAGGTATTTCATCGCTTTCCTATTACTTACTGCTTTGCATTGGCTGCCTGCGCAAACCCAAGAACTAGAGTTGACGGGGAAGGTCGTTCAAGGTTCGACACCCATTTATAATGTAACCGTGGCGAATAAATCGACATATAGTGGGACTATTACAGATGTTTATGGTTCATTCAAGCTGGTTGCTCATCCTGGCGATACTATAAGTTTTTCTAGTATTGGATTTAAACAAGTGAGTTATCAAGTACCAGATTCAATATCTTCGGACAGCTATAGAATTTTGGTAAATATGGTAGCGGATACCATATTGTTAAAAGAAGCCATGGTCGTTCCCTGGCCGCAAAATACGACCATGTTGAAGCAAGCCATGCTTGCCAAAAGGTCGGAGAAAGAAAAAATTTCTCCTTATGCTGGATTCATTGAGCTAGAGGGAGATCCTGTAGAGCCAGATCCGAAACCTTTTGCTAATCCCATTTCCTTTTTGTTTGATAAATTTAGTAAGAAGAACAGACAGGCGAAAAAGATGGAAAAGTACCGGCAGATCCTACAAGAGGACGAAGTGTATGAGCCGGAGCAGATTTATTAAAACGAATCAGTACGACATCTTATAAATCCCATTTGCTATTGGGCCGCAAGGAACTTTGCCAGTTAAATCCTTTGAGATACAAAGCCGATTCAGCCAATTGACTCATGGGTGTGAATACGGCTTCCGGATTTTTGAGAAAGGTAATTCTATCTATCTCTTGATTTATTATTTTAACCTTAATACTCTCTGACTGTGCATAATTACAGCCAATATACTCTTCATCGTCGTTTTTTCCGAAATATATGCTTTCTGCATTCTTTTCTGCTAGCATCGAAGTCATTTCATTATCTGTAAAATAGCCTGTTATTTTATTGCCTTTGATTTGATCGTACAACTTGCCTTTGGATTGCATACTAACAAATGCCTTGGGGAAAAACTCAATGTACTGGACCTCCTCATTCGCCTGTTGAATATAAACAGTATCGCCTGTCATTTGGCTATTTTCATTCCAAAGTATCGGGTTGTAATATAGCCTCATTAAACTATCATTGAATGAATAAAACAAGCTATCGCAAACACCTTGTAAATCGCTTTTGAAAATTCGAACATTTGGATGACCCCAAAACTCTTTTTCTCCGTGCATTGGATTTTCCATACTGCGAATGGTGTCTCCCTTTAGAAATAAAGTATCTCCATCCTGAGCGACTTTGAGCATCGGTCGTTCATAAGCAATGATTTCTTGACTGTTTTCAAAGTATTCGGCTAAGGTGCCTTCCATTCCAGCATCCATAGCGGTATCATTCCAGTCGAAATAGTAAAAGGCTTGCCCGTATCCTCTAAATCGCTCGTAGTATAAGCTATCTGCCAATAAGTATTGTGGTGCATTATGAATGACCGTGCCTTTGCCGAAAGTGGCGATTTCATTTTCTGTATCGTAGCTACCCGTAAGGCAGTCTATTGTGCTGCTGTCATTGAATATTGTTGTTGGTCCGTGGAACTCAGCAACTTTGGAGTCTGTGTGATAATGCAGCGTGTCCGATTCAAGGTGATACGCTGGGTCGGTAATTATCACATTTTCCCGAAAATGAACTACTTTAAGTTCGGTGAAGTAATAGCCCTTAGTGCTGCTTAAGATGGTACTGTCCATAACTACACGACCACCGTTTCGGTAGGAGCCTAAATCTTTCTCCATATTGTAATAAAGGACATCACTATACAGTGTTTTATTGCCATCTTCAAGACGAGCATTGCCGATGAGTTCGGCATTTTTGGTTTTCCCATCATAATTCATTGTATTAGAATAGGCGTGAATACTGTCTTTTTGGGTTATGTGGACATGTCCCCAGGCCTTAACTGTATTATTCGCTTTGTAGATATAGGCGCTATCACAAAACATCAAGGTGCTATCGTGTTTGAGGGATACGGATCCAACAAGTTTCCTTATTTGAGAGCCATCTGCTAAGGTGTTAAAGGCAAGTTTATCTGCGTGCAGAATCTCTACTTCCTTGTAATTTGAGGTATCATCCTTGGAAGATGTTGAGCTTAAATCAAAAGTTTCTTGCGCATTGAGCCCAAAGGCAAAAAAAAAGGGAAGTAAGCATCGCCAGGCATTCATGAATATTGAACGATTTTCTACCAAGCTTATTCTAAATCTTCAGCAGTGATTGGCGGTATTTCTTTTTTCTTTCCACCAAAAACGTTGATGTTTATGTATCGTTTCGGATTGATTCGTACGTCGTTTAACAATACATTCAGGCTCTCTGTGGATTTTTCAAGATTATCGTACATTTCTCTCTCATTCAATAAAGCACCCAAGGTGTTATCTGGGTTATTCATTTTAGAAATGGTTGTTTCTAATGAGCTTACGGTACCATTCACATTACTCAATGTCTGCTCTAATTCGAGCTTATTCAAAGAGGCACTTAGCTCCTTGAAATTAGTCATGATTTCATTGATGTTTTCTTCATTGCCTTTCAAAGTGGCTGTTAGACTTTGCACATTAGATAACAAGGCGTCTAATGTTTCCAATTGACCATCTAGGCGTTGATTCAAAATACGACCGGTTTCATTGTAGGTGTCGAGCACTTCATTAATTGATTGAAGGGTATAGTTAAGCGTTTGCTTATTTTCATTTTCAAAGTCAAACAATTCATTGACGTTATCCATGGTAATGCTCAACTTATCTGTTAAAGGGGTTAACTCACCACCAAGTTCTTCAAACAAGGTACCCTCAATATCTGTGCTGATGGTATCACCATCTTCATGGTAAGTAGTGCTTTCTTCATTGAAAATCAATTTGACATTCATTTCGCCTAATAAATCGGCACTGAACAAAATAGCTACTGTATTTTCTGGAATTTTAACGTCATTGGAGACTATCATCTCAGCTAGAATTTTACCTCGATTCGGTCCCTCACTAATTAAAGTGAGCTCACCCATTTTACCTATTTGATAACCATTTACAACGATAGGGTCTGACTTATACATTCCGCCTACTTGCTCAAAAATTGCGAAGTACCTTGAGTTGTCATCAAAAAATCCTTTTCCCTTTAAGAAGTTTAAACCGAAAATAAAAATGGCGGATACTATGATAACAAATAAGGCTACTTTAATTTCTTTAGACACGACGGGACAATTTTAATTTGTTCAAAGTTAAGCAAAAAAATATTCTAGCTTAACGATAAAATTAAGGAATCCAATATGGGGTTAGCTTGGTTGCGGTGACGTTAATTTGTCGAGGTAACATCATATACTTGAACCCGTTTACCTTCTTCGTATGCCACAATATACGCGCCTTTGTACCCTTTTTTCGTAACTGCAAGTAAATCGCTTGCCGCTGCCTCGTAAGAATTGTATTTATTGACCATGTAACGATACACGCCGTTCTCAGCAGGTTCAACAACTACTTCTCCAAAATCTTGGTAGACTTTGGCATCTGGTGCTGCCTTAGACTTGGAAGCATATACTTGGATTTTGAATATTCGGCCTTTATCAGTAACTGGGGTTGGATTATTATTTCTATTTGCTTCATTTTCAGCAAACTTTCCGTCAACCAGGATTTTGTACTCTTTCACCGCACGATAAATGGCACTGGCAAGGTAGTCTTGTCCTTGTGCTGAGCGGAGAAATTTTTCTTCTTCAGCATTAGATAAAAATCCTAATTCAATAAGGATACTGGGCATTGTGGTTTTATATAAAACATAGAAACCAGCTTGTCGAACACCTCGATTATGCCTATGCACGCGATTGGTAAACTCATCTTGTACTGCTGAAGCGAGCAATATACTTTGGTCTAAGTATGCGTTTTGAGCCATACTCATCATAATATGTCCCTCGGGCGAATTCGGATTGAAAGCATAATTATCTTGATGATTATCCTCCAGTTCTATTACCGCATTTTCTCGCTTGGCTACTTCCAAATTCGCTTCTGATTTGTGGAGACCAAGCACAAATGTTTCCGCTCCGTAGGCACTCTTGCTGCTAGCAGCATTCGCATGAATAGAGATGAATAAATCCGCGTCATGATTGTTGGCTATACTTGATCGTTCATGTAGTTCCAAGAAGACATCAGTATTTCTGGTCATAATAACCTCAATATCTGGAAAATTATCTCTCAGGTATTTAGCAGTCATTTGAGAGACATTCAAAACAACATCTTTCTCTTTGAGCCCAGTGACTCCGATAGCTCCAGGATCTTTACCTCCATGGCCTGGGTCGATTATAATTTTTTGGACACCTTGCGCGGTAATTGCCTTAAAGGAAAAGCCAACAGATATCAGAAGAATTAAAAATATTCGTAGCAGATTCACGTTATAAGTTTTATTTTTGCTGTATTATTTCAGCATACTAGGGTAGAGCAACTTTAACTGCTTAATAAAAAAGTAAAATTACGTCAAAATACTTTGTTTAATCAATCCAACAAATCAACAGTTTTACGTTTGCTGTACCTAATTGTAGTACACTTCCTTTTCTCTATACAAGTTTTTTGCCAAGTTGAGTCAGCTGATAGTTTATCAAGCATAAATAAGGATTCACTTGTTTTAGAAACGACAGTTGATACTGTGAATATTGTTTATAACGACGGTGATATTGATGGTCCGATTAATTATCAAGCGGCCGATTCAATCGTTTATGATTTAGCTAATCAAATGTTGTATTTGTTTGGCAGTGCCTACATGAAGTACACCGATATTGAGTTAAATAGCCATGAAATAGATTATGATTGGACCACTGGAACGCTCACCTCACGAGGAAAAATCGGTGAAGATGGGGAGTTGGAATCAGGTGCTTCTTTTTCTGAAAAAAGTGGGGTGTACGAAGCGGATAGTATGCAGTATAATTTTAAAACAGGAAAGGGGAGAACATATGCTGTAGTAACAGAGCAAGATGGAGCATATATCCATAGTGAAATTGTACAGAAAAATGAGTTTGATGAGTGGTATGGATTTAAGACAAAGTACACCACATGTACAAATAAGGACCATCCCCATTTTTATTTAGGAGCCAAAAAGAGTAAGGTAGTTCCGGATAAGCTTATGGTGACGGGTGGTGTTAATTTAGTGGTGCAAGATATCCCTACAATTCTGTATTTGCCTTTTGGTATTTTTCCCACCAAAGCGGGTAGACGGAGTGGGATTATAATGCCTCAATATGGTGAGCAGCCAAGTCTTGGATTCTTTTTAAAAGATGGCGGATATTTTTGGGCAGTGAATGATTATCTCTCACTCACTTTTTTGGGAGAAGTGTATACACGCGGAAGATTTGGCGTATCCGTTAATGCGAATTACCGAAAAATATATAAATATAGCGGGGGACTCACCTTGTCTTATTTTCGAACTCCGCCAGATGATAAGTTTTTATCGAATGATGGTTTAAATAACGATTTTAGTATCGATTGGAGGCATACCATGGATGCTAAGGCAAGGCCGAACAATACGTTTAGCGCTAGTGTGAATGGTCGAACCAGTAGCTTTAATTCGAATAGTTTAGAAACCTCAGAACAACTGCTTGAGGTTCAGGTGAACTCGAATATTAATTATACCCGGCGTTTGTCCAAAATCAATAGTAGTTTTCAGATTAGTGCAAGACACAATCAAAATTTCGCTAACAATTCCATTAGTATAACCTTACCCGAGTTATCATTTAATGCCAGTCGATTTACCCCTTTTCAAAAGAAAATTCAGACAGAAAAGAAAGCGTTTTACGAGAAGATTGGTTTCGTTTATACGGCGAGAACTAAGGCTACAATTACAACAATCGACTCATTGCTTTTAAGTAAACAAAGTTTGGATGATATACAGTTTGGCGTAAGTCAATCAGCCACTGTGGATATGCCTGTCAATCTTTTTAAATATTTTGTTTTCCGTCCGTCATTTACCTATAATGAACGTTGGTATATTAAAGAAGAGTCAAGGTTTTTAGATTCGAATAACGATTTACAGCGGGTACAATCGAATGGCTTTTTTGGAGTTAGAGATTTTAATGTGAATGCGGCTTTGTCCACTACGGTAACGGGTATTTATAATTTTAAAACGAAGAGGCTTAAAGCGATTCGTCATATTGTTAAACCCACAGTGAACTATACTTTTAGGCCAGATTTTGGAGCGGAAAAGTGGGGCTATTATGATAGTTACAATAATCCGGATAATGGACGAGTCATCGAGTATAGTAAGTATCAGTTTTTGAACAATTTGTATGGGACGCCTGGGCAGGGTTTACAAAACTTATTTACTATAAATATTCGAAACAACTTTGAGATGAAGGTGGTTGACAAAAAAGATAGCTTGGGAGGACTAAAGAAAATTCCTTTATTGGAGCAGTTTAATGTCGCGACTGGTTATGATTTCACTGCGGACTCTTTGAGAATGCGTCCATTGGTTTTTTCAGCACAAAGCAGTTTATTTAAAAATTTAATTTCTTGGAATGTTGGGGCAACACTTGACCCGTATGCTTTAAACCAAAATAGAGTGAAAATTAGTGAGACCCATTTCAGCGCAAACAAACGCTTGTTGCGCTTCGATAATGCCTTTGCTTCTTTGCAATTGAATTTAAGTGGAAAATCTAAAAGCAGTGGAGATGAAGTTCCTCAGTATGGAACCTTGGAGGAACGACAATTTATAGCAAATAATCCCGATATGTTCTTTGATTTTAATGTGCCTTGGTCACTATCCGTTGGGTATCGAATGAATATTACGAAAGGTGTAGCTGGAAATCTGGATAGCACGGTAGTTACTGCAAATACGATTACTTTTGGTGGCCATATTAATGTGACACCCAAGTGGCAGATTAATTTGAGTTCAGGCTATGATATTCGTAATCAGGAAATAACCTTAACCAACGTGCGTGTTGAAAGAGACTTACATTGCTGGGTTTTGGCCTTTAATTGGACGGCCTTCCCGCTGAACCGCCAAACCTATGCGATTGATTTGCATGTGAAATCGCCTATTTTACAGGAATTGAAACTCAGTAGAAAACAACCTCCGGGTACAGTCTCTTCGGTTTTTTAAATTTTAGCACAAATTGCCAATGATTTGAACAGACTTAAAAAATGGTTATAACTGCTAAAATTAAAGTTCTGTGTTTATGGTTATCAATATGAAAAAGAGTTTTATGGATATGGTTTTATAAGTTTGATGAATGCTTTAACGATTAATGAAAAAATAATTTAGGTTTATATTTGTGTTAAACGTAATTAGACATCGGTTATCCAAAATAATTTTCATGTTTCTTTAGTTTAGCATTCTTTTTTATTGATTAATGCTCAAAAGTTTAATTTAAGCTGACAATAGAATTTTGTAGTTTTAAAATATTGAATGAGAAATAAAAAATTACTTGTATTTGAGGCATTTGCAGGTTATGGAGGTGCGTCTTTTGGACTCAAAAAATCTGGAGTTAACTATAAGACTATCGGATATTCAGAATTCGACAAATTTGCAAGTGAAATATTTGAATTAAATCATCCCGAAATTGAAAATTACGGCGACATAACAAAGATTGAACCTGAAGATCTTCCTGATTTTGATATGTTTACCGGGGGCTTTCCATGTCAGCCCTTCTCTTCAGCCGGTTTGGGTCACGGCGAATTAGATATTCGCGGAACACTCTTTTACGATATCATTCGTATTTGCGAGGTTAAGAAGCCTAAGCATCTGCTTCTGGAGAATGTTAAAGGCCTTACTACAAAGCGGCATGAAAAAACTTTTGCAAAAATAAAGTCTGAGCTTGAACGTTTGGGCTACGAATTGGATATCAAACTACTTAACACCAAAGATTATGGAATTCCTCAAAACAGAGTTCGTGTTTGGATATACGGATATTTAGGGAAATTACCGAAAGACTTTGACCTTTCTCCTAAACCAGAAAAACTTACGGCTCGATTCAATGATTACCTTGATAAACAACCATCTGGAAATCTTTTTTTAAATGAAAAACAAATAGCTCGATTGGAGGAATTACATAAAGTCGACTTTAATGTGCCAGAATCGCTTTGCCTTGATATTTATAACAAAAAAATCAGATATGATGGTACATGTATTACGATTACTGAGCCTCATCATAATGCGTTGAGAGTTGTTCACCCTCCCGAAAATGGTAAGTACATTGTTCGTAAGCTATCGATGACCGAGCATTATAGACTCATGGGTTTTGAGGATGGTGAGTTTAAGTTTGGAAACCAATCTTATCAGCAAATTTGCAAACGGGCCGGTAATGGATGGGATGTGAGTCTTACTAGTAAAATTCTTAAGAAAATAAATTCACAAATATCTCTTGCTCCTAAAATTAATTTCAAAAGAAAGATTAAAGAAGCAACAGATTAAATCAGCTTATATTGTTTTGATTACTATAAATTCGATCCTATGAAAATTACATACTTTCCGAATTTTGGTAGTGAATGTTGACCAGCTACGCATTCTCTATGAATCATTTAAAGCAAAGATTATTGGTAATAGTAATCACTAGTTTTTATATAAAATAATTATGCCATGAGAAAAAGTGCAATGAGCAGTGGACAGGCAAGATCTATTAAGCTTTCGGGTGACAGGCTTCGTAAGTGTTTTGAAGCTCAGTGTACCGATGGAATCGGGAGCATAAAAGAAGAATTACTTCAGGGTTTAACCAATCAAAGATCTGTAGGAACCTATACTCTAAAATCAGGTAAGAATTGGCAATTTCACCTCGGAAGCTTCTCCCCGTATACTGAGAATTGGGGTACTCAGCACCTTAATGGCGGTAAAATAGTGAAATATAATCTGTGTGATGAAAATATCATTCTCGATTTAAGAAGCGAGAAATTCATTCGTTCTTTCATGTTCAAAGGTAATTTCTTTATCGTATATGATGCGCCCAACTGGCTAATTTTTGACAGCCAAGATCTAATCGAAATGCTGCAGGATACAGCCCGTGTTAAATGGCGCTTATTGGAAAGCGGCAGAATCAAAGGCGACATCTATACTGAAACTTACAAGCGAACCATTTTCACAATGGAATACAGAGCCGAAGAACACAAAAAGCAGTTTGTTTTTGGTGCTCACGGCGGAGGAGCCGGAGAACGGTTCAAAAACATATTAAAAGAAAGCCTTTTCTTTAATTCTGTTCCAGTTGACTACGAACTTTGGCAAGCGTATCTTTAAACTCAACTGTGTCAAGTCCACTGATATTAATATCGTATTTGATTTTATCAATTCGCAAATCAGTTCCCATTCTTAGAACAGGAAATGCTTCGTCCTTTGTATCGTAATAAGTTTGCCTGAATAAACTGACTTTAATCAAGTTTGAATAATCGGCGAAATAATCATACCCCACTTTTCTGAGCTTTTCAATCAGCTCATTTACCTTATCATGATCATTCAACACTGACATGACCTCAGCTATAAACTGTTTAAGTGTTTTACCCGTATCACTCGGGAGAAAATCGCAGACAGCCATATGCTGGCCTTCCAAATTATTATCCAACTGTTCAACTGTACTGATCGAGATCCAATCCTTGAATGGTTGGATTCTAGATTTCACTTCCAGTCCAAACTTATCACTGAAGATAAAGTCAATTTTTGCCCCTTCGGGGCCATGCCAATTGTTGAACTGATTTGATTCGGGAAATTCCTTGACCAATTCAGAAAATATGATCAGTTCGCCAATTAATCCGACCTGCTTGGCTGTTGAAATTTCTGGTATCTTTCCTCTAGAGAAATGCAACCAGTCATCAACGTATTTCTTAATGTCAGTAGGACTTGCATTAACTTTCTTCCCTAGTTCAAATAGTACATACTCTATTAGATACGCGAATACTTCAAGTTCATCTTCATTCTCTACTAATGATTGAATAATGACTACTTTATCAGCCCCCCTTTGCTCAGTAGAGATAGTGAATTTTTCATAATCCTTATTTACAGACTTTCTTGACGAAACCAAAATTTCAATTCCATAAACGAATATACTATTACCACAGAAAACTTCCGTTGGATATTTACGGTACCTAAGAGCAACTTTAGATCCTTCCTGCAGTCTTTTGAATTGATCAATTATTTTCATCTTCTAGATCTTCTTGGTAATCTTCCATTAACTCCTTTATCAATACGGTATTCGCTAATACCGATACATAGTCATCATCATTTCTGTTTCCTGGCATGGAAATAGACCATCCCCAGAGAGGTAAATTGTCGAATGCCTCCAGATCCAGTTTCTCATCTTTAGCCTCTTCGGGTTTAATTGGAAACAGCAAAAGCAATGGTTTACCTGATTGATTTTTTCTCTTTTCTCTTGCTTTAGACCTGTCAACCATCTTCTTGTATTCACCACTAAGAAAACGAAATTCATGAGCTGGAATACTCAACTGATTCTTTGGTAATTTCACGCTTTTCCCGTCTTTAGCTATCTCCAAAGATCTCTTTACCTTCTTCCAGTCCCTTCCAAGCAATTTAATTGGTTGTTCTTTCACACCCCCTGTCACTACACTCACATCCCATGTCAATTCTTGATTTTCCGGTTTCTTCAGAAATTCCAACAAAAACTTAAGCGGCAATTTTGCATTTGTATCACTCAAGCGCTGATTCGGCAATTCGAAGCTTACAATAAATTCCTTTATGAAGCTATTCGGAACATCTAAATAGCCAAGGATACTTTCTTTATTAAGAATGTCAGTATGCAATGCAGGATAAGCAGATGGGCTGTATTTATTACACTCTTCACTGCTCTCTAAGTTATCGATTAGCGAATTAACCAGCATATCATTTTGAGATGCTGACACCTTATCATTTAGGAATCTTACTGTTTCCATTATCCTATTTCCCAGAGAAAGTTTCAGTGTAATTTCCTGAGCGGATTTTCGTTTGGCCCTGGAAACGACTTCTAACCCCTGTCGCGACCTCAGTTCGCGAACCGCGGCTTCGATAACAACATTTGGGTGTCTACGAATATTTAATCCAAAATCCCTAGGCGGTAATTTGAGTCTTTTCATTTCATCTATCTGTTCTAACAGATCTACCACAGACTCTTCAATCAAATCAAATCTATTGCGAATCGTTGGGGTTGTGAAAACACTCATGTGTTTTAGAATATGTTTCTTATGCCCGAACCAACGCCCCATTTGCATTAATGCATCAAATGTTTTTGTAGTTCGAATGAACACTGAAGTAATCAAACCTTCCACTGTATATCCTCTCGAAAGTGAAAGCCCTCCAACCAAAATTGAGTTCCGTTTCATCCCTTCCGGATAAGATAACGGAACTCTAGTTCGCTGATGAATATCAAAAATTTCCGTCACACCCATCGCAACTTCCAAATCTTTCCAAAACTCCTCAATTGACGTAAAACCATTCAAATCAGCTTCAGCCAATTCCCTGATATGTAACAGCCATTTGTTATCAATTCTTGACAATGATGAGTTTCGTACTATATCGAATAAATCGTCCGTAAAATCCTGAACAAGGCCGCTAATTTGAATATGGTGATCAGTTATACGGGATATATTCACAAGCATCGACAAATGTTCTGTTTTTGGCCTTTCATACCTTAGACAAGTAACATCGTATAGAAATCTACATACTGCGTATTTCACGTAATATGGTAGGTTCTCGAATCGATGCTCTTTTTTCGCCATTAACACAAATCTTAGTTCTTCTTTCACCTCTTCGTCATCCATTTCATCGTCTAACTCGTAAACATCGACAAAGCTGTCTCCAAGGGTTTCGCTCACACCTACATAGGTTTCCGGTTTATCGAGTGCCCAAATAAAGCTTCTTGGGAATAAATCAGCTCCATATTCTTCACTGGTTACCTCGTGATCAATTAATATATTAGCGAACGGAGTAGCTGTTACAGCTAAATAAGTTGAAATGTCGAATGAATTGAGCAAATCCCTTATTCCTCTGTTGATGGAAGTAGGGTCTTCCTCTTCCTTTGTATTCACACTGGCATAATCACTCTCATCATCAATGAGGAGCAATGATTTCTTCAATACACCGCCCTGCCCTGCCTGGTTCTCCAACCACTCCTTCAAATTCTTTAAAGGAGTTACGTTTTTCTTAATAACCGCAATAACCGGTACACGGGTATTCTCAAGAGTTACCCCACTCATTTGAGCGTTGGCTTCCCTGGTATTGAAATCAGCATCAGGGGTTGTAAGACTTATCGGTTTCCTAGCTGCGATATTGTTATACTTCCCAACTCCTATTGTTTTACCGTCATACTGCCCTATTAAATCATGATTCAGCCTGTTTTGAGTCTGTTCTCTCAAAATATTTGTTGCACCAGCTAAAACCACAATCATATCATAACCGGCACCCATTGCAGCATTGGAGACACTTGCATAATTCAGTGTTTTACCCGACTGTACAAAACCGAACACTAATCCTCGAATGTGTTTTACCGAATCCCTATTAGGTGAACCGCACAAATTGAGTATCGATTCTGTATCTCGGCTTAAAGTATAACGTACCTGTGGCCCTAATTTTTCTTTATAGCATTCACTGAATCTGTTCGAGTAATAATGATCATATTTATCCGTGATTTTGACTTTGGAAAACCATTGTTTGTCATACTCTTCCGAATCATCAATTAGCCCCTTTCCAGGATCGTATTTAACAAGAACTTCTTCTCTGAGTGTTCTTAATATGCTTTCCCAACTTACGCTCTTAAATTCATCCGGTTTCGACTCAAAAAAGACGGCAAGCATTTCAGACGGCATTCCCTTGAGTGCATCTATTTTTTCCTTTATATGCGTCTCTTCAGGAAGGTCGAACAGCCCTTTTTCCTCCTGTTCATTAGCAATGTTCTTCTTAATGTGTCCTACTATTTTCGATTCAAGATTCATATCTCACTTTTAATTTTTTGTATGCCGTTTCCGTCATGAGCCCCAAATCCAGCATCATTTTAGCGGTTTCTAACTTTTTGGAATCAACAGCAGAACTGTCCACTTTATTTAAATTTAAATAGTAAAGTAAACTCTCATATGGCACAGTGTTCTCCACCATGTTTAGTAATTCAGAAAGTTTAAGCTTTCCATCCTCAACGAGTTTCACAGCTTCACTCTTTTTATTCACCTTAAAAAGCACCTTTCCGCTATCATTTTTCTCCAGTTGCCATATATCTGAAAGATCCTTTAGGGACAGCTGAGCACGCTTCTGGTACGGTTTTCTTGCTATATCAGTAAAATGCATAATAGAATGTTTCAGTAAGTTTCTTAACTTGCTGTCGGTAACGGAGATTTGACTTTTCTTTACCTCAATATTGAACAGTCCATCTGCATCATCCTGGCAAAATACCGCCAATCGATACAGGTCATTTATTCTCAAATTTTTACCCAATCCTTCCCAGCCCGACCATGCGATCAGTCGGTTTTTTCTGTAGATATACAGACCAGGTCCCATTCCTATTTCAGACAGCTCTATGTGCAGTCTGTTCTCTCTCGGTTTTAGTTTATTCGTGTGTGGAATTTGATGCGACTGAATCTCAAGAGAAACATTTCCGATATGGACATTTTCGAGTGCGCTGTGATTGCTCGCTAAACTGTCTGAGAAAAAAGGGTCAATAGGTTCGATCTCCTTGTCATTTATGTAAAATTTCACGCCCTTCATCATGCTGTAAGCAACAGCAATATGAGTCCTCAACTTCGCAAACACCTGATCTTCACTAATATCTACATCATCAAACACCCCATGAAGAATAACTTCTGTTCCCTGAGCTTTGGGTTTAACGAAACTCAGGTCCTCTTCCTGAAGCAACCATTTTTTCTCCTTTCGAACAAACGCAAGATCCCATGTGAAGGAACATTGATCTTTGCCTTTTGCCTTGGACACCACTGAAAACCTGTCTGTCTGAGAGAAGGAAGCCAGTTTCATCCCCAATCCAAACTTTCCTAAATCTTTGCCTTCACGAACAGCTGATGGATCAGATGAAGCGATTCGCATCGCTTCGATAAGTTCATTTCTCTCCATTCCGCGTCCGTTATCTGCAATAACAGTTCGGTATATCCCTCTCTTCTCTTCGGTGTAGTCTACCCAAATTTCTGTAGCATCAGCACTAACGGCATTGTCAATTAAATCTAACACAGCCGAATAGTGGTTGTAACCAATGCTCTTAAAACTCTTGGTAAAATTCGCTATATCCGGATCACATTCTACTGTTTTCATTTTATCCCTGTAAATCCTGCCTGAATGGCTTTATCAATAACATCAACTATCACTTTCGCCTGTCTCTCTGTAGGAATAGGGATTTTCCCTTCATACCAGCTTTTTATTACATTTCTGTTCCTATCGGTAATACCTGGTGCATATTTTGAATTGTAAAACTCAATAAGTTTTCTCGGTGTATGAGTTCTTGAAAGATCCAAAATTCGTATCTGATTGTTTATTCCGTGGTCCAGTTTTGCTTTTTGCTTACCCCTTGTCTTGTGCTTTTTGTCTTCGCTTAAACTAACTACCGAATCAAGCTCGGGAATATCTGCAAAATTCACAATAAGAGACTGAACCCTTTCCCAACAGACTACCTTTTTGCAGTAGGTGCCAATATTCTTATTTCCTTCAGGCGGATTAATCAGCCGCTGATGCACGGATTTACCTATTGAATCAAGCCAATTTAGTATGCCTTCCTCTATGTTCTGCTCTCTCCAGATTTTGTCCCAATTTATCGTCAGTTTGTTTTGACGGAGGATGTATGAAAGCATAGCAATCATATAAGGAACCGTTTGGGCTCTGTACCCACCCGAATACCAGTCCGCTCCGCTGACAAGTTTTTGCACTTCCTTAAACAGAATTACCTGACTCACTGTTTTTTGGAATAAGTATTCATTGCAGTCGGGATCACCTTCATCATAGAGGTCTGAAACTTTTTCCGCGAACTTCGCGAAACACAGCTGCGCACCTTTTGAAACGTCGTGTGGAAACAGGTCCCAAGCCAAACTTCCTTTGGCTATCAAAATCTTATCGATTACTTGATCTTTGGGATACTCTAATAAAAACTTCTTTTTATCAGATTCTTTCTTATACATCTGATCATTCAGGTACTCTCCCTTTACACGCTCATAAAACCATTTGGATGGCAAAGAGCTGTTTCCTTTAACTGGAACGCGCAGCATTTTTGAAATCTCTTTAAAGCGCCTGTGGAAATATGTGTTACTAAAGAAATCACTTTTGTTCACCTTATTCTGTGTATTCGCGTACTCCGAAATTTTAGATACGTACTGTGTATAGTTTTCCTTTTCATGGATTACGGAAAGTTTCATTTGGACGTGAACCAAATCTATGTCCAGCCCATCTTTCTTTGCCTTGTAAATGGTACTCATAGTCTGTCCTCCATTCACAATCTGTAGGTTTTTTACTGAACTAATCTTTCCGTCTTCAAACTCGACGTCTGACGCCGTTGCGCTTAAACCATTGTTGTACGCAAAGAAGAACACTTTCTCGTCAGACCTAAGTGTATTATAGATTCCTTTATTAACGTTTCCTCGAAGCGATAAAAATGTACGCACATTACTTTCTAGCAGCCGCTTCCCATATTGGTCATAATAGCGTACCAAATCGTGTCCTGAAACAGTTGTTAAATAAGAAGTATAATGAGGAGTTTCAATAACCTTAATTGCATCTAGCGAACAATCAATCTCAATATGCTGCTGATCCATATCTGCGACCATGTTCTGATAGGCCATAAGATCAACAATACGCATTGAAGCCGTTAAGCCTTCAACTTCTGCAGTTAACTCGGGAATATTTCTTGATGAGTATACCCCATTTGTGATATACCAAAGTGTAAGAGAGCTATACAACTTATTTTCGCTGCACAAGTCTTCAACAAATTCACGAATTGGATTGCCTACGTCCAATTCATTTTTAGCAGGAACCAATACATCAGAAATTAGCTCAACTAAACTATTGAAATAAACCTCTAAATCATTCTGATATATTTTCCCTGGCTCCTTCTCTGTTTTTAAAACTGTTGTGAACAGATCTAAAGCACCTCTTTCTTGATCTCTGGAAAATGCAGCAAAATTGTAACCCGATATACCATATTCTATATCAATTGCATCATCGATAAACTGTCCAGTACTTTGCAGAAATTCATAATATATAAAGTAAAGTGATAGTTCTGAGGGTAAGTTGTAGCTATCGTTATTTATCCTGATATGCTCAAGTAAATCGGAATGGAATTCATTTAAGTTCATGCGTTAAAATCGATTAATTCAGAATTCGCAAGATATCAAATTGCTTTTAATTATCGAAATAAATCGAGAAAGGTTAAAGGTTCTTTTTTTTAAGTTTTATTTTCATGAATATTTTTTCTTTTAAGTATTGAATTCACAGAGTTTACTATTCTCATTAAATATCAAAAAAATTATGTATTCTCTGTCAAATGGCGGTTACTTTTAAAATGCCTATGATTAAATATATTTAATTAATATTAAATATGATATTTGTTACACTTCGAACTTTCAAGCTCGAACAATACTGTTTGAATGCAAGTAATTTGTAATTTCACGCCATGATTAATCCCGGTGATTTTCAAAAAGATGCTTTTAGTGATTTGCAGATACTGGTTGTAGGCGATGCAATGATCGATCGCTATTACTATGGTCGAATTGAAAGACAAAGTCCCGAAGCGGATGTTCCTATTGTCGATATACAAGAAACGGAGAATCGATTGGGCGGCGCCGCCAATGTTGCAGTTAATATAGCCAAACTAGGTGCGAAGGCCCATTTGATGACTGTAATTGGTGATGATGAAGATGGAGCTTTGTTTCAACAATTACTTGAAGGTGAAGGTATATCTCATAACTTGGTTAAAACAGCTAAGCCCACCACGGTAAAAACAAGAATTTATAGCGCAAATAATTATGTGCTGCGATACGATATTGAAGATAGAGTTGCTATCACGCAAGATGCGGAAAAAGATTTACTTGAATCGATAGAAAGGGTATTTAAGACTGTGCCTTTGTCAGCAATCATCTTACAGGATTATAACAAAGGGGTTTTCACAACTTCATGCATACGCGCTATTATTGATTTAGCCAGACAGGCCAATATACCTGTTGTTGTAGATCCAAAGGAGGATAACTTTTTTGCGTATCAAGGCGTTGATTTGTTTAAACCCAATCTGAAAGAAGTTAATAAGGCGCTAAATACGAGTTATACTGGCGATATGGATAATGCCTTGAAAGAGGCATGTCATACTTTGAGAGAGCGAAATACCTGCAAGGCGGTATTATTAACCTTGGCCCAGCATGGGGCGGTAGCTCAGGATGCTTCAGGATTCTATAAGGTAGAAGCGCACAAGCGGAATGTGGTTGATGTTTCAGGAGCAGGAGACACTGTAGTTGCAATGGCAGCACTCTTACTTGGACTTCATTTTCCACTACCTAAATTATTGTTTTACAGTAATTTAGCGGGCGGTTTAGTTATCGAATCACGCGGAGTTAAGGCGCTAAATTATGAGCACTGGATGCAAGCAATCCATGGAGAATTGTGAAATATCGAACTTCAATTTAATGCATCCATTTGTTTTAGTACTTCTTCTGCCTCAGCTTGTTTCGCATCACTTGCTTTTCTATCAATTTTTGACAGTTTAAAGGCTTCTTCAGTAAGTTTGTTGTACTTTTCTTGAAGTTTCTCTAAGGGCGTTTTCCTTTTAAATAGACCGAACATAAATTTCTTTTCCACGTAACAACAAAGTCATGGTCTTGTTCGAAAAAATAGGGAACTATTGCTTTATACCGGACTGTACAGTTTCGTGGGTGCTGTATTCAGCTAATCCCAAGTTGTGCACTAAACGACGTTCCATAAAATTTTTGAAATCTTGGTTATCAATGGCTTGAATCACCTCTTGTGCAAAAGCAAATACAATGAGCTTTTTGGCTTTATCTCGAGGAATTCCGCGTGTTTGAGCATAGAAGATTGCATTTTCATCCAGTTGGCCACATGTAGCACCATGGCTGCATTTGACATCGTCTGCATAGATTTCTAATTCGGGTTTGGTATTAATCACCGCCTCTTCACTCATCAAAATATTTTTGTTGCTTTGAAAGGCATTCGTTTTTTGTGCTCCTTCGGCTACATAAACCTTTCCGTTAAAAACGCCAGTTGATTTATCGTCAAGTATACCTTTGAAAGTTTGAAAGCTTTCACAATGGGCTGCATTGTGTTTGATGAGGATTCGGCTATCCGTGTGATCTTCGTTTTCATTAATGAAAACTCCATTAACAGTAGCTTCGGCGTGCTCACCATTGAGAATTACTCTAAAATTATTTCGCACGAATTTGCCTTGAAAATTCACGGCAGTTACCTTCAGATTACTGCGCTCACTTAGTTCAAAAAACTTATTGCCAATAAAGTGAACTTTATTACTTTCTTCTTGATAAACATTCACTTTTAAACGAGCGTCTTTCTCTACAAAGTACTCTGAGCAATGATTGATATTGAAAGCCTCTTCCTCATCTAAATTGATGTAATCTTCAATAATTTCTACTTCACTGTTTTGTTCGAGTACAATTAGATTTCGCTGACAAGCAATACTTCCCGCATCTTGTTTGTACGCCAAGTGCAACATGACAATAGGTTTCTTTGCTTGAGCATTTCTTTGGGCATATACGAAAATACCACAATGGGCAAAAGCGGTATTCATTTCTGAAAAGGCATCAGGATGATCGGATGAAGTTGTGTTGTATTTAGCTTCTACAATATCTCTGAATTCCTTCCGTGCATCGCACATGCAAGAAATGTGAATACCATCCTCATCTTCTTCGAATTGAGATAAACTTTCTGCAAAAATGCCATTTACAGTAACTAGAAGATTTTTATCTTTTAAATAATCGTGCTTAAAGTAATCAGGTAACTTGTGGGGTATATTGCCACTCGTATCTGGTTTTAAGTTTTTAAAGTAACTTAAATTACTATACTTGTATGCCTCTGATTTTCGATTCGGAATCCCCATTTTTTGAAAACGACGGAAAGATTTCGCTTCTATACTGCTTTCCGATTTTTTCAATTTGGAAAAGGCTTCTTCGAATTTATCTGCGCTTGTTGTGGTCATTTTTACTACTTTGTATGGATTTTGAATGGTTTGCTTTGACTTGTAAAAGTTAAGTTCTAAACACCTATTTCTTCTTTAATCCAATCATATCCCTTTGCTTCAAGCTCTTTGGCTAGTTCTTTGTCCCCACTTTTCACAATTCGGCCGTCATACATCACATGCACAAAATCAGGTACAATGTAATCCAATAGGCGTTGGTAGTGAGTGATTACAATAAAGGCATTATCCTTGCTACGCAATTGATTTACTCCATTCGAAACGATTTTTAAGGCGTCAATGTCCAGACCTGAATCGGTTTCATCTAGAATAGCCAATTTTGGTTCGAGCATAGCCATTTGAAAAATTTCATTTCGCTTCTTTTCTCCACCGGAAAAGCCTTCATTTAATGAACGACTCATAAATTTCTGATCGATATCAACGAGCTTCATTTTCTCCTTCATCATTTTCAAGAAATCTCCGGCCTTCATCGGTTCTTCTCCATGGTGTTTTCTGCGCTCATTGATGGCGGCTTTCATGAAATTAGTAGTGGTTACACCTGGAATTTCTACAGGATATTGGAAAGCCAAGAAAATCCCTAAACGAGCTCTTTCATCGGGATCTAATTCCAATAAATCCTCACCAAGAAAATGTATTGAACCATCGCTTATCTCATAGTTGTCGCGGCCGGTGATGATATTAGCCAGTGTGCTTTTTCCTGTGCCATTTGGTCCCATGATCGCGTGCACTTCACCCGGTTTAACTTCCATGCTGAAACCTTTAAGAATTTCTTTATTATCAATGCTTGCTTTTAAGTTGCTTATTTTTAACATAGTTCTAATTGTTACCGTTTAAGGTTTAATGTTTACCCCAACATTTATTCATTTAACCCCTTTAATTAATCGTTTTATTTATTGCAATTTATCCGACAGAACCTTCCAAACTGATTTCTAAAAGTTTTTGTGCTTCAACAGCAAACTCCATTGGTAATTCTTTAAATACCTCTTTGCAAAATCCATTCACAATTAAATGAACGGCTTGTTCATCATCCAGGCCGCGCTGGTTGCAATAGAACAACTGGTCTTCACCAATTTTCGATGTGGTTGCCTCATGCTCTACTTTGGCCGTTTTATTTTTAATCTCTAAATAGGGAAAAGTGTGTGCACCACAAGTTTCACCCATCAGCATACTATCGCATTGAGAGAAGTTATAGGCATTTTCTGCAGTCTTATTAATTTGAACCAATCCTCTGTATGAGTTTTCACTTCTTCCTGCAGAAATTCCTTTAGAAACAATTCGGCTTCGTGTATTTTTCCCAATGTGAATCATTTTCGTTCCCGTATCTGCTTGCTGGTAGTTGTTTGTCACGGCAACTGAATAAAATTCACCGATGGAGTTGTCTCCTTTAAGGATACAACTCGGATATTTCCAAGTTACCGCACTACCTGTTTCAACTTGCGTCCAAGAGATTTTGGAAGAAACACCTTTACATAAACCACGTTTCGTTACGAAATTGAATATACCTCCCTTGCCCTCTTTATCTCCTGGATACCAATTTTGTACAGTAGAGTATTTAATTTCAGCTCTGTCCATTGCAATCAGCTCAACAATGGCTGCGTGCAATTGATTCTCATCGCGCTTTGGAGCAGTACATCCTTCCAAATAACTCACATAGCTGTCATCTTCAGCCACAATTAAGGTACGTTCGAACTGACCCGTATTTTCTGCATTTATTCTAAAGTAGGTGCTTAGTTCCATCGGGCAACGCACGCCTTTTGGGATATACACAAAGGATCCATCGCTAAACACGGCAGAATTTAGGGCAGCATAAAAGTTATCTCGGGGAGGGACTACCGTGCCCATATATTTCTTTACTAACTCAGGGTGTTCTTGTACAGCCTCTGATATAGACATGAAAATGATTCCCACTTCAGCTAACTGTTTTTTGAATGAGGTAAACACAGATTCACTATCCATGACAAAATCTACGGCCACACCCGCGAGGATTTTTTGCTCCTCGATGGGTATACCCAAACGTTCATAGGTTCGAAGTAACTCGGGATCTGCCTCATCCAAGCTTTTCAATTTTTTCTTCTTCTTATGAGCAGCATAATAACTTATAGCTTGGAAGTCTGGTTTTTGATAATTCACATGGGCCCAATTCGGCTCTTCCATTTTTTGCCAAATGTGAAATGCATCAAGTCTATATTTCAATAACCAATCCGGCTCATTTTTCTTTGCGGAAATAAAACGAATAACATCCTCATTGAGTCCTTTTTCCGCTATTTCTTGCTCAATATTGGTGGTGAAGCCATATTTATATTCTCCAGAAGTGGCTTCTTCTAATATGATATCGTCTGTACTCATAATTTCTATTGGAGTTCAAAAATAGAATCAAATATCCTTACATGGAAGGATTATTTAGATTCAATCTACATAACTAGTGAGAAAACCAAGTTGAGTACTAAATAGTTTAGTAAAATATAAAATTTTATCACTTGGGATTTAATGCAGAATTACTTCGCTTTCAGCTCTTTGTTCTACTTTGCTTGATCATTTTGCCCATTCCAGCTCCGAGACTGAGAATATTTTTCATCGCAACTTCGGCTTTTACATCGAGCAACTCAACGGTATCTCTATGCACTACAAAAACATACCCATTGGTTGGATTTGGAGCAGTTGGTGAGAAGACTGTCATCATGCCTTCCTCTGTTTCGTCTGTAACAAACCCTAGCATTTGAACACCATTTGCAAAGGGTTCGATTAATACAACTTTGGAAAACGCACTTTTCTCTTTGCCAAAAAATTGCTGCACGGTTTCCTTAATTGTACTGTATAAGGGAAGGCGATAAAGTATTTGTTGTTCTAGCCAAGAGACTATACTGTTTCCAAATTGTGTTCTCACCATTAGTCCAATGGCAAAACAGAATACAGTAATAATCCCAAATGCAAGTAACTTGATTAAGAATTCATTCCAGCGTTCTGGGAACAAGCTCGCTAAGGGGTCTATGATTCCGTCAAAAAAAGTTATTACCCATTTTGCTAGGATAGCAAAAATTGCAAGTGGTAGAATAACTACTAATCCACCGAGAAAGGTAGTACCGAGAAAGTTCTTTAATTTATTCATCGTAATTAAGCTTCACCACGGGGCTGGTAGGGTGCGATTGGCAAGTTAAGATATAACCCGCTTCTAATTCTTTTTCTGTTAATGCTTCTGAATCATCCATCGTAACACTACCTTCATTTACTTTAGCTCGGCAAGTTGTACATGCCCCAACCATACAAGCAAATGGCGGGTCAACATTGGCATCGAGCGCAGCATTTAAAATAGTTTCATCTGAATTAACATCAACCTCATAACGAGTACCGTCGTATGTAATTTCTACTTTACTGGTGCCTGAAAAATTTTCAACTGCTTCTCCAACACTGGCCGCTTGTTTCTCGCTTTCACTTTTCTCTGTAAAATATTCGCGATGTACTCTTTCGGCAGGGATTTGCAACTGATTCAGTGCTTTACCCACATTATCCATTAGTCCGCCCGGACCGCACATGTAGAATTGTGCATTTGTAAAGTTTAAGTCGGTATGATTTTTAAGTAAGTCGATACACATCTGATTCGTCATCATTCCTTCAACAAAAGGCAACTCTTCAGTGACTTTTTTGCCGAAACCTAAAAATCCCCCTTCTTTCTTTGGTTGATCAAAAACGTGAATCAAGGTAAATCGCTCGAAAAAATCTTTTTTAAGCTGCTCCAATTCATTTTTGAAGATTACTGATTCGGAATTATAATTGGCGTAAAATAAACTTACTTTGGCATTTTTCGAACCATGAAGGGCTGTTTTGACAATAGAAAACAAGGGTGTTATTCCACTTCCTCCACCGAACAGAATATAATGTTGCGAATCGTCAAGGGTTGGCTGAGCCTGAAAATTGCCCATAGGAGGCATTACTTCTAATTCATCACCTTCTTTTAAATTTTGATTGAAGTAGCTAGATACCTTACCTCCTTTCACTTCTTTTACGGCAACGGTATGTTCTTCGTTCAACACAGGCGCAGAACAAAGCGAATACGAGCGATTATATGAGGAGTTGCCAATAGCCACTTTAAAGGTGATGTATTGACCTGGAATATATTCGAACTCATTTTTTAGTTCTTCAGGAATTGCTAAGCTGATTGCTACTGCGTCTTTTGTTTGGCGCTGGATTCTATTGACTTTAACACGATGGAATGTAGACATGTACTGCGTTTATTTTAGCTATTGAATTTTGAAACTTTCTAGAACTTAGCAAAAATGATCAAACACTTGTTTTAAATGATTGGAAATAGCTTCAGCACTATTGCCTTCGATTTGTCTTCTTTCAATAAAGTGCACGAGTTTTCCATCCTTAAACATCGCCATGCTAGGGGATGATGGCGGATAAGGTGCCATGAATTCTCTGGCTTTATCTACGGCTTCTTTGTCAACTCCTGCAAATACGGTTACCATTCTATCTGGTTTTTTTTCGTTATTCACAGCATCCTTCACAGCTGGTCGCGCAGCACCTGCTGCACAGCCACATACGGAGTTAACTACAACAAACGTAGTTCCCTCTTTTTCTCCTAATACCTGATTAACATCGTCGGCTGTTAGTAATTCTGAAAAACCTAGTTGTGTTAAATCCTCCTTCATCGGAGCCACTAATTCTGGTGGATACATTTTATTTTAATTTTAAAGTTCACAAATTATAAGAATCCAAGTTCAAGCATGGCTTCCTCACTCATCATATCTTGGTTCCATGGTGGCTCAAAAACAAGTTCAACACATGCCTCGGTAACACCTTGAACACCGGCTGCTTTATCTTCAACCTCTTGAGGCAAGGATCCAGCAACAGGACACGATGGTGAGGTAAGCGTCATAATTATTTCGACGTTTCGAGCATCATCTACGTTAATTTCATAAATTAAGCCTAACTCATATATGTCAACAGGAATTTCCGGGTCATACACCGTCTTCAAGGCCTCAACAATTGCCTGTTTCAATTCCTCTTTATCTCGAAGTGCTTCACTCATGCTAAGATTCATTTGAGAAAACGTAATTTTGTATTCCCAAGATGTAACAAAATTAACAATTCAGAGTTCATCTAAATAAAAAAAACATGAATTATTATTTCATAACTGGCACAAGTAGTGGAATTGGAAAGGCTTTAGTGGAGGAGCTCGTAAAGTTTCCTGCAAATTATGTTTATGGCATGAGTCGGACAAATTACATGGTTGATGATCAGTTTGAGCATCACCTTATCGATCTTTCGAATGTAGATGATGTGAAGGGATTTAGTTTTCCAGAATTCAAACAAGCCGAGCAAATAATTTTAGTAAATAATGCAGGAACCTTGGGTGATATTACGCATCTAGGTAAGCAAAGTGATGAGAATATTATTGATTCAATTATGGTTAACTTAAGCTCAGCTGCTGTTTTAATGAATAAGTTTTTAAAAACTTATGCGGCATATGCTTGCAGAAAATGTATCCTGAATATAAGTTCAGGTGCTGCTGATTCGCCTTATGATGGCTGGGCAAATTATTGCAGTGCTAAGGCAGCGCTGAATATGTATACGCGTGTGGTCCATGAAGAACAAAAAGAGCAAAAGTTTCCATGTGAGATATATGCTATTGCACCAGGAGTAGTGGATACTTTAATGCAGGATCAGATAAGGCAAGTGGATGAGCAGTCGTTTAGTCGAATAGATAAATTCAGGCAATTAAAGGCAAACAATGAATTGTATCAAGCCAAAGATGTAGCTGTAAAGTTGATTGAATTCATGGAGTATCCTGAAAAGATACCTTCACTTATCTCTCGAATAAAATTGTGATAACTTGGAATTAGCACTAAATTTTAGTTCTGTTCTTTTTCCATTGACTAGTTTTGTGCGCCTGTGCTTTTCCTTTTAGACGTGATGCATTCGTAGAGAAAATATGTTCAGCAAGAAAAGCGGCTATTTCCATTTCTTTTTCGTCTTTCTTGCTTAAATCGGCTGGATTGAAATGATCTTTGACGAATCCCGTGTCGAAATTTCCCGATACAAAGGCTTCATGATTCATCACGTAGGCACCAAATGCCAGCGTATTTTTTACACCCTTGATCTGATATTCTTTAATCGCGCGGTTCATTCTTCCGATAGCGGCCTCTCTTGTTTCTGCGTGAACAATCAGTTTAGCAATCATGGGGTCATAATAAATTGGAATTTCCATGCCCTCTTCAAAACCATCATCCACTCGAACTCCAGGTCCCTCTGGTTTTTTGTAAATTTCTAATTTTCCAATATCTGGCAAAAAATTATTTTGAGGATCTTCAGCATAAACGCGCAATTCAATGGCATGTCCATTGATCTTCAAATCTTCCTGAGTAAAACCTAGCTTTTCACCACGAGCAATTTTCACCTGTTCTTTAACTAAATCAATTCCCGTAATTAACTCGCTCACCGGGTGTTCCACCTGCAGTCGGGTATTCATTTCGAGGAAGTAGTAATCATGATTGGCATCCAATAAAAATTCCACCGTGCCGGCACCCACGTAGTTACAAGATTTAGCAACATTTACCGCATCTTCTCCCATCTTTTTTCTCAATTCATGGGTAAGAACCGCCGATGGAGCTTCTTCAACAACTTTCTGGTGTCGCCGTTGAATACTACATTCTCGTTCAAAAAGGTAAAGCGTGTTTCCGTGTTTATCGGCGAGTATTTGAATCTCAATATGCCGGGGACTTAATACATATTTTTCGATAAATACGGCACCATCACCAAAAGCAGAAATAGCTTCGCTTATGGCACGATTCATTTGATCTTCAAATTCATCCGCATTTTCAACTATGCGCATGCCCTTTCCTCCACCTCCCGCAGAGGCTTTAATTAAAATCGGGAAGCCTATTGATTCGGCCGTTTTTTTTGCTTCGGCGATGTCAGTGATAGCCTCCTCAGTACCCGGAACCAAAGGCGTATTATATTTTGATACCGCTTCTTTGGCGGCCAGTTTGCTACCCATGACTTCCATGGCTTCTGCTGACGGACCAATAAAAGTTATGCCTGCCTCTTCAACCTGGTTCGCAAATTCCGCATTCTCACTCAAAAAGCCAAAACCAGGATGAATACCATCCACACCAAGCTCCTTACATGCTGCAAGAATTTTATCACCACGTAAATAAGAATCTTTTGAAGGAGGTGGGCCTAACAGAACTGCTTCATCAGCTGCTTTTACGTGAGGAGCATCTCGATCCGCTTCTGAATACACCGCCACGGTTTGTATATTCATTTCCCTCAGTGATCGAATGATTCTTAGCGCGATTTCGCCTCTGTTAGCAACAAGAACTTTTTTCATTTATATCATTTTACTTAGAGAAAACAAGCCCAATATGGAAGTAAATTCAAATCAAACTGGCTGCTTTCGTATTTATCCAAGGTCAAAAATACTATTCTTCCAATAAAATCGGGCTAGAAATTACCTTTTGAGTACTTCAGATAATCGCTCTGTAGATGCGTTTGTATGGAATACACTTTAGATTCATACAAAGAAGTATCTTTGTTCTATGAACTTTGTTAAACAAGTTTGGCATTTCGTTTTGATGGAGCTAAGGTTGGAATTGCGATTAAAGTATGCAATTGCTGCCTTGTCGATGTATGTGCTGTCCACGGTTTACTTAGTTTACTTTTCTCTTGAATATCAGGGCGTACTTGAGGATATGGAGGCTACTATCTGGTCTATATTCTTTTGGCTAATCGTTTTGTTTACCACGGTGAATGTTACTTTTCAGAGTTTTTCTAAAATCACCCAAGGTCGGATGCTGTTTTATTACACGCTAGTATCACCGCAGGTTTTTATCTTGTCGAAACTCATTGTGAATGCCTTGATCAGCCTGGCACTTTCTATTTTTACTGGAATGATTTTTATCTTTGTTTTGGGTAATCCAATCAATCAATCCTTTATTTTTCTTTTAAGCTTGTGCCTGGGAACTGTGGGGTATTCGCTGCTTTTTACCTATATATCGGGTATTGCGGCTAAGTCTGGTGGAAATTCGGCCTTGGCCGTAGTACTTGGATTTCCTTTATCGATTCCCTTACTGAGTATTATTGTTAAACTTTTTGGAGAATCATTTAATGCCCAAGTAGGATTGAATTTCGACAACAATTTGTTGATTGCCTTTGGTTTTAATTTGATACCATTGCTATTAGCACTTATTCTATTTCCGTATATTTGGCGCGACTAAGCAGGTATGAATAATTTTTTAAAACAATACTGGTGGAAGGCTCTAGCAATTGTATTGCTGCTTTTCGCGATTGTTGGTGGATTGTGGGTGCCGCTTTACCACGGTACGGCGGATTTAAGTTTTCCCAATTTACCAATTCTGAATGAATCAATCCGGAACCTACTTTATCATGTACCGATGTGGTTTGCCATGGTTTTTTTGTTGCTCTTGTCATTTATTTACAGTATCTCCTATTTAAGCAGACCCACGATTGAGAAAGATAGCTATGCGGCAGGATTCGCAGAAATAGGTATTTTGTTTGGTGCCTTGGGAATTTTCACAGGGATGATTTGGGCGAAAAGCACATGGGGAGCTTTTTGGACGAATGATCCAAAGCTGAATGGTGCGGCCATAGGTATGTTGATTTATCTGGCATATATCATTCTGCGTTCATCAGTTGATGACGAAGTTAAGCGCGCCAAATTGGCGGCATCCTACAATATTTTTGCCTTTGTCATGTATATCGCATTCATATTTGTCATTCCCCGTTTGACAGATTCTTTGCATCCGGGCAATGGAGGTAATCCTGCATTTAGTAGCTATGATTTAGATAATACACTTCGCTTATTTTTCTATCCAGCTACTATCGGTTGGATTGCATTATCCATGTGGATGGCAGGGCTTTGGATCAGGGCGAACAATATTAAAAGAAAACTTGATGAAAATGAGATTTAGATTAGTAGCAATTTTTGCCTTCATATTCGGCGTTTTCAGCACCTCATATGCACAAACAATGGATAATTATCAAGAATTATTGAACCAAACTGATAAAATGATTGCCGTAATACTCGTATTGGTAATTATTTTATTAGGAATAGCTTTATTTTTGCTTTTTCTTGAAAAGCGAATTAGAAAGCTAGAAGATAAAAACAAACCAATTGAATAACCAACCAAGCAAACCAACATTTTATGGCTAAAGAAGCAACGTTTTACGAAAATGTAGAACGAAATTTTAACAAAGCAGCGGCTTACACGAGACTTCCGGAAGGATTATTAGAACAAATTAAACTGTGTAATAGTGTGTACAAAATGAAGTTTCCTGTCAAAACTGGAGGAAACGATGTACAAGTTATTGAAGCCTACCGTGTTCAGCACTCTCACCATCGAATGCCTACGAAAGGTGGAATCCGTTACAGTATTCATGTGAATCAAGATGAGGTTATGGCCCTTGCTGCCCTAATGACTTACAAGTGTGCTATTGTAGATGTACCTTTTGGTGGAGCCAAAGGGGGCATCAAGATTAGTCCTCGAAATACCTCTCCGGCTATTTTGGAAAAGATTACCAGACGATACACGGCAGAGTTAATAAAAAAGAACTTTATTGGTCCGGGATTGGATGTTCCGGCTCCTGATTATGGTACTGGTGAACGAGAAATGGCTTGGATACTAGATACGTATTTAACACTTCGGGCGCATGAAGTAGAGGGCTATGGTTGTGTTACGGGTAAACCCGTTTCACTGAATGGGATACGCGGAAGAACCGAGGCCACCGGTCGCGGAGTAGTTTATGGTTTAAATGAAGCGGTGAGTTACAAAGAAGATATGGATGCTTTGGGCTTGACTACCGGTCTCGCAGGAAAACGTGTTGTTGTCCAAGGCTTGGGTAATGTAGGGTTTCACGCTGCCAATATCATAACGGAATATGGTGCAAAAGTTATTGCTGTTGCGGAGCTCGAAGGTGCTATTTATTGTGAAGATGGTCTTGATGTGAAGAAGTTACTTAAGTACAGAAAATCCAATGGTTCAATTATCGGATTTCCTGGTTCGAAAGAAATTAAAGGAGAAAATGCAGGCATTGAAGTTGAATGCGATATTTTGATTCCAGCCGCATTGGAAAACCAGATAACAATTAAGAACGCTGACCGCATTAAAGCAAAGATCATTGCTGAAGCTGCCAATGGTCCAATAACGCCAGATGCAGAAGTGGTGTTGTTGAAAAAGGGTATTATGATAATTCCTGATATATACATTAATGCGGGTGGTGTAACGGTTTCTTACTTTGAATGGCTGAAAAACTTGTCGCATGTGCGTTTCGGTAGAATGAACAAGCGTTTCGAAGAGTTTAGCCAAAACAACATGATTGATATCATGGAGAAAGCTACCAATAAGAGCATCTCTAAGCGCGAGCGAAGCAATGTGGTTCGAGGGGCCAGCGAGATTGATTTGGTGAACTCTGGTTTGGAAGATACTATGATAGAGGCTTATCAAAGTATACGCGAAGCAAAGAAGAAGAAAAATATTCCAGATTTGCGTACGGCAGCCTTTTATGTTTCAATAGTTAAAATTGCTGATGCATACGGAAGTATGGGTATCTTCCCTTAAGTAATGCTTAAATTATTTATAGAAAATGGGGCTCTTTTGCCCCCTTTTTTATTGAGGTTCTTTAAAAGGAGTTAATTCTGCACCGATGAAGGCCAACAATTCCTCGTAAATTTTTGGCTCAAAGTAATCATTGTGCCATAGAATACTTACAATTGTAGAATGTCTGTGTGCTAAAATAAAATCTTTAACTGCAATGAGCTTGCTTTCATCTGATTCTAATCCCATAAAATAGTGCATGCTGCTATCCATGATCAACAAAGGAACAAACCACGTATCGGACGATTTTCCGTTTATCGGGTTGAAAGGCTTAAATGGTAAGCCATAAGAATTTCGAAATCCAATCTGCTTAGAAAATCCTAAAGAATAATCGTGGGTGATTCCCGATTCCTTAAGTTCATTATATACTTCAGGGATTCGGAACTTTAAATAATGGAACCTATTTCTCGTATAAGGCAACTGCCTTAATTCATTGATGAATGTATGATTTCCAATGCTTTTATGCAAGCCTATTTGGTGGTAAGGCGATTCCTTGATTTGTTTGAATATTTTCTGCACATAAGCATCTTCAATATGATAATCGGCATTAGATACATTTTTGAATGGAGTGGGACCTGAAACGGCTAAAAAGAAAAAAGTCGACTGAATATTATACTTCTTTTCAGCTAATATAATTTCTTCAAGGTTTTGCAATGGGGCTTTAAGCTGTATTCCCCTTTTGAATAGTTGGTATAGTTGTTTAACACTTATAATTTTCAAACTATGCTTGAAACTTTTCATCCAGCCGCCATGAAGGGCATCTATATCATGACTAAGTGTATATTCAGATTTTTTCAAAGGAATGGGTTGTCCAAAAATTTGTTTAGCCATTTCTTGAAAGTAGTCTAGGACTAAATGGGAAGTAGCACAATCGAATTTGTGCTGGTAGCTTGCCTCATAAGTAAATCGATCGAGAAAATCACCGCGATGGTTCGTGAATTCCTGCAGGCAATTGATCATATAGAAACATGTACCGATATAGTCAGGTGAGTTGTTTTCTACGATCAATGCTTGCTTCTCAAACCAATGCATGTGGTCGAAATTCTTTTGCACAAGGTTTTGCACAAATCGTTGAGAAACAAACAGGTCGGATTGATTGCTCGTACCTATAACGAGGTTTTTTGACGAAGGCTTGAATTTGTTGAATTGCAGAAAGAAATGAAAATTTTCAAATACGTTGTTTACTGCCGCCCTTACTTGAGAAGGTAAATTGGATTCAAATGTAATATGTATCGAATGTGTGTCCAAATTTAGCATTGCGCACTACTGCGCTATTTTTTTTATTAATTTTGTGTTAACAAATATAGATGAATGAATAGAATTGTTTTGCTCCTTTTGTGCCTAGTTATAAGCCTTAACCTATGGAGTCAGCAAACATCGGGTATTGCGGGTGTGATTATTGACGAAAAGGGGGAGCCAGTTTTTTCGGCCAATGTAATAGTAGACGCAGCAAAAGGTTGGGCTGCTGTAACTGATTTTGATGGGAAGTATGAAATTAAGCTTCCTGCTGGAGCGTATGATGTTTTGGTTCGATACATTGGATATGAAGAATCGATGCAGTCTGTAATAGTTGGATTAGGAGAGAAGGTGTCGCTGGATTTTAGTTTACAACAAGCCGAACAAGTAATTGGAGAAGTTGAAGTATCTAGCCCAACAAAACGAGGTATTGTTGCAGAGAAAGAAGTGGTTACAGTTGAAACTATCTCAACGGATCTAATTGAAAACAATGTAATTACTATTGGTTCTGATGCCGTGGATCGGGTGCCTGGAGTAACGCTTTTAGATGGCCAAGTGAGTATTCGCGGCGGCAGTGGCTATGCTTATGGAACGGGGAGTAGAGTTATTTTGGTTATTGATGAGATTCCCTTGTTATCGCCAGAAAGGAATGAAATTCTTTGGGACTTTGTTCCGATGGAAAATGTAAAAAGTATGGATGTAGTGAAAGGGGCATCCTCTGTGCAATATGGCGCTGCTGCGCTAAATGGGATCATAGCGGTAAATACCAAGTGGCCGACAAAGAAGAAAGAAACCAATGTGACTGTTTTTGGATCTTTATATGATAATCCTCCAATAAGTGAAGGGAAATGGTGGAACAAAAGTGATGTGATTGTAGAGAAACCTCATGAATTGGGTGTTCAGTTTGCCCATTTAAGGCAGTTGACCGACGAGATGGATTTTGTTTTTTCGGGTGCGCTAATTTCTAATCAATCGCATATCGAATCGCAGTTCAATAAACGGGTAAGAAACAATATCAAATGGCGCTATATGCCCAAGAAAGTTCCTGGCCTAACCGTTTCTTTAAATTCGAATTTGCTTTACCGAAACAACGACCAGTTTTTTATTTGGGATAACAATACGAACGGTGCCTATTCGGGTCGGTCTTACCAAGATAGATACCTTAGATATAGTTTCGATCCGGTTATTAAGTATTTCTTTAAGGAGAAGCATCAATTGAGTTTGATCAATCGAGTTTATTACGATCAGCGATTAAATACTACTAGCAGCACAGGAAGCAGAAATTATTTTGCGGTAAAAGTTTTTAATGACTTACAGTACAAACGCAGCTTTACTAATCGAGTAAAAGAGATGACAGGTACCATTAGTGCGGGTATGGTTAATAATAGAGATATTATCCGTGTCAGTGCATTTGATGGTTTTCTTGAAGATGGTAAAACAAATTTCGTTTGGAATACATTCAGCACCTATTTTCAAGGTGATTATGGCTGGCGTGATTTGACATTGGCTTTTGGTGGGCGTTTCGATTTTGTGACCCTAGATGGGCAAACCAAAGCCTCGAAGCCGGTCTTTAATGCTGGAGCTAGCTACGAAATTGGAAACAAAAATTTTATTCGATTCGGCTTCGGTCAATCGTTTAGAATACCATCGCTCGCTGAGCGCTTTGTAAAGGAAGAAATTACTTCGGTTGAATTAGGTGGTCCACCGATTTCTGTTTATGCTGGTCCTAATCCTAATATCTTACCTGAAGAAGGATATACCTATGAGTTTGGCTACAAGAAGCTAATTAAAGGTCCAAATGTTGAAGCGAAGATTGATGCGGCTGTTTTCTATCAGCGCTTTATTAATATGACGGAGTTTACTTTTGGTCAGTATGAAGACCCCTTAGACAGTTCTTCTTATATTGGTTTCAGTATGCAAAATGTTGCAGATGCTCGAACTTTGGGATGGGAGACTACAGTTGGAGTCACACATGAATTCAAGAAGGCCGTTCTTTCTTATCAACTTGGATATACCTACACCTATGCTGGTAATGCAGGAGAAGATACTACCTTGAGAAGTTTTGGGAATGTCGTCAAGAATGCTTTTAGTGCTTTTAGAATAAAAGATGCTGAATATGATGCTTTTTACGATGAAAATGAACAAAATATTCTCTTCGGCATGATGAGATATAGATTTCGTCACTTGATTAAAAGCGATATCAATTTAGACGTGCAAAAGTTCTCTTTTGGTGCGAATATGCGTTATTATGGTTTTATGGACAGGGTTGACGCGGTGTTTGCCTTATTTATCCCAGGTATTCAAGATTTTCGTGACGCTCAGCAAAATAAGGGCGACTTTGTGCTTGATTTGCGCGGACAATATCATTTTTCAGACAACTTTACTCTAGGTTTTATCTGTAAAAATGCCTTGAATAATAATTATCAACTCAGACCGGCGAAACCGGATGCACCGCGAACCTTTACCATCCAAGGGAAATTTAATTTCTAAGGACATTCCTTATTATTTCGGAATGTTTTGATTGTTGGTACAGCCGGGTTTTATTATTCTTCTGCGCTTGTTATAATCTTTGTGTTTGGCAGGGCTGAAAACAAGCGATTTACCGCTGCTTCACTAAAATAAGCATCGCGAATATCCAAAATATACAAATCAGGTAGTTTGCTTAATATTTGTGAAGCTTGTTCGCTATTGAGGCTGAAATTAAACCCGAGGTTTAGCTCTGCTAAATTTTGAAGATTTTCAATTGAACTTGGTAACACGATTAACTCGTTGGCTTTCAAATTAAGGATACTTAACTCACTTAAGTTGCCAAAGGAATTAGGTAAAGTGCTAAGTAGGTTATCCTTTAAATCCAAGGTCTTTAGTCTTACACATCTACCTATACTTTCAGGGAGTACTTCAATGACATTGTCACTTAAAATGAGTGCTTCAAGGCTGGTTAATTTACCAATAGATTCGGGCAGTTCTTTAATTTTTAACTGGTAATTAACGAAGAAATCACCTTGACAATTGAAGTAGCGCAACTGGTTTAACTTTTCGATTTCGTTCGGTATCTCCCGAACGTGATTAATCGCTATATTCAGGTGTTCTAAACTGCTGATCTCAAGTACCGATTTTGGGAAACTTTCGAAGCTATTCCAACTTAAATCCAAATATCGTAAGGCTTTTAAATTTGCGAAAGACGTGGGTAGGCCAGCGAGTTGATTGCCAGCTAAGAATAAACTATCTAAATCATGTAAATTGCCTATACTAGCAGGTAGTTCTTTTATTTGATTCGAGTACACATAGGAATCGGGATTATCAATTTTTAATACTTTAAGTTTAGTTAACAAGCCTATGGATTCGGGAAGAGAAGTTAATTCATTCCCTCGCAAGTTTAAACTTTCTAGTTTGTTCAATTTTTGCACGTTGCTAGGTAGTTCAGCAAAGGAGTTGTACGCTAGGTTTAAACTCTTCAGATTACCGTTAGCGGCAAGCTGTTCAATGCTGATTTCCAGGTTTAAATAGGGATTGGAACTTAGATCCAACGATTCTGCGCGAATCATGTCGTTGAGTTCTTGCAATAAATTACCAGCTAAGGATAATTGGTTGAGTTTACTTAATCCTAGATTCGGCAGTTTGCGTATTGCACAATAATTAGCTTCTAAATGACTGATTTGTGGTGCTTCGTTGAGTAATTGGAATAAAAGATCTTCGTTGAGTAATCGGTTGTTGGAAACGTTTAAATGCTTGAGCATTTTTAAACTTTTAATAGCCTCAGGTAATTGAACAATTTTATTTTCTTTAATACTTAGGTACTCGAGATTCTCTAGTTTGGCGATGTTTTCACTCAGACTGTATAAGCCACAATTAATAAAAGAAAGCGATTTTAAGTTTGGTATCACACTTACTTGTTCGATTACAGTTTGGATATCTAACTGTCGACAATTGATGAAACCCAAGCTTTCTAATTCCGAAAGTTGATTGAAGCTTTGCGGTAAAGTATGGATCGTACTATTGCTGATTGTTAATTCATTGGTATTTCTAGCATCCGAAATTTTTTCATTAAGATCTTCGTAAAGCTTGACCAAGGCTATGGAGTCTTTACTTCGTAAAAATTGCTGGTACTTATATGAATAGAGGGAGTCAAACGCGAAATCTACTTCATCGTAATCTTCAGGATACAGCTGCGCATTCAGTAAAGGGATAATGGATAAAATACTTAGTATGCTTAGATATAATTTTTTCATGGATCTTTAATTAGATGGCCTTAAAGGCTTCAGTTATCAAACAAAGGTAAAAGGAATTTTAGTATGTCCTGAGTCAGAAAAAATAAAAATTTCTGACTAGTGTTGACTAAACAGATAGTGGAATCTATCTAAAATACGTGCTAAGAAGGTTCTCTTTTTACTGATGATTTCAACAGTTCCGCGCATGCCTTGAGTGAATTCCAATTGCTTGCCATAGGTCGTATTTAAGCCATTCGGCAAAATGATTTCCACTTGATATAGATTATCACGGGGAACTGCAGAAATTGTGGATACTTCACCTTGAACTAATCCATATTCCATGAAATAATAAGCTTCAAGTCTGATATTCGTTTGTTGCCCCACTTTAACTTGGGCAATATCTTTCGAGTTAACTTGAGCAAACACTTTTAAATCTTTGTAGCCTTGAACAATGGCTAGAATTTCAGTTTGCTCCTCTACATACTGCTTATCTGACCATATATTATTTAAGGAGACATAGCCATCAACGGGAGCAATCAAGAGATGATCATCTTCCCACAGGTTGATTTCATTCTTAAGCTTACTCGCAGACTCTTTGACTAGCATCGACTTTATTTGGGCATCTTCCTTGTCTCCACTGCTGTAATCAAACATGGCCTTTTTCAACTCTTTTATTCTGAGTTGATTATTGCTGATTTGGATATTTAAGTTTTCGCAGATAGCTTTTTTCTCCATAAAAGCCGCCATACTCTCATCAACATCGCGCTGAGAAATCACACCTTTTTCTGCTAAATCTACATCAGTCAAATAATTATTGTTGAGTACTTGAAGCTCGGAGGCGCAGTTTTGATTTTGTTTTTTCAAACCAGCATTGATGTTGTTCAAATCTTGTATTTGCTCTTCTAAGTATGCTATTGAACTTTCACCCACTTCTTGTTCCTCAAAAAACTCATAGTCTCCATAACTCCGCAGAAAGTCTGCGTAACTCGCTTGCATACTTCCGAGTTCTACTTGTTCAGGGAAAACAATATTTTCTGCAAGTTGAGGATATTGGATAAAGGAGTCTAATTTACTGGATACGATTTGTAATTCAGCGAAATTGGCGCCATTCTCCAAAACACCCAATATCTGGCCTTTCTTGATTGATTCGTTGTTTGCAACCAATAAACTTTCGATGTTGCCAGATTTTTTGGCATACAGAGGAATAGGCGGATGTGTGGAATTAATCGTTATCGGTGCATCGACTACATCGGGGTAGCTTACGATTGCGCTGACCGCAATGATGCTTAGCAAAGCAAGAAGAATAAACAAAGAGCCATAACGGGTTAACCAAGTAGGTGTTTTCCCCAATATATCCTGAATTTCTTCACTGCGAAGGTTAATATGTTTACTCGTTTTATCCATTGATGAATTCCTGTCTTTCGCTAGTTTCCTAATTCCAACTGATTTTTAACTAAAGCATAATATGCGCCTTGGAGGGCGGTAAGCTCATCGTGCGTTCCTCTCTCCACAATACTTCCATTCTCGACAACAATTATCTGATCAGCATTCTTTACCGTGCTCAAGCGGTGAGCAACTACCAGCATAGTTTTATTGGCCAAGAATCTATCCAGATTTTCGACAATCTTTCTTTCATTGTTTGCATCTAAAGCATTTGTAGCTTCATCCAGTAAGAGGTAATCTGGATTCTTGTATATCGCTCGAGCAATCAGTAATCGTTGTTTCTGACCTTCACTCAAACCTATTCCCATAGCCCCAATTTTTGTGTTGTAGCCCAAAGGGAGACTTTCAATATACTCTTTGATGTTTGCGACCTCTACTGCTTGTAAAAGGCGATTGGTGTCTATAATATCTTGGCCTATGGCAATGTTTTTAGCAATTGTATCAGCGAATATATGGCCGTCTTGCATTACAACACCTACTCGGTTTCTCCAAGTACTGTTTCGAATATTGCGCAAATTGGCATTGTCTAGACTAATTGTTCCTGTTTCTGGATTGTAGAATTTCAGGATTAACTTTAACAAAGTAGTTTTTCCGCTTCCTGAAGTCCCCACAATAGCCGTTGTTTTACCAAATGGAATGGTACAATTAATATTTGATAATACCGGAGGTGATTTGGGATCTCCATATCGAAAAGTAACTCCTTTCAAATGTATATCACCGGTTTCCGGAATAATATCAATTTTGGCATCATTAAGATTCTCTTCACCCTCATTATCGTGAATCTCACTAATACGTTCTAAACTAATTTTGGCATCTTGAGCATCTCGAATAAACTTGATTAACTGATCAATAGGAGTGTTTAACTGACCCACAATAAATTGGACTGCCAACATCATACCTAAAGTCATTTCGCCTGAAATAACCGCATTCGCGGCAAGATATATAATGATAATGTTTTTACCTTGATTTATAACTTGTGCACCAATACTTTGCCATTGATCTAAACTTAAAGCCTTAATATTTACTTTGAATAAGCTCGCTTGAATATGTTCCCATTCCCAGCGCATCTGACTTTCACTATTGGTTAGCTTGATGTCCTGCACACCTTCAATAAGCTGAATTAAGTGATTTCGGTTGTTCGATAACTCTTCGAAGCGCTTGTGATCGATTTTAGCGCGGCGCTTCAAAAAGATCATTACCCAAAGTATATATAAAATAGCGGCAACGAAAAACACTGCGAAAATGAGCTTATTGTAAATAAAGAGAACAAGGCCGAAAACAAGAATATTAAATAAGGAGAATAATGCACTCAATGAAGAAGAAGTAAGGAACTGTTCTATCCTGTCGTGATCATGAACCCGCTGAAGAATATCGCCTATCATACGTGTATCGAAAAACTTGAGCGGTAAACGAAGGAGTTTCATCAAGAAATCGGAAATCAAGGAAATGTTCACTCTTGTGCCGATATGCAATAGTATCCAACTTCGAATGATTTCTACTGTAGTTTGACCTGCGAAAAGCACAAGTTGCGCTATGAGTATCAAAAATATAAAAGAGAAATCTTGATTATTGATTCCAAAATCTACAATCGACTGCGTTAAGAAGGGGAAGATGAGTTGAATCAAACTTCCAGCAAGCATACCCAATACCAACTGAACAATGAGCCCCTTATATTGTCGTAAATAATTGAACAAGAAGGAAAAGCCTGACTTCTGCTTACTTTCCGTCGTATGATAGAATGAAGGGGTTGGCTCAATCTCCATAATCACACCTTGTTCATACTTCCCTTTTATTGTTGAGATCCAATATTTTTTAAACTCGTCTACAGTATATGTTACTAATCCAAGGGCAGGATCTGAAATCCAGACTTTTGATTTGGAAATCTTATAAATAACTACAAAGTGATTTTGATTCCAGTGCGCAATACACGGCATCTTGATATTTAGTAAATCTTCATAGGTTAAGCGAAAAGAGTTGGTACGCATACCTATCATTTCAGCCGCTTGACTAATCCCACGGAAAGAAACACCCTGACGATCGATATAACTAATGCTGCGCAAGTATTGAAGCGAGAAGTTCTTCTTGTAATGCTTGGCTATAATTCGCAGACAGGTAGGTCCACAATCCATTTGGTCCAGCTGCTTGTATGCGGGAAATGATTTCATTCGTAGTTAGTCGTCTTGTTCAAACTTCAAGCTATTCACAAGTTAACTTGAATAGATGTAAAGTTATCCACAATTTTAGTTAGTGCAACAAAGCTAATAATAATATTTTAATTATCTTCAACTTGCTTTCTAGGGGTTTCCTTTTTTTAAGGAACGAGAAATACCCTCAGTACCTGATCAAAGTGATGTTTGCGTAGGGAAGAAAGGACTTCTTGGGTTTGTTGCGCCCATCAGAAAGCACTTTTATTTAATTAAAATTTTATCTGATGAAAAGGTGCTTTAGTTTAATTTCCAGTTTCATATTTCTTCAACTTTCCAGTGCGCAATTCACATTGACTGGTAGAGTTATTAACAATTCAAGCGGCAAAAGCTTGGCCGATTGTGTGATCTATTTAGATCAAAGTCCAGCTCCATTTTTCACTCTTGACAATGGAGCGTTTGTTCTAACGGATATCACTGCTGGCGAACATCAATTACGAATAGTAAAACAGGGATTTGATGAGTTAAAAAGCAGCTTTTCATTAAATAAAGATGAATACCTTTTGCTTGAACTATTTTCTGCAGGAACCAGTCCAAAGGATGAATCAATTTACAAATCCTTGTTTACCGATGAAGTCATTGTTCAAGCCACGCGCGCTGCAGAAGTAAGTCCAACAACTAAATCAACAATTACTGCCGAAGAGCTTGCGCAAGAAAATTTGGGCCAAGATCTAACCTACTTATTGGAGAATGAAACAAGTGTGGTTTCTTTTAGTGATGGTGGAGTGGGTATCGGCTATACAGGTATGCGAATCCGTGGATCGGATATGTCGAGAATTAATTTTACTATTAATGGAGTTCCGTATAATGATCCTGAAAGTCAAGGTGTATTTCTAGTGAATGTTGGAGATTTGTCGTCATCAATTCAAGATATACAAATTCAGCGTGGTGTGGGAAGCAGTACAAATGGGGCTGCAGCTTTCGGTGCTTCGGTCAATATTAATACCAACTCCTTGAATGATAAGCCCTATGCTGAATTTAATAACTCCTTTGGATCTTTTGCCAGTATGAAGAATACGTTCAAATTCGGATCGGGTCTAATTCAAGATAAATTTACCTTCGATGCTCGTTTATCACACATTAAGACTGATGGCTATATCGATAGAGCTAGAGCGAAGCTGTGGAGCTATTATTTGAGTGGGGCCTATTACGGGGATAAAACTATCTTGCGATTTAATCATTTCAGCGGTATTGAAACCACCTATCAGGCTTGGAATGGCGTGGATGCTGCTACACTCCAAACAGATAGAACTTTTAATATTTCAGGAACAGACTTTTTATCTACTAACGATCCATACGATAATGAAATCGATCAATACAAACAAGATCATTATCAAATGTTTGTTTCACAGCAGATCAATAATAACTGGTTGGCAAATATTGGATTGTTTTATATCAGGGGCCGCGGTTATTTTGAACAATTCAAGGTGCAATCGCGACTATCTAACTACGGTTTGGATAATGTTGTCATAGGTGGTGATACGATTCAGCGCACAGATTTAGTGCGCAGAAGATGGTTGGATAATCATTTTTATGGATCGACATTCTCCTTGAACTATCAACGATTCAAATCGCTGGATGTAACAATTGGCGGAGCCTGGAATCAGTATGACGGTGATCATTTTGGTGAAGTGATTTGGGCGCAGTTTGCAAGTAATGGGCAATTGCGAGATCGCTACTATGATAACAATGGATTGAAAACGGACTTCAATATCTATGCTAAAGCTAATTACTACATGACCGAGAAATGGGTGGCTTTTGCGGATCTGCAATATCGACGAGTGTCATATAGTGTAGCCGGTATTGATAATGACCAGCGATTCATTTTTACTGATGTGGATTATAATTTTTTTAACCCTAAAATTGGATTGAGCTATTTGATGAATGCACAAAGTAAGTTATATACTTCTTTTGCAGTAGCTAATCGGGAACCGACAAGGAATGATTTTATAGATAATGCCGATCTACCAGAACACGAAACCCTGTATGATGTAGAGTTAGGATATGAATACTTGGGCAAAACTTGGCGATTGAGTAGCAATTCTTATTATATGCACTACAATAATCAGCTGGTGCTCAATGGTGGTTTAAATGATGTTGGTTCAGCTATCCGGATTAATGTCGATCAAAGTTTCCGCGCGGGAATTGAGACATCAGCGGGAGTAAATGTTGGTGACTTTCTTTCTATGGATGCCAATGCGACCTGGAGTGTAAATGAAATTAAGTCCTACCAGGACGAAAACGGTATTACCCATGATAAAACCAAAATTGCTTATTCGCCTCAATGGATAGGGGGGATTCAGTTAGCTGTGCGACCAGTTGAAGGCTTAACTTTGGGTTTGACCAGCAAATTTGTAGGTAAGCAATATTTAGATAATGCGACCAATGAGCGTTTAGCCATTGATAAGTATCGGGTGAATGACTTGCGTTTGGCCTATGTATTCCATACCAAATCATTGAAAGATGTTGAGTTTAATCTTTTGTTAAACAATTTTACGAATCGTGAAATTGTAAGTAATGCTTATGTATACGCGGGAGAAGCCTATTTCTTTCCTCAAGCCAAGTTTAACTTTATGACTGGTATTAATCTAAGGTTTTAATAAAGGCGTTTAATTCTTGATTTAATCGGAAAAGAGGAAGTCCTACTACATTAAAATAATCACCCTCGATACTTTCGATACCAATCATACCCATCCATTCTTGGATTGCATAAGCCCCTGCTTTGTCGTATGGTTTGAATGTTTGAATGTAATAAATGATTTCATCCTTGCTTAAAGGCTTGAAACGAACTTTGGTATGGACACAAAAACTGCGTTGAGAAGATTTATTTTGTAAACAAACGCCCGTTATAACTTCATGGGTTTTCCCTGATAGTTCACCTAATATGCGAATAGCATCACCTTCATCCTTTGGCTTCTCGTAGATGCGCCCTTCGAGGGAAACAATCGTATCTGAAGTGATTAGAACTTCCTTTTCGTCTAAATTATCGATAAATGCACTCGCTTTGAGTTTAGCTAGATATTCAGGTACTTCTTCCGCGGGTAAAGTTTCCGGATAAAGCTCTTCAATCTCTTTTGTGCGAATGTCGAAATCGGGGACAAGGTGCGTTAGTAATTCGCGACGACGCGGCGATTTAGATCCAAGAATGATTCGATAGTCTTTAGTTTGAAGCATAAGTGAATTTATAATATCTCTGAAAAGGGGAGAAGTAAACCGATCAACATGAGCGTTTTAATGAGTACACTGGCTAGTTTGTAATCTTCCTTTCCTTTACTTCTAATTATTTGAATAATATTGGCAACAGTTAAGCTTAAAAGCACAGCTAAATATAACTCAAGCTGAATGTTTTCGTGCTTGTATATCCATAAGCAGAAAATGGTAAGAAAAAAAACCAACACGAGTATAACAATTGATTTGCTTGAACGGGTGCCTAAAATGATAGCTAAACTTTTTCGCTTACCGCGAAGGTCTCCTTCGATATCCTCCATATCTTTAACAATTTCACGGATCCAATTCAAGAGAAAAGCTATGCCGGCATACACCCATACACCTAACTCGTGGAAACTGTAAAACTTCCTAGTAAACGCCGCATGATTCACTCCTAAATAAAAGCTTAACAAAATGGCCATAGCAACAACTGCACTGATAAGCAAATTCCCAGCAAACTTATATTTGCTTAGGCTATAGGCGTAGGCTATTAGAATGACACTTGCAAAGAAATAGTAAAGGAAAAGTGCCATGGATGTAGTATAGCTTAAGCTTATGCCTATTAGCAGGCCGACGCCAATCGACCCAAAACCCAATGCTTTTGCTTTCGATTGATTTTCATTATTGACCCATTTCAGCTTGTCATTGTGTCGATCAATTTCTACATCATTCGCATCGTTTAGCATATATGCCCCGAAGGCAATTAAGATGGTGGAAAGCACTGTACTTGCGTAGAGTAAATAAGTGAATTTTTGAACAAAACATGAAAGCACGATATACTGGACAAATGCCAGCATAAATAAATTAAGGATTCGTGCCGTTTTGAGAAACAAGCTCAGCTTATTCATAGTATTTTTCAATACTTTGGGTAAACCATAAATATAGTTCTTTTAGTTTAGAGTCATTCAGCATTTTGAGATGCTGACTTATGGTATTTTTGTCTCCTCTTTTAGCTGGTCCGGTTTGTATATCTTTTGGATTTTGAGCTAAAGCTTTAGCTACAGTTTCCTGCATCAATGGCTTAAGTAAATCGAAATCAAGCGACAAACTATCCGTGTAGTCTTTGGTTAAGCTAAAGAGGTGATTGCTGAAATTATTAATAATTACAGCGGCAACATGGAGTTTACGACGCTGTTCATCCGCCACGAAGTTCACTTTGCTGGAAACCAACTTAGCTAAGGCAGCGAAAATTTCTTTAGATTTTCGATTAGATCCATCGATGAGAAAAGGAACCTCTTTTAAATCCACTTCGCGCGTTTTGGTAAAAGTTTGCAAGGGGTAAAAACTGCCATAGTTAGCGCTAGCGACGCTCAATTTTTGTATGCTTACCACTCCACTGGTATGTGCAATTATTTTATCCATTCCTTTTAATGCATCAGCTATACTACCAACAGAATCATCGGACGCGCATATAATCAATATATCCGCTGATAGTTTATCGATATCTTCAATAAACTCTACCTGAACAGCATCGGCGAGTACTCTTCCTGTTAATTTATTGCGCGTATAAATTTCTGTGAACTGAATGTTTTTTTGTCGATAGAAAGCATGAGCTAGATGATGAGCCACGTTGCCTGAACCAATAATGCCAATGCGGTATGCTCCGAAATCTATCATTGAATGTATCGTTTAACCGAACTCATAAATGCCCCAAGCAACATAATTATTCCCCCTAGCCACAAGACGTTGATATACGGAAAAACAATGGCTTTCATGATAATGAAATCTTCTGAGCCCGAACTATCTTTAACAGCCAATGAGAGTGTTTCTGTTTGAGGGTCAAAGGCTAGAATTTGGAAACTCAGTGATGAACCAAGGTCTTGTTGTTCGGGTGATTCAACTGAACCATCATTCAAATTAATAAGGTATAGCGGGATGATAGATCGCTCATAATCGTCAAATCCATTGATTCGCAGTTGTGCTCCAAGTCCCAATAAAGTGTCGTTGAATACATAAGTTTCATTTACCGGATTGGAAAGAACTTTTTCCAGAATGGTAAAATGCTTGGTTGTGAAAATAGTATCACCCACTTGCATTTCAATGAGTTGTGCTTCAACAGGTTCGGGTTTTTCAGGGATGGAAGTGACATGAGTAAAAATGTCTTTAGTTAAATAATGTTTCGTATCAGGATTGCTGACTAAACCCATACCTTGATTAACCTGCGCGTCGGGATAAAGGAAAAAATGTTCGACTGTCTCACCTTTGTCATTCAGCTTTTCATAATAGACTTTGAAGAGCTCTTTTTTGCCATCATCTTGCCTTCCTTGGTAACTAACCCAATAATCTTTCATAACCACTGTATCTCCTTGTGGTAAGAAGATGTTTGTTTGTTTATCCTCTTCCTGAAAACCCTCACCATAATCGATTCCCATCGTATTAATGGAAATGGTTTCTTGTCTTCCTTGAGATATCAAAATACCGATCAGGAAAAGCGCAAAACCGATGTGTGCAATCGATCCTGACCACTGCCAAATTTTACCTTTTACGACAGTCAAAATGTAAAAAAGATTGGAATAAAAAGCCAAACTCGAAGTCAGCAGCAGCAACCAATAGGTGGATACAAACTGATACGAGTTCTCTCCAAATTGATATTCAATAATGAATGGAAATTTGAAAAAGAATCCAAGCCCGATAGTGCTCAATAAGCTTAATACAAGACTGAATAATAAGTATTTTACAAAGCGATTGACTTTTCCTTTCTTGTAAGATAAATACTGTACTCCCGCCGCCCCAATCGCCATAAAAATTCCTATGATAATCTGAACCTTATTGTAATGACTGACTACTTCAGTTCCCAGTGCGAGGTTGGTTCCGAACAACTTATTTGTAACTGGAAGCGAAGTATCCCAAGTAATTTGTGCCGCACTGATAACGAATATCAAAGCACCAATAAACATCCAGAATTCGCGACTTAGAAATTCTTCTTCTCCTTCCACTTTGGGGATTTCTCGCATGCGGACAATAAGGAGAATGAGAGCAGGTATAGTAAGCAGACCCATGTATATCAGTAATTGTCCTGTCATTCCTAAATCGGTAAAACTATGCACCGAAGTGTCACCCAATACACCACTTCGTGTGAGGAAGGTGCTATACAAGATAAAGATGAATGTCAGTATCAATAACAAGTAGCTAATTCCCAGGCCTCTTTTGGTGTATTTGTATGCAAGAAGCGTGTGGGCGCCTGCAACGATGAGTAGCCAAGGTACTAAGGAGGCATTTTCTACCGGATCCCATGCCCAAAAGCCACCAAAACTTAAACTTTCATAGGCCCAAGCTCCCCCCATAAAAATACCGGTACCTAAAATCCCTACAGTGAAAAATGACCAGACTAGCGCTGGCTTCAACCATTCTTTGTAATCACCACGCCATAAACTGGCAATGGCATAAGAGAATGGCACTACGGTAGCTGCAAAACCAAGAAAAAGAACAGGTGGGTGAATAACCATCCAATAGTTTTGTAAAAGCAGGTTTAAGCCATTTCCATCGGTAAGGTAATTGAGGTAATCCGCTTTAGTAAAAATTGGCGCTTCGCTCATCACATTGCGAAGTAAGGTGAAAGGATTAACGCCTATTTTGTATCCAAATACATGAATGCCCAAAACCATACTGCTTAAAAGGAGCTGACTGAATGTGAGAATAGCCATTACAGGGCTCTCGTAATGCTTGGCAATTTTAATGAGAACAAAGCCTAAAACAACATGCCAGAATTGCCATAAAAGAAAGCTTCCTTCTTGTCCTTCCCAGAATGAAGAAATAATGTAGTAAACAGGCAAATCGTTCGACGAATGACTCCATGCATAGTGATACTCGTAATGGTGATTGAGTATCATGTAGAACAACAAGGAGAAAATACCAACTATCGACACGCCATGCGTGAAAAAACTCCAACGCGCTAATCTCCGCCAATTTTGGGCGAGTGTATCATTTTTTGAAAGTTCTGCTTTTAAATAACTGAAACTGGCCAGGCCAACAGCTATGAAACTTAAAACAATAAAAAAATGTCCAATATTACCAATCCAAAGTGCTTCACCTTCGAAGAAGCCAAGATTGAAACGATTGATAAAAAACTCTTTCATGTATTATCCACTTATTGCGTATTGGTGGCATTAGCCTCAACAAACTCGATTTCATCTTCTACATATTTCGATGGACATTTCATCAAAATTTGATCAGCATAGAAAACACCGTTTTCACTTTTACCTGTAACGACTAACTGTTCACTTCTTTCAAAGTCTTGTGGTTTGGCATCAGCATAAATTACTTGTTGTGAAACACCTTCTTTATCCAACATGTAGAAAGAAAATAAATTAGGGTTCTCTTCCGGGTTATAAACCATTTCACCAGCTTTATCTAAATCTCCTACGATTTTATAGACTTTTCCTTCCTTTTGATTGGCTTGTGTAAACCCTTCATAGGAAGTGTAGTTACTCGCAGATATGGCGATGCCGGTAATGGCAACGGCGATTAAGATTAATCCGATAATATGAATCTTTTTCATAGCGCAAAGATAAGGATTAAGAAGTACAACTTAGTTATTAGTTTAGTTAAAAACCGCCAAAAACCGACCTTTAGTTCCCTTTGGAATTTTTCATTTTATTTTACTCATTTTATTAATTTTGCCCAAAATAATTTAGCTATGGGAAGAGCATTTGAGTTTCGTAAAGCGAGAAAATTTAAGCGTTGGGCAGCAATGAGTAAAACCTTCACCCGAATAGGGAAAGAGATTGCTATTGCGGTGAAAGAGGGTGGACCTGAACCTGAGAATAATACTCGCTTGCGTAATGCTATTCAAAATGCTAAGGCGGCGAATATGCCGAAGGATAATGTGGAAAGAGCGATTAAGCGCGCTTCATCGAAAGATCAGGCGGACTATAAGGAAGTAAATTTCGAAGGTTATGCTCCGCATGGTATTGCTATTTTAGTAGAAACGGCAACGGATAATAATACCCGAACCGTAGCGAATGTGCGTAGTTATTTTAATAAATGCAACGGTAGTTTAGGAACATCCGGATCTGTTGAATTTTTATTTGAGCGTAAATGCCATTTCAAAATTGAGAAGGGTAATCACGACATTGAAGAGTTGGAACTCGAAATGATTGATTACGGAATCGAAGAGCTGTTTGAAGAAGACAATCATATTATGATTTATGGAGAGTTTTCTGAATTTGGTAATATACAACGAGGCTTGGAACAACTCAATATAGAAGTCATCGAATCAGGGTATGAAAGAATTCCGCTAAACACCACCGCGCTTTCAGAAGAGCAGCAAGCAGATGTCGATAAGCTGTTAGAGCGACTTGAAGAAGATGATGACGTGATGAACGTATATCATACTATGGCGTAATGAGTAAAGAGAATGGAGAGCTAAGTTCTATTTTCAAAGGTGAATATAGACTCACACTCACACGCATACTCATTTTCATTCATGCATGATGATTAATCCGTAACGTGCAGCATTGAAACCCTCGTAAAATTCATCTACTACAATTTTCACGCTGTACTCCGTGTATGCCTTAGGTACGTGAAAAACAAATGGTTCAGCGTTCTCGCCGGTGTCTTCCGCTACTAACACCCATTCTCCCGTTTCTACATCATTTTCATAAAGATAGATGTCTAAATCTTTAACTCCACCATCAGCAAAAGCCATTACTTTGTATTTCCAGTCATCTGACAGATAACGATAACTAAACTTTTCAGAGAAAATGAGATCATATTCCACTTTCACAACCTCCATACCCATAAAGTCAAGCTCTTCAATTATTGGTTCTCCCTGCTTATAGATAGGCATTGTCTTTACACCATTTATACATTGTGCTTGAGAATTTATAAAGAGAAGCGAAAAAAGGACTAGGATTAAATACGATTGAAATTTCATAGTTACAATTTGTGTTGATTAATTTTTAAAACCATCTCATAGTCATATCAATAACAAACTTAGTGAACTTGTTGTACGGCGGATGTAAGAGCTGGGACATACTAAAGGGCAAATGTTGGCGCATCACTGCACGTTCATTACTAAAATCAATAAATCCCCATTTACCATGACTTTTTCCAATACCAGAATTATTGATTCCGCCGAAGGGCAGGTTCGGCTGCGTAATATGTAGAATGGTATCATTCACACAAGTGCCACCCGCAGTACTATGCTCCATGATGTAGCGAATATTCTTCTCTTTTTTGCTAAATATATATAAAGCCAGTGGACGCTCTTTTTGATTAATGATTGCCATGGCTTCTTCCAAAGAAGCGAATCCAATCAAGGGCATAATTGGACCGAATATTTCCTCATGCATGATTTTGGAATCAACACTTACATCGTTTAGAATGGTTGGGTCAATATAGTTTTCACTTTCGTCGTAGTTGCCACCGATGGCCACCGTAGCACCTTTTTCTACAGCATCGTTGGTTAATGCTTGAACGCGCTTATAATGCTTGGCATTTACGATTCGGCATAAATTACCACCGTTCATTCGGGCATCTTTGTCGGCGCCATACTTTTTTTCAATTTCAGCCTTCATGGCTTCCACCAATTTACTTTGGATCTTTTTGTCGACGAGGATATAATCTGGCGCGATGCAGGTCTGCCCTTCGTTTAGGTATTTTCCCCAAACAATTTTTTTCGCAGCCTCAGAAATATTTGCCGTTTCATCCACTATCGTAGGGCTTTTACCTCCTAATTCTAATGTGCAAGTAGTCAAGTGCTTGCTAGCGGCCTCCATAACTATTTTGCCCACCATTGGACTGCCGGTAAAGTGAATATGGTTAAACTTCATCTCGAGAAGTTCACTCGACACTTTATGATCTCCTTGAATAACCGCTACTTCATTTTCTTCAAAAACTTTACCCAGAATTTCCTTTACTAAAGCAGAGGTGTGTGGAGTAAATTCTGATGGTTTTAGAATCACAGCATTCCCAGCCGCAATGGCATAAATAATCGGCGAAACAGCCAAGTAAAAAGGGTAATTCCATGGAGTAATCACCAGGCAATTTCCTTTGGGTTCATATTGTATGTAAGCCGACGAACCGAGCAGGGTGATTGGCACATCAACATCCTCCCGCATCATCCAGTCTTCGAAGTGAGCGAGTGTGTGCTTGATTTCGGCTATAGTGGGATATACCTCCGATATATCTGATTCTAATGAAGGCTTTTTAAAGTCGGCGTATAAGGCATCTTGTATTTTCGTTCGGTAATCAAAAACAATTTTCTTAAGTGCTTTTAACTTCTTTTTTCGTTGTCTTGCTGTCGAACTTCTTAATACCTGAAGGTTTTCTTTTTGTGCATTAAAAACTTCCGGTATTCTCGCACTGCTGTCATTTGTGCTCTTTGGAATCTCCTTTACAGCGGCTTCCACCGTATTTTCTGCCATGGTAGTTTGTTTAATGTTAAAGATAGTACAAAAAAACAAAGATTTACAGCAATGCAATCACCCAATTTATCTAGGGTTTCGATAGTAGTTTAAGGAATTTTGGGTAACTAATTTTTATTCAAGGAGCTCTTTTCTTTTTCTTCCATTGGCCAAATTACAGACGCAACGACAGCAATTATTAGCACTCCTCCCACAATACCTAAAGATACGGGTGATGGGATGTGATAGAATGGATTAATGAGCATTTTCACCCCGATGAATGCTAAAATGATAGCTAAACCATAATGCAAACGACTAAACATGTGGATGAAATTAGCTAGTAAGAAGTATAAACTTCTCAAGCCAAGAATAGCAAAAATATTGGAGGTGTACAGAATTAAAGGATCATCGGTAATCGCAAAAATTGCAGGAATTGAATCCACTGCAAAGAGCAAATCTGAAAATTCAATTACGCCAACAACAACTAAAAGAGGTGTGGCTACTCTCACGCCATTTTCGATAGTGAAAAACTTATCGCCATCGAACTCTTGACTAACCTTAAATAATTTATGAATAATGCGAGCACCTGCACTCTGGGAGAAATCTTCATTATCTTGATTATCTTCTTCAACAAACCATGACTTGATTCCAGCATAAATAAGGAAGCCACCAAACAAGGTAAGTACAGCATTGATGTGGCGTACCTCTCCAAAAATAGTGATATCAGGTAAATAGGTTAACTTGATTAAACCCACTCCAGAAAAAATAAAAATGGCACGCATAATTAATGCGCCAAGAATACCCCAAAAGAGTACTTTGTGTTGATAGGCTTTAGGCACTTTGAAGAAACTAAAGACCAAAATGAATACGAAAAGATTGTCGACTGATAAGGCTTTTTCTATCCAGTAGGCCGATTGGAATTGGGTAAAGGTTTCAAAGCCTTGGGTAAAGTAGATATACCCACTGAAAATCATTGATAAGCCTATCCAGGCAATGGTCCAGAGTACAGCTTCTTTATTGCTAATTGCATGACTTTTTTTGTTGAAAACCCCTAGGTCGAGTAAGAGCATTACGATAATAACAACTGAAAATATGATCACACTAAGTGGGTTGCTAACAAAGCTTTCCATGAATTATAAGTAAAATATTATCTTACAAAGATAGCAACTTAAGCGATAACGTATGAAAAAACGCTAAATACCAAAAGCGAGTTTTTTACCTAATTCGGAACGGGTTTTATTATTGATTCTTGTTCAACTTAAATCAAATCAAAGCCAGAATAGATGTAATACTGCTTTTTAAGAAATGGTTTACTATTTTTGTCCCTTCACAAACTACTTATTATGCAAGAAAAATTTGACATACTGCAACAAAAGCGTGAAGAAGCTCTTCTGGGTGGAGGAGAAGAACGAATAGCGAAGCAACATAAGCAAGGAAAGCTTACTGCGCGTGAGCGTATTCACTTTCTTCTGGATGAAGGCAGTTTTGAAGAAATTGGGATGCTTGTTACGCATCGCGCGACAGACTTTGGTTTAGACAAGCAAAAGTACTACGGCGATGGAGTGGTAACTGGTTATGGAACAATTCATGGAAGACTTGTTTATGTTTTCTCCCAAGATTTTACAGTGTTTGGCGGTTCTTTGAGTGAAACCCATGCAGAAAAGATTTGTAAGCTAATGGATCTGGCCATGGAAAATGGTGCTCCCGTTATTGGTTTAAATGATTCTGGAGGAGCTCGGATTCAAGAGGGGGTTGTTTCTTTGGGCGGTTATGCAGATATATTCTATCGAAATACGATTGCTTCAGGAGTCATCCCTCAAATCTCTGCTATCATGGGGCCATGTGCTGGCGGTGCAGTTTATTCACCAGCCATCACCGATTTCATTATGATGGTAGAGAATACTTCTTATATGTTTGTTACAGGGCCCAATGTAGTTAAAACGGTAACCCATGAAGAAGTGTCGAGTGAAGATTTGGGCGGCGCATCTGCCCATAGCACAAAATCAGGTGTCACGCACTTTGCTTGTGCAAATGAAATGGAATGCATCGAATATATTAAAACCTTATTGAAGTATGTTCCACAAAATTGTGAAGAGAATGCTCCTGTCTACCCTTATGAAATGCAAAGCGATGAGACGCGTCGCAAGTTAGACGCCTTAATTCCGGATAATCCTCAGCAACCTTATGACATGCGTGAGGTGATTGCCGAGCTTGCAGATGGTGGTGAGTTTTTTGAAGTTCATAAAAATTATGCGGAAAATATCGTTGTGGGTTTCGCTTTAATCGGTGGCAGAAGTGTTGGGGTAGTAGCAAATCAACCAGCCGTTTTAGCTGGGGTTTTAGATATAGAATCATCAAAAAAAGGCGCACGTTTTGTTCGTTTTTGCGATAGTTTCAATATCCCTATTCTTACTTTAGTGGATGTGCCGGGCTTCTTACCTGGAACAGACCAAGAATGGCATGGTATTATCACCAATGGGGCTAAATTGCTTTATGCTTTTGCGGAAGCTACGGTTCCTAAGATTACTGTGATTACCAGGAAAGCATACGGTGGAGCTTACGACGTAATGAGTAGTAAGCACATTGGAGCCGATTTAAATTTTGCCTGGCCTAGTGCTGAAATAGCCGTGATGGGAGCCAAAGGGGCTTCGGAGATTATCTTTAGAAAGGAGATTGCAGCTGCGGAAGACCACGAGGCCAAATTGCAGGAAAAAACCGATGAATACACAGCGAAATTTGCCAATCCATATCTAGCTGCCGCAAGGGGTTTTGTTGATGAGGTGATTGAGCCGAAAAATACGCGCTTGAAACTTATCAAAGGCTTTACTATGCTGGAGAATAAGGTTCGAAATCTTCCCCGAAAAAAGCATGGTAATATCCCTCTATAGTTAAAACTGAACTACAGCTAAAAGATGGATAGAGTTCCTAAAAATGGAAGACATTTAACTTCTACAAAGGATCGAAATTATAGAAGCTGAATTAAAATCGAGTATCCGTTACTTGAATGCCGTCGTACTCGTCTACTTGGAAAACAAAAAAGGAATCATCTAAAGCAACATTGGGTATGAAATTGTTGATTTCGTAGGTATACCGCATACCCGAACGCTCGTAAATTTTTGATGAAACAATAGTATTTTTTGATTGATTCACCGATAGGTCTATTTTAAAAAATTCCATGTCTTTATTTACGGGAGTAAGTTCAATGACCTTGATTTGTTCACCCCCTACATTTTTATACTCCTCCTTTACACGGTAGATATAATCCTCGGAGTATACATCGAAAAGCATGGAGGGTGTAAATAATACTTCTTCAGCTATATAATCACTTATTTGAACCTCGTTGTATTCTTTGAAAAAGTTCCACATCGTGATATTGTCTGAAACAAAGATTTGATCCCCAAGATCTACTTTAAACTTGTCGCCTTTAAACCAGGCTTTAACCATTATAGTCTGATCTTCTTCTACCTCAGGTAGGTCTATTCTTAAGTTAATCGAAAGTTCTGCTGTTTTATATTGTTTGTATTTTGCACTAACCGCTTGCAGCAATTGATCGGCCTGATTATCCAATGCATTGGATTGCGCGTTTATCAGATTTAGAAACAACACCATACTCACTACACTCATTAATATTCTCATCTTTCTGTTTTATACCCTACTCTCTCATCAAATATTGTTCCAATTCTGCTTCAGTTTTTACGTAAACATCTCTGGGTTTACTGCCAAGATTTGGACCTACAATTCCAGCGTCTTCTAATTGGTCCATAATTCTACCCGCTCGGTTGTAACCAAGTTTTAGACGACGCTGAATCATCGAGGTGCTTCCCACTTGATTACTCACAATTACGCGCGCTGCATCTTCAAAAAGAGCATCTCTTTCTTCAGCGCTGTAGGAATCCCTGTCCCCACTGTCGGCATTCGGATCTATATATTCTGGCAATTCGAAAACATTCGGATAACCTTGTTGCTGACTAATAAAGTCTACCAATTCTTCTACTTCTGGAGTATCTATAAAAGCACATTGTAGACGAACCATGTCGCTTCCCTGTGAAAATAGCATATCTCCACGACCAATCAGCTGGTCAGCTCCTCCAGCATCTAAGATGGTTCTGGAATCTATTTTAGAGGATACTTTGAAAGAAATTCTTGCTGGGAAGTTTGCTTTTATTACACCCGTTATAATATTAACGGAGGGACGTTGAGTAGCTAGAACTAAATGAATACCAATTGCACGGGCTAATTGAGCCAGTCGCGCGATGGGTGTTTCTACCTCTTTCCCGGCTGTCATAATCAAATCGGCAAACTCATCAATTACCAGTACGATATAAGGAAGGAATTTATGTCCGTTGTTCGGGTTTAATTTTCGCTGGACAAACTTTTGATTGTACTCTTTGATATTTCTCGCTTTTCCATCTTTCAAAAGATTATAGCGATCATCCATTTCAATACATAGCGCATTTAAGGTGGCAACTACTTTTTGAACATCAGTAATGATAGCCTCTTCTTCGCCGGGTAAAATGGCTAGAAAATGTTTTTCAATAGCGTTGTAAATAGAGAGCTCAACTTTCTTCGGATCAACTAAGACAAACTTTAGTTGTGAAGGGTGTTTCTTGTAAAGAAGAGAACATAAAATAGCATTGATCCCTACGGATTTACCCTGACCTGTGGCTCCTGCCATCAACAAGTGGGGCATTTTTGTTAAATCTGCAATGAAAATTTCATTCGCGATATTTTTTCCAAGCGCAACAGGTAACTCAAATTTTGTGTGGCTAAATTTTTCTGAAGCCAATATTGATTTCATGGAAACAGTTTCCTTTTTAGCATTAGGAACTTCAATACCTATAGTTCCTTTGCCTGGAATAGGGGCTATTATACGGATACCTAATGCGGCCAGACTCAAGGCAATATCATCCTCTAAATTTTTGATTTTCGATATTCTTACACCAGGGGCAGGAATAATCTCATACAAAGTCACCGTTGGTCCAACGGTCGCTTTGATTTTAGAAATTTCAATATTGTAGTTTTTCAAAGTGTCTACAATTTGATCTTTATTTCGCTCTAACTCGTCTTTATCTATACTCACTTTATCACCTCCGTGATCTTCAAGGATGCTGAGTGGCGGAAATTTATAGTTACTTAAGTCTAATGTAGGGTCGTAATTGTCATCATTTTGAATGCTGGTAGCTGTTTTCTCTTCAACGATTTTTTCAATGGCCAATTCTAAGTCGTCACCTTCAACAGATTTTCCATCTTCTGCACTTTCGTTGATGTCAATTTCATCTTCCTTTTCAGAGAGTTCAAAGTCCAGCGAGACTTCTTCATCATGGTCTTCCTCGAGCTCATCATCTTCTAGCGTTTCTATTTCCTGCTCTGTTTGAATGTCGTCTTTTTCAAAAATAGATTCATTCATGCTAACAGCAACATCCTGTTCGCTATCAGCGGGGACATCTGTTTTCGGTTTGGGTTTTAATAGTTTAATTATCCTATTAAAATCTAGATTGTATCCCATAATGAGATATGCGAATCCGAATGCCGACAATACAGCACCTGTTCCAATACTTTTTAAATTGTTAATCAACCAGCCATTACTTCCGGCAATGTAATACCCCACACTTCCTCCTGGGTGAAAAAAGGATTCACGGAAGAAAAGAAAACGGATAAACTCAAAAACCGCCGCGAAAAAGAACATTAAAAATACGCTGTGGTAAGTAATGGTTTTCCATTTGAAAACACGTTTGTTAAGCAACAAATTGGAACCGTAGACAAAGAGTAACAGACAAAGTAGAAAAGAGCTGAGCCCAAATGACTTTTTAACAAACATGGAAGAAATGAAGTAGCCAAATTTGCCAAGTGCATTGGCGTAGCTGTGTTTCATGGCCTCGCGATTGAAGTCATCGATTTGCAATGAAGCTACGGTTGCTTCGTCTACTTGCCCTGTGAAAAGGTAGGACAAGAAGGCCAGGAAGAACAATAAGGCAGTTAGGATAAGAATTAATCCTGCGATTTGCTTGTATTGTGTTTTCGAACCTTTGAAAAAAGAAGGCTCGTCTGATTCTGGAGTAGTTTTATTTTTTCTTGTCTTAGCCATAGGGATTTAACGATTCAATATACTAAAATCGCATATTGTGGCCGATGTGCGAAGAATTGGCGCTTTCAATTACTAACAGAAGGATGTTAACTGAGTACGTAAAAATGAAAAAGGAGCGCTTAAAGCACTCCTTTTCTATCCGTTTTTGATTTAACTTATTTCTTAACAAAGGTTTTCGTATAAAAAACACTATTAGTTTCGTCAAAGAGTTTTACTAAAAATACTCCGTTGTCCAAGTTTTGAACATCTACTTTTAAGTCGCTCAAGTTACTAACTTCTTTGCTTAGCATTTTTTTACCGATAATACTGTAAACTTCCAAGGATTTAATGTTTGCTACATTATCAATGCCACGTACTTGAATAAAACTCACTGCTGGATTAGGGTAGATGCTTAAGGCTTCGGTATCTATTGAACGAATACTACTGGTTGGATCAGCAGTGATTTCAGATCGATACTTAATTGTTGCAGAACCAGGAACGCCGTCCACGGAAACCCGAACTTCGATATCACTTTCACCATCTTGTAAAAATGGTAAATAAAGCATTTTTAAAATGGAAGTTGAATCTGCCTCTAATAAGAAAGTACTTTGATCTGTCAGTCCAATATCCAGACAGTTTGTATTATCGCAGTATGAAACACTCCAAGCGGCTGGACTAGCATTGGAAATTACTCTCCATCGAAATGTCAAATCCACACTTGAATCGTTTTTCACGTAGGCTGTTAAGGGCACTTCATCATTGTTGTTGCTTACAACTTCTTCTATAAATAAAGAATCCCCTGGTGTAATAGTGAAAACTTGGGCATGAACGCTCGTTAAAAGAAAAAGGCTGCAAATTATAAAAAGTAAGGTTTTCTTCATTTTAGAAACATTTAATTAATATAAAGGTAAAAAATTATATTAAATTAGGGGCTCAATTTGTTAAACTAAACTTTTAAAATGAAAAAGAATTTACTTTTCACACTTTTAAGTGTATGCTTGATTGGTTTGAGCTATGCTCAACTTCCTTTCAGTGAGTCTTTCGACAATGGAATACCTGCAACATGGCAAAATATTGATAACTCCGGCAATGGTGCTGGTGTTTGGCAGGCGATAAGTGAGGGTGGCGAAAACTTCGTTGCTTTCGATTCTGATGGTTACGGAAATGACAGTAAGCCAGAGAATGCTGACTTGATTACCCCGGTAATCGATTGTTCTTCTGCTAGTGTTGTGGCCGTTTCATTTCTATCAGGATTCAGGCAGTATGCAAATAGTGTAGGTACGGCTTCATACAGTACCAATGGCGGAACGACATGGACGTCTTTTTACACGGTGAACAATGATGTAACAGAGGTGGTTTTGGAAAACCTTTCCACAGCTCTAGCTGGTCAGGCGAATGTTCGATTTAAATTCAATTACGTGGGTGATTGGGATTATTTTTGGTTCATAGATGATTTTACTGTATACACTCCAGCCACTAAAGATATGGCAGCTGTAGCAGTAACTATGGGGGCTTATTACGATATTTCCGATGCGCCTTTCTCGGTAACGGGTACTCTTGTCAACTTAGGGTCAGAGAATGTGACCTCTTTTGATTTGAACTACACGGTTGATGGAGGAGCTCCAGTAACTCAAGCGATTTCAGGCATTAATATTCCTTTTGGTGTTGAGTATAATTTTACGCACTCTACAGGATTTACACCTAGTACGGTTGGAGATTATGAAATAACTGCTTACGCCTCAAATATCAATGGTGGAGCTGACGGAGTACCTGCTAATGATGAAGCTAGTACATCAATTACTGTTTTTGAAAACGCAGTGCAGCGTGTTCCTTTGTTTGAAATTTTTACAAGTTCAACTTGTCCTCCTTGTACTCCAGGAAATGAAAATTTTCACTCAATCGTAGACACTAAGCCACAAGCAGAGTTTGTATCAATCAAATATCAACAGGATTTTCCGGGAACAGGTGATCCTTACGCTACTTTTGACGCAGTTGACAGAAGAGGGTTTTATGGCATCAGTTCGATTCCTCGAATGGAAATAGATGGTGGATGGGATGGAAATGCCAATAGTTTCAGTCAGGCTTTGTATGCTGATGCTCTAGCAAAACCAGCGTTCACCTTCTTACATGCTACCTACACGGTTGATGTTCCAACGCAAACAGTAAGCTTTAACATTGAAGGATTGCCAGTTCTTGACTATCCAGCAGGAAATTATCGTTTACAGATTGCTATTATTGAAAATCTTACCACAGCAAATGTTAAGAACAATGGAGAAACGGAATTTTACCAAGTTTTGAAAAAAATGTATTTAGATGAAAACGGTATTACCCTTACTTCTTTGGATAATTTAACTCCTTATACTTTTTCTACTGATTATACTTTCCAAGGAAGCTACCGTTTACCTACGAACGGTCAAGCAGCTAATCGAATTAACCACACTACTGAGCATTCAGTTGAAGAATTTTCTGACCTTCGTGTAGTGGTATGGGTTGAAGAGGTTGACACTAAAGAAGTGTTGCAAGCATTCAATGCGGTTAGTCCATTAGATTCAGATAACGATGGAACGCCTGATGAAGTTGAAGCTTATTCGGGAACTAATCCTAATGATGCAACTGACTTCCCTGATTTAGATGGCGATGGTTTGAGCGACTGGAAAGAAGTTTCTGACGGAACTAATCCGCTAGTTGCTGACGGAACAAGCATAAAGGATGTTGAATTTGAGATGGCTGTTGCTTTGTCTCCAGTTCCTGCTAATAACGTGCTAAATGTTGCATTTGCTCTTGAAAGTAAAAATGACGTAAGCTTATCAGTTGTTGCTGCTGATGGTAAAGTTGTAGCTACACAAGTGTTGAGTGATGTTGAAGAGGTGAATACTAGTTTCGATGTTACTGAGCTTACCAATGGCGTTTACTTCTTGCAAGTTGAAACAGAAAATGCTAGTTCATCTAAGCAGTTTGTAGTGAACCACAAGTAGAGAGAATTAAACTTATAAAAGTAAAAATGCCCCGATTTAATCGGGGCATTTTTTTGTCTATTACTCTAGTAGATTGCTTGTAATTTGAATGTTTCAGCAGGATTGCTCTCTGCAAAATTTGCTTAGCCTTAACTTGAATTATATATCAAAGGTACCAAACATCTCTATCCATCTATTCAATGGAAAGAGGCTGAACTATTCTGCTTTTGGTTGTACTTTAACGCCAGTAAATAGTTCCTTCGCTTTGCCGGTTAAAAGGTTAAAGTATGCTTCATCAGTAGCGTCGTCTTTATAAAGCATGTACACTTCTGATCCATTGTTGTACACATTGCATAAAGCAAGTTTTTGTCCAGCAGATAAAAATAAGATATGCCCAACTTGATTTTGGGTTCTTGAAGAAGGAGATGCTGCTTGGATAAGGGAAACAAAAGCTGCTACATTATCTCTGTCCGAAACCGAAAAACTCGCTCCGGAATTATACATCGTGGCTTCAAGCCCATCAGCATTAATGAAAAGCGTATTAATTTTTTCTCGAGTAAGGAAATACTCCCTTACTTCTAGTTCGGTTGACTTGGCAGTGGTTTCTTTCGTTGAATCCTGATTAGCTTGATTATTGCACGACACTAGTGCAAAAAGCACTAGTGCATAAATGAATTTTGTTTGCATAAGAAAATAATTAACGTGCTACGGATACTGAGCGCATTTCTCTAATAACAGTTACCTTCACTTGTCCCGGGTAAGTCATTTCATCCTCAATCTTCTTCGATATTTCAAATGATAACTCTTCAGAGCGCTTATCATCTACCTTTCCACTTTCAACGATTACACGAAGCTCTCTACCGGCTTGAATAGCATAAGCTTTCTCTACACCTTCGTATTCCATCGCAAGCGTTTCGAGTTCTTTAATTCGCTCGAGGTAGCTTTCCATGATTTCTCTTCTTGCTCCAGGACGAGCACCTGATATAGCATCGCAGGCCTGAATGATTGGAGAAATAGCATAGCGCATTTCAATTTCATCGTGATGGGCACCCACTGCGTTACAAACAGCAGGATGTTCGCCATACTTTTCACATAGCTTCATTCCCAATAAGGCGTGAGACAATTCACTTTCTTCATCCGGCACTTTTCCAATATCATGCAGTAATCCAGCTCGCTTGGCTAGTTTTACATTTAGGCCTAACTCAGCGGCCATTGTTGCGCACAAGTTGGCTGTTTCTCTGGAGTGTTGTAGAAGATTTTGCCCATAAGACGAACGGAATCGCATACGTCCAACGTAGCGCACTAGTTCTGGATGCATACCCGATATGCCCATATCTATGACGGTGCGTTCGCCTATTTCCATCAAGTGATCATTCAGTTGTTTCGTAGTTTTTTGTACTACCTCTTCAATTCTTGCAGGGTGGATTCTGCCATCAGCGGTAAGTTTTTGAAGAGACAAACGCGCAATTTCTCTTCGAATAGGGTCATAGCCTGAAATTACTATCGCCTCTGGTGTGTCATCCACAACGATCTCACAGCCCGTAGCTGCTTCAATAGCTCGAATGTTCCTGCCTTCTCTTCCGATAATCTGTCCTTTCTGATCATCAGATTCTAAATTGAAAACAGATACTGTATTCTCTATGGCATGCTCTGCGGCTGTTCGCTGAATCGTTTGGATGACAATTTTCTTGGCTTCCTTGTTTGCCTTAGCTTTTGCATCATCCATGATTTGTTTGATATGCGACATCGCATCTGTTTCTGCTTCTTTTTTCAAGGTTTCGATTAGTTGTTCTTTAGCGTCAGCAGCAGAAAGGTTAGAAATTTGTTCTAGTTTCTTAACAAACTCACTATGCTCTTTATCTACCTTTTCTTTCTTGATAGCGATTAACTCCAATTGCTCATTAAGCTCCGTTCGTATCAATTCAATCTCTTTCTCCTTGCGGGAATTTTCTTCAATCTTTCTACTAATATTTTTTTGATTGTCTTTGAGCTGTTGTTCCCTCTCTCTAAGTCGTTCGTTGCGCTCGTTTGTTTCTTGTTCGAATTGTGCTTTTTTCTGAATAAAATTTTCTTTGGTCTCTAGTATTTTACTTTGCTTGATGCTTTCAGACTTAGCCTTCGCTTTTTCAAAGAAAGAGTCCGCTTCAGTTTTTGCCTTGCTAATAATTAACTCCGCTTCTTTTTTGGCGGCTTCATCGATTTCCTTGGCTTTACTTTTTGTCATTGTTTTGCCTACAATAAAGCCTGTTGCAAGGCTGCCCAGAGCAGCGATAATTGCAACGGTAATAGTAATTGTCATTGTACTTTATTTAAAAGTTAAAAAATAAAGTAAGAGAAAAGACTAAAGGAAAGGCGCAGTATTAAGGCTTGAGTGTGTTTTCTAATTTGGAAAGTTCCTCTTCAAAATGAGAACTCTCGTCTTTAGTTTTTTTTTGATTTTCAATATGCTGAACCGCGTACATTAACGCACTCATGGCCAAGTAATCCTGTTTGTCTTTCGCGGCATATACTTGCTGATATTGCTTAACTTTTTCATTGATTTCACGCGCAGCACTACGTACATCTTCTTCTTCGCTCTTCTTAATTTTTAAGGGGTAAGGGCGATCTGCAATAATCACATTGATGTTTATAATGTCTACTGTATTTTCACTCATTTTTACTCGTTAAGCAAGGCAATACACCGGTCGATTTCCTTTATATAGTCGTTTATCTTACGTTTTAATTCTGTTGTTTCTTGTGGTTTTTCATCTCCACTGATGCTTTTTGCTAATTTAAGTGTTTGAATTTTTTGCGTCAAGTCCTCAATTGCTTTGTTTTTGTCCTCGAGTTCTTTCTTCATGGCTAAATTAATACTATTCAAATCATTTTTATCATTTTTGAGGCGTGCATTTTCTTCAAGTAACTCCTTTACTTGGTTGTGAATGACTATTAATCTAGACGCATAACTGCTCATCAGCTTCGTATTGTTGCATTAAACTCATTTTCAATCACACGTATAATTTTTTGCATCGTGTGATCAATTTCTTTATCCGTTAAGGTTTTTTCTCTATCGAGTAACTGAAAGTTTAAGGCATATGATTTTTTGTTTGTGCCTACTTTTTCTTCACTTCGGAAAACATCAAACAAGTTTACTTCTTTCAATAGCTTACCAGAATGGGCGTGAATCTTGGCTCGCAAAGTCTCAAATTCGATACTTTCCTCTAATACTATAGCGAGATCTCTACTTACCTTCGGAAACTTTGGTATTGGTTCAAATCGAATGGAATCGTTAGCGAGTAGCTCAATAATTTTGTCTAAGTGGAAAGTCGCCATATGAACATCTTGATTGATGTCAAAAGCTTCAGTTTCTGGTTCTTTAAGTGTTCTTAACTCTACTAACACCTCATTTTGGTAAGAATACTTTAATGAATTCTCATTGCTTTCTATCTCTAATTTCTGAAGTTTGAAATGCTTTAGTAAGGCATCAATTATTCCTTTTAAATGAAATATGCTCGACTTTTCTTTCTTATTAAACCAGTTTGATTCCAATACATCACCCGAGTAATAAATTGCAAGAAACTCTTCCTGACTTAAATCCGTTTTGTATGTGTGCCCAAACTCGAAAAATTTCAACAAATCTAATTTTCGATTGATATTGTGCTGAATTACCTGTAAAGCCTCAGCCACTAATGAAGGCCGCATACAGTCAAGTTCAGAAGTCATGCTGTTTTGGAGCATAACCAGATCTTCCTTTCTCTCGTAATATTTGGATTGACTGATTGAGTTAGTCATGATTTCGTAGAATCCAAAGCCATTCAAAACATGCGCTAATTTTTCCTTGAATTCATGTTTGTTAATACCCTCATGAAAAGACAAGGTTGATTTCACCATGGATGGAACTGCAATATGGTTAAATCCAAAGATTCTCATTACTTCTTCAATTACATCAGCTTCTCTTGTTACATCTGCGCGGGAATATGGACTTAAGAGAAGAATTTCTTCATCACTGCTCTCAAGAATTTCAAAATCCAAGTCCTGTAAGATGGCTTTTGCTTGATTTAAAGAAAAATCATGACCAGATAAAGTTCGAAGCCTACTTAAGCGCAAAGTGATTTCCACTTTCTCCATTTTTTTCGGGTACTCATCAATCCACCGACTCGCTACTTGAGCGCCAGCAAGTTCCTCCATCAACTGCACTGCACGTTTTAACGCTGGAATGACCATAGAAATATCTGCCCCTTTCTCATACCGTTGAGCAGCATCAGTTCTCAAGCCATGATGAGTGGAGGTTTTCCGGATACTTGCGCTATCAAAATAAGCACTTTCTAAGAAGATGGCTTTTGTCGATGGCTTAACTCCTGAATCTGCACCGCCAAAAACTCCCGCCATACACATCGCTTCGCTGGCGTTACATATCATTAAATCATTAGCGCTTAGCTTTCTTTCTACTTTGTCAAGGGTTATGAATGAGCTTCCCTCCTGCATATTTTTTACACGAATCTCATGCTGTGGGATCGCTTCCAAATCAAAGGCATGCAAGGCTTGTCCAAATTCTTTCAAAACATAGTTTGTAATATCAACTACGTTGTTGATTGGTCGAATTCCAATGGCTAATAATTTGTTTTTTAACCAATCCGGCGATTCTGCTATATTAAGGTTCTTTAAAACGACTCCAGCATAACGAGGGCAAGACTCTGTATTTTCAATGTGTACAGTAAAATCTATTTCATTGCCTGAACTATGAACTTTCACCTCAGGAGTTTTTACCTGAAGTTTTTCCTTATTGTGAGCATTCAGTGCAGCAGCGATATCTTTAGCTATGCCAATGTGTCCCATGGCGTCCGTTCGATTGGGCGTTAAGCCAATTTCGAAAACAAAGTCTTCCTGGATGTTATATAACTCGCCAACTTTCGTACCAATAGGAACAGAGGCATCTAGAACCATAATACCTTCATGGTCTGTGCCCAAACCTATTTCATCTTCGGCGCAAATCATACCTTCCGAAAGTTCTCCGCGAAGTTTAGCTTTATTAATTTTAAAAGGCTCACTGTTTGTTGGATGAATGGTTGTTCCAACGGTTGCTACAACCACTTTTTGACCTACATCCAAATTACTTGCTCCGCAAACAATATTTAATGGGGCTTCACCACCCACATTTACTTGGGCAACAGAAAGTCTGTCGGCATTGGGGTGTTTTTTCTTACTCAAAACCTCGCCAACTACTAAACCTTTTAGACCACCAGGGATGGATGAGAAGGTTTCAATGTGCTCAACCTCTAAGCCTGTATTAGTCAATATTTCTCCGAGCTCTTCGGGAGTATGATTGATATCCAGTAGTTCTTTTAACCAGTTGTATGATGCCTTCATCGACTTAAATACTTTCTTTAAGGAATAATTTCGACCATGGTTGCCGTTTCGATATCATCATTATCTAAACGAATGAAGGCCACAATATACATATGATTCATAACCCAGATTTCATCCGAGTCATAATCATCGATATCTATTTCAAACTCTTTGATAATTACTGTGTTAGCCGAGATGTCCGTTCCGACGCTCGTACCAATCACTGGCGTGATGGATTTTCTTAGTACAAACTCATGCTCGTAATTGCTATCTTTTACGCTGCCGTCAAGTTGTTCGGCAATAATCTCACTTTCAGTGAGGTAAAAACCCATATTGTGGCTCGGGGCATCGGCATTATAGCTTAGAGTAATTCTGTAACGAACCGTCCGTTCTGCTTCATCGGCACTTACAATCTCAAGATTCATGTCAACAAATGAAGCCAATGCTAACTCATCATCAACCAATCCCTCCCAAGTTGCGGGTGCTTGTTGTAATCGAATTCCTCCAATAATTTTCCGATTGATAAATGTCGAGGGTTTGATTCCCACGGGGCCGAGTGATGCCGCTAATTCATTAGCATCGGCATTCCGCAAATCCTGATCATTGCCATAGGGCAGTGCGAGAAAATCGCTATGAACTGTAACGGGAACAAATCGGTCTCCAAGCGTAGCATACAGGTCATTAGTAACTGCATTTCCCAGTGGGCAATTGGAGCAACGCACACCCGAGAATTCCTCAAAAAGAACATTCTTATTGACAGCAGCAATGGGTGTTGTTGAAATATATGTAGTATCTACCAAGGTTTCTTGGTCTTCCTCAAAATTAATAAATGGCCCTTCTTCCTCACACGCATAGAGAAAGAGCGCAAGGCCAACAAAAAAGAATATTTTTTTCATCATTTCCATTTTTTAAAAGCTAGTATTTAGTCCAGCTCTTACACCATTAAACGCGGGTTCCAGTCTACAAATTCCTCCCGTACACACGATTCCTTCAACTTGTCGTACGTAAGATATAAAAAATCGATGAGGCCCTTCTGTGTAAGAAGTGTAAACCGAATAATAGTGTTCATTTTTACTTGATTTGTTTGGGCCTGGTTTGAAGTTCCACATGTCCGAAACGGAAAGGGAGAATTTAGGTGCCACATTAAATTCAACTAAAGCATAGAGCCACTGACCAAAGTCGCGTTGAGCGCTTTGATACTGTCCTTCGAATCGGATAGATTTTTTGCGGTCAATCTTGTAAGTTAATTCTATAAAGGGCGAGAAAACCTGGACATCGGTTGGTAGGTTTGCAGGTCCTTCATAGAATTCTTGATTGTACTGAACAAACTGAATTCCTAGTAATGTTTTTACTTTCTTACTTATCTTCCATTCGTTGTCAAAGTAAATTTCTCTAAAAAGATTGTCTGCCGCGTAGGTCTCTAAATCAATTGTATTCCGATGGATTTCTGAAAAGCTAAAATTAAAGGTGATTCCCTTCTTTGGGGTAAACGTCCCGTCGAGGGAAAAAGCCGTTTCTTCAATTTCTTGTGATGCTGGCTGGTATCGCGCAGGCAAACGCAAGGAATTTTGTCTGTTGGTTGGTGGAATAAAGTTTAGTGCTCCATTAATCAACGTTTCGTTATCCTCCGGAGAAGTTCTAAATTGGAAGTTGTCAGTTCTTTTAAACTGCCCGGTAATTCCGAATCCTTTTTTTGAATAGGTTAGACTGGTATAAACGATATTTCCCGGTTTATCCGCATAAACTACAAACAATGGATCAACAACTGATCGATTCAACGGATCGTTAATTGCTTCGCGTGTTTTGAAAGCCCCCTCGATAAACCAAGTAAAATTGCCTACATTTAACCGGTTGTATAGGGAGAAAAGGTAGGTGTTGTATTTCGGAACGAATCGGTCGGCTAACTCGTAGCTATTGATCACATTGGCTATGGTAGACATTGATTCTTCATCAATGGTTCGGTTTACAATTGCTGCACCAGGTGTTAAGCTAACTTTGTCACCTAATGGGATGTATCCTTCAGCATTAATTCCTTTAATAATTGGTTTATAAAAACTCAGCCGGTTTTTTCGAACACCTACAAAGGCTTTAGCAAACCAATTGTCATTGAATTCATATTTCGCTCGAACACCAAATATAGCATTATCAATACCCAAAAATCTGTTTTCGAATGCCCGGAAAGTAATTCCGCTACCAAACTGATCGTAAAAATGACCACCTGTTAGTGTTAACTTTTGAAAATCTTTTTCGATAAACCATCGACCAACACCAAAATCTGTGTAGGCATCGTCATTGGGATTGTGAAATCTCGAGTTTAAAAACATGTCTAGGCGAACACCCGTGCGGAAGCCCCAGTCATCATTGGTGTAATTTAAAGATAGCCAGCTATCAGCTGAAGACTTTAAATCATCATAATGATTGGTCCCAGAAGCTCCAATTGTACTGTCCTTGACGTAATAGTCGTTTCTTAGCTCTAAATCTCCTGAAATGTAACCTTGTGCGAATACTGTGGGCCATGTTGCAATAAGAAAAATTGCAATGGTGAATAATTTTTTCATTAAATCGGGTTAATTAGCCCGTAAATTTAAGATATTAGCTTCGATAACAAAAGAAAACCCATAATATTCTAAACTGGCATAATGATTGTCATGTCAACAGCAAATAATCATCTATTTATGAAAACATATTTCAAATTAATATTCGCTTTTAGCCTGTCTTTATTGTTCACTTTTAGCATGCATGCCCAGGATGGAACTGCTAAAAAGATTTTTTCTGAAAAGCAACTGCCCGACTTAAGTTTAAATGATATGTACGGTAAAAAGGTTAATGTCGCTGATTACGGTGACAATGGAAAGATTACTGTACTTAGTTTTTGGGCGACATGGTGTTCGCCTTGTAAAAAGGAGTTAAATAATATTTCCTACATGTATGAAGATTGGCAAGATGATTACAACATGGAGCTAGTAGCTATTTCTATTGATGATGTTCGTAATGTGTCGAAAGTGAAAACTTATGTTGATGGCCAAGCCTGGGATTATGATGTATTGTTGGATACCAATGAAGATTTAAAGCGTATGATGAATTTTCAAACGGTACCTTACACTGTGTTGGTAGATCAAAAAGGTAATATTGTATACACCCATTCAGGTTATGTGGAGGGTGATGAATACATTTTAGAAGATCATATTAAGGAATTGATTGATTAGTTTTTTGTTTTA